>Ga0190271_10000733_pt1 | contig 17243 bp, 12 predicted proteins | sample Popmic356T_FD_133747 | JGI IMG/M metagenome (GOLD analysis project Ga0190271, IMG submission 133747) | Populus adjacent soil microbial communities from riparian zone of Weber River, Utah, USA - 356 T | ecosystem: Environmental > Terrestrial > Soil > Riparian zone | place: USA: Utah | collected...
AATGTCGCGCGCCCGACCACCAGGCGCGAACCGTGGCCGCGAACCCGGTGCGCAATGCGTGTTCGCGCGCGAACGCCAGGCAATTGCTGACCCGCTCGTGCCGCAGCAGCCGGCAGGTCGCGGTGTCGAAGTGGCCCTGGAGCTTGCGCAGCGACAGATCACGCTCCGCGTAGGCCAGCGGCCAGTTCGCGCTCATGTTCTGCGAATGCGTACGGATGGCGACCAGCGGCACATCGACGACCTGGATGGGACTCAAGCCCGCCAGGCGAATCCAGAGATTGTTGTCCGAGCACACGCACACCTCCGGATCGAAACCGCCGGCACGCGCCACCAGGTCGCGGCGCGCCACGACCGTCGTCGGGCGGATGGACAACTCGCCGGTGATCGCCTGGCGCAAGACGTGGCCGCTGTGCGCCTGCCACTTGCGTTGCGCGTCGTCGGGCAGTCGTACGCCGTCGGCGTCGATGCAGGTGAAAGCGGTGTAGCTCCACTCGCCGGGCGCGCCCGAGCGCAATTGCCGGAGCTGCAGTTCGAGCTTGTCCGGCGCCCACAGGTCGTCGGAATCGAGGAACGCGAGGTACTCACCGCGCGCGACCGCGAGCGCCGCGTTGCGCACTGTCGCCAGTACACCGCTGTGTGGCAGCTCGAGCAGCCTCACTTCCGGTCGCGCCGCCAGGGTGCGCAGCCACGCAAGCATCGGCTCGTCCGAACCGTCATCGGCGATGAGCAGCTCGTAATCACGCAGGGTCTGCGCGGCGACGCTGTCCAGCGTCAGGCGCAACAGTTGCAGACGATTGAACGTCGGCAGCACTATTGAAACCAGCGGCGCGGTCATGAGCGAACTCTACTGATGCGCATCCGGACACTCCAGGTATTCACCGCGGTCGCGCTCGCCTGCATGGTCGCGTGCCACGATTCCGTCCCTGACGTACCCGCGGAGCCGGCCGATCTCGTGACGCTGCGCTGGACGCGAGCCTACGACGCCGAGTCGCGCCCGGACGTGCACACGGGTCTTCTGTGGGGGCTGTCGTTCCTGGGCGCGGATCTTCCCGATGAGGCCCCGGACGTGCTCGTGTGGCAGGACGACACGGTGACGCTCAACATCGCGCGCGCCGGCGTCGCCGCGGAGACTTTGCCCGCGTGGCGCACGCTGTTCGCCGTGATCCGGCAGAGCGAGGAATATCGCGTCATGGGCGCGATCGACATCGGCCGCTTCCTCATGCTCACGCTGGGCAGCTCGAAGCACTATTTCGCGCTCACCGGTGCGCGGCCAAACTACCAGGAGGCGCGTTCGCGATACCGCTTCGGCGGCACGACCGGCGCCATCGTCGAATCGGGCGTCGCGCGCGAGCAGCGGCTCATCGAGATGACCGACGCCACGCAGGCGCACGAGGTGGCCTTCGTCGCGCACGAAGGCGCGGGCTCGATTCCGGCCGGCACGTTCGATTCGCACGAATTCGAGCTGCTCGACTTCATGAACAACGGCCAGGTGCGCGTCGCGCTCTACGATCGCGACGGCCGCCTCAAGGATTCCGCGAATCCTGCGCTCACCGGCGCGGGCAAACCCGCCAAGTGTCTCTGGTGCCACGAAATCCGCCTGCTGCCGGCGATGAACAATCGCACCGACTCCCCCGGGCACTACACCACGGCGCAATTCGACGCCGAGATCGCGCGGCGCATGCGGATCGTCGAAGCGCGACGCGCCGGCCTCGATTCGCAGATCGATTTCTCGGAACTGCAGGATCACCGCTACCTGGAGCTCCTGTACCTGTCGTTTGCCGAACCGACGCTCGAACGCCTGGCGCGCGAATGGCGCGTCGCGCCCGCGGATGCCGCACAGCGGCTGGCAGGAAAGCGCGTGATTCACGGCGGGGGCGAATTCAAGTTCCTCGGCGAGGAGCGCTACAGCCGCGAGGAGGTCGACACCCTGGGACCGTATGAGCCGATGCGTGTGCCCGAAAGTCCGCGCGAGCCCTCGGCGTACGAGCCCGACTACCTCACGGGTTCTCATCAAGACACCGTGCCAGGGAATCCGTGACGAACATCGCGCCGTCGATGTTCAGGTGATTGCTGTCGGCGTAAAGAGGTTTGCCGTCGTCATCCATGAGCCGGCAGCGCGCGCTGTCGCACAACCGGTCCTTGGGATCCACCGCGATCACGCGTCGCTGCGCCACCAGGCGTTCCACCACCGGTTCCATCGCCGCATATTGCGCGCGGGCGGCGTCCCTGGAGATGCGCAGCAAGCCGTCGTCGATGCCGCGAAGTTTCGCGCGTGCCAGTGCGAAGGGCACGGGATATTCATATTGCGGCACCCCGCCCACGATGCAGATGCGACGGCCGGGGACGGCTAACTGCCGCTCGGTTTCCTCGAACGCGTGACTGAACCGTGCTTCGGATGTCGGCAGTTCCGGATGCGCTGGAATGGTGAAGGCGCCATATCGGGAATCCCAGTACGCGGCCAACACCACCACGTCCGGTTGCAGGCGGTCCACGGCCTGCGTCATCGCGACGTTGAATTCCTGGCAGGCGGCATTGGACTGCCACTGACTGCGTGTCGTCGAAATGCCGAGCAGCGGCCTGCAGGCGATGCGCATGGCGAAATACAGGCGCCATCCATGCGAACGCGCCAGGTTTTCGAATGCCGGGAGAAACGTGAGCGCGTGACTGTCCCCCCATAACACCAGCGAGCGCGCGTCACCCGCGGGCGAATGCAGCAGGCACAGATCGCCGGCGGCAATGGCGGTCGTCGGCAACTGCGAACACCGGCCAGCCTTGCTGCGATGATGCTGCGAGCTGCCGGCCAGGTGTACGACTTCCGCCGGGAAGCGCCCGGGTGCGCCCCCGGACTTCCACAGCGCAACGCCGATGAGCAACAACGCGACCGACAGCACGCCCGCGACACCGGCCAGCGCCCAGCCCGATGCGAGCACACGCCGGCGGCGCACCGGAAGTTCGACGAAGCGCCAGCTGAGGACCGACAGCAGCAGCGTCGTCGCGAGCAGCGCCAGTTGCTGGCCGATCGTCAGCGGCAGGATGAAGTAGTACTGGCCCAGCACATGCACCGGCAGGTGCCACAGGTACAGCGAATACGAGATCAGTCCGATGAACACGACGGGGCGGAGCGACAACACGCGTGCCACGCGCGTCGGGGCGCTGGCGGACGAATGGATCAGCAGCAGGGTGGCGATGCAGGGCACGAGCCCATGCAGCCAGGGCGACCAGTAGTCGGATCTTCCGGCGACGATGGTCATGAGCAGCATGACGATGGCACTCACGGCGCACAGCTCGCGCAGGGCCGGACGGCGCATTTCGGCCAGCAGATCGAGCGCGAGCAGCGCGCCCAGCATGAGTTCCCAGGCGCGCATCGGCGTGAAATAGAAGGCGACTGCGCGGTGGTAGACCGAGGCCCACGCGCACAGCGCGAACGAGATCACGGTGACGGCGAGCACCAGGCCTCGCGCACGCGCCGCGGAGCTCCCGATCGCCAGCAGCAGCAACGGAAACGCGAGATAGAACTGTTCCTCCACCGCCAGCGACCACAGGTGCAGCAGCGGAGACGGCGTATCGGTCGCCAGGAAATAATTGCCGCCCTGCCAGGCCGCGATGTTGCCGAGAAATGCGACTCCCATGGCGGCTGCGCGGCCGAACCTTTCCAGGTCGAACGGCAGGAGCAGCAGGACCGCCACGAACATGATGACCGCCAGCATGATCAGCGAGGCCGGCAGGATCCTGCGCGCGCGACGCAGGTAGAAATCGCCGAGCGCGGGGCCCAGCGGGCGGCCGCGATATTCCTGGAGCTGAAGCGTGATCAGGTAGCCCGAGATCACGAAGAACACGTCGACGCCGACAAATCCGCCGGCGAATCCCGGCACGCCGAAATGGAACAGGATGACGGCCAGCACGCTGACGGCCCGAATTCCGTCGATATCGGGCCGGTAGGCGAACTTCATGCGCGGCGCGCCTGCCTCTCGTAGAGCTCGCAGAAGCGATTCGCGGTGAATTTCGCATCGATGGCCAGCGCGCGCGCCTGCGCTTCATGAGCCAGCGCCAGGCGAGCCTCCTCGTCGTCGGCCAGGCGCCGGATGGTGTCCGCCAGCGCCGCGTCATCGCCCACGCGGACCGACAGCGCGGCGTGCGGCGTCCATTCGGCGACATGCCCGACCGCCGTGCCGACAGTCGGCACGCCGGCGACGGCCGCTTCCAGCAACGCGAGCGGGCCGGCCTCGTGGCGCGAGCTCACGATGCACAGGTGTGCGGCCTCGACGCAAGGCCGCAGCAGCCGTTGTGGTAGATAGCCCGCGAAGCGCACGCAGGAATCGACACCGAGTTGTGCGGCGAGCCGCTGCATCTCGCCGTGCAGCGTGTCCTCGCCGACGATGTCGAGGCTCACGGGCACTCCCATCGTGCGCAGCCGGGCCACCGCGCGCAGCAATGTCGGCTGATCCTTCACGCGGTTGAGGCTGGCGACCTGGATCAGCCGCAATGGCCCGCCATCACGGCGCACGGGTGATCGCACGGACCAGGTGTCGAGGTCGACTCCGAGCGGCACGGACTCGGCACGGATGCCGAGCTTCGCCAGGGAATCGATCATCGGGGCACTCGCGGCGCTGACCACGTCCGCGCGGCGCAGCACCACCGATTCGCTGAGCCGTCCGCGAAGCCTGAGGAGTCCGCCGTAACCGATGTCGGGCAGCGCCACCAGTTCGCCACCCGCGACGTGCACCAGGCAAGGCACTCGCAACAGGCGCGCAGCCGCCAGGGCCACCACGCTGCACCGCCCGGACCAGATGGCCTGCGTCAGCGCGAACGGCGCGCGGCGATGCTCGCGACGGATTTCCCGCAGCGCGCGCCACGAAAGCCGGTCGATACCGATGTTGTGAATCGTCGCCCCCGCCAGCTGCCATTTCCCCGGCGCCGGCTCCTGGTGAAGCGCGAACGCATGAACCTCGTGATGCGCGGACAACTGCCGCAACAAGCCGATGACCGCCGGGATCACGCGGTATTCACCACCGCGATCCACGCCGCCGGGAATGATCAGCGCGAGCTTCATTCGGGACCGTCGAGCAGTTCCTGCAAGAGCCGCACGGATTCCCGCGGGTGCGTGCCACGCCGCAATTCGTAGGCGTGGCCCCGCGCGGCGGCGACGAACGTACGCCATCCCTTGCGCTGCGCCGCGTAAGGTTGGTCGCGCGCCAGCCGCCCGGCGAGCGCCGGCCCGTCGATGCGCAATAGTTCGGCTCCCCGGCGGCCACGGCGGGCCGTGACGAACAGCGTGGCGACGATGCGTGGCGCGCGCCGCGCGGCACGCAGTCGCGATCCGCGCACGTCGAATTCCAGTTTGCGGACGCCACTGCGCCGGCGAATCGTGGGCGACGCACGCATCGACTCCGCCACCGCCTGCTTGCGCAGGTAGCGCAATGCCTCGGGGCGCAGGTGCAGAAAGTTCGCGAGGCCGACGGCGCGCAGCGTCGCGGGCTCGACGAACACGCTGTCTTCGGACACCAGCTCGAATCCTTCCAGCAGACTGTGCAGGCACAACGTCGACTTGCCGGCACCACTGCCGCCCAGCAGCAGCACACCGCGGCCGCGGCGCGCCACGCAGGCGCCATGCAGCGGCACCAGGGCCTGCGCACGCGCCGCGAGCGTCATCGCCGCGAACTCCAGCAGCTCATATCGCGCGTGATACGCGGACTTCAGCATCGCTTCGGAAATCGCCACGTACGCGCGACTGTTGGCGGGATCCACGACCGCGAAGTTGCTGGCATCCACGGTGCCGCAGAGCAGACCCGCGCCCGAGGTATAACGCGCCACCGGCGGCACGCCCCGCGCGACTCCGCCCGATTGCAGCCGGAGCTGCACCTCGAGGCGCCTGGCCGGACTCGCCAAGCGCAGCGGCGGCAGCCTCGCAAAGGCCGCGTCCACCAGGCCGAGCAGGCGGCGGTCGTCCGCCGCGAACCGGAAATCGGCGCCTAACAAGCGCAGCCTTCGCACGGCGAACCGCGCGGCCGATTCGCGGAACGGGTCGGCCGCGCGGGATTTCATGCGTGGCTGCGCCACGGCGCGCCGGCTTCGCGCGGACGCACCGAGTCGGCGGAGAAATCGAACAGCAGGTCGCAGTTGCGGATCGCGCTCGCGCGATGCGCGATCACGATGTGGGTACGCGCACCGCCCTGTTCGAACAATGCGTCGAGCAACGCACGCTCGGTGGTTTCATCGAGCGCGCTGGTGGCTTCATCGAGCACCAGCAACGAGGTCTTGCGGTACAACGCACGCGCGATGGCGACCTGCTGTCGCTGACCGCCGCTCAGCCGCACGCCGCGTTCACCGAGCGGTTCCGCGTATCCACCCGGAAGCGCATTCACGACGGCGGTCAGCTGCGCAATCCCGATGACCAGCCGCAGCCGGTCTTCGTCGATTTCGGTCACCGGAATGCCGAGCGCGATGTTCTCGGCGATGCTCACGTTGTGCAGGATGGGATGCTGCGGCACATAAGCCGCGCGTGCCTGCCACGCCGCAAGGTTCGAAGGCTCGAGCGTGACGCCGTCGATTTCAAGGGAGCCGGCATCCGGCGTCAGGAGCCCCAGGATGATGTCTGCGAGCGTGGTCTTGCCGCTGCCTGTCGGGCCCAGGAAGGCGACCGCGGTGCCCGCGGGAATTCGCAGCGTTACATCGTGCAGGGCGTCGACGCTCGCGCCCGCATGACGAAAGCGCACGCCCCGCACGTATATGCCGCAGGGCTCGCCACCGGGCCAGGGATTCGTCACGGCCACTTCGGGCGTCGTGAGCGGCGTGCGCGCGCAGGCAAGGTCGTGCGCGATGCGATCGAAGCCCGCGCGTTCCACCCGGAGCTTCGCCGCGGCCGCAAACACCTGCTGCAGCGCTGGCAGGAGTCGATAGGTAGCAAAGGCAAGAAACGTGAGTTCCGCGATCCACGGCGAGGCGGGAAAAGCGCCGGCCTGCCACAGCGCCACGGCGACGAGCGCCGCGACCGCGACACTCTCGAGCAGGTGCCGCGGCGCCTGGGTGATTGCGAGCGTGTCCACCGACGCTTGCGCGATGGCCGCGGATTGCGCGCGCACCGCGGCCCGGAAGTAGGCCTGGTTGCGCAGCAGGAGGATCTCCTTGATCGCGGCGAAACTCTCGTTGAGCACGCGCGCGCGTTCGGCCCACAGCCGCGTGAGCGTGACACCGTTGCGCGCCAGTCGCCGGCGAGTGAGCCTCTGGATCAGCAGATAGCTGCCGCCCAACAGCAGCATCGCCAGCGCCGCGACCGCGGGATTCACCACGACCATGGCCAGCGCGATGAAACCGCAGGTGAAGACGTTCGCCACGAGCAGCAACGTGCCCTGCAGCATGCCGCTGGCCAGCCTGTTCACCTCGAAGACCACATTGGTGGTGAGCACGTTGCTGTCGGAGCGCGCATGAAACGCGTAGTTCCGGCCGAGGTATTCATTGAACAGCACCTCGTGAAACTCCGCACCCACGCTCTGGGCGAAGCGGTGGATGGCCAGCGAGCCGAGAAACACGCTGGCATTGGAAATCAATACGAGCGCGACAAAAGCGGCGCCCAACGCCAACGCGAACGTTCGGGGACTTTCGAACCCGAAGGCCTGGTAAGCAAAGGACAGCGCGGGTGTGCGCTCGATGGCCGACGGATCGTTGAGCACGTGCAGAAACGGCACGATCGCGGCGACGCCCACCAGTGTCAGTAGCGCGTTCCACAACGCCATCCACTGGAGCAGCACCATGCGACGCCGCTGGGCGGGGTCGAGCAGGCGCCACAGGGCCGCGAACAGCGAGAACGGAGAGTGGTCGTGCCCGTTCACGGCGCGCTCAGATGCTCGACACGCGCGGGTCGAGCAGCTTGATCACATTGCGCGACGCGTACAGCTCCCAGGGCCGGTCATAGCGGCGGAATCGATAACGCCACGCCGCGAGACTTCGCAACAACGTGCGCGACACCCGCAGGTTGCGCGGGTCCTGCACGGTCGGGAAGCGGCAATTGAGTACGGTCACGAAATCGCGGATGCGCGTTCGCAATCGCTCGCTGACCCAGGGCGCATCGGCGTGACAGGCGTAGTCGATCCAGCGTGGCTCCGCCCATTCTTCCAGGGATTGCGGGAATTGCACTTCGTCGCCGTCGAGCGTGCGCAGCGGCGCGATTTTCAGCCGTTCCGCGTTCGGCACGCGCGCCGGTGGCAGCGGGGTGTAGACGTACACGATGATTTCCGCCTCGGGATTCAGGCGTTTCACGCGGCGGATGAATTCGAAGGTGCGTTCGGTTTCACCTTCCGGATCAGCCGGCGGCGCCACCATGAACGACAACTCGGGGATCACGCCGTTGCGGCGACACAGTTCAGCGACTTCCAGCGTCTGGTCGGCGCGGGTTCCCTTGCGAATCGACTTGAGCAGGCGGTCGTTGGGGGTTTCGGCGCCGATGTACGCCATGCGCAGCCCGCTCTGGCGCACCAGTTTCCACGACGACGACGACAGATTGACCAGCGCATCGGCGCGCGCATAACACCACCAGGGTAGCTGGTGTTTCGCCATGACTTCGAGCAGCGGCACCATGTCCGCTTCGCGATCGAAGAAATTGTGGTCGTAGTACTGGATCGAGTCGGCGCCGATGACGTTCTTCAGATAGGCGAGCTCGTGATCGAGGCGCTGCGCCGGTGGCACCGCCGTCGCGCCATTGAACATGCCGGCCACGCCACAGAACGTGCAGCGGAAGCGGCAACCCACGGACGCCTGGTGCGCCGCCGTGCGCGCGCCCATGAATGTCTTCACGAGATATCGTCGCGGATCTCCGAGCTTCGCGTATGGCAACGGCGCCGCGGTGAAACGCGGTTCGAATGGCGCTGCGGCATTCAGCACGACTTCGTTGCCGTTGCGCCAGCAGAGCCCGGCGATGCGCTGGAGATTCGGGCGGCCTTCGACGAGCGCGTCGAGCAGTGCGAGCACGCCCGCCTCTCCCTGGCCGCGGATCACGTAGTCCACGTAGTCGGCGCGCATCGCCACATCGGGATACAGGCTGGGAAAGTAGCCTCCCCAGAGGATGGGCAGCGTGGCGCCGCGCGCGCGGATCGACTGCGACAGCTCGATGGCGGTGCGCAACTGCGGTCCACCCATGACGGTGATCCCGACCGCGTCGAACCGCTGCTCGCCGAGCAGCTGGCGCACTCGTGCAACCGCGTCGGACTCCACGTTACCGTCGACGATCGTGACGTCGTGACGCGGTTCGATCGCCGCCGCGAGCGCGAGCAATGACAGCGGGAATCGGGCGCGGCTGGCGTCGGTGATCGCCGGGTTGACCAGCAACACACTGCCGCGCGCTGTCATGTCCGCCGCACCCGCAGGATCGTCACTATTTCGTTGACGTACCGGCGCACGCCGAACACCGACAACGCAAATCCCTGGCGCCGCAGTTCGCGCTCGAATCGAGGGCAGGCATCTCCCCAGCTCGACAGCAGCAGCAGCGCCTCGCCGCCCGGCGCGAGGTAGGCGTCGAGCTCGCGCGCGAACCGCGGCGGCAGGTCGGCCGATCGCCACGCGGCGTCGCGCGCATCGCGCGGCGCGCCGTCACAGAAGGGAGGGTTGAACAGCACGAGATCGAAGCGCATGCCGCGAACCGGCGCGAACAGGTCGCCGACGCGGGCGTCCACGCGATGGTCGAGCTGATTGAGCGCGGCATTGATGCGCGTGCAACGTACCGCCGCGTCGTTGATGTCCACGGCGACCACCGCGCGGGCGCGGCGCGCCGCCTGCAACGCGCAGATGCCGCTGCCCGTACCGAGGTCGAGCACCGAGGTGTGTTCGCCGATGCGCAGCTTCGCGAGCTGCTGCGCGAAGAATTCGCCGGTGCGCAATGCCTTGGGATTCGACACGCTGGGAATCACCAGCAGGCGCAGATCCGCGACGCGCTCGAGGCGGTAGTCGTCGTAACGCCGACGGCCGGCGATGGCGAGCCCAAGATCGACGGCGCCTTTGGCGAAGGATCGCCACAGGCGCCGCGGCGGATGTTCGAGCAGCGAAGGCACGACGCCCGCCGGCGCGTATTGCGCTTCGAACAGGTAGTGGTCGGAGATTGCCGCGAACGCCTCGTGACGGGCCAGGCCGCGTTCGAGGGCGGCAAGAAACCACAGCACGCGCGGCGATCGCTCCAGCCATCCGGCCGCATATCCCGGCGGCAGCACGCAACCGAGGCCGCTCACGCGTGACACGGCAAAATGCGGCCGCAGCCCGGCTTCGAGCAGCGCCGGCGTGGGATACACGATGCGCATGCCGCGCCAAACTACTCCGTCGCGGCCGAGGCGGCGGAATGCCTTGCTCCACTGCCCGCGCGCCAGGTACCAGAGCCATTCCCACGGGACGTATCGTCCCATGACGGCGAACAACAGCGTCGCGCCGGGCACGAGGCGCGGAGCCAGCGTGGCTCCGAGCGCGCGCAGATCGGGCACACAGTTGATCGCACCGAAGTTCGACAACACGGCGTCGAAGCGCGCACTGCCGGGCAAACTGCCGAGCGCTTCCATGGGCAGACAGTGAAACTCGATGCGGTCTGCGCATCCGGCGGCAACCGCCTTGAGGCGCGCGAGGTGGATCATCTCGACCGACGCATCGATCGCGACCACGCGATGACCGGCTCGCGCCAGCCACACGGCATCTTCGCCCGTGCCGCAGCCGAGCTCGAGCACCGAGCCCTGCGCGGGCAACACGGATTCCAGGCGCCGCCAGACCATGCCGCGGAGGATGGAGCCCACGCCGCTGCGCGTGAACGCCCGATCGTAGTCGTTGGCCAACTCGTCGAACGCTGATGCCTCAGAAGAATCCATGGAGTTGCAGGAATGCCTGGGTACGGTTCTGCAGATCGTTCTGCGGGATGCCGTCGTAGAACCGGACACCACCGCGCAGCTGGACGAACTGGATGGGCGACCATTCGTACAACACGCTGGTGCGCGTCTGCTCGTCCTCGTCGACATCGTCATCGGGCTCGAGCCACTCGTACGTGAACTTGAGGTTGTGACCCTGGGCCACTTTCCAGTCGGCCTCGACGAGCGAGGCCATGAGCTTGCGGCCCGCGACGCCGATGCTGTCGTCGTCGAAGTAGTCGACTTCACCGAGCAGGGTCACCGGCCCCAGGCGATACGCGCCGAAGAGGCCCGCGCCGAACCGGTCGCCGGCATCCGTGTCGTTGGACAGCGCGCTCACACCCACACGCCACACCGAAGCGGCGTACTCGGTACGCGCGGTGATCTGCTTGCCCGTGTCCGCCTCCGGCGCGCCCGCGGTTCCGTTGCTGAGCGCGACCTGCGTGCTCCACGATCCCGCCTCCCACCCGAACTCCACGCCCTCGTCCGGCGCCTGCATGTTGATGCCCGAGAGCTGGCGCACGAAGGCGTTGTCGTCTTCCAGGCGATAGCCGAAGGGCAGATACATGCGGCCCGCCTTCACGTAGATGCTGTTCTCGGTGATCCAGTAGCGGATGTTGGCTTCGAGATTGGTGGCGTTGCCAGGCGCGAAGCGCTGATCGATGTACACCGACAGGCGGTTCGGAATCACGCCGAAGTCGAGATAGGCCCGCGCTTCCTCGACCGCGAAGTCGTTGGTGCTGTCCTGGTTCGGCACGTCGGTGAAGTTGTAGTTGGCGCGCGCGTTGCCGCCCACCGAGAGGAATTTCATGACCTGCCCGGTCCACAGGTCTTCCTCGCTGCCGATGCGTTTCGCCGCGAGCGTGGTCTGCGCAAAGGTATTGCCGAACACCGTGCGCAGGCCACCGCCGGTGGGATTCACGTGGCACTGTGCGCACTTCAGACCCATCTGCGCCGCCAGGTACGGCTCGGCCTGCACCGCGCCCGCGACTGCGAACAGCGCGACGGCCGCGGCAAGTTGAACGAGGTTCTTCACGCGCTTCATCGGACGCTTCCTTCCTTGGCTTTGACATCGAAGGGAATGAGCAGGTCGCCACCCGGCTTGCCGTCGGCGTCGCCATCGAGCACGCGACCTCCCTGATCGGCGAGTGGCGCGGGTCCGTCGCCGAGGACGGAGAGTTGATAGCTGCCGGCCGCGAGCGGCTGCGGCGTGATCACTTCGACGACGTTCTGCCGTCCGGCGGGCACGCGCACGCTGGCGTTGACGAGCCGATCGGATGCGTCACGCAGCTCGAACGAGTTGCCGCTCACGCGCGAGCTGTCGACATCGCTGTTGAAGATGATGGTGAGCTTGCCGAGTCCCGCGGCCGCCTGCTCGGTCGCGGCGGGTATGGTGCTCGCGACTTGCAACTGATCGGCGGGGGCTGCGCTCGACGGTGCGCCGGCGGCGATCCAGCCGCGCACGAGATCGATCTGCGCCTGCGTGAGCGGCGGGCCGCCGAGGGGCATGCGCCCACCGACTGCTGCATTTCCCTGGATTTTCTGCACCAGGTAACTGGTGTCGGGATTGCCCGGGTTCACGCGCAGCAGACTCGCCACTTCGTTGCTGGCGACGTTCACCAGCAACGCATAACTATTGCCTGCGTCGAGCCGCAGTCCCTGCGGCGCGCTCGCACCGGCGTGACAGCCCGTGCAGGCGGGCGTGAAGATCGTCGCCTGGATCTGCTGGAAATCGTTGTTAGCCGGTGGCACGGGAGGCAACGGGCGACCACCTGCGTCGAGACCGGAGCCGTCACCGGCCGTGCAGCTCGCAAGCATCAACACCGACAACCCCAGGATCCCTTTTGAGGGTAACAACTTGCTGAATTGAATAATCACGGCATTCCCTTGTTGTGACGTCCGCGACGCACTCCAACTGAGTACCGGCAGCCACGTCGGCGGTTCCTTGCGTTGCACTTCGGGCCGATAGGTCCGGCCGGGTGGTTCAGCTAGACTCGGCAGCCTTTCCCGAATCCGCCTCCCCGAGGATCAGACATGTCCGGAACTGCTCGACGTCAATTCCTTACACGGTCTGCCGCCCTCGCCGCTTTGCCGCTGTTCAGCAGCCTTGGCAGCGCGCAAGCGCCCGGCCGCAAGTTAGGCGTCGCGCTGTGCGGCCTCGGCAGCCTCTCCACGAGCCAGATCGCCCCCGCACTGCAAAAGACGCGCAACTGCAAACTTGCGGGCATCGTCACGGGCTCGCCGGCGAAGGCCGCGGAATGGCAGAAGAAATACGGTTTGTCGGACAACGCCGTGTTCGACTATCAGAACATGTCGCAGATGGCGTCCAATCCGGACATCGACATCGTCTACGTCGTGACGCCGAATGCGTTACACATGGACCACACGCTGGCGGCCGCGGCCGCGGGCAAACACGTGTTCTGCGAGAAGCCTCTCGAGATTTCGGTGGAGCGCGCTCAGCGCATGCTCGATGCCTGCAAGAAGGCCGGGCGAATGCTCGGCGTCGGTTACCGTCTGCAGTTCGAGCCCAATCACCTCGAGTGCGTGCGCCTGGCGCGGGAAAAAGTGCTGGGCGACGTCAAGATCATCGACGCGAATTTCGGCTTCGCCATCGGCGATCCGAAACAGTGGCGCCTGAATCGCGCGCTGGCCGGCGGCGGCTCGCTCATGGACGTCGGCATCTACTGCCTGCAGACCACGCGCATGATCACCGGCGAAGATCCCATCTGGGTCAATGCGTCCGAGGTGAAGACCGACGCAGTGAAGTTCAGGGAAGTCGACGAGACGATTCTCTGGCAGGCGAAGTTTCCGAGCGGCGTGGTGTCGAATTCCATCTGCACGTATTCCGCCACTGGACTTCAGGGCTTCCGCGCGGCGACTTCGCGCGGCTGGTTCGGCCTGGATCCGGCGTTTTACTACAACGGCATTCGTGGCCGCCGCAGCGATGGCCCCGAGATCAACATCCCCGGGGGCGACCAGTTCGCGATCCAGCTCGACGACTTCGCCGATTGCATCATCAACAAGAAACCCAGCAGGGTGTCGGGCGAGATGGGGTTGGCCGACGTGCGGTTCCTCATGGCTATCTACGAGTCGATCAAAAAGGCCCGCCCCGTCTCCCTGACGTAGTGGGGACAAGAAAAATGGGGTCAGGCACCGATTCCTAGCAAATGGGGTCAGACCTCGCAGCAGCAACAGCAATTCTGAGCGACCACCTTGTGAGGTCTGACCCCATTCTCCCGCGAAGCGGGGAATCGGTGCCTGACCCCATTTTTCTTGTCCCCATTAATTCACCGGGATCTCGAAAGGGCCGACGGGCAAGCCCGTGGTGTCGTAGAGGTTGCACAGGGGACTGTCGGCCCAGCAGAAACGCACGCGGGTAGCGCGAGCGGCACCGGAGTCCGACAGCAGCAGTTTGCCGCCGCCCGCGAGCTGCGCACGCACGAACCGGCACGTGTCTTGCGTCGCTCCGCATAACTCGAAGCCCGCGGGATCCTTCGCGCCGATCACGCGCAGTTCGCCATCGAAGTCCCCGAGCGCGACCGCGACGTCGCCGCCGGCCCGCGTCGCCGACAGCGGCTGCGCGCCGGACGCCGAAATCTTTTCGCCATAGACCACGTGCCGCGCCGCGCGCGCCAATCGCCTGCCGACGTCCTGCTTGTTCGCCGGATGGATGTCATCGCGATTGCCGATGTCGATGGTGACGGCCAGTCCCGCGTTGCCATCCGCCGCCACCGCGCGCCGCTGCGCGTCGCGCAGTTGCGCCCAGCCACTATCTACCGGTACGTTGGCCAGCGGCCCAAAATTCGCAAGCTGCACGATGAAGAACGGCAACGACGCGTCGAACTGCCGGCGCCAGTCGGCCATCCACGCCGCCAGCAGCGCCTGGTAGCGACGCGCATCGTCGAGACCGGCATTGGCTTCGCCCTGGTACCAGGCCACGCCGCGCAGGCCGTATTTTCCGAGCGGCGCAATCATGGCGTTGTACAGCACGCTGACGCCCGACAAGGATTCCCACGGCGCGTGCGGCGGCCAGAGCCCGCGCGGCGCAACGCTGTATTCCCAATCGGTGAGCGGAATGCGCGTGCCGTCCGCCAATACCAGTGCGCGATTCCCTGCCGGACCATGAAGCCCGCCGTCGCCCCAGAAATCGTGCACGTTGACCACCACGACGTTGTCGCCCGCCGTGAGCAGCTTGGGCGGCAGCGCGTAGAGGCGCGCTTCGTCACCATAGCCGTTGCCCACTGCGCGGCCATTGACCCAGGTCATGTCCACGTCGTCGACGAGACCGAGCGACAACCGCGCAGCCTGCTGCGCCTGCGCCTTGTCGAGCGACACGTGCGCGCGAAACCACACCATGCCGTCGAAACGTCCGAGCACGGGAAGATTCCAGGTTTCCCAGTAGCCGAGCGACACGGGCGCGACCAGCCACTCGACCGGCTCACCACTCATTGCCCAGGGTTGCGTGCCCTCGGTCTCCGCGCGCTGCTCGAGCCACCACTTCTGCCAGGTTTCACCCCAGTGCTGGAAGGCACGAGGTTTGTCGGTGCGGTATTCGCCTAACAACTCGAGCGGCGCCTGGTGACCGCCGAGCGTGCGCAGCGCCTGCTCGCTCATCCACGGCTCGATGCGCGAACCGCCCCAGTTGGAGGAAATGATTCCCTGCGGCGCGTTGACGGTCTTCTGCAATTCGCGCACGAAGTAGTAGCAGGTGGCGGAGAAGTGTTCCGTGGTGGCGGGGCCGGCCGACTTCCATTCGAGCACCTGGTCGAAGTCCGTGCGCGGCGCCGCGCTCGTGGCGCGCGCGATGGTGACCTGGCGAATGCGGTCGTTGGCCGAAAGCGCGACCTCCGAATGCGCGTCGAGCGTCATGCGCACCGGCCACTCCATGTTCGACTGTCCGGAGCACAGCCACACGTCGCCGACCAGCACGTCGTTCGCGGTCTGCGTTTTCGACGCGCTGCGCGCCACGAGCGCGTGCGGACCGCCCGCGGGCATCGCGGGCAATGTCAGCGACCAGGCGCCGCGCGCATCCGCTTTCGCTTTCGCCGAAGCACCGGCCATCGAGACGCTGATTTCCTCGCCTGCTGTCGCCCGGCCATACACGTTGATAGGCCGATCGCGTTGAACGACGGCGTGATCCACGAACAGGCCACTCATCAGCGGAGCTTCGGCATGTGCCGCGCAGCCAATCGATGCGACCCACACGGCCACCCACACCAATCCACCGCGCAATCGCTGTAACATATGCCCCGCCCCATGAATGAAACCGCGCAAATACTGGTCCGACACCACATCGATCTCAAGACATTTCGCGAAGAGATCGTGCCCGCGTGCAAACCCGTGGTGCTCAAGGGTCTGGTCGATGATTGGCCGGCGGTGCAGGCGGCGCGAGAATCTCCGCGCGCGCTCGCGAACTTCATCCAGCGCTTCGACAGCGGCAAGCAGATCCTGATGATGGAAGGGCCACCGTCGATCCGCGGCCGCCTCTTCTATCGCGAGGACATGAGCGGCTTCAATTTCGAGCGCAGGCCCACGCTGATCAGCTCGATGCTCGAGCGATTGCTCGCGCAGGTGGCGGATCCGGACCCACCCACGCTGTTCATAGAATCGGCGCCGACGGAGACTTCGCTCATCGGCTTTGCGGATGCGCATGTGATGCCGCTGGTCGCGCCGGAATACCAGCCGCGAATCTGGATCGGCAATTTCGTCACCGTGCGAACGCACTTCGATCTCTACGAGAACATCGCCTGCGTCATCGGCGGTCGCCGGCGCTTCACGCTGTTCCCGCCCGACCAGGCCAGCAACCTGTACCTGGGGCCGGTCGATTTCACGCCGTCGGGCGTTCCCGTCAGCATGGTGGCTTTGCACGAGCCGGATCTCGCGCGATTCCCGCGTTTCGCCACGGCGCTGGAACATGCGCAGAGCGCGGAGCTTGCGCCCGGAGATGCGCTCTACATTCCTTACGGCTGGTGGCATCACGTCGAGTCACTGACGCCGTTCAACGTGCTGGTGAACTACTGGTGGAACCCTGCGCCGAAGCTGGGCTCGCCGTTCGGCGTGCTGCTGCACGCCGCGCTCAGTTTGCGCGACATGCCGGCGGATCAGCGCGCCGTGTGGCGCGCCTTGTTCGATCACTACATATTCACCGATCCCGCGATCTCGATGGGACACCTCACGCCGGAACAGCGTGGGTTGTTAGGACCGCCGTCGGCCGCCAGGACCCGGGAAATCCGCAATATTCTCGCGCAGACGTTCACCAGGCCTTGATTCAGACGGACAACGGATCCGTGGGGGAAACATGAAGCATCTCTGGTTCGGCGCCGCTCGGGGCGCGCTCTCTCTGGCCGCACTCTCCCTGGTCGCATCGGGCGCGCA
>Ga0190271_10000734_pt1 | contig 17214 bp, 15 predicted proteins | sample Popmic356T_FD_133747 | JGI IMG/M metagenome (GOLD analysis project Ga0190271, IMG submission 133747) | Populus adjacent soil microbial communities from riparian zone of Weber River, Utah, USA - 356 T | ecosystem: Environmental > Terrestrial > Soil > Riparian zone | place: USA: Utah | collected...
TGGCGGACAGAGAGGGATTCGAACCCTCGGTAGAGTTTCCCCTACACACGCGTTCCAGGCGTGCGCCTTCAACCACTCGGCCACCTGTCCGTTAGCGCGGAGCAAGCTCCCGGCGCCGCGCTCATCTAGTCGATTGCCGGCACAATGCCAAGCCTTTGTTAGCTGATCGTATCACAGCGGCGGCAGATCGCCCGATGCTGAGGTTTACCGGTTGTGAACATCAATGTTGGCTCCGCGCGAATCCCAGCATAACAAGGCGGCATTCAAAGACGGGAGAGTGCGTGAAGCGTGACCAAGCAGCCAACCCTCATCCTTGTCCATGAAACCGAGGCGGCGTGCGTCGAGCGGCTGTTGGGCGGGGGATTCAGGCCCGACCGCGCGAGCGAGATCAGTTCCTACCTCGCCCAGTCGACCGACCTTGCGCCGGAGTTCGATGCGCTGGAGGCTGCGTGCCGCGCTGTGGGGCTTGGTTTCCGTCCGCTGGCTCTCGACGCCTTTGCCGACAGCCTGCCCGGCCTGCAGCCGGATAGCAGCCTAGTCTGGACCCTCACCGACGGCATCGCCTATTTCCGCGGTGGGGCGGCCCCGGCGATGGCGCGGCTGCGCGGGCTGCCTGTCTTCGGCAGCGACGACAGCCTTTTCGCGTTGTGCCAGGACAAGTTCCGCGCGGGCGCGGTGCTCGCCGCATTTGGGCTGCCCTGTCCGGCTGCGGGTCTTGCACGCAACGGGGCGTGGCTCGTGCAGCCGCCTGCGTCTGCAGTGGGCTGGTTCGTCAAGCCGAACCGGCTCGGCGCGAAGATCGGCATCTGGACCGATTCTCACTGCCATGATTTGCAGCAAGCGCTGGACCTCAGCCGTCGCGTTTTCGAAGCCTATCGCGACGACGTTATCGTCCAGCCCTATGTTGCCGGGCGCAATGCGCGCGCCAGCTTCCTTGCAACCAACCCGCAGACCGGGATCGACGCGCTTGGGGTCTCGTTCGTGGATTCGGGAACGGACTTTCAGACGATGCAGGATAGTCTCGCGCTCTATGGCGACACCGGCGTGGCGGCAAAGGCCGCCGGCCGCTACACCGAACCCGAGCTGTCACCGGTCAGAGCGACCCAGCCCGTAGCCGATACCGCCATACGCGATTTCGGCGCCCGCATGATGCGCGGGCTCGGGCTACGCCATGTATTTTCAATGGATCTGCGGATAGAGGCCGACGACACAGTGCACCTCATCGAATTCGAGGTGTGCCCCGGCCTGCCCTGCTTTGATTTTCGCGCTTACTGCCGGGAAAGCTTTGGTCTTGGTCTGGCCGATGCGATGGCGCGGGCAGCGGCCAGCGGGATATCAGACCTTCTGGATGCAGACAGAGCCGTGCCCTGACTGGATCATGCCAATCTGCACCGCCGCCCCCTTGGACAGATCGAGCATTCGGCCCCGGACAAAAGGCCCGCGATCATTAACGCGCACGATCACGCTTCGGCCGTTTCTCTTGTTGGTGACGAGCAGTTTCGTGCCGAAGGGCAATGATTTGTGAGCCGCGGTCATGCCGCCCATATTGAAACGCTCACCATTGGCGGTGTGGCGGCCATTGAAGCCAGGGCCGTACCAGCTTGCCTTGCCACATTGGGCGGCGGCATTTTCGACGCCTGCAGACATCATAACGCAGGTCGCAAGAAGACCGGCGAGCGCCGGCTTTGTCATTTGTCTCAACGGGAGAACCCCTCAAAAGTTAACGATTTGTTCCGGCTAGGGGTCGAATGTGCAGGCGGGGTGGGGATTCTGCGGCGATTCCGGGGCGACATCCTCACGAAATATTTCAGAATGAAATAGTGCTTGTCCTTGGGCTATACCTCTGAAACAGCCTCTGCCGAGTATTCTTATTGCGTTGCCCTCCTTGCTTTGAGACAGGTGCGGCATGCGCAAAAGCGGTGTCCTACTTGCGATACTGGCCATCATGATCGGCTCGCTCTGGGCGTTGCAGGGCGTTGGCCTTGCTGGAGGCAGCTTCATGACGGGCTCATCCACCTGGCTGTGGATCGGCCTTGTTACCGCTGGTGCGGGGTTGGTGGCGCTTGCAATGCTCCTCCGCGCCGACACTAGGCGCTAAACTGGACTACCGCAGTTTAGAATAATTCTAAGGTATTGAAACAACAGGTTTTTCCGCTCAGGATCCGGTTGACAGCAATCGAGCAAGAGGCTTTATGGCGATGTGCCGGCAGGCACGCGCCTTGATGTTTGGGCCTTTACCCCACTCGATTGGAGCGTCTTTTGGCAAATACCGTTTCGAAGGCCTTCTACTGCTCGTTCGATCTCGCGCCGTCTTTCGACCGGGCGCGTGCCGCTGCTTGTCGTGCCGCTGGAGCCTTTTTGCCTGGCCATCCGGTTTCGCAACTCGGCGTTCAGGACCGGCGATCCGGATTTCGGGGAACACTGTGGACTGCCTTGAGTCATCACGGACAGGCCGTGCGCATTGGCAACCTTGACGAAGCCGCCCGACGCGGCGGATGGCCGCAGGAGCCGAAGGTTCGCGCCGCGGACCGGATGCGGACAGGCGGCTCGATGCCTTGCCGTTGTGTCGAACCTACGATTACCGATCCCGGCTCTAGAACGTCAGAGCTTACAATTCACTGAGGAGAACTGTTCGATGAGAAATTCGCGTGGCCGGATTAGGGGAAGGCTGGTCGCAACCGTTGCGACGATAGCTTTGACTGCGGCGGCCTTCATACTGCCGGCAAAGGCGCAGACCGACCCCAAGGCGGTCGTCAAGACCTACGCCGATATCGCGCTGGCGGAATATGAGGACGCATTGATCACGGCAAAAGCGCTTGACGTCGCAGTCGATGCGCTCATCGCCACGCCGTCGGCGGAGACGCTCGACGCGGCCAGGGCCGCCTGGAAAGCGGCTCGCGTGCCGTATCAGCAGACAGAGGTCTACCGCTTCGGCAACGCGATCGTTGACGACTGGGAGGGCAGGGTGAACGCTTGGCCGCTCGATGAGGGGCTGATCGACTATGTCGACAAGAGCTACGGCACGGAGTCTGACGAGAACACGCTCTACACAGCCAACGTCATCGCCAATAAAGAAATTGAGGTCGACGGCAAGAAGGTCGACGCGTCGAAAATTACGCCGGAATTCCTTTCCGGCACGCTGCAGGAAGCTGGCGATGTCGAAGCCAACGTCGCGACCGGCTACCATGCTATCGAATTTCTGCTCTGGGGTCAGGATTTGAACGGCACGAAGGCGGGCTCCGGCGCGCGCCCCTTCACCGACTACGACAAGGCGAACTGCACCGGCGGCAATTGCGACCGGCGCGCCGAGTACCTCGCCGCCGCAAGCGACCTGCTGGTGGCCGATCTGGAAGAGATGGTGGGCAATTGGAAGGAAGGCGGCGCGGCGCGCAAGAGCCTGGAGGACGGCGATCCAAAAGCAGCCATCTCCACCATCCTGACCGGCATGGGGTCACTGTCCTACGGCGAACTGGCCGGCGAACGGATGAAGCTCGGGCTGTTGCTGCACGATCCGGAGGAAGAGCATGACTGCTTCTCCGATATGACCTGGCTCTCGCATCTCAATGACGCAGTCGGCATCCGCAACGTCTACAAGGGCAGCTACACCCGCGTTGACGGCTCGACCGTCTCCGGCCCTTCGCTGTCATCGCTTGTGAAGGAAACGGACCCAGCGCTGGACACCGAGATCAGCGGAAAGCTCGACACCACCGTCGGAAAAATGGAGGCGATCAAGGCGCGCGCGGAAGGCGGCGAGGCCTATGACCAGCAGATCGGCGAAGGCAATGCCGAGGGCAACGCAACCGTGCAGGCCGCGATCGATGCTCTTGTCGATCAGACCAAGTCGATCGAGCGGGCGGTCACGGCACTCAAGCTGGATACGATCGCCTTTGAAGGGTCGGACAGCCTGGATTCGCCGGACAAGGTTTTCCAGTAGGCCGCAGTCGGCCGCGTTAGCCAGACGGGGCCGCTTGCCCCGTCAGCCAACCAGAGACATCGATGCTTATCTGTCACTGCAACCTGATTACCGAAAAGGAGATCGAACGGACCATTATTGGGCTGCTGGACGAAGATGCATGGCAACTCGTGGTGCCGGCGAAGGTCTATCATCGCCTGCAAAAGCGTGGCCGCTGTTGCGGCTGCTTCCCAAATGTGGTGGAAACGATAATTCGGGTAACCGAAGCCTACCATGCGCGCTCGGAGGCGGGCGGCATGGACGTCGTTTCACACCTGGACCGCGTGAGAGAACTGCGCGTCCAATACGGGAGCAGAACTCATGAAGGGCGACATAACGGTCATCGAGCGGCTTAACGAGGCGCTTTTTCTCGAACTTGGCGCCGTCAATCAATATTGGGTGCACTACCGACTGCTGGAGGATTGGGGTTTCCTGAAGTTGGCCAAGAAGGAACGCGAGGAATCGATCGAGGAAATGCATCACGCAGACCGGTTGATCGCACGCATCATCTTCCTTGAGGGTCACCCCAATTTGCAAACGGTGGCTCCGTTGCGCATCGGCCAGAACGTCAAGGAGGTTCTGGAAGCGGACCTGGCGGGAGAATATGACGCGCGCACCGCCTACAAGAAGTCGCGCGACGTGTGCCATGACAAGGGTGACTACGTGTCGATGAAACTGTTCGAAGAATTGCTGGCGGACGAGGAGGGTCATATCGACTTCCTCGAGACGCAACTGCAACTGCTCGAATCCATCGGCGAGCAGAAATATGGCCAGCTCAACGCCGCGCCCGCCAATGAGGGCGAGGGCCACTAAGGCATGCGATGCGGCGCAGACTAGATTTTTTGCGCCGCACGGCCGGTACTTCCTTCTCCTCGGTTATGGGGAGAAGGTGGCCCGTAGGGCCGGATGAGGGGCAGTGCCACCCATCCGAAAGTTCACGTAGCGCCTCATCTGCCGGCCGACCTCTTCTACCCGTAAGCGGAGAGCAGGCCGCTTTTGTCATGGCCGGCGCAACGCCTTCCTCCGCACTGCTTGCTTCCATCGCAATCGGCCTCTTTTTCGCCTTTCCGACCGTCGCAGACTCGCCCGATATCCCGTCCATACGCACTGACCTCAGCGCCGCCGACCTTGCGCGCGTGCAAGCAATCACGAAGCCAACCACGGACTTTTCGAAGCCTGAGCCTTTCGAGGTGATGCAGGGCGGCGCGGGTACGTCCAAGAAGCGGCCGAACCAGGACGCCTTTTCGCAATCCTCCGCCAACATCACCTTTGAAGAGGAGGGCACTTTCAAGCTGGGCAACGGCCTGTTCCGCAAGGTTTGGGTGTCGGCACCGTCGTCTACTCAGGCCTCGGACGGCCTCGGTCCTCTTTTCAACGCGCGCGCCTGTCAGAGCTGCCACTTGAAAGACGGTCGCGGTCATCCGCCCGAAGGCGCCGCCGACGCAACCTCGATGTTTTTCCGTCTGGCTCGCCAGGCCGGTACGGAGGCGGAGAAGGCATCCCACGCCGCGGGCACTGCCCTCAACTTTCCCGACCCGGTTTACGGCACGCAGTTGCAGGACCTTGGCGTTCCTGGCCTCAGCGGCGAAGGCCGCATGAAGATCGACTACGAGGAGCAGCAGGTGACGCTCGGTGACGGGTCGATCGTCTCGCTACGCAAGCCAAATTACGCGGTGACCGACCTGGCCTATGGTCCGCTCGATCCTGCAACGACGATATCGCCACGGGTGACGCCAGCCATGATCGGCCTCGGCCTTGTCGAACAGATTCCACCCTCCGAGATCCTGACCAAAGCGGACCCGGACGATCGCGATGGCGACGGCATCTCCGGTCGCCCAAACATGGTGCACGATTCTCAGGCCGGCGAAACCGCGCTTGGACGCTTTGGCTGGAAGGCGCAAAGTTCCTCGATTCGTCAGCAGACCGCCGATGCCTTCGCCGGCGACATCGGTATCTCAACCCCTGAGGTGCCCCGGAATGCTGGAGATTGTACCGCCGCCGAAACGAAATGCCTTACCATGCCCAATGGCGTGCAGGCGCGTCTCGGAGAGGTGGAGGCACCGCCGCCAGTCATGGATCTGGTGATTTTCTATTCGCAGAATCTGGCCGCGCCGGCACGGCGGGACGTCGGCGGTCCCGAGGTGCTGGTCGGCAAGAAGCTGTTTTACGCCAGCGGTTGCACCGGCTGCCACACGCCGAAATTCGTCACCCGGCGTGACGCCCCTAACAAGGCGCAAGCCTTCCAACTCATCTGGCCCTATTCCGATTTTCTGCTGCACGACATGGGCGATGGATTGGCCGACGGGCAGAGCGTCGGTGATGCCTCGGGCAACGAATGGCGCACGCCGCCGCTTTGGGGGATTGGCCTCACCAAGCGTGTCAGCGGCCATACCTTTTTTCTGCATGATGGGCGCGCACGAAATCTGACCGAAGCGATTTTGTGGCATGGCGGCGAGGCGCAGACGTCGCGCGACGCCTTCGCTGCAATGGGCGCCCGGGATCGCGAGGCGCTGGTGAAATTTCTGGAGTCGCTGTGATGGAACGGATCGGGATGATGGGGACGTCCTTGACAAAGACGTCAGCCGCTCCGCTTGCGCCGATCCCGGTCAGTTCGCGTCGAAGGGCAAGCGCAAGTGCAAGTGCCGCCTTTGCCGTTTTCGCCTTAACCCTCTCGACCGCTTCCGCCGGGGCGGCCAACGTTATCGTTCAATCGGCCATTGATGGCTTCGTGCGGCCGGGCTACGCCGCCTTTGCCGGCGCTACTAAGGCACTCAAAGCCGATACGGATGCGCTCTGCCTCACTCCATCCCTCTCTCAGCTCAGCCAAGCTCGCGCGGCTTTCCAATCCGCAGTCGCTGCCTGGAGCCGTGTTGAGATAATTCGTTTCGGTCCCGTAACTGAGGAGAATCGGCTTGAAAAAATTCTCTACTGGCCGGACCGCAAGGGCATCGGCCTGAAGCAGGTCCAGGCAGCAATTGCCAAAGAGGATTCAGGCGCCGCCAACCCCATCGCCCTGGCGGGCAAGAGTGTCGCCATGCAGGGCCTAGGGGCCCTGGAATTTGTGCTTTACGGCACAGGTGCGGAAACCCTGACGACCGGCGCGCCCTATCGCTGCACGTTTGGCGCGGCGATTTCCGCAAACCTCAACGAAATGGCCCAGGACATTTCGGCTTCATGGTCGGCGGCGGATGGCTTTGCCGCGCAATGGGCAAATCCGGCGGCAAACAATGCGCTCTACCGAACCGACTCCGAGGCAGTGTCTGAACTGGTCGATGTCTTTGTTCAGGGGCTGGAAATGGTTCGAGATGTTCGCATCAACAGCTTCCTCGGCATCACGCCCGAAGCGGACAAACCCCGCCAGGCCCTCTACTGGCGGTCGCGGGCGACGACGGTCTCCCTGTCGGCCAATCTGCAAGGCTTGCAGGCGCTCTTTGAAGCGTCAGGGCTGGCGAAGGCGCTCACTGGCGACAGCGCGCATATCGGCCAGTCGGTCGCCGCTATTTTGACCAACGGCGCGGCCGCGCTCGATGGCATGGGCACGCGCCCCATCGCCGACGACCTTGCTGATGCCGAAAGCCGCAAGAAGCTCGACTATTTCCGCACGACGACTTCGGCGCTCTCCGAACAGATCGGCGTGCGGTTGACCGGCGCGCTCGGCCTCTCAGCAGGCTTCTCGTCACTGGATGGCGACTGATGCGCGCGGGCCTAATCGACCGGCGAAATTTTCTGCGCGCAGCCGGCGCGGGGTTTGTCGCCGCCTCGAGCCCATCCAGCTTTGCCGCGACGCTGCGCGCGGATGCCGTGTTTGCCACGGCGTTTCAAAAGCGGGATGGCAGCTACGGCGCGGCGATCCTGTCCGAAGAAGGCCGCCTGCTTCATGCGATCACCCTGCCGGATCGCGGACATGACATAACATTCGATCCGGTCTCGAAACGCTCTGTGGTCTTCGCGCGCCAGCCCGGAACATTCGCTGTTGTTTTTGACCTGACAGGGAAGCAGGCGCCGCACACCATAGCCAGCGTCGAGGGCCGTCACTTCTATGGCCACGGCGTCTTTTCGCCTGACGGTTCGCTGCTTTACGCGACGGAGAACGATTTCGACACCACCGCCGGCATGGTTGGCGTCTACGATGCATCAGACCGATTTCGCCGCATCGGCGAGTTTGCCACGCATGGTGTGGGTCCGCACGAACTCATTCTTTTGGGCGATGGCCGCACGATCGCCGTTGCGAATGGCGGTATCGAAACGCACCCGGATTTCGGCCGCGCCAAGCTGAACATTGCAACCATGCAGCCGTCATTCGCTTTTATCGACCGGGTCACCGGCGAACTGATCGAGAAGCACGTCCTGCCGCCCGATCTCCACCAGCTTTCGATCCGTCACATGGCGATCGACGAGCGCGGTGCGATCTGGTTTGGCTGCCAGCACGAGGGGCCCGCAACGGAACGGCCGTTGCTTGTTGGAACAGCCCGACGCGGCGACGCGCTGAAGATGATCGATATGCCGGAGGATATTCTCGGGGGCTTTCGCAACTATATCGGTTCGGTCGCGGCAAATCCCGCCGCGGGCACGGTCGCGGTTTCCTCCCCTCAGGGCAACGCATACGCGATCATTGACGCCTTGAGCGGCACGGTAGTCTCATCGTCCTCACTGACGGAGGTGTGTGGCCTCGCGCCCGACCGTGACGGCTTCTTCGTCACAACCGGGCTTGGCGACCTCGCGCCACGTCAGTCAACGCCCCACCGCGAGCCGGACTATGTCTGGGACAACCACGTGCTGGCTATCGACGAGGTATAGGTCGAGGCAGGTCTCTCAGCCGCTTCCCACGCGGAGCAGAGCGAAGCCGGGCGTAGCGCGGCGCTGGCGATCGCACTCCACCCTTGCGGCCCTTTTTGGGAAGAGACAAAAGGGTGGGGTAAAATCGTAAGAGGCGATTCAACACGCCTCTGCCAGCGAACCCTTCAGGATCTCGAAAGGACCTGTATCCCTGGCCACAAGGGGGAGTCGCGAGCGGCGGGGTCCAAGTGCGATAGCGCGCCCGCCCACCAAAGCTCTACAGCTTCACCCAAGCGGCGTTCTTCTTCGACGATTTGACGCAAGCCTCGACGAAGGCCACGCCCTCCACCCCGTCTGCGATCGTGGGATAGATAACGTCCTTCTCCGGCTTGCCGCCCTTGCGCCGCGCCGCGCGGATCGCCCGGGCGGCCTCCGCGTAGATGTTGGCGAAGCCTTCGAGATAACCCTCGGGATGGCCAGACGGGATGCGCGACACGCGCGCCGCAACAGGCATTGCGCCGGCGCCTGCTCGGGTGAGCAGTTGCTTCGGTTGGCCGAACGGCGTGAACCACAAATAATTGGGGTCGGCCTGCGTCCATTCGAGACCGCCCTTCGTGCCATAAATACGAAGTTTCAGACCGTTCTCATTGCCGGGGGCCACCTGGCTGGCCCAGATCATACCGCGAGCGGCTGATGCTTTTCCCTTGGGCTTGAAGCGCATCAGAATGTTGGCGTTGTCGTCCAACTGGCGGCCTGCGCCGAATGCCTGCAGATCCGCGGCGAGGCTGTCCAGTTCGAGGCCGGATACGAAGCGTGCGAGATTGTAGGCATGCGTGCCGATATCGCCGGTCGCGCCGCCAACGCCTGAGCGCTTGGGATCGACCCGCCACTCCGCCTGCTTTGAGCCTGAAAGTTCCGCTGCCTCCGTTAGCCAGTCCTGCGGATATTCCGCCTGGACCAAGCGGATGTCACCGAGCTGCCCCTTGGCCACCATCTCCCGCGCCTGCCGCACCATGGGGTAGCCGGTGTAGTTGTGCGTCAGGATGAAGAGTTTGCCGGTCTTATCCACCAGCGCCGCAAGCTTCTTCGCATCGGCCAGGTTCGATGTGACCGGCTTGTCGCAGATGACATGGATGCCCGCCTCGAGGAAGGCCTTGGCGGCGGGGTAGTGCATATGGTTGGGCGTGACGATCGCCACCGCCTCGATGCCGTCCGGCCGCTTCGCTTCCGCCTTGGCCATTTCAGCGAAGGAGCCGTAGTTGCGGTCGTCGGCGATGCCGAGTTCGCGGCCGGAGGCGCGGGCGCGGTCGGGATCGGATGAGAGAGCGCCGGCCACCAAGTCGAATTCGCCGTCGATGCGCGCCGCAATGCGATGCACGCCGCCGATGAAGGCGCCCTGACCGCCGCCGACCATGCCGTAACGGATTGGTCCCGTGCTCGATATGATTGCCTTGCCGCTGACCATTTGGTTCCTCCGGTTAGCTCCCTCCCCCCTGAGGGGAGGGGTGGCGCGAAGCGCCGGGGTGGTGTCGCTCGAGAAATGCTCGAACCAATATTTCTTTTGCCGAGGAAGGGTCGAGCACTGCCGCTTTGACCCCACCCGGCCGCTTCGCGGCCACCCTCCCCTCAAGGGGGAGGGACCGGCGCTAGATTCCCATCATCGCCCGCAGCAGCTTACGGTCGGACTTTCCGCCGGCGAAGTCGTCAAACGCCTTCTCGGTGACGCGAATGATGTGGTGCTGAATGAACGGCGCGCCTTCGGCGGCGCCATCCTCGGGATGCTTGAGGCAGCATTCCCACTCCAGCACCGCCCAACTGTCGTAGCCATGCGTGGTGAGCTTGGAGAAAATGCCTCCGAAATCGACCTGACCGTCGCCCAGGGACCGGAAGCGACCGGCTCGGTCGACCCAGCCCTGATAGCCGGAATAGACCCCCTGCCGCCCGGTCGGGTTGAATTCGGCGTCCTTGACGTGAAACGCCTTGATGCGCTCGTGGTAGATATCGATGAAGTCGAGATAGTCGAGCTGCTGCAGCACAAAATGCGACGGATCGTAGTTGATGTTGCAGCGCTTGTGGCCCTTGACCGCATCGAGGAACATCTCGAAGGTTACGCCATCGAACACATCCTCGCCCGGATGAATTTCGTAGCCGATATCAACGCCAGCATCTTCGTAGGCATTGAGGATCGGCGTCCAGCGCTTGCCGAGTTCAGTGAAGGCCTCCTCGATCAGTCCCTGCGGCCGCTGCGGCCAGGGATAGATATAGGGGAATGCCAAGGCGCCGGTGAACGACACCGAGGCCGTCAGTCCAAGGTTCTTCGAGGCCTTGGCGCCAAACAACATCTGCTCGACCGCCCATTTCTGCCGCGCCTTCGGATTGTTGTGTACCGCAGGTGGGGCAAAGCCGTCGAACTGTGTGTCATAGGCTGGATGCACGGCCACCAGCTGGCCCTGCAGATGCGTCGACAGTTCGGTGATCTCGACGCCGGCGTCCTTGCAGATGCCTTTGACCTCGTCGCAATAGGCCTTCGACGAAGCCGCCTTCTTCAGGTCGAACAGCCGTGCGTCCCAGGTCGGGATCTGCACGCCCTTGTAGCCAAGACCGGCCACCCATTCCGTTATGCTTTTCAGCGAATTGAAGGGGGCTGCGTCTCCCGCAAACTGCGCCAGAAATATAGCCGGCCCCTTGATGGTGCTTGGCATGCAATTTCCTCCCGATGTGACGACGGGTCAGCCGGCCCGCCCAGAATATGAAAACCAGTCGAAATCCGCGGGGATCGCTGTGCCGCTGGTATCGAAGGCGACCATCCCCACGAAGGCTCCCGTAAACGAGCCGTGCTCTCCGCGCCCACCTTCATCCGAGATCACGCTGGCGTCAAGATCTGGTCCTACCAGATTCCAGCCATTGCCCGCATCGTAGAAGCCGCGCAGCACCGCGCCATCGACTTCAAGCGCCAGACGCACAGCTTTGTCGCCCGGCAAGGGGATGGGCTGCGCCAGAGGGAAGGTCATGCGCGCGTCCGGCCAGTCGCCGGGGCAGCTCATGATGGTCAGCACGCGGCCGAGTCTCGCGTCATGGGTCACCGCCAGGAAGTGGAATTTGTGCCGGTTGTAATAATGGGTCAGCCCGGCCGCCTGCTGGAAGGTCGGCGGATTGAAATCCAGCTCGGCCTCGGCGCGGAACGCATGATGCTCCTGGCGGCGGGCGACCAGCGCCTGTTCGAACCAGCTGCCGATGGATTCGCGTGCGAAGAGGCGCAAATGGCCCGGCCGCGCCGTGAGTGAAAACAGCCGATCCGGCAGCGGCGAGCGCAGCCACTGAAACTCCAGCGGCAGCTTTGCGTCGTCAAAATCGCGGCGCGGCGGCTGCGGGACAGGCGTAGCGACGGGCGCCTTCGTCGGAGCGGGCACGTCGACCGACGGTACAGGGCCGCCGCTTTCCAGCCGCAGCCAGCCGTCATCTCCCCAGATGCATTTCTGGATCGCGGTCTCGCGGCCCAGCGGCGAGCGCCGTGTGCCGGGCAGCGGCCGAGAGCAGAGATGCGTGTGGTACACCTCGCCGGCCGGCGTCTCGACGATCTGGCCGTGGCCGGCGCGCTGCAGCGCTGCCTGCGGCGCGTCCTTCGAGGTGATCGGATGCAGGTCGGGATGTAATTCGTAAGGGCCATGAATGGAGCGCGAGCGCGCCATCGTCACCGCATGCTCATAGGCGGTGCCGCCCTCCGCGGTGGTGAGATAGTACCAGCCGTTGCGCTTGTGCAGGTGCGGGCCTTCAACCAGTCCAAGTGCGGTCCCGGCAAAGATGTTCTCAACCGGGCCCACCAGCTTGCCCGCCTTGGCGTCGAATTCCTGCAGCACGATGCCGGCGAAGGAGGGCGATTTCGGACTTCCGCCAACGCCGCCGGACACATGGTTCCACAGCATGTTCATAAACCATTTTCGGCCGTCATCATCATGGAACAGCGACGGATCGAAGCCGCTGGAATTAACATAGACGGGATCAGACCACGGGCCTTCGATAGCCGGCGCGGTGACGATGTAATTGTGGCTGTCCTTGAAGTTGCCGTCGTAACGCTTGACGTCGGTGTAGACGAGCCAGAACAGCCCGTCCGCGTGCGACAGGCACGGCGCCCAGATGCCACAGGAATCCGGATTGCCACGCATGTCCAATTGGCTGGCGCGGTCGAGCGGACGCTTGACCAGCGTCCAGTTCACCAGATCGGTGGAATGGTGGATCTGTACGCCGGGATACCATTCGAAGGTCGAGGTGGCGATGTAATAGTCGTCGCCGACCCGGCAGATCGAAGGGTCCGGGTTGAAGCCCGGCAGAATGGGATTGTGGATCATGTTCATAGCTGCATCCGGGTAGTACTGCTGTCGATTGACCAGCCGGCAGACTGCCGGCCGTTACTTGTTCCTGGCCGGTCCCTTGCGCTCGGCGGAGGCCGCCCAAAGATTGATATCGGCCTCCCGGGCATGCGTGTCGATTTCGGCGAGTTCGGCATCGTTAAAATCGCGCTTCGCGAGAGCCGCAACGCAATCCTCGATCTGCGCGACGCTGGACGCTCCGATCAACGCGCTGGTGACACGGTTGCCACGCAACACCCAGGCGATCGCCATTTGCGCCAGCGTCTGGCCGCGCTTGGCCGCAATGGCATTCAGCGCGCGCAGATTGTCGACATTCTTTTCGTTGAGGAATTCCTTGCGTAGGGACCCGCCTTGCGCCGCACGGCTCGTCTCCGGAATGCCCTTGAGATATTTGTCGGTCAGCATGCCCTGCGCCAGCGGGGAAAAGACGATCGATCCAATGCCCAGGCCATCCAGCGTGTCCAGCAGCCCGTCATCTTCCACCCAGCGATTGATCATCGAATAGCTGGGTTGGTGGATCAGGCAGGGCGTGCCGAGATCGCGTAGGATGCTCGCTGCCTCGCGCGTACGCTGCGCGTTGTAAGACGAGATGCCGGCGTAGAGGGCCTTCCCAGAGCGCACGATATGATCAAGCGCGCCCATGGTCTCTTCAAGCGGCGTGTCCGGATCGAAGCGGTGCGAGTAGAAGATATCGACATAGTCCAGCCCCATCCGCCTCAGGCTTTGGTCGAGGCTGGCGACCAGATATTTTCTGCTGCCCCATTCGCCATAGGGTCCGGGCCACTGGAGATAGCCGGCCTTGGTCGAGACGACCAGTTCGTCGCGGTAACCGGCTAGATCTGTTCGCAGGATCTCGCCGAACGCCTCCTCTGCCGACCCCGGCGGCGGACCGTAGTTGTTGGCCAGGTCGAAATGCGTAATGCCGAGATCGAAGGCGCGCTGCACCATCTCCCGCTTCGTCTGGTGCCGCGACGTTTCGCCGAAATTCTGCCACAGCCCCAGTGAGATCGCCGGCAGCTTCAGGCCTGACTTGCCGACTTGGTTGTAGGTCATGGCATCGTAGCGGGCAGGGGCGGGTGTGTAGGTCATTGTCAACTCCGGGTTCCCTCCCCTTGAGGGAAGGGCCAGCCGTCGGGCCGGATAGGTCGGGTAGCGTTCAACCCAACGACATAGGGCCGAGGCCGGATGATATGACACCACCCGGCCTCCTGAGGCATCCCCTCACGTAGGGGGAAGCCGGCTATTTCTTTTTTACCGGCGCCAACAGCGCCCTGGCTTCCTTGGGACCGAGGGCTGCGGGCTGTTCGCAGGTGGTGACCATATCCACGAACTTGCCGGTCTCGCCCGATTTCAGCATGCCGGTCATAACATCGATGGCATGCAGCGCCGCTTCCATCGAGCAGCGGTGCGGTCGGCCTTCGCCGATCGCCAGCGCCATGTCAGCCAGGCCGGCGGTGCGGTAGTTCGCCATCGCGCCTTGCTTGTGCTGCTGGTTCGGCACGCCGAACGGATGGTCCCATTTCGGGTTCCGCTTCACCGGTTTGTCACGCGTTGTGTAGCGCACCTCGCCGCCGAAGAAGTTCGGATCGGGAACGAACAGCGAGCCTTCTTCGCCATAGAGCTCGATCGGTGCATGGCCATGCGTCCACACATCCCAGCTGGAATTTAGCGTGATGGCAGCGCCGTTGGCGAATTCCATCAGCGAGAACACGGTCGTCGGCGTGTTGACCGGGATCTTCTCGCCGGCGCGCGGTTGCGAGGAAATGGTGCGCTCCTTGGCAGGGATGGTCGCCAGCGCGGCGACACGCTTCACCGGACCGATCAGGTTGATCAGATTGGCTATGTAGTACGGCCCGAGATCAAGCACTGGTCCGCCGCCCGGCTGGAAGAAGAAGTCCGGGTTCGGGTGCCAGTGCTCCATGCCGTGGCTCATAATGTGCAGCGAGCCGCTGGTGATCTTGCCCAGCTTGCCGCTGTCGACCAGATGCCGCGCCAGCTGGTGCGCCCCGCCCAGGAACGTGTCTGGCGCGGAGCCGATGCGCAGTTTCTTCTTCTCCGCGCGCTTCTTGAGGTCGAGGCCTTCCTTGACCGACAGAACGAACGGTTTTTCGGAATAGACATGCTTGCCGGCATCGAGCGCCTGCTTGGCCACGTCATAGTGCACCGCCGGCACCGTCAGATTGACGACGATGTCGATGTCGTCTGCCTTGAGCAGCCCCTCGACAGTTTCGGCACGCACGCCATATTCCTTCGCGCGGGCCTTGGCGGCATCCATGTTGATGTCAGCGCCGGCGCGCACCTCGATGCCCCTGAAGAGCGGCGACAGCCGGAAGTATGTAGTCGAGATGTTGCCGCAGCCAATGATCCCGACGCCGAGTTTCTTCGCCATATCCAGTAGCTCCTAAAATTTGCTGGCAGCTTCGATGGACCGCTTGGCGAAGCGCGCGGCATCGCTCGGTTTGTCATGCTCCATGACGTAATGCTCGGCCGGGGTGTTGTCGCGCAGAAGCTTGTAGAGTGATTTCCAGTCGACCGTCCCGTGGCCGACATCGGCCCAGCCATCCTCGTCTGCATTCTGCCCTTCGGGCGCAATATCCTTGACATGAACGGCGACGATCCGATCGGCATGGTCGGCGATCCATTTCGCCGGGTCCGCGTGGCCGCGCACCACCCAGGCCAGGTCCATCTCCCAGCCGATCTCGGGCGCGCTTTGCAGGATGAGCGCCATCGGCGTCGTGCCGTCGACGGCCTCGAACTCGAAGTGATGATTGTGCCAAGCGAAGCGATGACCGGCGCCTTCGACCCGCGTTCCGATCTTCGCCAGGCGCGCGCCGAAATTGCGCCAGCCGGTCGCGTCGGTGGGGCGGTCGTCAGGGCCGATGAACGGGCAGGCGATGATCTTGATGCCGAGCTTTTCCGCAATGGCGTCGGAGGCGGGGAAATCGTTCTCCAGCATGTCGATGGAGAAGTGGCCCGTCGGCATGGTCATGCCGGCTTCGTCCAATGCGGCACGCACGGCGTCCGCTTCCTCATACACACCGCCGAAACCTTCGACCTTCTTATAGCCGAGCTTGCCGAGTTCCTTGATAATTTCGGGCCAGGATTTGCCGGCATCACGGGACGAATAGAGCTGATAGGACCAGTCCATGGTATCTCTTCCTGTCTTATTTCAGTCTCTGAGGGCTTTCGATAACTAGAGCCGTGCTTCGTCGGCTCCGAAAAGCGAAGCTTTCGATGGGTCGAAGCCGATGGCGATCTGATCGCCAGGCCCCAGAATCTTCTCAGCCTCCATGCGGAAGGCGAAGTTTGCGCCGCCGAGCTTTGTCCATACCAGCGTGTCGGAGCCCATCGGCTCCACGACCTCGACGGTGACCTTCTGCGAAAAGGGCTGCTGCGCCGCAGCGGAGCCGGCGACAATGTGCTCCGGCCGGATGCCCAGCACCCCTGCGGCACCATCTGCCGGGGTGCGCTCGAATTTATAGCGCGCCAGCGGGATAGCCGTATCGCCGGCCTTGAAAGTAGAAGCTCCGTTGGTCACGTTGCCTTCGACGAAATTCATGCCCGGAGAGCCGAGGAAGCCAGCAACGAAGCGGTTGACCGGACGATTGTAGATCGCCTGCGGCGCGTCGAGCTGTTGGATAACGCCGCCGCGCATGACCGCGATGCGATCGGCCAGCGTCATCGCCTCGATCTGGTCGTGCGTCACATAGATCATGGTGTTCTCGAGCCGCTGGTGCAGCCGCTTGATCTCAACGCGCAATTCGGATCGCAGTTTGGCGTCGAGGTTGGATAGCGGCTCGTCAAAGAGGAACACGTCGACGTCGCGAACAAGTGCCCGGCCGATGGCGACGCGCTGGCGCTGGCCTCCCGAAAGCGCCGACGGCTTGCGCTGCAGAAGCGGCTCGATCTGCAGGATGGCAGAGGCGCGCTTCACGCGGTCGGCGATCTGCTCTTTCGGCATGCCGGCAACCTGCAGCCCGAAGGAGAGATTCTTCTCCACCGTCATCTGCGGATAGAGCGCATAGGACTGGAACACCATGCCGATGCCGCGATCCTTAGGCTCTTCCCAGGTGACGTTTTTGTCCTTGATGAAGATCTGCCCGTCGGTGATGTCGAGAA
>Ga0190271_10000735_pt1 | contig 17213 bp, 8 predicted proteins | sample Popmic356T_FD_133747 | JGI IMG/M metagenome (GOLD analysis project Ga0190271, IMG submission 133747) | Populus adjacent soil microbial communities from riparian zone of Weber River, Utah, USA - 356 T | ecosystem: Environmental > Terrestrial > Soil > Riparian zone | place: USA: Utah | collected...
ATGCGCTCTACATTCCATACGGCTGGTGGCATCACGTCGAGTCACTGACTCCGTTCAACATGCTGGTGAACTACTGGTGGAATCCGAGCCCCAAGCTGGGCTCGCCGTTCGGCGTGCTGCTGCACGCCGCGCTCAGTCTGCGCGACATGCCAAAGGATCAGCGCGCGGTGTGGCGCGCCCTGTTCGATCACTACATATTCACCGATCCCGAGATCTCGATGGGACACCTCACACCGGAACAGCGTGGGTTGTTAGGGCCGCCGTCGGCGGCGCGGGCCAGGGAGATCCGCAACATTCTCGCGCAGACTTTCACCAAGCCATGAATCAGTCGGACCACGCGGTGGTCCGTGGGGGAAACATGAAGCATCTCTGGTTAGGCGCCGCCCGGGGCGCGCTGGCAATGGGCGCACTGTCCCTGGTCGCACTGTCCCTGGTCGCATCGGGCGCGCACGCCGCCGGCGCCACGGTCACCGTCACGCACGAGCTCGGCGCGGCGCGCCCGCGTGAAGTCATCGCCATTCCCTTCGCACAGATCGCGGCCGTCATGCCCGAGGCGCGCATGTATCACCTCGTGGTGCGCGATTCCAAAGGCGGCGCGATTTCATCGCAGATCACCAACTATGAGCACGACCATCGCGGCGCGCAGTACGACGACCTGGTGTTCTCGTACGATTTCGCGGCCGGCGAGAAACGCGCCACGTTCACGCTCCAGAACGTGATCGACGGCACGCCGCCGGAAAGGCCCTGTGTATACGCGCGCCTCGTACCGGAGCGCTTCGACGACATGGCCTGGGAAAACGACCGCATCGCGCATCGCATGTACGGCCTCGCGCTCAATTCGCCGCGCGCCGGTGGCGAGCGCCTGCGCGGCAGCGGCATCGACGTCTGGGCCAAGCGCGTGCGCTACCCCATCGTGGATCGCTGGTATGCCAAGGGGCACGATCAATTCCACAAGGACGAGGAAGGCGAAGGCCTCGATCTCTACAGCATCGGCGGCTCGCGCGGCGCCGGCGGCACGGGCGTGTGGGACGGGACGAAGCTGTGGACCTCGGACAATTTCGTCAGCGCACAGGTACTGTCGAACGGAACGTGGCGCGCCGCCTTCAGGCTCACCTATGCGCCGTGGGATGCGGGTAGCGCGGGCCAGGTCACCGAGACCAAACAATTCACCGTCGACTGCGGGCGCAACTTCGATGCGGTCGAGAGCGTGTTCGATTTCGTGTCTGGCGATGCCGTCGTGGGTATCGGCATCACCGAGCATCCGGCGGTCGCCGGATTTCCGGCCGCCGTGCTCACCAAGGATCCCGATGGCCGCTGGCTGAGCTTCTGGGAAGAAAACAAGGACGGCGGCCTCGGCGTTGCCGTCATCCTCGGCAACGACTCCAGGCCCGCGGGCTTCGCGCATGAAGATGCGCCCGGCGGCAAGGGCAACGCCAACAACCTCATACTCGCCAGGGCCGCGGACGGCGTGCCGCTGCGCTATTTCACGGGCGCGGGCTGGACGGGCGGGCAGTTCCCGGGGCGCGAAAGCTGGGAAACCTACGTGAAAGAGTTTGCCGCGCGTGTGCGGAATCCACTGACCATCAACGTGAGCGCAAGCAAATGAACCTACGGAAGACCTCGTTGACGATCTGCCTGGTTTTCGCCGCGTCCGCGACCCTCGCGCAGAACAAATATTTCGCGGACTGGCCAGTGGGCACCGCCCCCGCGGACGTGGGCAAGCTGGTCGCGGAACGTTTCATCCCCACGCCGCACATGGAGATGAACAGCCACGGTCCGCAGGCCCTGCACTATTCGCACGTGGCCACGTGGACGGGGGCGTTGCAGTTCGCGGGTCTCACGAAGGACGCCGACCTCACGATCAAGCTCATCGACCGCTTCGAGCCCTTCTTCGCGCTGACCGGGTCGCGCGTGCCGCGCGCCGATCACGTCGATGGCACGGTCTTCGGAGCGTTGCCGCTCGAGCTGTACCTGCAGGACGCGCGCTTTCGCTACCGGGTCATGGGACTGACCTTTGCCGATGCCCAGTGGGACCGGCCGCTGCCGGATGGCCTCTCGCGCCAGACGCGCTGGTGGATAGACGACATGTACATGATCACGGCGCTGCAGCTCGCGGCCTGGCGGGTGACGGGCGACGAGAAATATCTCGAGCGCGCCACGCGGTCGATGGTCGCCTACCTCGCGAAGCTGCAGCAGCCGAATGGCCTCTTTTTCCATGCGCCCGACGTGCCGTTCTACTGGGGCCGCGGTGATGGCTGGGTGGCGGTGGGCATGGCCGATCTGCTGCGCGACCTGCCGCCGAAGCACAAGTCGTACAAGACCGTGCTCGCCGCCTATCGCCGCATGATGGCTACGCTGCTCACGCACCAGGCAGACACCGGTATGTGGCGGCAACTCATCGATCACCCCGAGAGCTGGGAAGAGAGCTTGAGCACGGCCATGTTCGCTTACGCGTTCGTCACCGGCGTGAAGAACGGCTGGCTGGCCGAAGACACCTACGGGCCCGCGGCGCGCAAGGCGTGGCTTGCGCTCGTGAGTTTCCTCACCGCCGATGGCCTGCTGCGCGAAGTGTGCGTGGGCACGGGCAAGAAGAACGACCTGCAGCATTACCTGAACCGTCCGCGCGTCACCGGGGACACGCATGGCCAGGCGCCGATGTTGTGGACCGCGACCGCCCTGTTGAGATGAACGGAGAAATGGTGCCAGGCACCGTTTCCTAGGAAACGGTGCCTGGCACCATTAGCTAGACCAAAGTCGGGGGAGCGGGGACAGGCCTCTTTTCCCTGCAACAATGGGTCGATATCGGAGGGGGGACCTGTGAAAAGAGCGGTAACGTTGTTGGCGGCGCTGGCCTTGCCGGCGATCAATTTGGCTTCGCCCAATGGCGGACCGCTGGGAGACTTCGAAGCACACGGCGACGTGGGTTCGCCAAAAATTGCGGGCTACGCTACCTGGAACGCGGCATCGCAGGTCTACACGTTGAGCGCGGGCGGCGTGAACATCTGGGCGAAGCGCGATGAATTCCAGTTCGCTCACCGGCGCATGAAGGGCGACTTCATCGTGCAGGCGCAGGTGGAATTCCAAGGCAAGGGCGTCGACCCGCATCGCAAGGCCGGCATCATGGTGCGTACCTCGATCGCCGATTTCGATTCGGCCTATGTCGACGGCGCTTTGCACGGCGACGGTCTCACCTCGTTGCAGTATCGGAAGGCGAAGGGCGAAGACACCGCGCAGATCGAGATGCCGGCAGCCAAGGGCGCGAATGTCATCCAGCTCGAACGCCGCGGTAACGTCTTCATCTTCTCGGCGGCGCGCTTCGGCGAACCCTTCGAGGTGGCGGAGATCAAGGATGTGCCGAACGTTCCCGAGGAAGCTTACGTCGGTCTCTTCCTGTCTTCGCACAACGCCGATGTGATGGAAAAGGTGGTCTTCCGCCATGTGCGCGTGATCAAGCCGGTGAAGGTCGGCTTCCAGCCGTACCGCGATTACATCGGCAGCCGACTCGAAGTCATGAACGTCACCAGCGGTCATCGCAACGTCTACTACTCGTCGCGAGTGCCCTTCGAAGCACCCAACTGGCTGCCCGACGGTTCTGCGCTCATCTACAACGCCAGCGGCGGCGATCCTGCGTCGCGCGGAAGATTGTGGAGATTCGACCTGGTGACGCGCACGCCCTCGCTCATCGACACCGGTTTCGCGATCCGCAACAACAATGACCACGTGTTATCGTTCGACGGCACGCAGCTCGCAATCAGCGACCAGAGCACCGAGGGTGGTCAATCGACCATCTTCACCATGCCGACGCGCGGCGGCATTCCGAAGCGCATCACGCCGCTCACTCCTTCGTACATGCATGGCTGGTCACCCGACGCGAAGTGGCTGAGCTACACCGCCGGCCGTCCGACGAAGAAGGATCCGAAGACGCTCGAGTGGGACATCCACAAGATTGCGTCCGACGGCAGTGGCAAGGAAATCAACCTCACGAACACGCCCGGCCTCGATGACGGCCCCGAGTATTCGCCCGACGGCCAGTGGATCTATTTCAACTCCACGCGCTCGGGCCGGATGCAGATCTGGCGCATGAAACCCGACGGCACCGGCCAGGAACGCGTGACGAACGATCACAAGTACAACGACTGGTTCCCGCACCTCTCACCCGACGGCAAGTGGATCGTCATCATTTCGTACGGACCCGATGTCGAAGCATCCGACCATCCGTATTACAGACATTGCTATCTGCGCCTCATGCCGGTGGATGGCAGCGCGCCGCCGAAGGTCATCGGATACGTGTATGGCGGCCAGGGAACCATCAACGTGCCGTCGTGGTCGCCCGATGGCACGCACCTCGCGTTTGTGTCGAACTCCGACGCGCTCTAATGGGGTCAGGCCGCGCTTCGCGGCCGTTCCTGATTTGCTAGCAAAAGGGGACGCGCCTCATCGGCCGGAGCGTCGAGATTCGGTTCGAAGCGTCTGATCGTTCGCTCATCCGAAGCTGCACGTGCCTCGCGCCCTCTGAGAAATGAACGGAGGTAGCGTTCACAGCACGCGCCGCGCGCTCTCCTCGCCGCTCGACCTGTTCGCGCTCAGCAGCTTTTGACTGCAGTCCGCGTCGAAGGCTCGAGCCCCGTCCCCATTTGAGGTGCGTCCCCTTTTGCTAGCAAATGGGGAGTGTCCCCATTTTCGGCATCGCTGCAGTGCAGTGTCTCACCCAAGAAAAACTTCACTCCCGATCAGAAAGCCTCGTTGACCCGTTTGCGTTGGCACACTACTTGTATGCTCTGGGCAACAAAATCAAGCCACCGATTGGTGGAAAATAAAGCATGACAAACAAACTCTCGCGCCGCGGCTTCCTCCATCTGGCAGGCGCGGCCGGCGGATCGACTGCCGTATTTCGCGCCGCGGTTGCCCTCGGCATCTTGCCGGCCGTCGCGCACGCATCGCGGCCGCAACTCGCGTCGCTCAAGAAGCCGAAGAAGGTCCTCATATTGGGCGCCGGCATCTCGGGACTCACCGCCGCCTACGAGTTGTTCCGCAAGGGCTACGACGTGCAGGTGCTCGAAGCATCTTTTCGTGCGGGCGGCCGCAACATGACCGTGCGCCACGGTGATCGCATCGATGAAACCGGCTTCCCGCAGGTCTGCAACTTCGACAAGGACCCGGATCTCTTCTTCAACTGCGGCCCCGCGCGCATCCCCGGTCACCACAAGGAGTTGCTGAACTATTGCCAGGAGCTCGACGTCGAGCTCGCACCGTTCATCAACGACAACCGCAATGCCTGGGTGCAGGACGATGCGATGTTCGGCGGCAAGCCGATCCGCGCGCGCGAATACCTCAACGATTCACGCGGCTTCGTCGCCGAACTCATGGCGAAGTCGCTGAAGAAGGAAGACCTCACCGGGCCGATGACGGCCGAGGACTGGGAAAAACTGCGCGAATATCTCAGGCAGTTCGGCGAGCTCGATCCGCAGTTCCGGTACATCGGCACGAGCCGCTCGGGACTGGCCGCCCACGACTACACCCACCCCGACCAGATCAAGAAGCCACTGAGCCCCAGTGAACTCCTGAAGTCGCGCTTCATGCAGATCATGAGCTTCGGCGAAACCGACGACCAGGCGGCCATGATGATGGAGCCGGTCGGTGGCATGGACCGCATCGTCACGGGTTTCATGCGCAAGGTCGGCCACCTCGTGCAGCTGGAGTCGCAGGTACAGAAAATAAATGTCGGCAATCGCGGCGTTGAAGTCACCTACCGGCACAACGGCCAGTACGTGAAGGCGAAAGCGGATTACGTGCTCAACTGCATCCCGATGCACCTGCTCGCAGGCATCGAACACAATTTCCCAAAGGAATACGCAGCCGGCTTCACGTCGATCCCGCGCGGCAAGCTGTTCAAGATCGGCCTGCAGATGAAAGAACGCTTCTGGGAGCGCGAGGGCATTTACGGCGGCATTTCCTGGACGCTGCAGGACATCCAGCAGATCTGGTATCCGGCGCACGGCATCCACCGCAAGAAAGGCGTGGTGCTCGCCGCGTACACGTTCGATCCGAACGCCGGCGAGAAATTCGCGAGGTTGTCGCCGGCCGAGCGCATCAAGCTCGCGGTCGCGCAGGGTTCGAAGATTCACCCGGACTACGGCAACTATGTGGAGACCGGCGTGACGGTCGCCTGGCACCAGATGAATCACATGCTCGGCTGCGCGGCGCAGTGGGACGAGCAACTTTACAAGCGATGGTTCAAGACGTTGCAAACACCGGTCGGCAGCCACTACCTGATGGGCGACCAGGTGAGTTATCACCCTGGCTGGCAGGAGGGCGCCATTGCGTCGGCGCACTTCGCCATCGCGGACATCGATGCCCGCGAGCGCGCCGGCGGGGCGGTGGCGGCATGAAGCGCCAAACTACTATTGGCGCGGCCATTGCGAAAATTATCGCGCTGGCGCTCGTGGTCGGTAGCGCAACGGCCGGCAACGACTTCGACTACTGCCTGCTCTGCCACGGCGCCAACGCCAACGGCAACTACGGCATTCGCGCGCCGAAGTTATCGGGCATGGAACCGTGGTATCTCGCGCGACAACTCGAAAACTTCGCGAGCGGTGCGCGCGGCGCGCCGGCCGAAGACGCGCCGGGCCACGAGATGGGGCCGGTGGGCCTGCGGCTGAAGCAGGAAGGCGCCATCGACGCCGCCGTGCAGTTCATCGGCAAGCTCGATTCGAAGCGGCCCGCGCCCACGGTTTCCGGCGACGTGGCGCATGGCAAGCAGCTCTACCAGAACTGCGCGAGCTGTCATGGCGCCCGGGGTGAAGGCAATGCCGCGCTGCAGTCGCCGGCGCTGGCCGCGCGCTCGGACTGGTATCTCGCAACGCAGCTCGTCAACTACCGGAATGGACTGCGCGGCGTCGATGAACGCGACACGTACGGCGCGCAGATGCGCGCGCTCGTCGCGACGCTGCCGAATGACAAGGACATCATCGATGTGGTTGCCTACATCAACACGCTGAAATAATGGGACATTCCTGATTTGCTAGCAAAAGGGGACGCGGCTCAAGAAAGCGATCAATCGAGGCGCGTCCCCTTTTGCTAGCAAATCAGGAATGTCCCCATTTCACAGGAGTCACCATGCCCAAATCTGTCAGTTCAAAAGCCCTTCTGCACGCCGCGGTCGGCGGCGCGCTCGCCATGGCGTCGATGAACGCGGCAACGGCCGCCGACGTCGTCCGCCATCCGCTGCTCGGTGGCAGCACCTTCCCGATCGCGCGCGCGGTCGAAGTGCCGGCCGGAAAGACCATCATCTTCCACAGCGGCACCACGCCCTCGCCGCTCGATCCGAAGGCCGAGGCCGGTTCAGCCGCATACTGGGGCGACACCAAGACGCAGGCGCTGAGCACGTTCGCGCGCATCAAGGAGTCGCTCGACACGCTGAAGCTCAACTTCGGCAACGTGGTGGCGATGACCGTGTATCTCGTCGGTGATCCCGCCAAAGGCGGTCGCATGGACTTCTCCGGTTTCATGGAGGCCTACACGCAATACTTCGGCACCAAGGAACAACCGAATCTGCCGGCGCGCTCCACCGTGCAGGTGGCCGGCCTCGCGGCGCCGGGCATGCTGGTCGAGATCGAAGTCCAGCTCGTGAAGTAGGTCTTCCGCCAGGTCAAAGGGGCGGGCATCCGTGCCCGCCTCTTTTTTCCCGTCTAACTTCTCTCAGAACGAGTAGACGATCTTGCCGTAGTAGTACGCACCGTTGATGCCGAATGGCGAGAACGACGGATAACCCGCCACCGCGCTGTTGTCTCCGCCGTCGAACTGGATTTGGCGGAGCATGTCGTTGCGCTTCTCGGGGTATTCGTCGAACGCGTTGCTGGCACCCACCGTCAGCGCCAGGCCTTCGAGCGCCTCGAAGGTCACTTCGAAGTTCGTGATCGGCGTGACGCCAATCTCGGTCTGGTAGAACCGCAGCCCGCTCGGATCCGGCTCGGGAGCGCCGGGCGGCGGCGGATTCGGCGTCGCCCCACCGTCGTTCTCGAACTGCGATGACTCGCCGTAGATGAGCTCATGGATGCTGAACGACACGCGGTCCCACTGGAACACCGCGCCCAGGTTCACGAGGTACTTGGGTGCCGTGTCCTGCAGATCCGAGAGCGCCACCTTGTCGAACAGCGGCTGGGTACCCAGCTCCGGTGGCGTCGCGCGCACTTCCGTCACATCGGTCTCGTTGTAGGTCGCCGTCACGCTCCAGATCGCCTTCGCGCTGCCGAGGCTGCTGGTGAAATCGAACATCATCTCCGCGCCGAACGTTTCCGTGGTCACACCGTTGGTGAAGAGATTGATGCCCGTGTCGCCGCTTTCGGTGACTTCCGGATCGAGCACGTTGCCGTTGGCGATGATGGCGTCGACGATCGCCTGCGAGTAGAGCTGGCCATCGATGGTGCCGTAGAACGTGCTGGTGGCCGCGATGCGGTTGCGCACTTCCACCTGGTAGACGTCGAAGGACAACGACATCGCATTTTCGCCGCGCAGCACGAAACCCAGCGAGTAGTTGGTCGACTTCTCCGGCTGCAGGCCGGCGCCGAGTCCCAGCAGCGCCGTTGCCTCCGCGTTCGGCGGCATCTGCACGAAGGCAGTAGTCGGGCCCACGTTGGTCGCGGAGTAGAACTCCTCGGCCAGCGTCGGCGCACGGAAACCCGAACTGACCGTGCCACGCAGCGCGAAAGTCGGCGTCAGTTCGTACCGGGCGCTCAGCTTGCCGACGGTGGCGTCGCCGAAGTCGCTGTAGTCCTCGTAACGTCCGGCCAGGTCGAGCCGAAGGCCGGACAGCGGCTCGATCACGAAGTCGACGTAGGCCGCGATGACATCGCGGTCGTGCGCACCCGCGTCAGACAGGCTGATGCCCGGGAAGGACTGGCCGCCTTCGAAGTAGCGCGAGCCTTCATCACCGGGTTCGGCTTCCCAGGTTTCCTCGCGATATTCCGCGCCGAACGCCAGGTTCATCGGTTCTTCGAGACCGATATCGATCTCTCTCGACAGATCCACGTTCGTCGTCCACTGCGAGGAGGTGTACGTACCGTCGTAGAAATTCACCGGTGTCTGGCCGGTGTTCGCGTACAGCGACGCGTTGGCCGAGTCGCGCGTGAACATGTCGATTTCATCCTTGCCGTAGGTCGTCGCGACGTCCCAGTTCCAGCTGCCGACCGCGCCCTTGATGCCGGTGCCGATCTGGAGATCCGTCTCTTCCGTTTCCTCGCGCGGGCTGAAGCCATACGGACGGAAGTAAGTGACCTCGCCGGAATCCGGGTCGGTGTAGGACACGCGGTTCGGCAGGCGATAGTTTTCGAACGACGCCGCGTGCTTGTCGCCGGCCGTGGCGGTGGCGTAGATCTCGGTGTCGTCGCCGATCGGGATCCCCGCGTTGATCGACACCAGCTTTATCTCGTACGCCGCATCGCCAAAGATCTGGTTGAGGTACGGATAACCCGGCGCGAACGGCATGTTCGTGTTCGGAAACGTGCCGCCCGCATCCGGATCGATGCGCGCCGGATCGACGACGCGCGGGTCGATGTCGCCGCGGTTGGTGTGCTCGTGCTCGCGGTATTCCGCGGCGAAGTTGATGTACGAGCCGCTCATGGCCTCGAGGCCGAGGTTGCCGGAGAACTGGCTGGTCTCGCCGTCGCCGGCGTAGTTTCCGCCCTGCGAAAAGCTGATGCTGCCGCCCGACGGCTTCTTCTTCATGATGATGTTGATCACGCCGGCGATGGCGTCAGTGCCGTATTGCGCAGCCGCGCCTTCGGTGAGTACTTCGACGTGGTCGATGGAATCGACGGGAATGAAATTGAGGTCGACGCCCGCACCACCCTGGTAGGGGCCGCCCAGGATCGCGAGGCTGCCGGTGGTGTGGCGGCGTTTGCCGTTGACCAGCACGAGCGTGTGATTCGGAGAGAGGCCACGCATTTTCGCCTGCAGCGTCTGGTTGGCCATGTCGCCGCCGAAGGCCTGCGCAGTGAATGACGGCACTACGTTCGCCAGTGCGTTCATGAGATCGGGCTTGCCGGCGGAGCCGAGTTCCTCGGCATCGAGAACCTGGATCGGCGATGAACTGTTGAACGTGTCGACGCCCGAGGCGCGCGTGCCCGTGACGATGACGGTCTCGGTCACCTCCGTGGTCGCTTCGGCCGTCATCGATGCGCTGGCGGTCGTCGAGGCCGAGGCGGCCGTGTCCGCGTCTTGTGCATGCAACAGTGCCGGCGTGCAGGCGAATGGCACCAGCGTGGTGGATCTCAATAGCCAGCTATGGGCGCTCTTGCGCCGTTTCGCGGGTTTCTCGTGCATGAAAAAATCTCCCTGGGTTTCAAGTTTTATTCATCTGACTGCCCGCAAATGGCGCGGGCGATCCCCGGTCGTTCTTGCTTCCCGCTATCGCGAGTCGCGTCCGGCAAGAATGTGGATGAGTGTTGCAATAATCCGGCCAGCCACGCGGCGCGCACGCGGATGCCGTGCAAGACGGCGGCCTAACAACCTTGAAAATCCCGCGCGATCACGCGGAGTTGGATTCGCATACGGCGGAGAAATCGCGGAGAAATTTCAGCGCCCGCGGGGCGTGGACAAAAACGCACGCACGGCGAAAAGCGATCCGGATGTTGCTCTTGTGGTGCAGGCGAAAAGCAAAAAAGCACGAGAACGGCGCGAAGAATCGCTTGCACGGAAATGGGGACACTCCCCATTTCCTAGCAAAAGGGGACGCACCTGGTCGGTGCGCACGACCAAGTTCGCCGGAACGATTCGCGGATACCTGACTGGCTAGCGCACGGAGGCGTGCTCAACCGGACGCCTCAGGTGCGGCCCATTTTGCTAGGAAATGGGGAGTGTCCCCATTTCTTCAGGACCATCGCGCCGAGCAGCGCGAGGGCAAGCCACTCCAGGCGGCCGCCGCCGCCGCGGCCTTTGCCGCTGGCACCGTTGCCGCCAGTGACTGCGGCGGTAGTGCCGCCCGCGATCTCGACGGCCACGTCGCGGCTATTGTTGGTGGCGTTGTTGTCGTTGCTGGCGGTGAGCCGCAGCGAGGTCACGAAGTTGCCGGTGGTGGCGCTCCGCACGCTGAGCGCCACGGTGGCGGTCGCCAGCGGATCGAGCTGCGTGAAATCACAACGCAGCACGCTGGATCCGCTGCAGGTGGCGTTCGAAGCGGACACGCTCACCAGCGTGACCTGCGCCGGCAACGTCACTTCGAGCCTTGCGCCGAACGCCGTCTCCGCGCCGTTGATCACCGAGATCAACGGGAAGCTGAGCGTGCTCGACATCGGCCCGCTCATCGTGGATTCGGCCCGCAGCTCCAGGTCCGTCATGCCATGCGTCTCCACCGCCGCGCTCTGCACGTTGTTGGTGTTGATCACGTCACCACCGGTGCTGACACTCACCGCGGCCTTGGCCTCGAATGTGCCCTGCGCCGCGCGATAGGTCACGGTGACGCTGACGCGCGCGAACGCCTGCAGATCGTTGAAATCGCAGATGCCGCCATCGGCCTCGATGCGGCAGTTGCCGAGCGCGGCGCCGTCGGCCGACGCGCTGATGGATTCGACGCTCACGGCAGGCGCCGCATGGCCGGCCAGGAATCGCGCGTTGGTGAGCGGCCGCCGATCCGTAGTCACGGTGAAAGTCTTCACGCGCGCCTCGCCGCCGAACAGGTCCGCCATGTTCAGGTCGCCCGAGACGGCGATGTCATAGAACGGCCGCACCAGCACCGCGCGCGTCAGCGTGTCGTTGTCGGGGGCGGTATCGCCCGGCGTGCTGGTGGCAAACGCGACGGTGTAACTGCCGGGATCCGCGAACTCGGCGCTGTAGTCGACGAACAGTTGAGAGTTGCGCACCATCGTCGGCAGCGCGCAACGCGCGTGCTGGGCGTCGATCAGCGTGCAGGCCTCACCGTTGTGGATGGACGCCGCGCGCAGCGTACCCGCGGAGTGCAGCGTGATGTCGAGCGCGGCGCCGACCGCCGATTGCCGCCCGTTCGAGCGCAGCGACACCTGGCCGGTGAACGGCGCGTCTTCCACGCCTGCGCCTCCCGAAGCAATGACCGCGGACAAGTCCACGGCGTGGTCGATGCGCAGCTGCACGGCGGCATGGTTGTTAGTCAGATAGGCATCGTTGGCCGCCTCGGCCGTGGCGCTGATGCCCCCCGTCACCGAGCCTGCGCCATGGACGCGCAGCGACACCGCGCGGGTCGAGCCGGGAACCATCGCTCCGAGCTCGCAACGAAGAGTGAACGCATCGGGTTGCGTACAGGCGGTGCCGCCGGCATCGATGGAATCCACCACGAGCGAGCCCGACGACAGGGAAATGATCAGGACGACATCGCCCGTGGGCAGCGGGCCGCGCGAGCGCACCGAGTACGGCACGACATAGACGGTGCCCACTCCGAGATCCACGTTGGCCGGACCCGCGGTGAGCTCGATGTCGCGCTCCGCCTGCACCCACGACGTGGTGCTGGCATTGTTGTTAGTGAGGTCGCCGTCACCCATCGCGCTCACGCTGGCGCTCGCGAACAGGGGACCGGCCACCTGCGTGGTCGCCTGGACCGTGAGCCGGCGAGTGACGCCCGCGGGAAGGTCGGCGATCGTGCAGCTCACCGACGAGGCGTTCGTGGTGCAGTTGGCGCCGGGCATGCTCGCGTGGGTCACCGCCTGGTTCAGGTTGAGCGACAGGCTGGCGTTGCGCAGCGGCAAGGCGCGAAGCGAGCTCACGTCGGCATAGGCCTCGATCGATGAGCCGAGCGCCACTTCGCTGACACTCGTGGAAAGCAGCACCGCGGCGTCCACACCCGAGCGCAGGGTCACCGGCAGCTGGCGATTGTTGTTCGAGGTCACGCGGTCGTTGTTGGCCGTCACGCGTGCCTGCACGGTAAACGTCGCCGCCGCGGTACTGCTGGCCACCACGTTCACCTGCGCGCCGGCCTCTTCGGCCATCGCACCGAGCTGGCAGGCGACGACGAGTCCCGACACCGAACAACTGCCCAGCGAACTCGTCGCCGACTCGACGGTGAACGCCGGGTTGTCAGGCAGCGTGATGGTCAGCGTCGCATCCATCGCGGTGGTATTACCCGTGGATCGCACCACGAACGGCAGCGTGAACGGCAAACCGCCCTCGCCCGAAACCGCGGTGACGCCGGCGTCCACCATGACATCCGCGTACTGCGCCGAAGTCACGCAATGTGCAGCCGCGATGACTTGCTCCATGGTTTCGAGGCTGCACTGGGAAAACGTGGAGTAGCCGCTGACCGAGGACGCCATGATGAAGCCGGGGCCGGTGCCCTCGCAGAGCGTGCCCACCTCGCCGTCGTGCTCGGCGCCGAAGTTGTGGCCGAGCTCGTGCGCCATGATCAGCGCGGAAATCGTGGTGCCGAAGGAACGCGAACTCACCGAGACGCCGCGCTCCACGTCGCACACCGTGCGCACGTAGGCGATGCCCGCCGTGGTGCCATCGAGGTCCTTGCCCGTCATCAGGTGCGCGAGACCGCGGGCGCGCACTTCGGCCGTGGACTTGCGATAGGAACCGAGCTGCTCGAGCAGCGTTGCGCCCTTGGTCGCCGTGAATGGATCCGCGCCCGGCGCCATCAGCCGCACGTCGGTCGCGAGGATCAGCAGGCCCACCTGCTCGCTGAAGATGCCTTCGACGATGTTGAGTCGCGCCAGCATCGCGGCGGTGGGATCGGCGCTTTCGGCGGCCTGGAAATCCGTGTCGCCGATCAGGGAGATTTCGATCTGGCGCGTGAGCTGCGTGCTGTACACGCCCGCTTCGATTTCACGCACCAGCGCCTGGTACTGCTCGAGGCCATTCGCCGCTTTCGACAACTGCGCATCGCCGGCCAGCGCGCAGAAGTCCCGGGGCAGCAGGTCGATCGAATCGGAGAGGCGATACACCACGGTCTGGCCGGGTTTCGCTGCCGCAATCGGCGTCGTCAGAAAATCAGCGATGCGGTCGTAGCGCGTGACGGTATAGAGGTCGCGCCCGTCCCAAATCGCCCCTTCGACGCCCGCCGGAGTTTCCGTGAGCCGCACCCAGGATCCCGGCGCGCCGTCGACCGAGCCTCGCAGCAGCCTGTACGCCTTGAGTTGCTGCTTGCGTTGCGCGGAGAGCTTGTCGAGCACGCGGTCGTTGTCGACCAGCGTCAGCGAGAAGCGGCGGCCGTAGGCGTCGAACTGGGCAGTCCCGGCCTTGCGGGCCAGCGACACGGGCTCGGCGTACTGAATGGCCGGCGCCTGGGCGACAGCGTGTGCCGCTCCCAACGCCAAGACCCACAGCGCTATCCGGCTGCCGATTGCACGCACCCTGGAACCCCCATCGCCTTCGCGGCGTTGTTCTTCTCCGGGGCGCTCAAGTTACAGAACTGGCGCCACCGCAGCCGTGACTTTATCCCTCCGGTTTGAGTAGGCGCTGGCGCGAATGCGCGTGGGATGGCGATTAAGTGACGCGGGCCACAGGAACATAACGCGTGGACATAACGCGCAAGAAGAGCGCGCCGCAGCTATCGATGAAGTCGTCGCAGAGCGCGCCGCGCGCTCATCAGGCCGAGCAATCCCAGCAACAACCACTCGAGCCGGCCACCACCTCCACCTCCGCCCGACGACGAACCCGGTTGAGCATTTGGCGGCGCCGCCGCCGTGTTCGCCTGGATCTGCAAGGTAGCGGTGTCGTTCGCAGGATTGGTGTCGTTGGACCCGCGCACGACGATGTTGCTGCTGAACGTTCCGCTCGCATTGAGTCGGAGCGTCACGTCGAGTGCGTCGGACGCGCCGGAAGCGCGGTCGGACATATAGCACTGCAACGTCGTCGTGCCGGTGCAGATGCCCGCGGCGAAGGCGATGGTCTCGACCGTCGCGAAAGCCGGGATCGGTATCTCGATGTGCACACCCTGGCTGCGCGTGATCGTGTTGAACGTGATCCGCGGCAACGCCAGCAGCGCTCCCACGGTGCCCGTGGTGCTCGCCGACGCCACGCTGAGCGCGACGTCACCCGCTTCATACGTGTTCATGCTGATGGAGCGATCATCGTTGTCGTACACCACATCGCGAGTGGCCCGCACCCGGACCCAGCCGCTCAGGCCCGATCCTCCGGTAAGGGCGCGATAACGCGGCGTCACGCGCACCAGGGAGTTCGGCGCCAGGTCGCCGAGATTGCAGGTCGGCGGATTGACGGTGATCTGGCAAGTGCCAACCGGCGTCGAAATCGCTTCCAGCGCGATGAAGCTTCCCGGCGACGGGAAGGTGAGCACCACGTTCTGCGCCGGACGCACGGAGCCGGTGAACACTTCCACGGTGAACTCGCGCGGCTGGCCGACGATGAATCCCGGCAGCGTGGGAATCGGGTTCAGGCCCACGTCCGCGAGCGGACCGATGGAGATGCTGACGGCCACGGAGTTGTTAGTCAGCACACCGTCGCTGTCGGCGGTGACGGTGAACGTGCCGGTGTATTGCGCCGGCTCATCACCCACCAGGTTCACCGTCACCTGCGGCTGCTCGGTCAGCGACAACGTCGCGCGCGTGCAGGTGACGCGACGTTCACTGCTCACGGTGCAGGAGCCCTGCGGTAACGTGGCAGAAAGGATACGCACGCCCAGGGGGACGTCGAGCGTGGCCGCGACATTCGTGGCCGCACCGGCACCCTGGGAGCGCAGCGTCGCCACGGCCTGGAAATTCGAGCGCTCGGTGTTGCCGGTGGAATTCGGGAACATGCTGATGCTGACGTCGGTGGCGACGCGCGGAGCGAATTCCATGTCCAGGAAGTTGTTAGCCGAGAGCTCGTCGTCGAGGATCTCCGCCGCGACATAGAGGCCGGTGTTGCGCGCCTCGTTGAACTGCAGGCGCACCGTGACCAACTTCTGCTCGCCGGGATTGATCGTACCGAGCGGGCAACCCCCGCCCGAGGGGGCCCGCACAGGGGACGCGCAGGGCGTGCCATCGATATCCGCGGACAGCACGGTCGCGCTGCCGCTGTTCATGCGCAACAGTGCGCCGACCACGGGGCGCGTGCCATTGGCCCGTACCGGAATCACGAGGTCATAGGGCACGCCGACCACCACCACTCGAAAGGCGGGGGCCGCATCGATCGCCACGTCGAAATTGGCGATGGCGTCGAGCGTCGCCGATGCAGTGAGCTGCGAGATCTGCGTGAAGGGCGACGAGACATTCGCGCCGATGCTGTGGCGCTCGCCCTGCGTCGCATGGCCTTCGAGCACCACCTGCGCGGATGCCCCTGTCGGAATATCACCGAGGCTGCAACTCGCTGTCCTGCCATTGACGGTGCATGCACCCTGGCTGGGCGTTGCCGAGGTGGTGGTGAACCACGACGAGCCACCGGCCGTCAGGATGACACCCTGTGCCGTTCGCACGCCGCTCGACGCCACCGTGAACGTGTAGCTAGTGGTCTCGCCCACGCGTGCTGAACGCGTCGCGGGATCGACGCTCACCGAGAGAATGGCCCGCGGCTGCACGGTGGTGCTCGCGTAGACGGAATTGTTCGTCTCGTATCGATCGTTGGCGCCGGTCGAAAACGCGTGAAGCTGCAGATTCCCGGTGTGCGGGGCGGTCAGGTTCAAATCGACGCGCACCTCGGTGCCCGCGGCGAGATTGCCGAACTGGCAGCGCAGTGAGCCGTTCAACGATGTGCAACTGCCGGACGTCGGCACCGCACTGTTGATAGTCACGCCCTGAATGCTGCCGATGCTCACCTCGGCATCGACCAGGGTCGCCGTGCCCGCCGAACGCACGAACACCGGCCAGACGAATGGCTCGGTGGCCACCGGCTGCGCGATGGGCGGAATGCGGACTTCAGCATCGCCATACATCGGCGACGTCACGCAGGCGCCACGATGCGACGCGATGAAAGGTCGGAGCCGGTCGAGGCTGCACTGCGAGAACACAGGGTTGGTCATCCACGAGTATTCCGGCCACATCAGGAACGTATCGCCGCAGGCCGCGGTGTCGTGCTCGGCGCCGAGGTTGTGACCGATCTCGTGCGCCATGACCAGCGACGCGTTGCCGAGACCGGACGAGCCGCTGGCGAGAGAAATTCCGTCGTTGGCATTGCAGGCGCCGCCGAGGATGGCAATGCCGAGCGTGCTTCCGCCATTGAGGATGCGCCCGGTCAGCAGGTGCGCGATGGCCCGCGATTGCACTGCAGGAATCGAACTGCGGAAAGTCCGCAGTTCACCCAGCAATGTGCTCGGGTCC
>Ga0190271_10000736_pt1 | contig 17202 bp, 16 predicted proteins | sample Popmic356T_FD_133747 | JGI IMG/M metagenome (GOLD analysis project Ga0190271, IMG submission 133747) | Populus adjacent soil microbial communities from riparian zone of Weber River, Utah, USA - 356 T | ecosystem: Environmental > Terrestrial > Soil > Riparian zone | place: USA: Utah | collected...
AGCCGAGCTGCTGCAGCGCCGTGGCGACCGCCAGGCCGCCGAGCAGCACCACCGCGGGCTCCCATTCGTCGCCGAGCACGAACGCGACGAGGTCCCCGCCGAACAGGGCCAGGACGGCGCCGAACGGGAACGCCCACAGCAGCGTCAGCCGATTGGACTTCGCGAACAGCTCCTCCAGCACCGCGACGCGGTCGCGCACGCGCACGATCGCCGGGTAGATCGTGGTCGCGACGATCTGGTCCGCGCGGTCGGCGTAACGGGTGAGCGTCACCGCCAGCGTGATCCAGCCCGCCGCCGCCAGCCCGTCGTCGGAGAGCCCGAACAGCGCGACCTGGCCCTGCGCGACCGCCAGCGCGGCGACCGCGGTAGCGAACACCGGCCAGGAAAAGCGCAGATAGCGGCGCGCCGCAGCGCGCTCGAAGCGCGGCCGCAGGCGATACGGGGACACGGCGGCGGCCGCCGCCACGGCGGCGACGTGCGCGCAGAAGGGCCCGATCACCAGCGCCCAGACGCCGACGCCGGCGAGCAGCAGCGGCACGCTCACCAGCACGGTCCCGAGCGGGACGATCGCCTGCAGCAGCCGCAGCCGCAGGAAGTCCATCCGGCGGAAGAAGATCCACTGCGGCGCCTGCAGCGAGAACGCCACGGGCAGGTAGGCGACGCCGAGCGTCAGCGCCAGCAGGCGGTCGTCGCCGTAGACCGCGGCCAGCACCGGCGCCAGCAGCGCGATCGCCAGCGACGCGGCGAGCCCGACGGCGAGCTCGACCCCGAACGCCCGCTGGAACTCGGCCTCCTCGTCCTGGGCGGCCTGCTGCACGAACGCCTCGTCGATCCCGACGCGGCGCAGCGCCACGATCGTCATCGCCGTCGTCGTGACGACCCCGTAGAGGCCGATCGCGCTCGGCCCCAGCAGCGCCGTGGCCAGCAGCCCCTGGAGCAGCACGAGGCCCTCCGCACCCGACAGGAAGGCGGCGTTGAGGGCGCCTCCGCGCGCCGTCACGGCCCGCAAGGAGCCACCCGCGCTGCTCGACCGGGGCATGGGGCGCGATGCTACCCGCGCCATGGGCGGCCGACCGGTCCTCTTCCTCTCCTACTCAGGCGTGCTCGGCGGGGCCGAGCGCGTGCTGCTCGACTGCGCCGTGCGGCTGGGCGGGCCCGCGCTCGTGGCCTGCCCGGAGGGCCCGCTGGCCGCGGCCGCCCGCACCGCCGGGCTCGCGGTCGAGCCGATCCGCAACCGCTCGCTGCGCATGCGCGGCGCGCGCACCGCCGCCGCGCGCGGGCTCGGCGGGCTCGCGCTCGACGCCGCGCGGCTCACCCGCCGCCACCGGCCGACCGCGCTGCTGGCCTGGGGCTCGCGCGCCGTGCTCGCCGCCGCCGCGGCGCCGCTCTCCGGCACCCCCTGGCTGGCCGTCCACCACGATCTGCTGCCGAGCGCCGGGGTCGCCGCCGCCGTGCGGCCGGCGACGCTGCGCGCCGACGGCGCGGTCGCCACCTCCGAGGCCGTCGCGCGCGACCTGCGCCGCGGCGGCGTCACGATCCTGCACCCCGGCGTCGACCTCGCCGCCTGGCCGCCCCAGGCCGCCCCGGAGGGCCCGCCGCGCGCGCTGGTGCTCGGCGCGCTCGTGCCCTGGAAGCGCGCCGATCTGGCGCTCGAGATCGCCGCCCGCGTCCCGGAGCTGGGGCTGGAGCTCGCCGGCGCCCCGCTGCCCGGCGACGGCGACGGCTTCGCGGGCGCGCTGCGCGAGCGCGCGGCGGCGCCCGACCTCGCCGGCCGCGTGACGTTCGCCGGCGTGCTCGCCGACCCGCGCCCAGCGCTCGCCCGCGCCCACGTGCTGCTGCACTGCGCCGACGCCGAGCCGTTCGGGATGGCGCTGCTGGAGGCGCTCGCGTCCGGGCGCCCCGTCGCCGCGCCTGCCGCCGCCGGCCCGCTGGAGATCGTCGCCGGTGACGCCGGGCGCCTGTACGAGCCCGGCGACGCCGACGACGGCGCGCGCGCCGTCCGGGCGCTGCTCGCCTCCCCGGGCGCCCGCGCCGCCGCGCGCGCCCGAGCCGAGCACTTCCCCGTCGAGGCATCGGCGGCCCGCCTGCGTGCCGCCGTCGAGGCGATCGCCCGGTGAGCCCGTTCACGGTCGTCGTCGTCCTGCACGACTCGGGGCCCGAGCTGGGAGCGCTGCTGCCCACGCTCGCCCGCCACGCCGCGGGCGCCCAGCTCGTCGTGGTCGACACGGGCTCGCGCGACGACGGCCCGCAGCTCGCGCGCGCCCGCGACGCCGAGCTCGTCGAGCTCCCGGACAACCCGGGCTTCGGCGCGGCGAACAACGCCGGGATCGCGCTCGCCCGCCACGACGTCACCGTCCTGCTCAACCCCGACACCGAACTGGTCGACGACTCCCTGCATGAGCTCGCGGCGCTGGCGCGAATCCATCCGCGTGCGCTGCACGCCCCACGCCTGCTCGAGCCCGACGGCTCCGTCCAGCGCTCCGCCCATCCCCTCCCGGGCACGGTCGGCGCCCTGCTGCCCGCGCTCGTGCACCCGCCGTTGCTGCCGCGACCGCTGCGCGACCGCGCCGAGCCGTACCGGTCCGAGCGCCCCCGCACGGTCGGCTGGGCGATCGCCGCGTGCCTGGCGGCCCGCACCGGCCTGCTGCGCGAGCTCGGCCCGTTCGATCCCGCCGTGCACCTGTTCGCGGAGGACATGGAGCTCGGCCTGCGCGCCCGCGCCCGCGGCGTACCGACCGTCCTGCACCCGCACCTGCGCGTACGCCACACGGGCGGCCACAGCGTCCACCGCGGCGGCGAGCCGCACGACCTGCTCGCCCGCCGCCGGCGCGAGACCGTCGGGTCGGCGCTCGGACCGCGCGCCCGCACGCTCGACGACGTGGCGCAGATGGTCACGTTCGCGACGCGGATCGGCGCGCGCGCGGCGCTGGGGCGCGACGCGTCCCGCGAGCGGGCGCAGTTGGGAGCCCTGCGCAGGGAAATCGGGAGCTAGCCGTAAAGGCGTATGAACCCATGAGGCCTAGGCTGCGCACATGAGCACGACCGGGGTCCTGGTGAGCGGGCGCCGCCGCAGGCGCCGTCTCACCGCCGCGTCCCTGGCGCGCTTCGCCCGCGTCGCGAGGGAGCCGCAGAGCTACCGCAACCTGCTCTACCTCGCGATCGCGCTGCCGCTCGGCATCGCCTACGTGACGGTGCTGGTGGCCGGCCTGTCGATCGGCGCCGGCCTCGCCGTGATCGTGATCGGCCTCGTGCTGCTGCTCGCGACGCTCTTCGCCGTGCGCGCGATGGCCGCCGTCGAGCGCACGCTCGCCCGCCGGCTGCTGCGGATCGCCATCCACCCTCCGCTCGAGGGCGGCATCCACGCGAACTGGCGCCAGCGCGTGCAGCTGTGGCTGCGCGATCCCGTCACCTGGAAGTCGCTCGTCTTCCTGCTCGGCAAGCTGCCGATGGGCATCATCGCGTTCGCCGCGATCACGCTGCTCGGGCTCACCTCGGTCGTGCTCACGCTCGCGCCCGCGCTCGTCGCGATCACGCCGATCATCTTCTTCGGCTGGGAGATCGACAACCCGGTCGCAGCGATCGCCGCCGTCCCCGTCGGCATCGTGCTGTGGCTCACGTGCCTGCACCTCTTCAACGGCATGGCGTGGATCTACGGCATCTGCGCCCGCGTCATGCTCGGCCCGAGCTCGGTCGAGCTGCGCGAGCGCGTCGAGGGCCTCAAGGACGCCAGCGCGCGCATCCTCGCGGCCGCCGACGACGAGCGCCGCCGGATCGAGCGCGACCTGCACGACGGCGCCCAGCAGCGCCTCGTCGCGCTCAACGTGCTGCTCGGCGTGGTCGAGACCAAGCTCGAGAAGGACCCGGCCGCCGCCGCGCCGCTCGTCGCCCGCGCCCGCGTGGAGGCGACCGAGGCGGTCAAGGAGCTGCGCGAGCTGGCCCGCGGCATCCACCCCGCGCTGCTCGCCGACCGCGGCCTGATCGCCGCGCTCGAGGCGCTCGCCGCGCGCGCCCCGTTCAAGGTCCGCATCTCGGGCGTGCCCGACCACCGGCTCCCGCCCGCCGTCGAGGCCACCGCCTACTTCATCACCGCCGAGGCGCTCACCAACGTCGCCAAGTACGCCGGCGACGAGGCGACCGCCACGGTCGAGCTGTTCGAGGACCGCGGCCGCCTGCGGGTGACGGTGCGCGACGACGGCGCCGGCGGCGCCGACCCGCGCCGCGGCACCGGCCTGCGCGGCCTCAACGACCGCGTCGCGGCGCTCGACGGCCGCTTCGAGGTCACCTCGCCGCCCGGCGAGGGCACGACGGTCGTCGCCGAGCTGCCCCTGGAGGCCCGATGAGGCGCGCGCTCGCCGTGCTGGCCGCGCTCGCCGCGGTCGCCCTGACGGGCTGCGACAGCGGCCCGCCGGTATCGCAGACCCGCGAGCTCGGCAACTTCAACCGCCTGGAGGTCTCCGGCGACCTGTCGCTCGACATCAGCCTGCTCAACCGCCCCGACCCGGGTGTGCGGATCACGGCCGGCACGAAGGCGATCGACCGCATCAAGACCGAGGTCGTCGGCGATGTCCTGCGCGTCTCGACCAAGTCGCGCGGCCTCACGATCGGTCCCGACCCGCTCGGCGACGTCTCGATCAGCCTCGGCGTGCCGGCGCTGCTGGCGCTGCGCGTGAACGACTCGGCCGACGTCGACCTCAGCGGCCTGTCGGCGAAGAACTTCGAGCTGCGCATCGACGGCTCCGGCGACATCAAGGCCCGCGGCCGCGTCGACGACCTCGAGATGGAGGTCGACGGCTCCGCCGAGACCGACCTCAAGGACCTCGCGACGCAGAACGCCAGCGTCCGAACCGACGGCTCCGGCGACGTCGGCCTGCGCGTCGCCCGCTCGCTCGAGCTGATCGTCGAGGGCTCGGGCGACGTCACCTACATCGGCCGCCCGTCCGTGAGCTCGCGCCTCGAGGGCTCGGGCAACGTGACTCAGGTCGACGGTTAACGACGACGACCCGGCCGAAGCCGGGTCGTCGAAGATGTTGCTGGGCTCGCGGGTTTGGCCCCCTGGGGCCAATACCCGCAACGTAACCCGGCCCCCAGGGCCGGCGTTACGCGGCCTCGCGCAGCGCCATCAGCTCCGGGCGCTGGGAGAGGCGCTTGAGGGCGCGCTCCTCGATCTGACGGGCCCGCTCGGTCGACACGCCGAGCTTGCGTCCGGCCTGCGACAGCGTCTGCGGCTCCTGGTCGCCGGCACCGAAGCGCATCTCGATGACGTCGCGCTCCGGAGCGGGAAGCTCCTGGATCGCCGACAGAAGCGTCTGCGAGCGGATGGCCTCGTGGACCTCCTCGTCGACCGCCGGGGTCTCCAGCGCGAGGAGGTCACCGAACGAGGTGTCCCCGTCGTCGCCGACCGGCTTGTCGAGGCTCACGACGGCGCGATCCGCCTTGCGGATCTCGATCACGTCGGCGAGGGGGAGGTCCGCCGCGGAGGCGATCTCCTCATCGCTCGGCTCGTGACCGAGCTTCGTCGTCAGCTCACGCTCGATGCGCCCGACCTTCCGGGAGCGCTGGGCCACGTGAACGGGAAGCCGGATGGTCCGGCTGGTGTTCTCGAGCCCGCGCTGGATGGCCTGACGGATCCAGAGCGTCGCGTAGGTGGAGAAGCGGAAGCCCTTGCGCCAGTCGAACTTCTCGACCGCGCGGATGAGACCCAGCATGCCCTCCTGGATGAGATCGCCGAGTGCGAGGCCCTGGCCCTGGTAGCGGCGCGCATTGGCCACCACGAGGCGCAGGTTGGAGTTGATCATCCGATCCTTGGCGTCGAGGTCACCCTTCTCGATGAGCTTGGCGAGCTCGATCTCCTCGCTCGGCTTGAGCAGCGGGTAGCGGCCCGCCTCGCGCAGGAGAAGCTGAAGGGAGTCCATCGTGGGATCGGCGACCGCCTCGGCGTCGTTCTTCCGGGGGCGCGGGGTATCGGTGATGGTGGGCGTCTTAAGTCCTTTCGGCATATCAATAACCAACTGTTTCAGTAGGAATTATACGAAGATCCAGTTGCCTTTGCAACCACCCTCGCTCCGTGGCAAGGGGGTCCGTCGGCGAGTGCTGTGGGCGCACGTCTGGGGAGGTCCGACGCAGCCCGAGTTCCGTCTCCTGCTACACGGCTACGCTGTGGGGAGCAGCCGTGGATCAGGTCCAGCACGACGCCCCGAGGGGCGGCGCGCAATTACACAACCCCTAGGATGCCAGAGGGTTACGGTCTTTGTTGCCCCGTGCACCGAGGTTTTAGACTGAACTGAGGAATCCTGCTCGGATTCCTGCCGTTTCAGCCAGTTGCGGCGCGCCGGGTAGTACGTCGCGGCAGAAGCCCGGTCACGACCGCCGGCCGCTCTCCGGGCCTCGGGGCGCGCTCAGCCTCGACCGCGTGCGACACGATCCTCCGCAGCTGGTCGCGGAAGCGATCCGAGCCGAACTGGCGCGCGCTGTCCACGCACGCGGCCGGGTCGATGGCGAGCGGGTCGAAGCCTTCTACGACGCGGGCCAGCGCCTCCGGGTCGTCGCGCTCGTAGTACGCGCCGGTCACGCCCTCGCGGACGCTCTCGCGCACGCCGCCGGCTCCGAGGGCGATCACGGGGCGGCCCGACGCGAGCGACTCGACCGCCGCGATGCCGAACTCCTCGGCCGCCGTGACCACGAGCGCGCGCGAGGTCGCGAGCAGCTGCGCGACGCGCTCGTCGCTGATGCGGCCCGTGAAACGAACGTTCGGGGCGGCCATCCGGCGCAGCCGGCGCAGCTCGGGGCCGTCGCCGACGACCACGAGCGGTCGCCCGAGCGCGTTGAAGGCGCGCACGGCGACCTCGATGCGCTTGTGCGCCATCAGCTCGGCCAGCACCAGGTACTGCGAGCCGACCTGCTCGACCGGGGCCGGCCGGAAGCGCTCGAGCTCCACCGGCGGGTGCAGGACGGTGGCGTCGCGGCCGAGGTAGCGGCGCACGCGCGAGGCGGTCAGATGAGAGTTGGCGACGTAGACGTCGACGCGCTGTGCCGCGATGTAGTCCCACTGGCGCCACCGGTTCAGCAGGAGGCGCAGCGGCGCGCGCACGAGCGGGCCCCGGGCGCGCAGCGTCGCCTCGCGCTCGGACCAGGCGTAGCGGAACGGGTTGTGGCAGTAGCAGACGTGGACGGCGCCGGGATCGACCAGGACGCCGTGGGCCCACGCGCTCGAGGACGAGACGACGACGTCGTAGCCGCGCAGGTCCAGCGACTCGATCGCGTGCGGGTAGAGCGGCAGCAGCGGCCGGAACGTCCGCGAGGTCGGCCTCAGGCGCTGCAGGAACGACGTCTGAGGGCGGCGGTCCTCGAAGCGGCCTTCGGTGCCCTTGGGGTCGTAGACGGCCGTGAACACGTCCGCGTCGGGCCAGGTGTCGCAGATCGCCGCGAAGACGCGCTCCGCACCGCGGAGGTCGAGCAGGAAGTCGTGGACGAGTGCGACACGGGGGGCCACCGCGCCGCGAGTCTAGATGCGCTGCGTCCGGGACGCAGCCCAGGGGAGCGCAACCTCGACGGGTGTCGGCGGTTGGAGGTCTCGTCGGATGCGCCTTCTCGGTCTTCTCGCCCTGTTCGCCCTCGCGGCGGCCGTGCTCCCCGCCGCCGCCGCGGCGAAGCGCAGCGTCCCCCGCGGCTGGCTCGGCGTGATCGCCGACGGCCCGCTCACGTCCGGCGGGGCGATGGACGGCGAGTGGGGCCTGATGGCCTCCAGCGGTGCCGAGTCGGTGCGGACGGCCTTCTACTGGCCGAGCGCACAGCGCAACGGGAGCGCGCCGCCCGACCTCGCCCACCTCGACGCCGTCGTGCTGCAGGCGGCGCGGCGCGGGCTGCCGGTCCTGCCGATCGTGACCGGCACGCCCGGCTGGGCCGCGAGCCGCGGGCACGATGAGACGTCTCCGCCGCGCGACAACAAGCTCTACACGGGCTTCCTGCGCACGCTCGTCGCCCGCTACGGCCCGCAGGGCTCACTGTGGGCCGAGCACCCGGAGGTCGCCCGGCGGCCGATCCGCGACTGGCAGATCTGGAACGAGCCGAACCTGACCCGCTACTGGACGCCGCCGCGCGGCCAGGGCTTCGCGCGCAGCTACGTGAAGCTGCTCAAGGCGGCGGACCGCGCGCTGAAGTCCGCCGATCGCGGCTCGCGCACGATCCTCGCCGGCCTGCCGAACGAGAGCTGGACCTCGCTCCGGAGGATCTACCGGCGCGGCGGCCGCGGGTCCTTCGACGCCGTGGCGCTGCACCCGTATACGGGCAAGCCGCGCAACGTCGTGCGTCTCACGGAGCTGGCACGGAAGGAGATGCGCCGTAACAAGGACGGCCGCAAGCCGATCTGGATCACGGAGCTCTCGTGGCCGGCCGCGAAGGGCAAGACGAGGAACACGACCGGCTTCGAGACCACCGATCGCGGTCAGGCCCGGCGTCTCGGCGACGGCCTGCGGCGGCTGGCGAAGGCCCGCAAGCGCCTCCGGATCCAGCGCGTCTTCTGGTACACGTGGCTCTCGCGCGAGGACTCGCCGAACTCGTTCGACTACTCCGGCCTGCGCCGCCTGCGCGGCGGGAACATCGTCTCGGTCCCCGCCCTGGCGGCGTTCCGCAAGGCGGCGCGCCGGCTCCAGGGCTGCGCGAAGGCGTCGGGCGACGCCACGCGCTGCCGCTAGCTCGCGGCTTCCGCCCGATCGTCGGACGTGATCGCGTAGCGCTCGTGGTCGCGCCACTGCCCGCCGATCAGCAGGTAGCGCGGAGAGAAGCCCTCCAGCCGGAAGCCCGCGGAGCGCGCGAGCGCGACCGAGGCCGCGTTGCCGGGCTGGATGTTGGCCTCCAGCCGGTGCAGCGCGAGCGGGCCGAACGCATGCGCGACGGTCTGGGCCATCGCCTCGCGCATCAGCCCCTGGCCGGCGTGGCGCTCGTGCGCGTAGTAGCCGAGGTAGGCGGACTGGAAGGCGCCGCGGACGATCTGGGAGATGATCAGCACGCCCGCGATGTCGCCGCCGTCGCGCAGGCACGCGAGCAGGCAGACCGTGTCGTCGCGGCGTGAGCGCGCGTAGAGCTCGTCGAACTGCTCGGGGCGCTCGGGCGGATAGGTCCACGGGCGGTGCAGGGTGCGGCTCTCGGCCGCCAGCCGGAGGAACTCCTCGCGATCGCCGCGGGCGAGCAGCCGCAGCGCGACGCGATGGGCATCCGGCGCCACGGCCGGGGCGCCGTCGACGAGGCGGACGGGCACGCGCGGCCCGGGCCGCCTCAGCAGTGCCGGTCGTCTCATCTTGGGTCGCCCGTCAGAACCATCGATCGCATCAAACCGCACGTACCACGCAGCCTCGCACCTCGAACGGCCTCTGCGCAACGGCTCTGGGATAGTCCGGCGCGCTGACGCCGCCGGTCGCCATCGACGCACGAGCCGCCGCGCGCCCCGAGCTGGGCGGCGTGGAGCGCTGGGCGCGCGAGCTCGCCACGCGCCTGCCGGACCTGCGCCCCGGCGCCTACGCGGTGCTGCGCCCGCCTCCGCGGCTGGCCCACCGGGCGGGCCACGCGTGGGAGCAGCTCGTCCTGCCGGCGCGGGTCGCGCGGCTGGGCTCGCCGCTGCTGCTGTGCCCGGCGAACCTGGCGCCCGCGGCCTCGCGGCGCACCGTGCTCGTGCTGCACGACGCCGCCGCACTGCGCCATCCCGCCTGGTACTCCGGCGCCTACGCGGCCTGGCAGCGGCGGCTGCTGCCGGTGCTCGTGGCGCGCGCCCGGCGGATCGTCACCGTGTCGGAGTTCTCCCGCTCGGAGCTCGCCGAGCTGCTCGGCGTCGACCCGGCGCGGGTGTCGGTGGTGCCGGGCGGAGTCGACGGGCGCTTCACGCCGGACGCGGACGCGGACGGCGCGCGCCGGGCGCTCGGTCTGGCGCGGCCATACGTGCTGTGCGTGGCCTCGCACACGGCGCGCAAGAACCTCGGCGCGCTCGTGCCTGCGGCGCTGGCGCTCGCGGCCGGCGGCGTCGAGCTCGTGGTCGCGGGCGGGCACCGGCCGCAGTTCGCGGCCGAGCAGGGCCTCGATGCCCTGCGGCTGCTCGGGCACGTCGACGACGCGCTGCTGCCCGGGCTCTACGCGGGCGCCGAGGCGTTCGCGCTGCCGTCGCTCTACGAAGGCTTCGGGCTGCCGGTTCTGGAGGCGATGGCGGCCGGTACCCCCGTGCTCACCACGACGGCCGGCGCGCTCCCCGAGACCTGCGGCGGCGCGGCCAGGCTCGTCGAGGACCCGGCGGCGTTCGCGACCGCGCTGCCGGCGCTGGTCGCCGACACGGGAGAGCGCGAGCGCCTGCGCGCGGCCGGGCTGGAGCGCGCCGGTGCGTTCTCCTGGGACCGGACGGCGCGCGAGATCGACGCGCTGCTGATCGCCGAGGCGGGCTAGAACAGGCCGAGCTGCCGGTCGTCCGGGGGCTCCGGAGGCTCCGGCTGTGCCGGTGACTCCTGCGCCTCCGGCTCGGGCTCCGGCTCCGCATGGCGCTCGGCGGCGACGGCCGCGAGCTCCGGCTCGGGCACGACGGTCTCAGGCTCCGGCTCGGAATCCGGCTGCGGCGGGGCGTCCATGGCGAGCAGCTCGGGCAGCCGGGCGAAGTCCTCGCGCAGCGTCTCGAGCATCCGCGGGGTGTACAGCGCCGCCGCGGGGTGGAAGATCGGGTACAGCCGCAGCGTCCGCGGGCCGATCGTGCGGATCTCGGCGCGCCCGTGCAGGCGGGTGATGCCCGTCGGGTCGCCGCGCAGCAGCTTCGTCGAGAAGTTCCCGAGGCTGCAGACCACCTTCGGCCGGATCAGGTCGAGCTGCCGGAACAGGTAGTCCTGGCAGTTGTCGATCTCCTGCGGCAGCGGATCGCGGTTGCCGGGAGGCCTGCATTTGAGGACGTTGGCGACGAAGACGTCGCCGCGGGCGAGGCCGATCTCCTCGAGCAGCTGGTCGAGCAGCCGCCCGGCCTGGCCGACGAACGGCAGGCCGCGCTCGTCCTCGCGGGCGCCGGGGGCCTCGCCGACGAACATCAGGTCGGCGTCGGCGTTGCCCGCGCCGAACACCACGGTCTGGCGCGTGGAGGCCAGCTGCGGGCACTTCCGGCAGGCGCTCGCCTGCTCCCAGACGGCCTTGAGCTCCTCGCGCCGCGTCGCCGCATCGCTCACGGATGTGACTCTAGACACGGATACGGCGGGAGCAGGGATGGTTTCCGCAGGTTGCGGGGTATCCTCCCGGCAGAGGCGCGCACCGGTCGTCGGGCGCGACCTCGGACACCCACCTTCCCTCCTCCTGAAGCCGGTATCTCGTGCGAGAACTGGACTCGATCGCCGTCATCGGCGCGGGCCGCCTGGGCACCGCCCTGACCGCCGCGCTGCGCGCGGCCGGGCTCTCGGTCGCCGGCCCGCTGGGCCGCGCCCCGGACGTCTCCGGCGCCTCGCTGGTGCTGCTGTGCGTGCCGGACGGCCAGATCGCCGCGGCCGCCGCCGCGATCGCCGGCGGGTCGCAGGAGCTGCTCGTGGGCCACTGCTCCGGCGCCACGACGCTCGAGCCGCTGGGCGACCGCGAGGCGTTCTCCCTCCACCCGCTGATGACGGTCCCGGCCGGCTCGCCGCCGAGCGTGTTCGCGGGCGCGGCGGCCGCCGTCGAGGGCTCCTCCCCGCGTGCGCTGGCCGCCGCGGAGGCGCTCGCGGAGCAGCTCGGCATGCGCCCGATGCGCGTCGCCCCCGAGGACCGCGCGGCCTACCACGCCGCCGCCTCGATCGCCTCCAACTTCCTCGTCACGCTCGAGGCCGCCGCGGAGCGGCTCGCGGGCACGGCCGGCGTCGACCGCGCGGCGCTGGCGCCGCTCGTGCGCGCCGCCGTCGACACCTGGGTCGAGCTGGGCGGCGAGCAGGCGCTGACCGGCCCGATCGTGCGTGGCGACGAGGCCACGGTCGAGCGCCAGCGCGCCGCGTTGCTCGAGCGCACGCCGGAGCTCGCGCCGCTGTTCGACGCGCTCGCCGACGCCACGCGGGCGCTGGCCCGTTCCGGGGTGGCGACGTGATCACGATCCGCACCAAGGCCGAGATGCACGCGCACACGGCCGCGGCGCGCGCCGACGGGCGACGGATCGGGCTGGTGCCGACCATGGGCGCCTTCCACGCCGGCCACCATGCGCTGATGCACGCCGCGCGCGCCGCCTGCGACGAGGTCGTCGTGTCGCTGTTCATCAACCCGGCGCAGTTCGACGAGGCGTCGGATCTCGCCGCCTACCCGCGCACCGAGGAGCGCGACGCCGCCGAGGCGGCCGGGCTCGGCGTCGACGTGCTGTTCGCCCCATCGCCGGAGGAGGTCTATCCGGCCGGATTCGCGACGTCCGTGCGCGTCGAGGGCCTCTCCGACGTGTTCGAGGGCGCCGAGCGCGGCCCGGGACACTTCGCCGGCGTCTGCACCGTCGTCGCGAAGCTGCTCAACGTCGTCGCCCCCGACGTCGCCTACTTCGGGCAGAAGGACGCCCAGCAGGTGGCCGTGCTGCGGCGGATGGTGGCCGACCTCGACCTCCCGGTCGCCCTGGAGGTCGTCGAGACCGTGCGCGAGCCCGACGGGCTCGCGATGTCGAGCCGCAACGTGCGGCTCGACGCCGGCGAGCGCGAGCGCGCGGTGGCCCTGAGCCGCGCGCTGCGCGCCGCCGGGAGCGCGCTCGGCGACGGCGAGCGCGACGCGGCCGCCGTGCGCGCGGCCGCCCTGGCCGCCATGCACGAGCTCGACGTCGAGCCCGAGTACCTCGCGCTCGTCGACCCCGACACCTTCTCCCCCGTCGCCACCGTCAACGGCCGCGTGCTCGTCGCGGTGGCCGCGCGGGTAGGCGACACGCGACTGATCGACAACGCCCTGTTCCAGACCCGAGGCGGCGACCCCGACACGGCGCCGACCATCACGAAGGAGCCCTGAAACCATGTCCTCCCCTCCCCGCCGCGACCACTCCGAGGCCTCCCGGCCGCCGATCACGCTCATGAAGCTCGCGGAGAAGCGCGCGCTCGGCGAGCCGATCGTGATGGTCACCGCCTACGACCACCCCAGCGCGCTGGCCGTCGAGGCCGCCGAGGTCGACATGGTCCTGGTCGGCGACTCAGCCGCCAACAACGTGCTCGGCTACCCCGACACCGTGCCGATCACCGTCGAGGAGCTGCTGATGCTCTCCGCCGCCGTGCGCCGCGGCCTCACGACGCCGCTGCTGGTCGGCGACCTGCCCTTCGGCTCCTACGAGGCCTCTGACGCGCAGGCGATCACGACCGCGCACCGCTTCGTCAAGGAGGCCGGCTGCGACGCCGTCAAGCTCGAGGGCGGCGGCGCGATGGCCGACCGGGCACGCGCGATCGTGCGCGCCGGCGTGCCGGTGATGGGCCACGTCGGGCTGACGCCCCAGACCGCGACCGCGCTCGGCGGCTACCGCGCCCAGGGCCGCACCGCGGCGCGCGCCAGGGCCGTGCTCGAGGACGCGCTCGCGCTCCAGGACGCCGGCTGCTTCGCGATCGTCTTCGAGGCGATCCCGACCGAGGTCACCGACCTGATCATGGGACACATGGAGATCCCGGTGATCGGGATCGGCGCCGGCCCGAGCACCGACGGCCAGGTGCTCGTCCTGCACGACCTGCTGGCGATCCACCAGGGCCGCAAGCCGAAGTTCGTCAAGGAGTACGCGGCGGTCGGCCAGGAGATGGTCCGCGGCGTGCGGGCGTACGCCGAGGAGGTCCGCAACCGCGCGTTCCCCGGTCCGCAGCACGGCTACGGCATCGCGCCGGAGGAGCTCGAGCGGCTCCGTTCCTCGGTGCGTGCGGTAGACCGCAGCGTCGGTCTCACGTCTTAACAAGTCGGTTACATACACTGGGCCGCCATGGCCCGACTGTCACAGCTCTTTGCGCCCAAGGAGCGCGAGTTCTTCGACCTGTTCGAGGAAGCCGGCTCCAACATCGTCCGCGCCGCCGAGCTGCTCGAGCGCATGCTCGACCAGTGGCCCGATCACGGGGAGCTCTCCCGTGACGTGGTCGTCTGCGAGCAGGAGGGCGACCGCATCACCCACGACATCATCCAGCGGCTCAACTCGACGTTCGTCACCCCGATCGATCGCGAGGACATCTACGCGCTCGCCTCGGCGATGGACGACGTCGTGGACTTCATCGAGGAGGTCGCCGACTACCTCGCCCTGTACCGGATCGAAGCGCCGATGGAGCAGTCCCAGGCGCTGGCACGGATCCTCCACGAGGCCGCCCGCCAGATCGCGCAGGCCGTCCCGCGCCTGCGCACCTTCGACGACATCCGGCACTTCACGGTCGAGATCAACCGGCTCGAGAACGAGGGCGACCGCGTGGTCCGCCAGGCGCTCGCGTCGCTGTTCGAGCGCGGCATCGACCCGATGCTCGTGATCCGCTGGAAGGACATCTTCGAACGGCTCGAGGACGCCATCGACTCCTGTGAGAGCGTGGCGAACATCCTCGAGGGCATCGTCATCAAGAACGCCTGAGCACTCCTTTTCTGATGGACAACGACGTCGTCCTCTGGATCGTCGTCGCGACCGCGCTCGCGTTCGACTTCACCAACGGCTTTCACGACACCGCGAACGCCGTCGCCACGTCGATCTCGACGCGGGCGATGGCGCCGCGCGTGGCGGTCGCGCTCGCCGCGATCCTGAACTTCGTCGGCGCGTTCCTGTCGCTGCAGGTCGCCGCCACCATCGCCAGCGGCATCGTCGAGGCGGACATGATCACGCTCGCGATCGTCTTCGCCGGGCTGATCGGGGCGATCTTCTGGAACCTGCTGACCTGGTACTTCGGCCTGCCGTCGTCGTCCTCGCACGCGCTGATCGGCGGCGTGGTGGGCGCGGCGTTCGCCGCCGAGGGGCCGGATGCCGTGATCGGCGAGGGCATTATCGAGAAGGTCGCGATCCCGGCGGTGATGGCGCCGATCCTGGCCTTCGTCGTCGCCGGCGTCGGCATCCTCGTCACCTACCGGATCGTCGGGCGCCAGCGGCCGAGCACGGTCTCCCGCGGGTACCGGCTCGGCCAGATCATCACGGGCAGCCTGTTCTCGCTCTCGCACGGCACCAACGACGCGCAGAAGACGATGGGCATCCTGTTCCTGGCGCTGGTCGCCAACGGCAACCTGTCCGCCGACGACGACATCCCGACCTGGGTCGTCGTGTCAGCCGCGACGGCGATCGCGCTCGGCACCTACGTCGGAGGCTGGCGCATCATCAAGACGATGGGCAGCCGCATCATCAAGATGGACCCGGCCCAGGGCTTCTCCGCGCAGGGCTCGGGCGCCGCGGTGATCCTCGCCGCCTCGCACGCGGGCTTCCCGCTCTCGACCACGCACGTGATCTCGGGCGGCATCATGGGCGCGGGCGCCGCCAAGCGTGTCTCCGCGGTGCGCTGGGGCGTGGCCGGCAACATCGTGTTCGCCTGGGTGCTCACGCTGCCGGCCTCCGCGCTCGTCGGCGCGCTCACCTACCTCGTCGTGCACCTGTTCGGCGACGGCGCTGCGGGCCCCGTCGTGGTCAGCGGCGTGCTGCTGGTCGCGCTCGGCATCGCGATGGCGCGGCGCGTGTTCCAGGGCCAGACCCTGACGGCGGAGGGCTAGGGCGATGGCGCTCGCCTCGATCGACGTCGGCCTGCTGTTCGAGGTCGTCTGGGCCTCCGCCCTGGCCGGCGCGGTCGTGTCGACGCTGTTCGCGCTCGTCGTGCTGTTCGGCGCCCGCTCCGCCGAGGGCCGGCGCGCCGGCCGCAGCACGGTCGCGATGGTCTACGGGACCGCCGCGGTGCTCTCGTTCACGGGCTTCATGGGGCTCGTGGTCTACGCCGTGCACCTGATGCTGTCGAAGGGCTAACGCACGGCGGCGCCGAGCGCGATCGTGCGGTCGAGCTCGACCGCCTCGAGCAGCCGCCGGTCGTGGGTGACGAGCAGCAGCGTGCCGTCGTAGGCGGCGAGTGCGGTCTCGAGCTGCTCGATCGCCGGCAGGTCGAGGTGGTTGGTGGGCTCGTCGAGGACGAGCCAGTTCGCGCCCGACGCCATCAGCTGCGCGAGACTCGCGCGGGTGCGCTCGCCGGGTGAGAGCGTGCCGGCCGCGCGCGCGACCGCGTCGCTCTCGAGGCCGAACTTGGCCAGCAGCGAGCGCGCCTCCGGCACCGTAAGGCCGCTGCGGGCCACGAACGCGTCGATCAGACCGGCGTCGCCGTCGAAGCCCGCGCGCGCCTGGTCGAGCGTCCCGATGCGCACGCCCGGGCCGACCCAGCGGGTGCCGGCGGCCAGCGGGAGGTTGCCGAGCAGCGCCTCGACGAGCGTCGTCTTGCCCGAGCCGTTGGGGCCGACGAGTGCGACGCGCTCGCCCCAGGCGAGCTCCAGGTCCAGCGGGCCGAGCGTGAAGCTGCCGCGCCGCATCACCGCACCCTCGAGCCGCGCGGTCACGTCCCCGGAGCGCTCGCCGCCGCCGAAGCGCAGCTGCAGCTCCCAGCGCCGCCACGGCTTGTCGACCTCCTCCAGGCGCTCGAGCGCCTTCTCGGACGCGCGGACCTTCTGGGCCTGCTTCTCCGAGCGCTCCGTGCGAGCGCGGCGGACGTTCTTGTCGGGCTCGTCGCTCGCCTTGGCCTTGCGCACGCCGGTCTCGGACCACTGGCGCTGACGGGCCGCGCGGTCGGTCAGCCGGTCACGCTGGGTCGCGTACGCCTCGTAGCGCTCGTCCGCGTGACGGGCGGCCGTCGCCTGCTCCTCCTGGTAGCCGGCCCAGCCGCCGCCGTACTCCGCGGCGGTGTGCCGGATCTCGTCGATCTCGAGCACCCGCGTGACCGTGCGCTCGAGGAACGCGCGGTCGTGGGAGACGATCACGGCGCCGCCCGGGCGCTCGGCCACGAAGCGCTCCAGCCGCGCCAGGCCGTCGAAGTCGAGGTCGTTGGTCGGCTCGTCGAGCAACAGGACGTCGAAGCGGCTGAGCAGGATCGCGGCCAGTGCGGCGCGTGCGGCCTCGCCGCCCGAGAGCGCCACGGTCTCGAGCTCGAGCAGCGCCGGATCTAGGCCGAGGTCGCGCAGGACGGTCTCGGCCCGCGGCTCGAGGTCCGCGCCGCCGAGCGCGAGCCACGCCTCGAACGCGTGCGCGTAGGCCTCCGCCGCGCCGGGCGCCTCGGCCGCCATCGCGTCCGTGGCGTCATGCACGCGCGC
>Ga0190271_10000737_pt1 | contig 17201 bp, 13 predicted proteins | sample Popmic356T_FD_133747 | JGI IMG/M metagenome (GOLD analysis project Ga0190271, IMG submission 133747) | Populus adjacent soil microbial communities from riparian zone of Weber River, Utah, USA - 356 T | ecosystem: Environmental > Terrestrial > Soil > Riparian zone | place: USA: Utah | collected...
CTGCCGAGCCTCTCGGAAGGTACTCCGCGCTGCCTGATGGAGGCCATGGCCGCTGGCATACCGATCGTCGCCAGCGATATTCCGGGCTGCCGCAATCTCGTCGATGGGTCGAGCACGGGCCTGCTGTTCCCGGTGGGCGATGAACGAGCACTGCGGGAACGTGTCGTCGAGTTGAGCGAGTCGGCGGAACGGCGCGCCTCGATCGTGGACAGCGCACGACAGTTCATCGAGGCGAAATTCTCCTGTGAGCGAATGGCGCGAGAGTACGAATTGCTCTACGAAAATCTGATCCTGAAGCGCAACGAAAACCACCAGAGAAGGGCAGCAACGTGATCGTCGAGTTCATCGGTTTGCCGGGATCGGGCAAGTCGACCGTGATGCGTCAGTTCTTCGCCGGCCTGCCGGCACAGGAAGTCCGCTACCTGCCCGAGGGAGCTGCGCTCCTCATGGTCGGCCGTCGCAAGTTCGATCGCATTTTCCGCATACCGCTGAAACTCCTGCCGCAAGGCTTCGCGCTGCAGGTCTGCCCGAAGGTCTGGTTGAAGTCCCGGCAACGGGCGGAGTGCCAGGTTCGCTTTCTCGCCAAACACGGCGCGGCGCTCGGGGCGTTCACGTCATCGGGTATCCACGACGCGATGTCGACGGTCGATCGGTTCCGCGTCATCGATAGTTTTCTCGAAACTGCCGCGTTTCGCGAGTTCCTCGACGACCCACAGATGGCGGATCGGATCGTGTTGTTTGGCGAGGGCTTGGTGCAGAAGTCCTTCATGTTCGTCGATCACTCGGACGTGGTCGTCGAATCTGCGGACGTAGTTCGCTACCTCGAGAAGATCCCCCTGCCCGACCTCGTCATAAACTTGCGCGTGTCGACGAGCGTAAGTTTCGAGCGAATGACGGGGCGCGCGAGCGGCCTCACGCAGCGTCTGAAAGCGGCCGATGCGGCGACGATACGCCGGTTCCTGGACAAGGCCGCGCACCATCTCGATCTGCTGTCGGGGTGGTTCGCCAGAAACCACCCTGACCGGATGCTGACGATCGACAACCGCGATAGCGTTGCGTCAGCGTCGGCCGAACTGCGCGAGCGTCTTCTGGCACTCTGAGGCAGAGCTCCTGGCGTCGGCTGCAACCCGCTGTTAGGCCTCACCCGGCAATGGGCCCGACGCTCGGGTTCGCGTCCTTGAGGGCGTTAGTGAAAACGGCCGTTCGATTGCCAAAAAGAGGGCTGTCGCTGGAGGAATCGTAACCAGGAACATGAGTGGCAGAAGTGCCCAGAAGAACCACGCTCCGAATTCCGCACCGGAAAGAAGGGTGGACAAGATCAGAAACGCGGCTTTCAGGGCCAGGCCGTGGATCAAGTAGTAGGAGTAACTCATGTTGCCGAGCCAGCGAAGTGGAGTCCAGCAAAACGAACGAGCCAGCCAACCTGACGGGCTACGGAAACAAGTTAGGCATAGAAAGAAGAATGAAAAAAAGAGTATTCCGATCTTTGCTGCATAACCGGTTGATCCACTGGTCGGAAGCAGCATTCCTAGTAGACCTGCAACAAGCGCCAACAAACCGAGATAGCTGAAATCCTTCGCGGCCTTGTCTCGAATAGCCATGGTCTCGAACAGGAGAATGCCAGCTAAGAACATGACCATTCGAATGGGACCATTGACCGCTGCGCAGCAGACCCAGACCAGGATTGTGAGGAATAGAAAGAAAGTGATGCGCCAAAGTGATGTGCGTTCACGGATTCTCATCGTCTCAATGACGATGGGTATGGCCAGGTAGTAGAACATCTCATAGCTCAATGACCATGCCACGGTAATCATTGGCTCAATAGGGAATAACCCCGGCAATAGAAGAAAGTTCTCGGTCAGGTATAGAAGTGCATCTGAGAACTCGGCGGGCAACTTGCTCTCGCTGCGAAAGACGAACGAGAGACATAGATAGACCACAAAAACTACAGTAAACGTGGGGTATATCCGCTCAATTCGCCTGGTGATGAATCTGGCGAACCCTTGCTTTCGGTTGAAGAGCGAGCCATAGATCAGGTATCCGCTCAATACAAAGAATAGATCTACTCCGCTGTTGCCGATCGTATGCAATGCATTGGCAATTCTCATGGTGCTGGAGTCGATCGGGATCCACGGCTCGACAAGGGTCGTGTAATGAACGAGGAAGACCAGGAATACGGCGAAGCCTCTCAGGCCTTCCATCGATCTCACGTTGGAGCTCTCACCGCCGCGCGATAGTTCGAAGCGTTGTGCTAGCCAGTTCATGATGTTTATCGCGCCGCTTTTGATGGATTTGGGAGCTGACGCAGCCGTCATCTGCAAGGTTTAACGAATGTAAACCATTTTTCCTGGATACGTTCCTGCGTTACTGCAATCCAGAGCGCAGCCACCAGGGCTATCGGCTGAAAGGAAGCACGCCCGCTCAGGCGCTGAGAGAAACCCTCTGCATTACGGAACTGCCCGACATCATCCCGACACACCGGAGATCCGGTGTGTCGGGATGATGTCGGGCAGTTATCCCCGGCGCATATTCATGCGCTGAAATCAACAAGAGTCAACCAGGGAGTTGACGAACGGAGTGGACTTTGTAGCTCAGTTCACTGCGCCGAAACGCCGGTCGGCGGCGCGGGACGAATGACTTCGACGTCGTCTGCCAGGAAGTTCACGTACTCTTCGATGTTGGTGTAGCCGTCTCCATCCTTGTCGCTGGCAGAGTCGTCCGTGCCCACACTCAGGCCGTTCGCGGACTCCCAAGAGTCGGCCATGCCGTCGTTGTCGCTGTCCGCGGGTGCCGCCAGGGTCTGGTAGGTCGGGAAATCCGCCGGGTACCTGGCATTCTGCCGGTAACTTCCAGTGCCACTGGCATAGTCGGTAGCCATCTTCGTGTCCACACTGTCTCTGAACGGCCGCGTGGCGCCAGCGGTGGCTACGACTTGCGCCGCGTAGGCGGTCGTCATCGTCGTCGCAGTGACCCGCGAAGCAGGCCACGGCGTCGCGGCTTTCCAGCCTGCGTTCGCCAGACTGAACTGCCAACTGCTCGCCACCGTCCAGTCAGACCCGGTCTGCGTCGTGCGGGACGTGCCGATGTTGCCCACGGCGTAGATCAGCGGAAACGGGGTTCCTCCCGATGCCTCGTGGAAAATCTCGTAAAGCTGGGCGTTGGTCTGGGGGCCGCGCTTCACGTAGTTGTGAATCCAGTTCACTTTGTTGCCGTTCTCTTGCGTGCCCATGGCATAGCCGCCGTAGGGGTGGTAGGCCACGTTGTTGACGGCGTCGACGATGAGCGTGCCGTCACCCGTGTTGATCAGCGGATTGCGTTCGTAGTTGTGTGCCATGAAGTTGTGGTGCAGCGACACCGTCATATTGGGCGCTGATTCCTTGGCCCACACGAACAGGCCCTTGCTGTGCTGACCCTTCGGGTGGCCGGCGTTCATCAAACCCTCATGCACGAGGTTCCACGACACCGTCACGTTGCGCAGGTTGTACGCCATGCTGAAGTTCTCATCCACGCCCCAGCCAACGGAGCAGTGGTCGACGATGATGTTTTCGTTGTAGCTGCTGCCGCCGGTGGGACCCCAGATGTCGAGCGAGTCGAGCGTCTCGGGGTTCGCGCCGTTGGCGATGCGGTGCGAGCCGACGCGAAAGCGCATGTGCCTGACGATGACGTTGGAAGTATTGATCAGCGTCATGTAGCCCGTCACCACGATGCCACCCGGCGAGGTCTGGCCGGCGATCGTGATGTTCGGGCTGGTGATGTTGAGTTGCGAATTCAGGTTGATGACACCGGAGACGTCGAAGACGACGATGCGCGCACCGGTGGCGGTGACGGCAGCGCGCAAACTCCCTGCGCCGCTATCGTTGAGATTGGTCACCTTGATGACGCGGCCACCTCGGCCGCCGGTCGCATTCGCGCCGAAGCCCTCTGCGCCCGGAAAAGCCGGTGCGGCCGTCGCGACTTGCGAGACAGCACCCAGTGCAAAAACGAAAATCGACGCGATAAAAGATTTGTTCATGAATCCGTGCTCCTAACAATTTGCAATTTCTCGTGTCCGGCCCCGCTCTCATCATCCGGGCGAACTCGCGCTTTTGTACCGGACATATCCAGCATTGGCTACCTGTCGGTAGCTTGTAACACTCTCTCATGCGCCGAATAAGGCAGCGTTCACAAACGCGAGAATTGCCGGCAGTTTCGTAGTCGTCAAACGCAGACAGTTGTGAGGTCTACTCTTAAAGGTTTCAGGTCCTGCAATGTCGTCGACACCGAGGGTATCGCTCGCAAGACACATCCATCGAGTGACCAATGCGCGTCGCAGGAGTTCGCGGTGCGAGCCGGAGGCGCGGCGTCGAGACGACGCAATCAGCACGAACTCTTGTTAGGTACTCGCTAGACCAGACGATCGATTGTCACCGGAATCGACACAGGTACAGTTCTTGATCGTGGTCTAACGTCGGTGAGGGAACTGACGTATCGCAAACCGGTGCCCGGCAATAGCAAACCTAGAGTGCTTTCCAGATGAGGCGCTTCACCTCGAGCAGCACGTCCGCGTAGGGCCGGTTTGCATCGATCGTGACGAGTCGCTCGCGGGGCCGGATAGCGTTGACGGCGCTGGCCTTCACCTCGTGCAGCGCCCGCGGCAAGTCCGTCTTGCGACGTCTCAATTCCTCGATGTCCACCTGCAGGACGATCGCGAGATCCGGGAAACGGAGATCGGCATAACACGCCTCCTCCGTCTTGCGCAGATTCTGTCCGAACAAGGTGGCCGACGGATCGATGCGCGGATTGTCCATCGGTTGCGGCATGCCCTTGAAATCCGGCAGCGGGAACCGGTCGGTGATGACGACCCGCCCTGCATCGACCTCGATGCGCGACTGCCGTGATACCGCACGACGCCGGCGGGCCACGTGCAGCATCAGCAGGTTCGCGGTCAGGCGTTCCAGGCCGCGCAGCCTCAACTTGGAAAACACGTACATCAGCGCACTGGCGACGGAGCGCGTGGCGTCCTTCGGAATGCCGTAGTAGTACTGCTTCGTCACCAGCTTCCACGAAAGCCATTTCTTGAGGTCGGCGATGAGGGTCGACTTACCCGAGCCGTCGGCGCCGATCACGGAGAACATGCGCCCACCACCCGGAAGCGTCTTCTTCTGCGACGGCGCGAGGCGGTAGCCAAGACTCGTGTTCAGCAGGAAATGACGGAAATACTCGACCTGCACGCCAAAGCCGGTGTTCCGCCGGTAGGGCTTGAGCAGCCGCCGGACGCGGTAGTGCCCGGCGAGGATCTGGAACCACTTGAGCTTTCCGCTCATGAAGCGATCCATGAATTGCCGGCACCACGCGAAATCGAGCGGCAGGCCCGACTCACCGATGAGCTTCACCACTCGATCCATGTCCGAAGTGGCAATCAGGTTCGTGAGCTCATTTTCGATATCGGGCGGAAAGGCCGTGTATTTCGCACCCATCGCACCCTTGATCGCATGCTTCACGACCGACAGGTAATCAGTTTTCAGGTGCGCGCGCATGATCAGCATGATCAGTTCGAGTTCCGCGCATGGAATGTTGACGCCTAACTTCCTGGTAAGGTTGGCGAAGTACAGGGATTCCAGCGGCAGATGGAGGTCCTTGATGTACTCGCGCCCCATGATCAGGCTGTAATGCAGGTGCACGTGCACGAAACTACCGGTCGCCGCATCGAAACCGAGATAGTCCTCGAATCCCGGAAAGCGCTTGCTAGGCGGTGAGAGGATTGTCTTGAAATCGCAGGAGGCCAACGCCGCCTCGAATCCCGCTTGGTCGCCGGGGTGAACTAGCAGGTCGAGGTCGGTTTTTCCAGCCAGCCCTGCATCGAGGTGCGAATTGCTCTTCCATTGGCAGTAGCGCACGCCGTCCTGGTTCAAGCGTTCAAAGAATTTCCGACAGACTTCAAGCATTCGAATTCTTGTGTGACTTTGTTACTGGTTAATCGACGGTCGCAAAACCAAACTGACGACAGCGCCAATCGAACCGGCGCGGATCATACCTGGCATTATCAAAGAATGTTGTCTTTAAAATCAATTGGTTATGATGCGGCAGCGACAATCCTGACGCCACCACTCTTATCCCGGCTGCACGCTGGGCAGCTCGCTATTCTCACGTACCACGGAGTCGTCGAGGCGCCCCAGCCGATTCCGGACCCGTGCATGGTTCCCATAGATGATTTCCGCCAGCAGATGCACTTTCTACAAGAACAATTCGACGTCCTGCCGCTGGACGAGGCGGTTTCCCGGTGCCGGGACCGCCGCGTGCAGCGACCCATAGTGGCCATCACATTCGACGACGGCTACCAAAATAATCACGATATGGCCTTGCCGGTGCTCGAAAAGCTGGGCTTGCCGGCGACCATCTACCTCGCGACAGCGTTCCTTGACACCGACACCACAATTTGGACCGGCCTGTTGCATCACGCCTTCACGGTGACGCGCCTGCAAAGGCTCGAATGGCGCGGCCGCCAGTGGGAGCTGGATTCGCTCTCGGCCCGTGCCACCTGCCTTCGGGAGATCAAGGCCGAGATCAAGTCCCAGCCACAGGCAACTCTGTTTGCGACGGTCGCCGAACTGACGCAATCGCTCGCAGGCGGCGATCGAATCGCCCTGGACACGTCGTCGCCCTACCGGATGCTTGGCGCAGCGTCGCTTCAGAGGCTGGCGAAAAGCGACTGCATTCAGCTCGGTGCCCATTCGCACCAGCATTTCGTCCTGAGCCGAATCGAGCGCGAACTGCAACGGTCCGAGATCCGTATCTCCAAGCAGGCGGTTGAATCGCTCACGTCAAAACCCTGCCGCTCATTTGCTTATCCCAATGGCAGGCCCGAAGACTTCAACGACGATACGCTCGCCATCCTCGAGGATTGCGGGTTCGAGTTCGCTGTCACCACGGTTGAAGGGCTCTGCAACGCCACGTCGTTCTCGCCGTTGCGCCTCCCACGCCTGCCAGTGAATGGACAGTCGTCGTTTTCACAATTCAAGCTCGGACTGTTCAATATTCCGGGCCGCTTGAGAATCTCACAATGATCATCGTTACTTGCGCCAATACGGACGTTGCCAAAGGAAACAAGGGCGACCAGAAAGTCCAGATTGGTTTCCGGTTCAGCAAGGTCATTTCCACGACCGCGAAGAACGCCAAGCGCTTCGGCTACGGCGTCGAGATCTATGATCTCGGCGAACTTGGCATGGGCACGCCCTTTCGCGTCGAGGACAAGCATTTCACCGAGATGGGCCACTACCAGCGCGAACCGATCGCCGGTTACAAATCGAAGTCGCTGTTCAAGCCGGCGCTCATGAAGAAATGCCTGACGAAGAACCGGCAAATCACCGCGTACCTGGACGGTGATGCCGAGCTTCGTCGACCCATCGACGGCGTGATTTCGGACGATTACGACATCGGCGTAACGCTGCGCGACCGCTCGGAGCTGGAAACCGAGTGGTACCGGGATCACAAGGCGATCGTGAAGTTCCTGAATGCCGGCGTGATCTTCTTCAACTACACAGAAGCGGCCCTCGGCTTCATCGACCGGTGGGAAAAGCTCACAGACGAGGTCGGGAACGACCAGATGGCCCTGAACCAGCTGGCCTGCCCGGAGCACTACCCGGAGGCTGGCGAGGTGCACGTCATCGACAACGTGCGCATCAAGTATTTTCCCTGTGTGAAGTACAACTACTACTACTTCTACGATCTGCTTCCCTCGCGCGCGAGCGTCATGCACTACAAGGGCGACGTACGGCACAACTACCCGTTCAGCTGGCACAAGTACTGGGCCAGCATGGTCTACGTCTCAGTCAAACAGATGGCGCGAAAATTCCTGCGCGGTGGGCAGGCGTCGTAGGCGCTCTCACCGTCACGGATCTCCCCGAAATCCATTTGACGGAACATGAACCCGGACGAGGATTGTCGGGACCTCTGCAATCAGCGATCCGCGAACCGACACCCCCGTCGTGCAGTTCCCTTTCACGCTTTGGGGCCAGTTCACAGTTCTCCATCAGGTCCCCTTAAAGTCGCGGAATGGCTAAAGTGCTTTGTTACTATCTCTCGGTCTTACAAGGGGTTTTCAGGGAATTATGATTCTCGCGCGCAATGTTCTGCTGCGGCTCGTCTTGTGCATCGCCACATCGGCGTGCCTGGCGAATCCCGCTGCGCCCGAGCAAGGTCCCGCGCCTCCGCTGCCTGCTTCCGCTGTCGACGCCAATTCTTACCTGATTGGCCCTGGCGACATGCTGCAGGTATTCGTCTGGCGCAACCCCGAGCTGTCGGCGTCCATTCCGGTCCGACCGGACGGCAAGATCTCGACACCGCTGGTCGAGAACCTGGTGGCGATCGGCAAGACTCCTTCTCAGCTCGCGCGAGAAATGGAAACGGTCCTCGCCGAGTACGTGCGTTCGCCCACGGTCAACATCATCGTCACCACACCGGTGAGCGTTTTCAGTCAGGTCAAGGCAATTGGCCAGGTGAAGCTACCGCAGGCGCTCGCGTATCGAGAGGGAATGAAAGTGCTCGACCTCGTACTGGCGGTCGGCGGATTGGCGGACTTCGCTTCCGGCAACAGGGCGAAGATCGTTCGCACTGAGGGAGGTAAGCAGATCGAGTTGCGAGTGCGGCTCGAGGATCTGGTGAACAAGGGCGACATGAAACAGAACCTGCCGTTGAAACCTGGTGACGTGCTGGTCGTCCCAGAGTCGCTGTTCTGAGATCGAAAGCGAATGAAAGAAGTCGTCGACAAGTTGCTGGATGACGTCCGTGGCTCCTGGCACTTCCGCTGGCTTGCGGTATCGGTGGCGTGGGCAGTGGCACTCGCGGGCTGGGCGGTCGTGTTTCTAATGCCGGACATGTTCCAGGCGTCTTCCCGGGTGTTCGTAGATACGCGCACGACGCTCAATCAGGTCACGCAGGGGATTGCCGTCGAATCCAATGTCGACTCGCAGATCAGCCGGGTGCGGCAGTCTCTCATCGGCGGCCCTCAACTCGAAAAAGTGGCGCGTGCAGCCAAGGTCGAACCTCGAGCCGGTGCCACCCCGCAACAGGTCAAAGAGTTCTACGACGAAGTGCGTAAGAACATTCAAATCACGGGCAGCACGACACGTGACAGCCCCACTGGCGGTGTTTACCTCCTCACGTATAGAGATCGGGATCGAAAGAGAGCCATTCGTCTGGTGACACGGCTCACCGACGCTTTCGTCGATAACACGACGGGCGGCAAGCGCGAGGGCTCGGAGCAGGCGCAACGATTCCTCGTCGAGCAGTTGAAGGAATACGAGGCACGCCTGGCTGGCGCCGAACAACGCCTGGCGGAATTCAAGAAGACGAATGTCGGACTCATGCCCGGAGTGCAAGGCGACTATTTTTCTCGCTTGCAGGGCGAGATCGACCAGGTTGACAAGGCGAAGGCGGCGCTCAATCTCGCGTCGCGCCGTCGCGACGAGCTGCAGAGGCAGTTGCGCGGAGAAATGCCGGTGTTGGCCGGGTCGCAACCGGCGATCGCTGGTGCCGGGGCGAGCAGCGATACCGCGTCGCGTATTCGCGAGACGCAAGCGAAACTCGATGAAATGCTCCTGCGTTTCACCGACAAACACCCGGACGTCATTTCACTCAGGCAGACGATCGCGGATCTGACCAAGCGGCAGCAGGTGCAAATCGAAGGGATGCGCCATGGAGACGCGGGGGCCGCGGCCGGAATCGGGCTTGCGTCGAATCCCGTCTACCAGAACATTCAATTGCAGCTCAATCAGGCGAATGTCGAAATCGCGACGCTGAATGCAGAGATTGCGGAGCGGCAACGCAAGATCGGCGAGCTCCGCGAGCGCGTGAACACCGCGCCCGAAGTTGAGGCTGGCCTTTCTCGACTCAATCGCGATTACGAGGTCACGCGAGCGTCGTATCAGGCTCTCCTCGAGCGGCTCGAGAAGGCACGGCTGTCGGACCAGGCGGAGCAAGGGGGTATCGTCCACTTCGAAATCATCGACCCCCCTGCGGCATCGTTCTCTCCGGTCGCTCCGAAGCGGAGCCTGCTTCTGCTCGCCGTTCTGGCGCTCGCACTCGGCGCAGGCGGAGGTCTGGCGTATCTGCTCCACCTGCTGCGGTCGGTTTTCACCAACGCGCGTCAGCTGCAGACCTTGGCCGGCCGGCCGGTCATTGGCTGGGTGAGCAAGACCCGGCCCGAGAATTACAAGGCGGCACAGCGTCGCGGCCTCCTTTCGTATGCTGCGGCGACGTCGATGCTGTTCTTCACAGCTTCAGTATTGCTGGTCGCGCAGTGGCGGCTGGTGCAGTTGATTCACCACTGATGAAACACGGCGAGGCTTGATCATGAGTTTGGTGGAAAAAGCCATCAGCAAGATGCGCGGGTCGCAACCCGCCACACCGGTGGCGGTCGAGCGCGCGATCGGAACCCTGGTACCCGCCGCGGCCGTTCATGGCGCGGCGCCCAACGTTGCGCCGGGAGAACCCCCTGTACCGTCGCGCATCATCAAGATTGATCAGGACGCTCTGCGCGCCGAGGGCTTGCTGCCGCCGAAACACCAAGAGCGACTCATCGCCCGACAATACAGGCAGATCAAGCGACCGCTGCTCGCCAGGTTGCGGGAGCGAACGGCCGCACGCCAACGTTCGGGGCACACCCTGGTGCTGGCCAGCGCCGTCGCGGGCGAAGGAAAGACCTTCATGGCGATCAATCTGGCGTTCAGCCTGGCTCGCGAGAAGGATCTGCGCGTAGTACTGGTCGACGCCGACGCGCCCAAGGCGCACATCAGCCGGCTCCTGGGCGTTGCCGATCAAATGGGTCTTCTCGACGTGCTGAAGAACCCCGCGCTCGACGTTGAGTCGGTGATCCTGGGGACGAACGTGCCGAACCTGCTCGTGCTGCCTGCAGGCACGCGCACCGACGACGCCACGGAGCTCTATTCCAGCGAGCGAATGCGCGAGGTCATCGCACGCCTCGGTGCGCGCGATCAACAACGCGTGTTGCTGTTCGATTCGCCGCCGCTGCTGCTCACGACAGAAGCGCAGGTGCTTGCTCAGGTGGCTGGCGAGGTGATCGTGGTGGTCCGTGCAAACGAGACGCCTCGTTCGGTCGTACTCGAGGCGCTCGACCATCTCGACAAAGACCGCCCGGTGAGCCTGGTACTCAACCAGACATTGTCTGACGGACAGGTCGATGATTATCCGGAATACGGGCATGCAGCTGGCGAGTCGACCGATGCAAACAGGTAAGAATGGCCACCTGCCCGGGCGAGGAGTACGCATGTCTGCAATACGGCGCAGCGACGCGGCGCTTTTGGCGATAGTCGCCGTTCTGGGAGTGTCTGTTGCATCGGCGCAGACGGCTCCCCGGCTACCATCCTCCCGCGAGATCGAATTCGCCGACGAGAAAGTGAATGCTCTGAATCTCGATGTGGGAGTGGGCGCAACTCAGTCCGACAACATTTCTCGGGTCTCGACGAATGAAGAGAGCGGCACGGTCGCAATCGGTGGTCTCAATCTCAAGATTCGCCAGAATACACGGCGCCTTCAGGCCGACGTCGACGCGGATATCGGCTACGAGCATTTCGTGGACGGAGAATCCGAAGACGGCGTCATCGGCCAGGCGCGCGGCGTTGTCACCGTCGGCCTGGTGCCTGAGAGTGTCGAATGGTTCCTGGAGGACCAATTCAGTCAATCGCGCGTCGATGTGTTCAGCGCTGACACGCCGGAGAATCGCCAGAACGTCAATCGATTCGAGACGGGACCGGATGCGCAACTACGCCTGAACGACACGCTGGCATTGCGGCTCAGCGGTCGCTATTCCGCGGCCGACTATGAGACGTCAGCGGCCGACGGCGATCGGGTGAGTGGATCGATCGCGCTCGCGCGGCAGCTCGGTACCGCGCGCGAGGCCTCGTTCAATGTTTCGAGTGAGGACGTCAATTTCGATGACGCCGCCAACGTGGGCTACCAGCGTAATAGCGCCTACCTGCGCTACGAAGCCCAGAGTTCCCGAACGGAACTTTCTGCGGACCTGGGCTACAACCGGATCGAAGACGACCTCGGCGTGTCTGCCGAAGGCATGTTGCTGGACGTACTGCTGTTGCGGCGCGTGTCTGCCGACTCGCGGCTCTCCCTGAACCTGGGTACGCGCTTCTCGGACGCGGGCGAGGTCGTGCTTCTGGCCCCGGGCACGGAGCGCGGAGGCCTCGATCCCCTCGTCGTGAATGGCGAACCCTTCGAAGGGCGGCACGTCAATCTGGCATGGGAATTCGATCGGAATCGAACCAGCCTGGGTGTCTTTGTCGAATACCGGCAGGAGCGCTACGAAGACTCCGTGGATTCCGATCGAGACATGCTGATCTTCAATGCGCATGTGTACCGTCGCTTGTCGTCCCGCATCGAGATGTACGCCCGCGTAGAAAATGCACGCGAGGATTTCGACAACGCCGGCAGCTACAACGAAGGGCTGTTAGGGAACCTTGGGTTCATGGTGCGCCTGGGCAACACGGCACGCATCGGCCTCGAAGGTGTGTACAGGGATCGCCAGAGCACGAATACGGTGAGCGAATACACCGAGAACCGACTGTCCCTGTATGTCGTGTGGTCGCCGCTCTCGCGCGGGCAGGAAGCGCCGCCTCGATGGCAGTGGAATTAACCCGGACTCCCCCGCCGGGGTGGGACGAATACGTTTCAGGTCACACTGCCGCAACCGCGTATCACCGCGCTGTGGGCGTTCGGATTGGTGCCGACGCGTTTGGACTTCGGACCTTCTTCCTCACGGCACACGGCAAGCAGGGCATTTGCGGCGTGCTGCCGCTGGTTGAGCAGTCGAGTCTGCTATTCGGTCGTTTCCTCGTCTCCGTCCCGTTTTTTACTTACGGCGGCATTCTCGCCAATGATCCGGCGATCGCGCTGCAGCTGGCACAACGCGCCGGGGAGCTCGCGCGCGAACGACGCGCGGCGCATGTCGAACTTCGGCATTCCGCCCCGATGCCGGACCTCGGTCTGCCGGAACGGCTCGACAAGGTATCCATGGTGCTGCCGCTGCCGGCGTCGACGGATGAGCTCTCCAAGCGCCTGGGTTCCAAGCTCCGATCCCAGGTGAAGCGCGCAGAGCGTGAGTCTCCTGAAGTCGTGTGGGGCAAGCGCGAGTTGATCCCGGAGTTCTACCAGGTCTTCGCGAGTGGCATGCACGAACTCGGCACGCCGGTTTATTCACGGCGCTTTTTCGAAGTCGTCTGTAACGCCTTCGAAGACGTCCTCGATGTTCTGGTCGTACGCAGAGCCGGCATCGTGGAAGCTGCGGCAATCACGATACGGCATGGTCAACGTGTGGAAGTACCCTGGGCCGCTTGCACGGACGCCGGCAAGCGCGCTTCCTTCAACATGCGCATGTACTGGGAGATGCTGAAGCGGAGCGTCGAATCGGGCGCCAGCGAATTCGATTTCGGACGGTCGACTGTCGACAGTGGTACGTACCGATTCAAGGCACAGTGGGGCGCGGTTCCGCGGCAGCTGCATTGGCATTATTGCCTTGCCCCCGGGGTTGCGCTGCCGCAGCTCAATCACTCGAATCCCAAGTACGCACGGGCAGCAGCGCTCTGGCGCAGCATGCCGCTGTGGTGCGCGAATCTGATCGGGCCGCGCATTTCGCGGCACCTGCCCTAGCAACCGTCTAACAAAGCGGCGGGCTGATGTCAGCGATCGGCGGGCGCGTCGGCGTCGATGACATCGAGTTCGACGAAGGAGCGAGACGGCGCGTAGTGCACGCGATTCGTCGCGACCCGCGGGTGCGTCCCTGCGAGGCTCGTCTCGCCCGAATTGGGATTGCGCGCGAGACGAGGAAAGCTGCTGCTCGAAATATCCAGCCGTAGTCGATGACCTGCACTCAGGCGATACGCGATCGAACGCATGTCCACGCTGACCTCCTGGATCTCGTCCTTCGTCAAGAGCGTCGGGTTCGCGAAACCATTGCGGTAGCGGAGCTGCAGCGCCCCCTCCTGAATCGAGATCGCGCGTCCGTCCGGGAAGACATCGACCAGTCGTGCCACGAGGTCGGTATCCGGTGAGTCCGAAGAAAACGCTATCTGCGCGCGGATGGGACCGGCGATCCTCAGGTCCTGCGCGAGCGGCGGCGAAGTGAAGATCAGCACATCGTCGCGCGCCTCGACGTCGCGTTGCTCGATGGGACCGGAGCGGTCGGCGCGATTTCCGGTGCAGCAGACCGGACCGCCACGCGACGGAGCCGGATCCTGCGGGTCATAGCGATAGACGTCGAACGACGCGCGGCTGTCGGCGGCGAGACCCAGCGAGCCGTCGCCACGCGATGAATTCGCATGCCCGCCGCTGCCCAGGTACCAGCGCTGACGGCGCGTCGTCTTCGGAGGCCAGGTGTCTGCCTCGTACCAGCGATTCTCGCCCAGCATGAAATAAGTGTAGGGCGGCAGATCAGCGAGTCCTGCACCCTCCCCCCGGAGCCAGAAATCGAACCACTTCAGGTACCACTCGCGCCAAGGTCGGTCCGCGTTGGCGATCGTGATGTCCCCGAAGATGTCCTTTTCAGCCACTTTTTCGTGTTGGCAGTGGTTACCCGGCGCGATGACGACCCGTTGAGCGACCTGCCCCTGCACGGCCTCTCGTTGGCGCTGCATTTCCGCGTACGCCAGTGTGTCGCCAAGGGTCTGATCGCCCCAGGTGTTGATGATGAAAGACGGAACGCGGATTTCATCGTCGTCACTCAGATACCCGAGCTCGCGCCAGCGCGGGTCGGCGAGCGGCAGACGCATGAATTCTGCATATCCGTTCGGCGCAGGTCGGACACGCGTGACCAGCGATTCCACGGGCCATTCGCGGAACAGGCTCGCATGCTCGAACGACTGCGACGGCGGTGCATCGGGTCGAAGAGTGCCATTCTCGACGAACCAGCCGAAACCGCCCGCGAGCTGGAAGACGCCACCCTCGAACAGGCCAAAGTACGAGTATCGACCTGCCGCCGATCCGACCGCACCGCCTGCCCCGCTCGCGATGAGCGCTCGATGCCCTGGGTGATTGCGGGCGGCCAGCACCAGTTGCGTTTCGCCCAGCGCGGAACAACCGATGGTTCCGACTTTGCCCGTCGACCACGGCTGGCGTGCGATCCAGTCGAGTGTCTGGACACCATCGATCGCAGCATCGCGCCACGGCAGCAGCTCGCCGCCGGAATCACCCGTACCTCGCAAATCGACGACGAGTGCGGAGTAGCCGCGCTTCGCGAAGAAGATCGCGTTATAGGACCCTTCAGCGTATCGCAGGCGCCCATACGGCAGCCGCACCAGGATCGTGGGCAGTCGCGCATCGCTTCCACGCGGCCGATAGAGACTGCCGGCAAGCACGACCCCATCGGCCATTGTGATGGTGATCGAGTGATCCACGGTGACGCCCGCACGTATTGCCTGCAGCCCGATGGACCAGCGCGGTGGCAGATGCTCCAGGAGAGCACTTCGCCAGGACGGAACAACGATAGCGCCTGCCACGACGACCATGAAGACAACAATGGCAATCATTGCGGTCCACAGGGTCGACCGACGGGCGCTCATGCGGAATCGACGGCGATGAGTTCGGTGACGCGCATCGTTAACGCGCGCCCTTGTTGAAGAGGATCACTTCCACGGTTTGCAGAAGGATCAGCACGTCAATGACCAGGCTATGGTTCTTCACGTAGTACAGGTCGTATTGAAGCTTTTGCAGGGCATCCTCCTCCGACGCGCCGTAGGGATAGCAAAGCTGCGCCCACCCGGTGATGCCCGGCTTTACTGCGTGCCGCACGTCGTAATAAGGAATGGTTTCGTTCAACTGTTTCACGAACTCCGGCCTTTCGGGCCGGGGACCGACGAAGCTCATTCGACCAGTCAGCACATTGAATAGCTGTGGCAGCTCATCGATGCGGACCTTGCGGATGAAGCGCCCCACGCGAGTGACGCGATCGTCATTCGCGCTGGCCCAGCGCGCACGACCATCCTTCTCGGCGTCGACGCGCATGCTGCGGAATTTCAGCACGCGAAACACCCGTCCCGCATAACCGACGCGCGGCTGACCATAGAGCACGGGTGCGCGCACGCCCTCCTCGATCTTGATGGCGAGGATAGTCAGGACAATGATCGGCAACACGAGCACCAGCAGCACAAAACTCGCCGCCAGGTCGAAAGCTCTTTCGGAATAGCGGCGCACGAAGTCGCGTCGGAAGCCTGCGCCAAAGATCATCCAGCTGGGAATGAGGATGTCGAGATAGACCTTGCCTGTCTCCCGCTCGAAGAACGAGGCGAGCTCGATGACTTCTATCCCCGCCAGGCGACAGTCGAGCAGATCTTTGAGCGGAAACTGCTGTCGCCGGTCATCCATTGCGACGACGATCTCGTCGATCTCGAGTTCAGCGGCAGTGGCAACGAGTGGCGCATCCTGGCTCACCAGCTTGTCTTCAGGAACCACTCGCTCGTCATTGCGCGAGGGGACGAATCCAACCACCTTGAAGCCGCGTTGATCGTTCCGGCGACGTAGATCGAGGATGCGGGCCGCATTGTTGCCGGAGCCGTAGACCAGGACTCGTCGCTTCAGGATGTCTTCGTCGATGAGACCGTGGGCAACTATCCGGACGATAGTTAGTGAAAACAATCCGATGCCGACGAAACCGAAGATTTCTGTCCAGGTTGGGCGGTGATCTGGCGACACGTAGAGCAGCAAGGCGCCCAGCAGCGCACCGCCTGTCACGCTCACGCCGATACGAAGTACGACCCCCACCGTGCGATCGCGCAGCCGCCGACTGAACAGGCCCATGGCAATGGCCGCCACCATCACGCACCCTGCTAACACGAATGACTGCAGCCAGAGGATTCCAGGTTCGGCGACGCCGAACCAGCGGAATGCCAGCAAGGAGCTGGCAAAAATAACGGTGGATTCAAGGACCCAGAGCAATACCAGGCCGAGCTGCCAATAATGGCCAAACATTCGAATTCGCATCGGCGGGAATTCTAGGGGGCGCCCTGCTAGTCAGGGTGCCGCGCCGGAGAAGTTTCGCGACAAATGAGGATTCTGTCGCAAAGGCGGCGATAGATGGCGTCCCCAAGGGGATTCGAACCCCTGTCGCCGCCGTGAAAGGGCAGTGTCCTAGGCCTCTAGACGATGGGGACGCAGAAACAAATCAGCACAAAAATGGTGGAGCCAGACGGGATCGAACCGTCGAC
>Ga0190271_10000738_pt1 | contig 17198 bp, 14 predicted proteins | sample Popmic356T_FD_133747 | JGI IMG/M metagenome (GOLD analysis project Ga0190271, IMG submission 133747) | Populus adjacent soil microbial communities from riparian zone of Weber River, Utah, USA - 356 T | ecosystem: Environmental > Terrestrial > Soil > Riparian zone | place: USA: Utah | collected...
AGAGGACATGCGCGAGCAGGCGCGGCTGCGCATCGCCAAGGTGCTGCGCGCCGCTCTCGCGCCCGAGAAATACAAGAAATACGAGGAGATGGCGCGGCAACGCCCGGGTGGACCGCGCCGAGCCACGCTGTGGACCTATTCGGACGGTGCCTTCTGGCCGCATGAAGTGCGGCTCGGACTTGCCGATGGGACGGTCACCGAAATCCGAGAAGGCCTGGCTGAAGGCGCCCAGGTCGTGCTGCGCGTGCGCGAGGTGGCGCAGTGATGGCGCGCAAAACGCGCGCCGCAATATCGGAGCAGGCGAAGGCAGCGCCGCAGATCGTCGCCCGCAACCTGGTCAAGACCTATCGGCTCGGCGGCAGCGTCATCGGTGCGCTGCAGGGCATCAGCGTCGAGATCGCACGCGGCGAATATCTCGCCGTGACCGGTGCCTCCGGCTCCGGGAAATCCACCTTTATGAATCTTATCGGCGCGCTCGACACGCCGACCTCGGGCTCGCTCAAGGTCGAAGGGCGCGAGATCGGCAAGCTCGGCTCCGACCGGCTCGCGCTCTATCGCAACGAGAAGGTCGGGTTCGTGTTCCAGACCTTCAATCTGCTGGCGCGTACCAGCGCGCTCGACAATGTCGCTCTCCCACTGCTCTATTCGCCGCGCGGGCACCGCAACGCGCGCGACAAGGCGAGAACCTGCCTGGAAAGAGTCGGCCTCGCCGACCGTGCGAGCCATCAGCCTTCCGAGCTTTCCGGCGGTCAGCAGCAGCGCGTGGCAATCGCCCGCGCGCTCGCCAACGATCCGCATATCCTGCTTGCCGACGAGCCGACCGGGGCGCTCGACAGCCACACAACGGAGGAAATCATCGGCCTGTTCGAGGAACTGAATGCGACCGGCATCACTGTGATCATCGTCACGCACGAGCCGGACATCGCCCGGCGCGCGCGGCGGCGGCTCACCTTCCGCGACGGACAAATCGTGGAGGACGCGGCATGAATCCGCTTGCCTCATTCAGGGTCGCCATCGCCGCGCTGAAGGTCAATGCGCTGCGAAGTTTCCTGGCCATGCTCGGCGTGATCATCGGCGTGGCCTCGGTGATCGTCATGGTGTCGGTGGCGAGCGGTGCCAGCCAGGCGATCGAGGCGCGCATCAAGGCGCTCGGCACCAATCTGCTGATCATCTCGCCGGGGTCGTTCACTTCCGGCGGCAGGCGCGCCGGCGAAGGCACGGCGTCGGCGCTATCGGAGGGCGACCTCAAGGTAATCCGCGCCAGCGTTCCGTCCGTGGCCGCGGCGGCTGGCATCATCCAGGGCTCGGCGCCCTTGGTCGCAGGGTCGAGCAACTGGACGACGCAAGTCAACGGCGTCAACGAGGACTTTCTCGAAGTCCGTGACTGGGCGCTTGCCGAAGGCCGCAATTTCACCGAAACCGAGCTGCGCGCCGGCGCCAAGGCGGTGATCCTCGGCGCGACCGCGGCGCGGGAGCTGTTCGGCTCGGCGTCGGCGATCGGCGAACAGATCCGCATCATGAATGTGCCGTTCAACGTGATCGGGCAGCTTGCGGTCAAGGGGCAGTCCGGCTGGGGCAGCGACCAGGACGACATCGCGCTCGTGCCCATCACCACCGCGCGGCGCCGGCTGTTCGGCGCCGAGCAGACCATCCCCGACAATCTCCGCCAGATCATGGTGGAGATTGTCTCGGCCGAGGAGATGGCCGACGCCCAGGCTGAGATCGAGACCATCCTGCGTGACCGGCGGCGCCTGCGCGTCGGCGCGCCCGACGATTTCCGCGTGCGCGACATGGCCGACTTCATCCGCACGCGGACCGAGACGCAGAGCATTCTGAGCCTGCTGCTCGGCGCCACCGCCGCCATCTCGCTGGTGGTGGGCGGCATCGGCATCATGAATATCATGCTGGTGTCGGTCACCGAGCGCACGCGCGAAATCGGCTTGCGCATGGCAGTCGGCGCCCGGCGCCGCGATATTCTCAGCCAGTTCCTGATCGAGGCGGTGGCGCTGTGCGTGCTGGGCGGGCTGATCGGGCTTGCCATCGGCAGCGGCGCGGCCGTCGCCATGTCGGTCTGGGGCAATTGGCCGATCGCGCTCTCGCCGGCACTGATCGCCATCGCGCTCGCCTCGGCGGCGCTGGTCGGCATCTTCTTCGGCTATTACCCCGCGCGCCGCGCGGCGCAGATGAACCCCATCGACGCGCTGCGCTACGAGTGAAGCCTAGGCCACACTGGGGATCTGGTTGCCCTCGCCCAGCACCACTACAGTCGGATGGTAGTTGCGCGCCTCCTCGGCGGGGATCTGGCAATAGGCGACGACGATCACCCTGTCGCCGGTCTGTACCAAGCGGGCCGCGGCGCCGTTCACCGCCACGTCGTGCGACCCGCGCGCGGCCTCGATGGCGTAGGTGGTGAAGCGCCCGCCGGTATTGATGTTGAGCACGTCGACCTGCTCATGCGGCAGGATGCCGGAGGCGTCGAGCAGGTCGCGGTCGATGGAGATCGAGCCCTCATAGTCCATGTCCGCGCCAGTCACCGTGGCGCGGTGGAGCTTCGCCTTCATCATCGTGAGCAGCACGGTCGCCGATCCTTCAATCGAGCAAGCCTTATCCTCAGCCCGCATATATCGCATGAACCCCTAGTTGCAACGCAGCATCGGCGGCCAGGCGCACCCACGCTCGCCGCGGCGCATCTCAGCGTCCGGCTTATGAATTGTTCTCATCATTTTTGAGATGGGCTTTCGGGCCTCGTCAGGATGGGGGGGTGGCGCGCCGAAAAGCGCAAAACCGGCTCGTGCCTTGCGGCCCGCGGGCACCTCTCGGCGCGCCACATGCGCTCAAGTCGGAGCATGCTCATTTGCGGCGTCTTTCTACGGCACCGAGCCGCGCTTTCCGTTGCCGGATATGGCCGGGCGGTCAGTTCAGCTCCTGACGGCACTCTCATTGGGTCCCGGGGAGCCCCGATGCGGCCCGAGTGCCTCGCTTGCGTCGAGCCCGCATCCTGTCCAGCCTTCATGATGCCTCATGAAAGCGCCCCTCAACTTCCCAATAGGGCCTTATGAACCCGACCTGGACAGACCTTTACGCGGAAATCTGCCGATAGTCCCTATTGGGTGGCCGGGACAAGCCCGGCCATGACTAGGAGATAGGATTGCTAGCGATCCGACCCTCCCCCTTAAGGGGAAATGCGGTCCTAGCGGCGGCCGCCGGAGACCACGCCGAACAAGAAGCCGACCCCGAGCGCAATCAAGACCGCGGTCAAGGGATTGCGTTGCATGGCGGCATGGGCGTCGTCATAGGCATCGACCGCCATGTCCTGGGCGCGGCCGAACTGCTTGCCGGCCTCGCGCGACATGTCGGAGGCGAACTCGCCGACGGAGTCGCCGATCGAACGCGCGGCCTCCGCGGACTCGCGGGCGGCGGGGGAATTGGCGGCCTGTCTGAAAGCTTGATTGGCGGTTGCCATGTCACGGACCTCTTATGGTTGGGCCCGAAGCGCGGGCCGGAACGGGGGAAGCGTCGGAGAGTCAACCTGCGGCGCCGCACTACGTTCCGTGCGGCGCAAACCCTTCCCTAGAAGGGCGAGGCTGGCGCGCCCTTCGGACGGTTCACCGCTCGCCACTCACTCGCGATAACGCGCCAGGTGAGGGGCATGGGCTCGACCCCCTCCCCGGCCCTCCCCTTGCAGGGGGCGGGAGCGCCTAAGCCGCCGACGCGGCGGCCGGCTCGCGCCCATTCGCGGCAGGCTCGCGCCTGAGCCGAGCGGTCAGCCGCTCCGGCTTCTCGGCCGGCGCTTTGCGCACATTGGAGTCAGCCGAGCGCACCGAGCGCCCGTCGAAATAGGCGCCGGGCTCGATGGCGAGCGAATTGTGCTGGATGTCGCCCACCACATGGGCGCGGGACTTGAGCACGACCTCGCCGCCACGGATCGGCCCCTCGACACGGCCGTTGACCACGACCTTGTCGGCCTCGATCCCGCCATTGATCGAAGCCTTGGGCGAGACGACCAGCGAGGTGCAATGCAGATCCCCGTCGATATGGCCGTTGACCTCGACCAGGCCCTCGGCCGTGACGGAGCCAACGATCTTCAAACCTTCGGCAATGATGGTCCCACGACGCTTGAACAGACGCATGACGCTTTCCCTCCTACGCATACATTGAGTGCCCACGTGGGAGACAACGAGGTGCTGGCGAGGTGGTTCCGCTGCGGCGGGAATTTGTGTGGGGGGTGGCAAAGTATTGCGGCGCTCAACGAGACGAGTACCGCGTCTACTTTCGACCGGAATCGCCTTTTGAATTCCGCGCAAGTCGCTCGACGTCTTTGGCGAAGTGTAAACCGTCGCCCGACGCCTTTTTGCGAAGTGTACGCAGTGCTTCAGCCGATCAGCCTTGTGCAAGGACAGCTTATCGAAACGGTTCCGCATTCATGCGCAACTTGAGATGGTGAAAGCATCTTTCGGCACCTCAAGCCGATGTGACCACGAATCACTAGCACTCAAGTATCTAGACCATTTGGCTAGCAGAGACCAGAGCGAGAACGTACGTTCTTTCCCGAAGCACGGCGTCCCCACCGAGGAACCCTTCCCCTGCTCCGGCGTTAAGGTCGGCAACAACTTAGTTCTTGGTTGGTAGGGAAACCTCATATGCGTCGCGTTGCGGGCGTATCGCCGCTCAATGCTAGTGTTGTTACCTGGGTGGCGGCTCTAGCCGTCGTCGCGGTTTCGGCGTCGGCAGCACTATACGTAGCCGATACAATCGTCGCGGCGGATGAGCCGGCCAAGCCTCGCATGGCCAAGCTCGCCCCCACGCTGCGCCTTGCCGCGATCGCGCCGGCGCCCCTCCAGATCCCCAACCGCCCCAAGAAGCAAGCGCGCGAGCCCTTCAAGCAGGCGCGGCTCGCGCCGGAGATTGGCGCGCCCAAGCCGGAGCCTTCGAAGCCTGGCGCCGAGCGCCGCGCACCGCAGAATGAGGCCGAGATCGCCGCCACCCCCCCTTCACCGCAAGACGAGAAAGATAACACGCCGGTCGAGTCCGGGCGCGCCTCCTGGTATGCGCTGCCGGGGCCGACCGCGAGCGGCGAGCGGATGAACGCGAACGCGCTGACCGCGGCGCACCCGACGCTGCCGTTCGGCAGCAAGGTCAAGGTCGTCAATCTCGCCAATGGCCGGGAGATCGTCGTGCGCATCAACGATCGCGGGCCGTTCGCCAAGAACCGCATCATCGATCTGTCGAAGGCCGCCGCCGCGCGGGTCGGCATGATCGCTTCGGGCGTGGCGCGGGTGAAGGTGAGCCCGGTCGAGGACGACCTCGCCAGCAACGACGAGTCAGAGCGCGAAGCTCCGCAGCCGGTCGCGCGCTAACCAAGCACGCCAAGGCCCAAACACATCATTGCCGGGCTTGACCCGGCAATCCAGGAGCCGCAGTCAGCAGCGATTGCCGAGCGTCACGAAGCAGCGGAGACCACGCGCGGTTCCCCGCACCGCGGTCGCGCCGCCCCTGACGACGCCGCGCCCGGCCTGAACCGTGCCCTTGGCCACGCCTGTGGCGGCGGTGGCGGTGCCCTGGACGGCGCCCTTGACCGGGCGGGCGGCCTCTGCTGGCAATGACGTCACGGCGATCGCCAGCGCGGCGAGAAGTGGAAGTGTCAGACGCATAGCATTTCCCTTCGTTTCGATACGATCTCGACTCGTGCTGTAACGAAAACGGGAAAGCGCGGCGAAAAGTTCCGGTATTGGCTCGATTGAAACCACTTGCGTCATTGCCGGGCTCGTCCCGCCCCATGACAAAGCAAATTGTGGAAACGCGGAGTTAGTTATCCAGGAAGGAGCGGAGCTTGCGGCTGCGGCTCGGGTGTTTCAGCTTGCGCAGCGCCTTGGCCTCGATCTGGCGGATGCGCTCGCGCGTCACGCTGAATTGCTGGCCGACCTCTTCCAGCGTGTGGTCGGTGTTCATGCCGATGCCGAAGCGCATGCGCAGCACACGCTCCTCGCGCGGCGTGAGCGAGGCAAGCACCCGGGTCGTGGTCTCGCGCAGATTGGACTGGATGGCGGCGTCGATCGGCAGCACCGCGTTCTTGTCCTCGATGAAATCGCCGAGATAAGAGTCCTCCTCGTCGCCGATCGGCGTCTCGAGCGAGATCGGCTCCTTGGCGATCTTCAGCACCTTGCGCACCTTCTCCAGCGGCATGGCGAGCTTCTCGGAGAGCTCCTCAGGGGTTGGCTCGCGGCCGATCTCGTGCAGCATCTGGCGGCTTGTGCGCACGATCTTGTTGATGGTCTCGATCATATGCACGGGGATGCGGATGGTGCGCGCTTGGTCAGCGATCGAGCGAGTGATCGCCTGCCTGATCCACCAAGTTGCATAGGTCGAGAATTTGTAGCCGCGACGATATTCGAACTTATCGACGGCCTTCATCAGGCCGATATTGCCTTCCTGGATGAGATCGAGAAATTGCAGGCCGCGATTGGTATATTTCTTGGCGATCGAGATCACCAGCCGGAGGTTGGCTTCCACCATCTCCTTCTTGGCCTGCCGCGCCTCGCGCTCGCCCTTCTGCACGATATGCACGATGCGGCGGAACTCGGAGATCTGCAGGCCCGTCTCGGCGGCGAGGTTCTGGATCTCGGAGCGCAGCTCCTTCACCATGCCGCGCTCGTCGTGGATGAAATCGGCCCAGCCCTTCTTCTTCAAGCGCCCCACCCGGCGCAGCCAGTTGGGGTCGAGCTCCGCACCCTGATATTCGTCGAGGAAGTCCTCGCGCTTGACGCCATAGCTCTCGGCGAGGCGGAGCAGCCGGCCTTCATAGCCGAGCAGCTTCTTGTTGATGTCGTAGAGCGTCTCGACCAGGCTCTCGATGCGGTTCTGGTTGAGCGAGAGCGATTTGATCTCGGCGACGATCTCGTCCTTCAGAACCTTGTAGCGCTTCTCCTGGCCGGACGAGAGCTGGTCGTTCTTCAGCGCGCGCTCCACCACTTGGTCCTGCAGCTTGCGGAGCTTCTTGTAGTTGGTGGCGACCAGGTCGAAGGTCTCCAGCACCTTCGGCTTGAGCTCGGCCTCCATCGCGGCGAGCGAAAGCGAGTTCTCGAGATCATCCTCGTCGTCGTCGAATTCTTCCGGCGCGGGCTCCTCTTCTTCACCGTCCTTGGCGCGGACCGCAGGCGCGGCAGCCTGTCCGTTCACCTCGGCGGCGCCATTGGCACCATTGGCCCCCGCCTCGCCCGGCAGTGGCTGGGAAGGCGCAGGTTTGGCGTCGGGGCCCTGATAGGTGGCTTCGAGATCGATGATGTCGCGGAGCAAAATCTTGCCTTCGTTCAGCTCGTCGCGCCAGATGATGATGGCCTGGAAGGTGAGCGGGCTCTCGCATAGCCCTGCGATCATGGCCTCGCGACCGGCCTCGATGCGCTTGGCGATGGCGATCTCGCCCTCGCGGGACAGCAGCTCGACCGTGCCCATCTCGCGCAGATACATGCGCACGGGGTCGTCGGTGCGTTCGGTCGGTTCCTTGGTGGCAGTCTCGGCCTTGGCAACCGGCGTGGCGGCGACCACGGCGCGCGGCGTCTCGGCGGCGGCGCCGTCCTCGGGAGCCGCCTCCTCTGCCTCGTCGGTATCGATGACGTTGATGCCCATGTCGGACAACATCGACATGGTGTCCTCGATCTGCTCGGAGGAGACTTCCTCGGAGGGGAGGACTTCGTTCAGCTCGTCATAGGTTACAAAGCCGCGCGCTTTCGCGGTCTTGATCAGCTTCTTGACTGCAGCGTCGGACATGTCGAGCACGGGACCGTCGGGTGTCTCGGCCGGGGTTTGCTCTTGATCTTCGGCTTCAGCGGCTTTGGTTGCCATTCATCTTACTCCCCGGCGCAGATTGTGATCATCGAAGACGCGCACTCCGAGCGCGGAGAGCGCGTTTGCTCAAAGCGCTCCCACCAATGCGCCAATTCCAGAAGCGAATTAACGGGTGCTCCGTTAATCGTCAATTAAGCATGACCCATCCGAAGCTTCCGGGCCGCATTTTTTATACTGGCGCGAAGCTTGGATCGACTGTCACTCTCCCAAAAAAACGGGCACGAACGCCAAGACAGCGGACCAAGATGGCACCCATACACTTCCGCAAGTGGCCCCAATACATTTTCACCAGGAGCCGCCATTTGCCTCGCGGGAGGTCTGCCTAGCCCCCAAAGACCGGCTCCAAGAAGCGTGTCCCGCCTTGAAAACCGTGGTCGCGCGGTGGTTTGGCCGTCTTGAGCATGACTTGGCGAGGGGGCTTCCGCGAGTCAAGACCAAAGGCCCGTCCCGCCCAGGAATTTCTTGCCTCGACTTGGATCATGCCGGCCAAGCGTTGCAAGAATGGGGCCTACAGGCCCCTCGCTATCGCCAATCTAGTCGCCAGGGTCGCAGGCGGTTGCCGGAAATGGCACGCAGCTCTGCGGGCATTTCGGGGGCACGGTATCCGGGACGCAGCTTTGCGGACAAGGGAAGCACTCCTCCGCTTTGGTCTTGGCATCGCCTAACGGCTGCTTTGACTCTCCCTTGCCCTTGCCCTTGCCCTTGCCCTTGCCCGTGTCCTTGTCCTTCTTGCCTTTATCCTTCTTACCCTTGTCCTTCTTGCTCTTGTCTTTCTTGCCCCCTCCGCTCTTGCTCGCCTCGATCTTGGGAAGCCACACAGACTCGAAAATCGTCTCGCGCATGGCTTCGAGCGAACGACCGGCGACGATGTCGCCTAGAGGGGTTTCCAGTACGTTGCCGACCGGCCAATGCCTGGCCATGACGCAAGGATAGGCAACGCCGTCGGGGGCGACACATAGCTTTCCCGACCAGCAATGACCGCATAGGCCTTCAAGGCGTGCAGGTCGCGAGAGGACTTGCTCGCCGCGGCCAAACTCGCGTGTTTGCGAGCTTCTGACGCGCCCCACGCCGAGTTCTTGCAGGAATTGCACGGTGCGTTCGACCGCCGTCCGATCCTGGTCGATCACGATCGTGGCAGCGCGCGTTTCGATGCCTCGATCGATCAATCTCTTGAGGTTTCTGATCGTGCGAGCGTGGCTCGATTTCACTTGCGTAATGGCGTCGTGCGCACCGGCTTCGTCGGAATAGACCGACGTAGCGAAGCAGATCCCGTTCTGGACCGCGTAGCAGACCGTTTCGTCGTCAAGTTGAGTGAGATTGCTAAACACCTCGATGAAATCGAAGCCGATCGTCTTGGCCGTGACGAGGAGCTTGTGGAAATTCCGATTGAGTTGCGGCTCGCCGCCGATGAACTGAAGCTTGCGGCAGCCGAGATCGTAAGCCTGGCGCATGACATCGTCGTAATCGCGCGCCGTCAGGATGTCGCGATCGCCGGCATGCGGATGGGAGTCGGTGTAGCAATGCACGCAACGCAAATTGCAGCGATTGGTCAATTCAAGCCACAGAAAGTCTAGGGATGTGGTGACCGGCAAGCCGGCTGCCGGTGTGCGGTCTAACCCAGCGTCCACATGAGATACATGCATGACGTGCCTCCTAGGTTGAAGGGGCAAGTCTAACAGAATTTCAGAGGCTGAGTATCTCGAGAGCGGCTTTTTCGGGGTCGCGCGCAGGCTAGTTCCGCTTCTCCGGACGGCGGCCGCGCTGGACCGAAACATGCTCCTGCTTCAGCCGTGCCACCGTCTCCTGAAAGCGCTTGGCGGCGTCGCGGTCGCCGGCATCGTCGGCAGCATGATGCTGGCCGATGCCCGCCACCTGCTGTTGCAACTGGGCAAAGCGCTCGAACTCCGTCTCGGTCTCGTTGGCAAGCTGGTCGGCATGCTCCTCCAACTCGCGCGTGAGGCTCGGCAGCGCGCGGAAGCGGTAGATGAGATCGGCAAATTGCTCCGCGACTTCCGCCTTCGGTGTATCGCGCTGAACGAAAGTCACTCGCGTGAAGGCGCTCTCGCGCGAGAGCTTAGCGAAGAGCTTGCCAGCCGGGCTCCCCGCCAACCGTTCGGCAAGGCGCTCGGGCGGCACGCCTGGATCGTCGAAGATGAGGCTCGTGACGGTTTGCAAAAGGGCCGCCAATCTCCGATCCCTGATCTCGAGGCTCACGACCTCCTCGGCGAAGCGGTCGAGCAGCCAGGGGTGGTTGACGAGGGCGAGGGCGATGACCGTGGCAAAGCCGAAGGACGAAGGCGCCCGCGCCTTGCTGCTGCCGGCCGAAGGACGCGGAACGACGTCTGAAGGGGACTTCCCCCGCCGTGGGCCTTTCGGGCGCCAGAGATCGAACAGCCGCTGCTTCACCTCCCGGCGATAATGGTCGCGTACGCGGGCATTGGCGATCTGGCCCAGCAAGGCGTCGAGCCGGGCCTCGAAGGCGGCGCGGCGTTCCGGTGTGTCGATCGGTTGGGTCTTCAGCTCGCGCAGCCATAGAATGTCGATCAGCGGGCGCGCGCCGGAAAGGCACGCAGCAAAGGCGCCCGGCCCCTTGGTCCGCACCAGATCGTCTGGGTCGGAACCCTGGGGAAGAAAAGCGAAGCGAAAGGAGCGGCCCTCACGCAGATTGGAAAGCATGCGGTCGATGGCCCGCGTCGCGGCCGCCTCCCCCGCCCGGTCGCCGTCGAAGCAGACTATCGGCTCGGGCGCAAGCTGCCACAGCAGCTCCATCTGCCGCTCGGTGAAGGCCGTGCCGAGTGTCGCAACCGCATGGGCAAAACCAGCCTGATGCAGTGCGATCACGTCCATATAGCCCTCGACCACAATCAGCTCGTCCTTGTCGAAAGCCGGCTTCCGGGCACGTGCGAAGTTGAACACGGTGGAGCCTTTGTCGAACAGCCTGGTCTCCGGCGAATTCAGATATTTTGGCTCAGCGGCGGGATCGAGCGCACGTGCGCCGAAGGCGACCACCCTGCCCTTGGCGTCGAGAATGGGAATGGCGAGGCGATTGCGGAAGCGGTCATAGGTGGCGCGGCCGTCATCCGGCTTGATCAGCAGCCCGGCCTCGATGAGTTGCGCCTCGGTGAAGCCCTTCTTGAGCAAAGCACCCTTGAGCACATCCTTCGCGTTGGCGGCAAAGCCGATGCGGAACTCCTTGAGGATGGCGCGAGTGAGCCCGCGCTGCTCGGCGTAGCGGAGCGCCTCGCGGCCTTCAGTTGAGGTAAGCGCTTCCTCGAAGGCGCGCGCAGCAGCCTCCAACGCATCGAACAGGCCGAGCCGTTCCTTGGCCGAGCGCTCAAATTGCGGATCGGGCTTCGGCAGGTCTAGCCCGGCTTCGCCGGCGAGTTTCTCCACGGCTTCGGGGAAGCTCAAACCTTCCGTCTCCATGACGAAGGTGAAGACGTCGCCGTGCTTGCCGGAGGAAAAGCAATGATAGAAGCCCTTCTGATCGTTGACTGTGAAGGAGGGCGTTTTCTCCTGGTTGAAGGGCGACAGCCCCTTCCACTCGCGGCCCGCGCGCTTCAACGGCACATGTCGGCCCACCACCTGGGAGACCGGCAGCCGCGCGCGGATTTCGTCGAGGAACGAATCGGAGAACTTCATGAGTGGACTGTGGGCCTTCACCATAGGCGCGGCGCGAGGCGATTCGCGTCATCACCATTATCCACCGATTTCGAACAAACAGGGAACTGAAGGACGGAGGAAAGGTGCGCCTCGCCGGCCAACGGCCACGCGCGGATCAAGAGTCGCCAAAATAATAACAAGCGGGACGCATGACGCGCCCCGCCTGCTTCTGTCGATCGTCTTATTTCCTACTTTCGATCCCGCCAGTGAGGATCAACTCGGCGGGCGCGGTGATGGTGAGGCTCGATGCGTCGGCGCCACACAAGAGGCCCACCGACCGGCGCTGAGGCCCGTCGAGTTCAATCAATTGACCGGGCTTCAAGCTGGCGCGTACGCGTGCCGATGAATAAGACTCCTCAGGGTCGGCATCCTTCCAGGTGACCGCTATAACGGCACACTCGCCGCGCTCCGGGGTAAAGAAGGCGACGAAGCGCTGCTCGCCAACTTGGACGAGGATCGGCTCGGAAGGCCCGACCGGCCCGATATTGGTCAGCGGCTGGTCGGCGCGCGCTTGGACGGCGGCGAGCGCCAGGACGGCAAGCACCGCCACAGCGAAAGCCAGCCGCATGAAGCGAGAAAGTACAAGCATGGTAGGCACTCCTTTCAGCCACGCACGAATCATTTCGTGCCGCATTGCAGCGTTGATAGTGCGGTGCAGTGACGAGTTTATGTTGCGGCGCACTGACAAACTGACGCGTGGCCGGCTGACGCAGCCAGAGACCGAATGAGCGATCTGATTCTCGGATGGAGCGCGATTGCGCACGCGCTGCGCGCTCTGCTCACGTTTCAGGCAATGTCATTCCAGCGCGAGCGGACACAGTGCCGAACGCTTGACCTTGCGTCTAGCCGAGCTTCGCCTTCACCGCGGCGCTGGCTTTGGAGAAATCCATCTGGCCGGCATAGCGCGCTTTCAGCTCGGCCATGACCTTGCCCATGTCCTTGACACTGGTTGCGCCGGCTTGCTCGATCGCTTCGGCGATCGCCGCCTCCATATCTTTCTCGGAGAGCTGCTTCGGCAGATATTCGCGGATGATGGCGATCTCTTCGGCTTCCTGCGTAGCGAGCTCGGCGCGGCCGGCGTCGGCATAGATCTTCTCCGACTCCTCGCGCTGCTTGATCATCTTGGCGAGGAGATCGAGCAGCTCGGCATCGCTGGCCTCCCCCTTGCCTGCCGTGCGGGCGGCGATGTCGCGATCCTTGATGGCGGCGCTGATCAGCCGCAAGGTCGAGATGCGGCGCTTGTCTTGTGCCTTGGTGGCATGCTTCAAGGCGGCGGTGATGGTCTCGCGCATGGGCTTCGCCTGGAAGGTTCGGGAAGGAAGCTCCCAAATTAATCGACGGGCTTCACCCAGGCAAGCGAATTTGCCAGGTTAAGCCATTGTTTTCACAGCTAAATAATTTGCTCTGTGGATTGACCGCGAGCCTTCAACTGACGTAAGAGGGCGCGGGGCCCTGCCCTTGACGCAACAATCTTCGCACCCGACCTTGCAAACGGGCGCCCCGGGCGAACGGCGCCAATAAGAGACGATGACCGACACAAGTGAAACGCTGGCCGAGGAGGCCGCAATTTCGCGCGCGCGCGCCGGCTGGGTCAGCGCGCCGCCCACCGGACTCCTCGTCCTGGCCGACGGCACTGTGATCGAAGGCAAAGGCGCTGGAGCGACCGGCGTCGCCGTCGGCGAGGTCTGCTTCAACACCGCGATCACCGGCTATCAGGAGATCCTGACCGACCCGTCTTATACCGGGCAGATCATCACATTCACCTTCCCGCATATCGGCAATGTCGGCACCAACAACGAGGACCTGGAAAGCGCCAGTCTCGCCGCGGGGGGCGTGCGAGGCTGCGTGTTGCGCGCGGAGATCACCGCACCGTCCAACTGGCGCGCGGCGCAAGGACTCGATGCGTGGCTCAAGTCGCGCGGCATCATCGCCGTCACTGGCGTCGACACCCGCGCGCTGACCGCGCTGATCCGCGAGAAAGGGATGCCGAACGCGGTGATAGCGCACGCGCCGGACGGCAAATTCGATCTCGCAGCATTGAAACGCGAGGCCGCCGCCTTCCCCGGCATGGTCGGTCTCGACCTCGCCAAGGACGTGACCTGCGGCCAGAGCTATGGCTGGGACGAGACCGGGTGGCAGTGGGCGAGCGGCTATGGACGCCAGGAAGCGCCACGCTTCCATGTCGTCGCCATCGATTATGGGCTGAAGCGCAACATCCTGCGCGAGCTGGCCAATGTCGGCTGCCGGCTGACCGTGGTGCCGGCGACCACCACCGCGGAGGAGATCCTGGAGCGCAAGCCAGACGGCGTGTTCTTGTCCAACGGCCCGGGCGACCCCGCGGCGACCGGGGCCTATGCGGTGCCCGAGATCAGGAAGCTCGTCGAGTCCGGGCTGCCGGTGTTCGGCATCTGTCTCGGCCATCAGATGCTGGGGCTCGCGCTTGGCGGCACAACCACGAAGATGCATCAAGGCCATCACGGGGCGAACCACCCAGTGAAGGACTTCACCACGCATAAGGTCGAGATCACCTCGATGAATCACGGCTTCGCCGTCGATCGCGACAGCCTGCCGCTGACCGTCGAGGAGACGCATGTGTCGCTGTTCGACGGCTCCAATACCGGATTGCGGCTGAAGGATCAGCCGGTGTTCTCGGTGCAGTACCACCCGGAGGCCTCGCCCGGCCCGCAAGACAGCCACTATCTCTTCACCCGCTTCGTCGAATTGATGGCGAAGCGCAAGGACGGCTCGGGAAAGTGACGCGCACCCGCCCGGCAATCGTCGCGGCCGCTCTCTTGATTGGTGGCTACGCGCATGGCCAAGAGGCGCTGGCGCCACCCGAGGTGACTGCCAAGTCGGTCTACGTGCTCAATGCCGACACCGGACAGGTCCTCTATCGCAAGGGAGACGGCAAACCGGTGCGGCTGCATAGCCTCACAAAGCTGATCACCGCTTATGTTCTGATGCGGCGCATGGACGGCCGGCTGACGGAAACCGTCACGGTCGGCCCCAAGCATCTCACTACGGGAGCGAGCGCAGGCTTGCGCAATGGTGACGTGTGGAGCTTGGAGACTCTGCTGTACGGCATGCTACTCGTCTCAGGCAACGACGCGTCCCTCGCCATCGCCGACCATGCCGGGCGCGCCATGCTGGCCGCCGAAGGAAAGAAAGGCGATGCGGTCAAGCGCTTCGTCCAGGAGATGGGACCGGCCGCGGCATCGCTTGGCGCCAGGACCGCCAAATTCGCCGATCCGCACGGGCTTTCGCCGGCCAACGCCGCCACGGCAGAGGACGTGGCGGCGATCGGCGCCGCCGTGTTCCGCGACGAGAGGCTGCTGCCCTTCTGGCGTTGCGCACAAAGGAGCTTCGAGGTCGGCGGTTCCGCGGCGCGAACCATCACGCTCAAGAGCTCAGTGGAGATAGTGGGCGAGGAGCGCATCCTCGGCGCCAAGACCGGATCGCATCTCGGCAAGGGCATCTACAATCTGGTCGCGGGCTGGCGGGCACCGAACGGCCAGACCATCGTCGCAGTGATGCTCGGGAGCTCCGACAACGCCGCCCGTTATCGTGACATGCGGGCGATCCTGGCCGCCCTGCCAAGGGATTTTGCCGAACTGGCCGTGCCCACGGGCGGCCCTTGGACGCCCGGCCCTTGCCCGGCGCCGGCGGAGCCACCATCTCCGCCACGCCCGTGACGGGCGCCAATCCGGCTTGGATTGCGGCGAATGATGGCTTGCATTCCCGGCGAAGTTTGGCAGGTTACCTGAAATTTGCCGTGTCTGAAGGCGATCCTACTCGCGCCCTCCCTGAGACCAAGGGGATGGGGAAAGCTCCATGCCGAAACGCACAGATATAAAGTCCATCCTGATCGTCGGGGCTGGGCCGATCGTGATCGGCCAAGCCTGCGAGTTCGACTATTCCGGCACGCAAGCCTGCAAGGCCCTGAAAGAAGAGGGCTATCGCATCGTGCTGGTGAACTCCAACCCGGCCACGATCATGACCGACCCGGACGTCGCCGACGCCACCTATATCGAGCCGATCACGCCGGAATTCCTCGCCAAGATCATCGAGAAGGAGCGGCCGGACGCGCTGTTGCCCACGATGGGCGGCCAGACAGCGCTCAACGCCGCGCTCAGCCTCGACCGGGGGGGCGTGCTCAAGAAATTCGGGGTGGAGATGATCGGCGCGCGCGCCGAGGTGATCGACAAGGCCGAGGACCGCGAGCTGTTCCGCGAGGCGATGAACAAGATCGGGCTGGAGACACCGCGCTCGCGGCTGGCCGACGCGGCGCCGCTGAAACGCGCCGACCGGCAGAAATATAAAGACGAGATCGCCCGGATCGAGGCCTCCACCCAGGACCCCGAGCAGCGCGAACGCGCGCTCGCCGCTTTCGAGGCGGACTGGGCGCGGCACGAGGCCGAACGGCGGCGGCGCTATGTGGAGAAGGGTCTGGCCGAGGCGCTCGACGCCGTGCAGGAGATCGGACTTCCCGCAATCATTCGGCCCTCGTTCACGCTCGGCGGCACCGGCGGAGGCATCGCCTATAACCGCGAGGAGTTCCTGGAGATCGTCGAGCGCGGGCTCGACGCCTCGCCCACCTGCGAGGTGCTGATCGAGGAATCGGTGCTCGGCTGGAAGGAGTACGAGATGGAGGTCGTCCGCGACAAGGACGACAACTGCATCATCGTCTGCTCGATCGAGAATATCGACCCGATGGGCGTGCATACCGGCGATTCGATCACCGTGGCGCCGGCGCTGACCCTGACCGACAAGGAATATCAAATCATGCGCAACGCCTCGATCGCGGTGCTGCGCGAGATCGGGGTGGAGACCGGCGGCTCCAACGTGCAATTCGCGGTGAACCCCGCCGATGGGCAACTGGTGATCATCGAGATGAACCCGCGCGTGTCGCGCTCCTCGGCGCTTGCGTCGAAGGCGACCGGCTTTCCGATCGCAAAGATCGCCGCCAAGCTCGCGGTCGGCTATACGCTCGACGAGCTCGCCAACGACATCACCGGCGGCGCCACGCCTGCCTCGTTCGAGCCCACCATCGACTATGTGGTGACCAAGATCCCGCGTTTCGCCTTCGAGAAATTCCCGGGAGCGACGCCCACGCTGACCACCTCGATGAAATCGGTGGGCGAGGCGATGGCGATCGGCCGCACCTTCGCCGAATCGCTGCAGAAGGCGCTGCGCTCGATGGAGACGGGGCTTACCGGACTGGACGACATCGCCTTCGAGGGTCTCGGCCAGGGCGACGACAAGAATGTGGTGCGCGAAGCGCTCGGCACGCCCTCCCCCGACCGCCTGCTCAAGGTGGCGCAGGCGCTGCGGCTCGGCGTCGATCACGCGCAAATCTACGATAGCTGCAAGATCGATCCCTGGTTCATCGAGCAACTGCAGGACATCATCGATTGGGAGGAGCGCGTCCGCATTCATGGCTTGCCGAAGGACGCGGCCAATTTCCGTGCCCTGAAGGGACAAGGCTTCTCGGACGAGCGACTGGCGAAATTGACCGGGCTGGAGGCCAGTGACGTGGCCGAGAGGCGCCGCGCGCTCGACGTGCACCCCGTCTACAAGCGCATCGATACTTGCGCGGCGGAGTTCGCCTCGCCCACCGCCTATATGTATTCGACCTACGAGGCGCCGTTCGCCGGTTCTGCGCAATGCGAGGCCCGGCCGTCCGATAAGGAGAA
>Ga0190271_10000739_pt1 | contig 17194 bp, 13 predicted proteins | sample Popmic356T_FD_133747 | JGI IMG/M metagenome (GOLD analysis project Ga0190271, IMG submission 133747) | Populus adjacent soil microbial communities from riparian zone of Weber River, Utah, USA - 356 T | ecosystem: Environmental > Terrestrial > Soil > Riparian zone | place: USA: Utah | collected...
CCCCTTTTGCTAGCAAATCAGGAATGTCCCCATTCGAGCCGCGTCCCCTTTTGCCAGCAAATCAGGAATGTCCCCATTACCGCCCGGGAACCCAGTTCGTCCCGGCCAGCGGCAGGTTGGCCATGGCCGCGGCTTCGACGGTGAGCGCCACGAGATCCTCGCGCTCGAGGTGGTGCACGTCCTGCTTGCCGCAGGCACGCGCCAGCGTGGTGAGCTCCATGGTGAGCGTCCGGAGGTAGTTAGTCAGCCGCCTGGCGCCGCTGGCCGGGTCCAGGCGCTGTTCGAGCACGGGGTCCTGCGTGGTGACGCCCACCGGGCAGCGGCCGGTGTGGCAGTGATGGCAGAACCCGGGCGCGGTGCCGAGCCTGGCATAGTCCTCCACGGCGGAAATGTGCTGGTCACCGGCGAGATAGCTGTCGCTGTTGCAGCCCAGGGCCATGAGCACCGCCTGTCCGATGGCCACGGCGTCGGCGCCCATCGCGAGCGCCTTGGCCACGTCCGCGCCCGTGCGAATGCCTCCGGAGACGATCAGCTGCACCTTGCCGCGCATGTTGAGATCGTCGATGGCCTCCACCGCCTGGCGCACCGCTGCCAGCGTGGGGATGCCGACGTGCTCGATGAACACGGTCTGCGTCGCGGCCGTGCCGCCCTGCATGCCGTCGACGACGATCACGTCCGCGCCCGCGTGGATCGCCAGCTTCACGTCGTGGTTCACGCGCGTCGCGCCCACCTTCACGTAGATAGGCTTCTCCCAGTCGGTGATCTCGCGCAGCTCGTTGATCTTGATCACCAGGTCGTCCGGCCCGGTCCAGTCCGGATGCCGCGACGCCGAACGCTGGTCCACGCCCGGCGGCAGCGTGCGCATCGCCGCGACGCGCGGGTTGACCTTCTGCCCTAACAACATGCCGCCACCGCCGGGCTTCGCGCCCTGGCCGATGACGATCTCGATGGCGTCGGCACGTCGCACGTCATCGGGATTGAACCCGTAACGCGATGGCAGGCACTGGTACACCAGGATCTTCGAGCTCTCGCGCTCTTCGGTGGTCATTCCACCATCGCCGGTCGTGGTCGAGGTCCCGACCGCGGTGGCGGCACGACCCAACGCCTCCTTCACGCGCGCCGACAACGCGCCGAAGCTCATGCCCGCGATGGTGATGGGCGTGGCCAGTTCGATGGGTTTCGTGGCGTGGCGCGTGCCGAGCACGGTGCGCGTCGAACATTTCTCGCGGTAGCCCTCGAGCGGATAACGCGACAGCGAGGCGCCCAGGAACACGAGATCGTCGAACGACGGCAGATGGCGCTTGGCGCCGAGGCCGCGAATTTCGTACAAGCCCGTGGCCGATGCGCGCTGGATGTAGTCGATGACACGCCGGTCGTAGCCTGCGGATTCCTCACGGGAGATCTCGTTCATCGTTCCACCTCAGTATTCCTGGTTCGCATCACTGTTCCAGTGATAGAGACTTTTCGCCGACGCCACGCGCTGAAAGGACTGCGGGTCGTGGCTCAACCCGGCGCGGCCCAACAACTCGCGCACTGCCGCGTAGTCGGTGTCGGTCATCGGTTCGAAGCGCGCATCGGCGCCGAGCGAGCGCACCTTGCCGCGCACGTAGATCACCGCCTCGTACAACGAATCGCCGAGCGCATCGCCCGCATCTCCACAGATCACGATGCGCCCCGCCTGTGCCATGAACGCGGAAAAACTGCCCACGCTGCCGCCGACGACGATGTCTCCGCCTTTCAGCGAGATCCCGCAACGTAGTGCCGCGTCCCCAAGCACCACGAGCGTGCCGCCATGCGCCGATGCGCCCGCGGCCGTGGATGCGAACCCCTCGACGCGGATCGTTCCCGACATCATGTTTTCGCCCACGCCGGGCCCGGCATTGCCGTGCACCGTGATGTGGGCGTGCATGTTCATGCCCCCGGCGTAATAGCCGGCATGGCCGTCGATGTCGACTTCGAGCGGGGCATTGACCCCGGCGGCGATGGAGTGCGCGCCATCGGCGTTGAGGATCTTCACGCGCTTCACGCCGGCGCCCACCGCGTCGCGATGCAGGTAACGATTGACCTCGCGCAGCGAAGTCTTCGCCAGATCGAACTCCTTCAGGCCTTCCACGAGTACACCTCTTCCGGCTTGGGCTCGAACACGGTGGCGTGACGCACGCCGGGCAGATGGGCGAGCGAGCGGAACTCCGAGGCGATGGCGACGTAGTCGTCCGTCTCCGCCACCACCGCCGGCTTGCAGGCAAAGGCGTCGCGCACGATCAGCAACTCCTTGTCGGTGCCCATGAGGAACGTGAAAAATCCGTCGAGTTCAGAAAAGCCGCGATGCACGGCGGTCGTCAGGTCATCACCCTCGCGCATGCGCCACTCGAAGAAGCGGCACGCGGCTTCGGTATCGTTGTCGGTGACGAAACGGATGCCGAGCGGTTCGAGTTTCTTGCGCACCAGGTGCGGATTGGAAAGCGATCCGTTGTGCACCAGGCAGAAGTCCTGCCCGGCGGTGAACGGGTGCGCGTGAGCGGGTGTCACGGCAGACTCCGTCGCCATGCGCGTGTGCGCAACCACGTGGGTACCGGTCACCTTGTTCAGCGCATAACGCCCGACGATCTCCGCCGGCGCGCCGATGTCCTTGTACAGATCGATCGAGCGGCCCATCGAGAGCACATAGATGTCGGGCGCCGCTTTGCCGAGCCAGGTCTTCACCTCCTCGGGATTCGCGGGCGTCGTGAGCACGGCATGCTGGCCACCCTCTTTGGATCTATGGGCGAGTCGATGCTCGCCAGCAAACTCTGCGCTCAACCCGGTAGCCAGGCGCTTCCAGTCGGCGATCCCTTCGCCCCAGAACAGCGACAGCTTGTGCGAACCCGCCACCGCGTTGCCGAAGATGGCGACACCGGCCGAGTCCGGCCCGCGGCTCGTCATGCCGATGAGCATGGGTGTCATGAGCTCGCCTAACTGTTCACGGAGCGCAGGCTTCTTGAGCAGCAGGCCGACGATGCCACACATCAGAAGAACTCCAGGTAACGCTTCGTCTCCCAGTCCGAAACATGGCGTGCGTATTCGGTCCATTCCATGCGCTTGAGCGAGATGAACTCGGCGGCGAGCTCCTTGCCCAGCCCGCCCTTCACCACGTCGTCGCTTTCCAGCGCGCCGATGGCCTCCAGCAGGTTCTGCGGCAACAGTCCTATCTTCTTCTCGCGCAACTGCTGTTCGCTGAGCTCGTACATGTTGAGATTGGTGGGTTCGCCCGGATCGAGCTGGCGATCGATGCCGTCGATGCCAGCCGCCACCACCGCCGCCAGCGCGAGATACGGGTTGCAGCCCGAGTCCGGCAGGCGCAGCTCGAGGCGCCCGCCCGGAATCCGCACGCAGGCCGTGCGGTTGTTGTCGCCGTAGGCAACGTATGCCGGTGCCCAGGTGGCGCCCGACAGCGCGCGCCCCACGACGAGTCGTTTGTACGAGTTCACCGTGGGCGCGCACACTGCCGCCAACGCACGCGCGTGCGCCAGCACTCCCCCCAGAAACTGGTAGGCCATCGTCGAGAGCGACAGGCCGCGTTTGTCAGCTTTCTCTTCGAACAGGTTCTTCGTCTTGTCGTTGCCCATGGAGATGTGGAAGTGCGCGCCGCTGCCGGTGCGATTCGAAAACGGCTTGGGCATGAACGTGGCCACCATGCCGTGCTTGCGCGCGATTTCGCTGGCCGCCATCTTCACGAACGTGAAGTTGTCGGCGGACTTGAGCGCGTCCGCGTAGGTGAAGTTGACTTCGAACTGGCCGTTCGCGTCTTCGTGGTCTATCTGGTAGACGTCGATGCCCACGCTGCGCAGGCTGAGCGTGATCTCGTCGAGCACACCGCTGGCGCGCGAGAGGCCCTTGTAGTCATAGCAGGGCTTGTCGAGTTCGTCGGTGGTGTCGAACGGCCCCAGGCGCCCGGCCGGATCACGGCCCAGCAACATGAACTCCGGCTCGATGCCGACGAACATCGTGATGCCGCGCTCGGCGAGCCTGGCCAACTGGCGCTGCAATGTGACGCGCGAGCAGTACGGATACGGCTTGCCCTTGACCGTGCCATTACACACCATGCGCGCGTAACCCGGCATCCATGGAATGGGCGTCAGGGTAGATAGATCGCCCACCGCCATGTAGTCCGGTCCGTCCGGCCCCATGCCGAAGCCCCAGAGCGCAAAGCCGGCAAACCCCGCGCCGTCGGTGAGCACCATGTCCAGGTGTTCCACCGGCACGGCCTTGGCCTTCGCCGCGCCGTGGATGTCGACGAACTGCGCGAGCACGAACTTGATCTCATGTTTCGCAAACAACGCCTTCGCTTCGGTCACGTTCATTGGTTCACCATTTTTTCTAGTTCTGACTGGAGGTACGAGCCGAAAGACGGATCGCACCAGATTCGATAGACGGTCGCGTCCGTCATCTGCGGTATCACCAGCACGCTGACACCGATCATCAGGGTCATCACGACGGCATGCTGCGGTAACGCGGCGAAATTCACGTTGCACACCTGCGCCAGCACGTCTGCGGCGCGCTTACCGCCCAGCACCACGCCAAAGTCTTCGCGCAACACGGGAAAGGCGCCGGCCACCCCATCGCTCGTGAGTTTTTCGAGCGCCGCGATGCCCGAACCATCGCCGCCCTCTTCGATGAAGAATTCCGTGGAACCGAGCCGGCCGATCACGTTCCAGGAATCGTCACGGTCGCTGTCTCGCAGCGGCGACCAGGTGTTGGGGCGCGCCGGCACCGCAAGCTCGAGCTGCCCGAGCAACTCGGCAGCGCGCGGACCCTTCACGCCGAAGCGGCGTTGCGGTTCGGGTGAGCGAAGCCAGGCATCGCCGCGGCTCATCCGGCCTCCAGAAAGGGTGTTCTCACCACGCGCGCGCTGACCAGGCACCCATCGCTGGCGCGAATCACGATCGGCGTGCCCGGCGCAGCGAGGTGCGGCGCCGCCATCGCCAGCCCGATGGTTCGGCCCAGCGTCGGCGACTGCGCCACGCTGGTCACGCGTCCGGCGATGCCGCCCTGGTGAATCAGCAGATTGGATTCACGTATCGCCGCGCCACTCGCCACCTGCTCCGGCGCCAGTTCGAAACCGACCAGCTTCTGGCGTGCGCCGCGGCGCATATGAATGCGCAGGCTTCGCTGGCCGACGAAAAATGGTTTCTGCATGCGCACCGCCCAACCCATGCCCGCCTCGAACGGATTGGTGAGGTTGTCGGTGTCCTGTGCAACGATGGCGTGGCCCTTTTCGAGGCGCAGTACGCGCTGCGCTTCGACGCCGAACGCGCGCACTCCGCTGGCACTCATCAGCGCATCCCACAACACCGGGGCACTTTTGTAGGGAACATGGATTTCGAAACCGAGCGATGAAACGAACCCGGCGCGCAGCACCCGCGCCTCGACGCCAGCCACGCGGCCTTCGCGTACGCCGAGGAACGGAAACGCTGCCTCCGACAGATCGATGTCGGTGAACGCCTGCAGAAGCGTCCGGGTTCCCGGACCCGCGAGGTTGAAGGCGGCGCGGTGACCTGTGGTGTTCACGAACGTGCAGTCCATGCGCCAGCGCGCGTTCCACAACAGGAGCTCGCGGTACACGTTGGCCGCGCCACTCGTGGTGGTCGTGAAGTAGTAGCGCTCGTCGGCGAGGCGGGCGATGACGCCGTCGTCGCGCACGATGCCACCCTCGTCGAGCAACAATCCATACCGCGTCATGCCGACGCGCAGGTCGGAAAAGCTGCCGGTGTAGATGCGATCGAGGAATGCGCCGGCGTCCCGGCCAAAGATCTCGATCTTTCCGAGCGTGGAGACGTCGATGAGTCCCGCGCCCTCGCGCACCGCGCTCACCTCGGCGTTGATGCAGTCCGTGCGCGATTTTCCGGCTACGCGGTAGTACTCGGGTCGCTGCCACCCACCGACCGTCATGAAGTTCGCATCCAGCGCCAGGTGTCTGTCGTGCACGGCGCCATGGCGATGCGGATGAAAGCCCATGCCGGCAAGGTGCTTGAGCGGCACCGGGTGATAGAAAGGCCGTTGCGTGGTCAGCGCCGTATCGGCCAGCGTCGCGTCGCGCGAGCGCATGAGGATACGCGCGCCGTGAAGGTTGGAATGTTTGCCCTGCGACGGGCCCATGCCGAGTGTGCTGAAGCGTTTCATGAGCTCGGTGCTGTCGAAGCCTTCCTGGGCGCTCGCAAGCAGATCCTTGACCTGGATGTCCTCGTCCAGGTCGACGAAATCGCGCGCCGACGCATGCGGAAAAACAGGATATGGATGCGACACCTGGCGCGTGCCCTGGGACCGCGCGACCCGCGAAGCCACGTGACCACCGCGCGCGAACGCGGCCGCCTCCGCGCCCATATCGCGTCCGTCCTGGCGGCGGGCGGCGGCGTCGTAGATTCCGTTGACTCTGCCTGCCGCAAAGTAGCCGGCAGGTAGTTTGCCCGGCACGTGTTGTTGAAGCGCCATGTCGTATTGCATGACCGCGCCTGCCTGGGACAGCAGTCCGGACGCGGGTGCGAAACCCACGCTCATGAGCACCGCATCGCAGGCAATGGTTTCCGCGCCGCGCAATCGCAGTGCGCGAACGGCGCCATTGCTTCCGGCAATCGCCGCTTCGGGAACCACGTCGGTCATGCAGTGCAGATCGCCAGGACCCTGGTGCTCGCCACCCGAACCCGCGCGCAGATCCAGCACGGCGGCGACGTCGATAGCGTGCGCACGCAGGTCGCGCGCCAGTTCATAACCTTCGCGATTGGCGGTGAGTATCGCCACGCGTTTGCCCGGGGCGATGGCATGCCGGCGCAACAATCGCTGCGCCGCCGACCCTAACAACACGCCGGGCAGATCATTGTTGCGGAACACCGCCGGCTGCTCGATGGCGCCCGTGGCAAACACCACCGCGCCGGCGCGAACCTTGGTCATGCGCGTTGGCTCCACCAACGCCACCCAGCGATCGGCGTAAACGCCCGCCGCACAGGTGCCGCTCAGCAGCTCGATATTCGGGTTTCCGGCCACGCGACTGACGAGCGCGTCGACTTCACCCGAAGCAGCGCCCGTCCAGGATGCGCACCCGCCGGCGCGCGCGTTCTCATCGACCAGCAACACGCGTGCGCCCGCATCCGCCGCCGACAGCGCAGCCGCAAGTCCGCTCGAGCCCGCCCCGATGACCAGCACATCGCAAAAGCCGTAGCGTTTGGGCGTGCGTTCGCGCGCGGCGTCCGCGGCAATGCGGCCGAGCCCCGATATCGCGCGGATGCGCCGCTCCCAGCGCGGGAAATTCCGGCCGTGAAATGCCTTGTAATAAAAGCCCACCGGTAGAAACGGCGCCAGCCATTCGATGAACCGCGCGCGATCGCGTGCGAGCCCACCTATGGTGTTCACCGCGTTGACGCGCATGCCGGCGGCCAGCGCGGTGACGTCCCCGCGCACGTTGGGCACCGGTCCAGACGAAACATTGGCCACCTGGAACAGGTTGTTGGCATCGTGGTTCGCGAACGAAAAGATGCCGCGCGGGCGGTGGTACTTGAAGCTGCGGCCCAGCGTCATTTCACCCGCCGCGGCCAGCGCGCTGGAAATCGTGTCGCCGGCGAAGCCCTGGAATGCGCGCCCCTCGAACTCGAACGCGAGCGGGCGCGACCGATCGATCCACTCCCCCGCAACCGCTGGCAGGCGGTACATCATGCGCCGGCCCTCGCTGCCAGTTCCGCCGCATCGTAAGTGGCGAGGATTTCATCGCGCGCCGTGTCGCGCTCCACGATGAACCAGTAGCCCGACGGCGTATGGCACCACCACTCGCGCTTCACGCCGGGTACGCTGCCGCGGTTGAACAGGTACGCCGTCCACTCGGCGTCGCTGCAGGTGTCCGGATCGGGCGCGTTGCGCACTTCGCCGGCGTTGACAAATTCCAGCAGCGGGCGCGGGCCATTGAGCGGGCAGAGGATGATTTTCACTTGTTCACTCAGTGGCCCACCGAGGCGGCGCCTTTTTCGCCGGTGAGCTCGAGTCGCGCGAAGCGCTCGAGCGAGAAGGACGTGATCAGCGGATGAGGCACACCCGTCGCGACGGTCTGCGCCATCGTCTTGCCCGAGATCGGCGTGGCCTTGAAACCCCAGGTTCCCCAGCCCGCGTCGAGAAAAAATCCTTCGCACGGGGTCAGGCCCATGATGGGAGCGAAGTCCGGCGTCATGTCGGCCATGCCGGCCCATTGGCGGTTCACCTTCACTTCCGAGAGAAACGGGAACAGGTCGAGCATGTTTGCGGCCAGGCCTTCCGCGAAATCCAGCGTCGAGCGCGTCGAGTGCAGCTCGTGAGGATCGAGCGACGCGCCCATCACCAGCTCGCCGCGCGCGCTCTGCGACACGTAGGCGTGCAGCGAGCTCGAGACGATGATGGGATCGAGCCACGGCTTCAGCGGTTCGGACACCATGGCCTGCAGCGGGTGGATCACCAGGGGTGAATCCAGCCCGATCAGCTTCAGGATCCTCGGCGTGCTGCCCGCAACCGCGCACAACACGCGTTTCGTGGCGATGTTGCCGCGCGACGTCCGCACGCCCGCCACCGCGCCGTCGCGGACCTCCAGCCCGAGCACCTCGGTGTTCTGGTGGATTTCCACTCCCAGCGCATCGGCGCCGCGCGCGTAGCCCCAGGCCACGGCGTCATGCCGCGCGATGGCGCCCGGCTCGTGATACAGCGCGCCCAGGATCGGCGTGTGCCCACCGCAGGTGAGATCGATCTGCGGCACCCGTTGCTTCACGAAGGCCGCGTCCACCACTTCCGAGCGCACCCCAAAATGCTTGTTGACCTCGGCGCGCCAGCGCGCGGTGCGCAGGTCCGCGTCCGAGTGCGCCAGCGTGAAATGCCCGCGCTGCGAATAGAACAGGTTGAAGTCGAACTCTTCGGAGAGGCCGGCCCAGAGCGCGAGACTCGCGTCGTAGAACTTCACGCCTTCGGGCGTGAGGTAGTTCGAGCGGATGATGGTGGTGTTGCGCGCGGTGTTGCCACCGCCGAGATAGCCCTTTTCGAGCACCGCGATGTCGCGGATGCCATGATCGCGCGCCAGGTAATACGCGGCAGCGAGACCGTGCCCGCCTCCGCCAATGATCACGACGTCCGCCGTCTCCTTGAGCCGGTCGGGCTGGCGGAACATGCGCGGTGCGCTCGAACGAAAAGCGAGTTTCAGCAGGCGATGGGGCATCGAATCGCGAGTTGCATAGGAGTAAATTACGTTGCGCACGGATAACATACCCCACCGCGTCGTACAAGCCCGGGCGTGCAAGAGATAAGGAGTGAGTTATGGCAAAAGCGAAGGGATCTCCCCCGGTGGCCGGGGAAGCCCAGGGCAGCGCAACGGTGACGCGCCAGATCGGCGCAACCGTGAAGCGCCTGCGCAGCTCGATGGGCCTGACTCTGGGTGAAGTGGCCAAGCGGTCGAACGTCAGTGCCGGCATGTTGAGCCGGCTGGAGAACGGTGATGTGTCGCCGAGCCTGGAAACTCTTGGTGCTCTCACCGCCGCCTTGGGGGTTCCACTAGGCACTCTGTTCGGCGACATCGGCAAGCCGCGCGGTGGCGCGCAACACGTGCCGCGCGGCGAAGGCCTCGAAGTCGTGCGTCGAGGCACCAAGCGTGGCCACACCTACCACCTGCTCGCCGCAGATCGTGGCCCGCGCCGTGCATTCGAGCCGTTTCTGGTGACTCTCAGCGATAAGAGTGAGGTATTCCCCGGCTTCGAGCACCCGGGCACCGAGTTCATCTATTTGTTAGAAGGCTCGCTCACGTACCGTCACGGTGATGAGACGCATTTGCTGAAAGCCGGCGATGCTCTGACGTTCGTTGGTGCGGTACCGCACGGTCCCGAGAAACTCCTCAAGACTCCGATCCGCATGTTGTCGATCATCATTTATTCCGACGAGGTCGAGAATTGAGCTACGCTCCGCAGCGCCGATAACTACAAAAACATAATCTGACGCTCGGGGTCCACGGGGGGCGTAGGTGAATTCAACAAGCTCTGTTGTAACTACTACAGCAGCCGGCAGCACGGTCACGGGATCGAAACATCCTCCTGGCCCGCGCGGCCTGCCGGTCATTGGCTGCCTGCTTCCGTTTCTCAAGAATCCCATGGAAGCGCTGACCGACATCGCGCGAACCTATGGCGGCCTCGCACGCGTGCCCATTCGCGGCAAGTACCTCTACGTGCTCTCGGATCCCGAGATGCTCAAGGAGATGCTGATCACGCATCGCCAGAAGTACATGAAGAATGTCCGGTACCGGCACATCCAGTCGCTGCTCGGCCAGGGCCTCCTGCTTTCCGAAGCCGCCGAGTGGCGGCGCCAGCGCGTCATCACGCAGCCGGCGTTCAAGCCCGAAGCCATCGACAACTCCGTGAGCTGGATGACCGGCCACATCGATCACTTCCTGCATCGCTGGGACGGCTATGCCGACCGTGGTGAGACCTTCGACGTCGAGCCGGAATTCAATCGCCTGGCGCAGTTGCTGTCGGGACGTTACCTGTTAGGCGAGCCGTTCGCGGACATCGCCGATGAGTTCTGCGCCGTGGCCGCGGCCGTCAAGCAGCACTGGCCGCAGGCGCCGCGCAATATCGTGCGCGCGTTCATACCGCATTCGAAGGAGATGATCGCGCGCTTCGACGCGGCCATCGCCGCGCTCGACTCCTGCATCATGGGGTTCATCAAGCGCCACCGCGCCACGGATTTCGAAGGCTGCGGCGTGCTCAAGCGCATCGTCTCGACGAGCCGTGCCGAGGGCAACGAGTTCGATGACAAGTCGCTGCGCGACCAGTTGTCGACGCTGTTCTTCGCCGGCCACGAGACCTCCGCCACCGGCCTGTGCTGGATTCACTGGGCGCTGTCGCGGCACCCGCAATTCCGCCAGCAGATGGTGGACGAGGTGAAACAGGTGCTGGGCGACCGCCTGGCCACCGCCGAAGACGTGCACAACCTGCAGTACACCGGCCAGCTCATCGACGAGTCGCTGCGCCTGCATTCGCCGATTCACTCCATCTCGCGCGTTGCGATGGTCGACAACACCGTGGGCGGGTTTCATATCCCGGCGGGCGCCACCGTGGCCGTGTCCATGTACGCCATCCACCGGCAAGCGCGTCTCTATCCGAATCCCGAAGTGTTCGACCCCACGCGATTCGCACCCGAGGAGGTCGCGAAGCGCCATCGGTTCGCATACCTGCCGTTTGCCGCCGGCCATCGCAATTGCATCGGCGCCGGGCAGGCGCTGGTGGAGCTCAAGCTCATCGTCTCGCGCATCGCGCAGCGCTTCGAGCTGGAACTCGCGCCGGGTCATAAAGTGGAGCCGGCCCCCGGCACCACGATGTTTCCGCGTTACGGCATGAAGATGAAGATCCGCCACGTCAAGGCAGCGCCATGAGCACGCCGGCGGATTCACGCAGCGAGCAGGCACGCCAGTTCTACAACGCGGCGGCGTCCACCTCGACCGATTTTGCGTTCATGAATTACGGCTTCGCGCCGTTGTCCTCTGACCTCGAGGGCACCGCGGAACCGGAAAAATACTGCCTGCAGCTCTACCGGCGTCTGCTGGGCAACGTGGATCTGCGCGGCAAGAAAGTGGTGGAAGTGAGCTGCGGCCGCGGTGGCGGCGCGGCACACGTGGCTGCCACGTATCAGCCGGCGAGTTACCTTGGCATCGACATCAGCGAAAGAAACCTGGGCCTCGCCACGCAACGGTTCCACGGCGTGTCGTGCCTGAGTTTCCAGGTGGGCAACGCCGAAGCGCTGCCGCTGCCGGACGCGAGCTGCGACGCCCTGCTCAACGTCGAGGCCTCGCACCTTTACGACAACCCGGCTCGTTTCTTCGCCGAAGCGTTTCGCGTCCTGAAACCCGGCGGCACGTTCTTCCACGTGGACCTCGCGTGGAAAGACAAGGATCCGCCGGCCATGATCGCCGCCGCGGGTTTCCAGATCGCCTCGGTGGAAGACATCACCAGGCACGTCGTGATGGCGCTGGATCTCGACAGCGTGCGGCGCGAAGCCATCGTCGCAAGTTTTCCCGAGAACATGCGCAACGACTTCCGCGACTGGTCGGGCGTGAAAGGTTTCCGCGCCTACAACCGCCTGCAGAATGGCGAGTGGGTTTACCGGATCACCCGCGGCACGCGGTAATGGGGACATTCCTGATTTGCTAGCAAATGGGGACGCGCCTCAGCGGGCCGGCATTGCGGGCGTCAATGTGTTCACAAAAACGAATGCATCCACCGCGGTCGAGAGCGTGATCACTCCCTGAGCGTCGACGTTTGCCATTATCGAACGTGGCGTCGAGAGCCACGCTGGCGCGTCGCGGGTCTGGCGCGCCATTCGTACGTCGAGGAAGAACAGCGGCAGACCTGCACCCGCCAGCGTGCTTTCGATGCTGCCTTCTTCCAGCGGTTTGGCGGGAGGAAGCCCGCCGGAGTTGGTCGCACAGCCCATCAATATTACGTAGAAGTCGTCGCCGTACGCGTGACGTAGATGCAGGCCCATCGGAGACGGCTTTTCGCGCACGGTGGCCAGGCGCCGGCCTTCGCCTTTCGCAGCCAGGATATGGCCGCCGTGAGCGAATACGAGGAGACGACCCTTCCGGCCTTCATTCTTCAATGCCCACTGCACGTTCTGCGCCATGGCGTGGTCCCGGCAATCCCCCGCGCGGGCCCAGAGGTTCATGTCCTTGGACTCGGGCGTGAGGGCCAGGCATTTCGCAAGCTGACGCGCCACGTCGAGGTCGTGCAGAGCCCATCGGTACTCATCCCCGGACGTCCGCGCGATGAGTCTCTTGCGACTTTTCTGCATGGCGTTCGCAACGGCCTCGATGCCCGCTTCGAACTCCGCCTGGGCGGTTGGCGACAGCGGACCGAATGGACGACGTTCTGTTCCGGGAAGGCTGCTGATCGAGTCGCGGATTTTTTGCGCCGTCGCGGGATCGGCATGGGATAGAAAAGCGAGCGCGGACTCGATCGCAATCCTTGCCCCGCTCGTTCGTCCGCCGCCTGTGATGTCGATGCCGTAAAGCCGGATCTTGCGATGGCCGCGCGATGCGGCAGTGGCGTTGTAGTCCCGCATCCATTGAACGAGCTCTCGGGTCTCGGCGTATCGATCCAGTCCGGGCAGGCCGGTGCGTGCTGCCGTTTCGGCGTCGCCCTCGCCGCCCTCGATGAAGGATCGCGCGGTGATCGTATCGGTGAATCCGGATTCGAGCGCGATGGCGGTGAAGCTCATCCGTTCGACCAGGAAGCGAAACAAACGATTGCGGAACGCGAGCGGCTCGTGAGCGCCGTGCCTGGGCTCGCCCAAGGCGACCAGATGGGCCGCGCCTATCGCCGACTCGAGCGGAAGCAAATCCGAATAGTTGCCCGCGGACTCGACCGTCGCGAGCGGAAACGCATGGGTAGCGGCCCATTTCGCAAACGCGTCCTCCTCGCAATGGGCGATCGTTGAAGCCGCCAGGAGAAGAGTGGTTAGCCCGGATCGCGCTGCGGCCGCCAGGAATCTTCGCTTCATGCTTCGATGTCCCACCGCAAGAGCCGATAGCCGACGTCCAGAGCTTCGAGATCGAGAAGCCGAGCGTAGCGCTCGTGCCAGACCCCGCTTTCGAGATCGCTGGCCAGCCGTCGCAGGCCGTCCGCGGCGTCGATCCTTGCGAAGGGAGACATGGAACTGCGGGCGAGCGCATCCAGATAGATGTGAGGCCTGCGCCAATACGCGCCGAGAAAGCCGTCCGTGCAGTCGTGGGGAACGGGTACGGGCGTGACGTGGAATTCGCCGAGTTCGTTCGCCAGTGCTCCGAGCGGCGGCATGATCCGGCGATCGAGCTCGTTCAAGGCGGGGAAGTAGTCGCGCGTCAGCCAGAAGTCAGACGCTTCGGCGTCGAAGGTGAACAGCACGATGCGCTGTCGCGCGACACGGCGCATTTCCCGGAGCCCCGCGCGCCAGTCTGACCAGTGATGGATCGTCAGCACAGCCATGGCGGCGTCGTATGTGCCGCAGTCCAGAGGCAGCGCTTCCGCGGATCCGCGCACGCACGGCGCTGCGCCCAGCGGCCGCTGACTGATCATGATGTCTGACGGCTCCACGGCCAGGACGATACGGTCGGCAGGTTCGTAAGAGCCCGTTCCTGCCCCCACGTTGACAACGCTTCGCACGTCACCGAGCGCCGAGCAGATCACTGACGCGATACGCGCGTCGGCGCGGCGCCGCCCCGCATACCCTTTCCCAAGCTCGTCGTAAGTCGTCCCCGGCATGTGCAAAGAATACGGCGGCGAGTGAGGCGCGTCCCCTTTTGCTAGCAAATCAGGAATGTCCCCACTTAAGCTGCGGGGGTGGCCTGGCAATTCTGGATCGATCGCGGCGGGACGTTCACGGACATCGTGGCGCGCCGGCCCGACGGCGTTCTCCTCACCCACAAGCTGCTGTCTGAAAGCACGGCTTACGACGATGCGGCAACTTTCGGCATTCGCCACCTGCTCGAAGTGCCACCCGCAGCGCCGATGCCCGCCCACCTCATCGACACCGTACGCATGGGCACCACGGTTGCCACCAACGCGCTGCTCGAGCGCAAAGGTGACCGCACGGTCTTCGTGACGACGCGCGGATTCGCCGACTCCCTTCGCATCGCCTATCAGCACCGGCCGAAGCTCTTCGTGCGGCACATCGAATTGCCGTCCATGCTGTACGAGGAAGTGATCGAAGTCGACGAGCGCGTGGGCGCGCACGGCGAGGTCGTACGGCCACTCGACGCGGTCACCGCCGAATCCGCGCTGCGCGCCGCGCACTCACGCGGCCTGCGCGCCTGCGCCATCGTGCTGATGCACGCCTACCGCTTTCCCGCGCATGAGCGCGAGCTCGCGGCCATTGCCGCACGCGTCGGCTTCGAGCAGATCTCCACCTCGCATCGCGTGAGCCCGCTGATCAAGCTCGTGGCACGCGGTGACACCACGGTGGCCGACGCCTACCTGTCGCCGGTGTTGCGGCGATACGTGCAGCGCGTCGCGAATGCATTGCCAGGCACGCGCCTGCAGTTCATGCAGTCCTCGGGCGGCCTGAGCGACGCGCAGTCGTTTCACGGCAAGGACGCAATCCTTTCCGGGCCGGCCGGCGGCCTCGTCGGCGCCGCGCACGCCGCCCGGACTGCCGGCTTCGCCAGGATCATTGCGTTCGACATGGGCGGCACTTCGACGGATGTCGGCCATTTCGCCGGCGAGTACGAGCGGGCGCTCGACGTCGAAGTCGCCGGCGTGCGCCTGCGAACGCCCATCCTGCGCATCCACACGGTCGCCGCCGGCGGTGGCTCGATCTGCAGTTTCGACGGGGTGCGCCTGCGCGTCGGCCCTGATTCCGCCGGTTCGAACCCCGGACCCGCGTCGTATCGGCGAGGCGGTCCACTCACCGTCACCGACTGCAACGTGTTGTTAGGCCGAATCCAGCCGGACTTCTTCCCGTCGTTGTTCGGGACGCAAGGCGATGAGCCACTCGATGCTGCCACCGTGCGCAGCCAATTCGCGACGCTTGCACAATCCCTGCCCGGCACTCCGGACGCCGCCGCCCTCGCCGCCGGCTGCATTCGCATCGCCGTCGAGAACATGGCCAACGCCATCAAGAAGATTTCCGTACAGCGCGGTCACGACGTGACGGACTACACGCTCACCTGTTTCGGCGGCGCGGCCGGCCAGCACGCCTGCCTGGTGGCCGATGCGCTCGGCATGCGCACGGTGTTCATCCATCCGCTGGCCGGCGTGTTGTCCGCCTATGGCATCGGGCTCGCCGACACCACCGTGATGCGCCAGCAGACCGCCGAAGTCCCGCTCGATGCCGCGTCCCTGCAGCAGTTGAGTACGGCGTACGCGGCGCTCGAAATGGAGGCGCGCGCGGAACTGGAACAGCAAGGATTCCCGGAAGCGGAACTGGAACGCACCCTGCTCCTCAAGTATTCGGACACCGACTCCACGCTGACGCTGAAGCTCGATGACGACGCCGCGCCCGAATCGCTGACTGCCGCGTTCCTCGCGCAATACAGCACACGCTTTGGATTCCACGTGCCCGGGCGCGCAATCGTCATCGACACCATCGGCGTGACCGCCACCGGGCGTTCGCCGGATGTCACCCTGGCGTCGCCCACGTTCGCGGCCCGCGCGGGCGCGCTGAAATCCATCGTCAGGCGAGCGGTGTTCTTCGATGGGGCCTGGCTCGACGCGCCGTTCTTCGAACGCGAATCCATGCGTCCCGGCGATGCGATCGCAGGACCCGCCGTGATCTGCGAACGCAACACCACCGTGGTCATCGAGCGCGGCTGGCGCGCGGTTTTCACCGAGGCCGGCAACCTGGTGCTCGACAAGATCGGCGCCGCGCGCCGCGAAGCGATTTCCACCCGCGCTGACCCTGTGCTGCTGGAGATCTTCAACAATCTGTTCATGGCCATCGCCGAGCAGATGGGCGTCACGCTGGCGAACACGGCCAGCTCCGTGAACATCAAGGAGCGCCTGGATTTCTCCTGCGCGCTGTTCGACGCGCAGGGACAGCTCATCGCCAACGCCCCGCACATGCCCGTCCACCTGGGGTCCATGGGCGAGTCCGTGCAGGAGATCCTGCGCCGGCGCGGCCGCGACATTCAGCCGGGCGATGCCTTCGCGCTGAATGCGCCGTACGCCGGCGGTACGCACCTGCCTGATGTCACGGTGGTCATGCCCGTGTTTCTCGGCGCAGGCGGACCCGTATTTTTCGTCGCGGCGCGCGGTCACCACGCGGACATTGGCGGCATCACGCCGGGTTCGATGCCCTCCGGCTCCACCACCCTCGAGGAAGAAGGCGTGCTCATCGACAGCGTGCGCATCGTCGACCGGGGCGTGTTCCGCGAAGAGAAGCTGCGGGCGCTGCTGACCGCGGGCCGTTACCCCGTACGCAATGTCACGCAGAATCTCGCCGACCTGCGCGCGCAGATTGCCGCCTGCCAGAAAGGCATCGCGGAACTGGGCGCGATGACCGGACACTACGGTCTCGAGGTCGTGCAGGCGTACATGCAGCACGTGCAGGACAACGCCGAAGCCGCGGTCCGCAAGGTCATCGACGTGCTCAGCGATGGCGGGTTTTCCTACGAGATGGACAACGGCGCCGTCATCCGTGTGTCGATCCGCATCGACCATGCGCGGCGCGAAGCGACCATCGACTTCACCGGGACCAG
>Ga0190271_10000740_pt1 | contig 17191 bp, 13 predicted proteins | sample Popmic356T_FD_133747 | JGI IMG/M metagenome (GOLD analysis project Ga0190271, IMG submission 133747) | Populus adjacent soil microbial communities from riparian zone of Weber River, Utah, USA - 356 T | ecosystem: Environmental > Terrestrial > Soil > Riparian zone | place: USA: Utah | collected...
GAGCGGCCTGGTGAACGCGCTGGAGCACGAGGTCGGTGCGTTCGTCCCGGTGTCGGTGCGGGTGGGTGACGGTGTCTGCGCGAGCCTTCCCTGCGTGCTCGGTCCCGAAGGTCCCAGCCAGCCGCTGCGGCCCCGGATGACGGAGGCCGAGCAGGAGGCGTTCGACCGGTCGGTCGCGGTGCTCACCGCCGCCAACGCCTCGCTGCCGCTGTGAACGAGAAGGGCCTCTACTTCCCCCGCTGCCGCCGCGCCATCCTGTTCACCATCCCCGAACAGGAGATCCGATGTCCGCAGAACCCCCCGTGCTCGTGGAACAGGACGGTCACGTCCTTCTCGTCATGCTCAACCGGCCCGACAAGCGCAATGCCATCAACTGCGAGTCGATGTGCCTCCTCGACGACGCGTGGCGACGACTCGACCGCGACGACGATGTCCGCGTCGCCATCCTGACCGGCAACGGGTCGACGTTCTGCGCCGGGATGGATCTGAAGGAGATCGCTCTACTGGGGCAACCCGAACCGGCCGACGAACACATCGCTCGGGTGCAGGCCGACACGGAGATCATCTGGCGGGCCTGGCTCAAGACGGATCGGCCCGCCAAGCCCGTCATCCTGGCGGCCGAGGGGTTCGCACGAGCGGGCGGCACCGAGATCCTCCAGGGAACCGATCTCCGCGTCGCGGGCGAGAGCGCGGTGTTCGGCATCACCGAGGTGCAGCGGGGACTGTTCCCCATGGCCGGTTCGGCAGTTCGCCTACGCCGACAGATCGGGTACGCGGTCGCGGCGGAGATGCTGCTCTGCGGTGACGACATCACAGCGCAGCGCGCATTCGAGGTCGGCCTGATCAATCGCGTCGTACCCGACGGCGAGGCGGTGGCCGGCGCGCGCGAGTTGGCCGATCGGATCGCGGCGAACGGGCCCTTGGCGGTGCGGGCGCTGGTCGCGACGCTCCGCGAGACCGAGTCGCTGCCCGAGTCCGAGGCATTCGAGATCGAGCAGCGCCACGGTGGCGCTGTCATGGCGTCCGAGGACGCGCGCGAGGGTCCGCGTGCCTTCCTGGAGAAGCGGCCACCAGAGTTCACGGGCAGGTAGCCGTCGACCGCGCCCCGCTGACCGTTGCGCTGGGAGCCGAGCGGCCCGGGCCATCACTCCACCCGGTGCCGGTAGTGACCGAACGATACTCAGCTACCGTGCCGATCATCGGTGAAGTGATGGACGACGACCGTGGCAACGCGCGTCGGCCGCTACCAACCGACCAACGATCCGTTGGCCGGAGGCGTGAGTCAGGCATCCTTCCCACGAGACACGAGGAGATCACGATGTCGACGACCACTGAATCCGACGTGTACTACGACCCCTACGACGTCGAGATCAACGCCGACCCTTATCCGATCTACGCCCGCCTGCGGGACGAGGCGCCGATCTACCACAACGAGAAGTACGACTTCTGGATGCTCACCCGGCATGCGGACATCGAGAAGGCGCTCGTCAACTGGAAGGTCTTCACCAGCACCCGCTCGGACATCCTCGATGTCATCCGGTCGGGCTACGACCTTCCCGGCGGGGTCATCATGTTCGAGGACCCGCCGACCCACACGCTGCACCGGGGCCTCCTGTCGCGGGTGTTCACCCCGCGCCGAATGGCTGAGCTCGAGGACCAGGTGCGCCAGTACTGCATCGACTGCCTCGACCCGCTCGTCGGCTCCAGCGGTTTCGACATCATCGAGGAACTCGCGACGATGCTGCCGATGAAGGTCATCGGCATGCTCCTGGGCATTCCGGAGCAGGACCAGGTCGCGGTGCGCAACAAGACCGATTACAACCTGCGCACCAAGCCAGGTGAGCCGATGGACGTCAAGCAGGATGAGATCGCCAGCGGTGCGATGTTCGAGGAGTACATCGACTGGCGGGCCGAGCATCCGTCCGACGACCTCATGACCCAGCTGCTCAACGCCGAGTTCGAGGACGAGAACGGCACGACCCGGAAGCTCACCCGACAGGAGGTCTCCACCTACACCGCGGTGCTCGCCGGCGCCGGCAACGAGACCACGGGTCGGCTCATCGGCTGGCTCACCAAGGTGTTGGCCGAGCACCCCGACCAGCGCCGTGCCGTGTACGAGGACCGCTCACTCGTCCCCAAGGTCATCGACGAGACACTGCGGTTCGAGCCCACCGGGCACGCTATCGCCCGGTACGTCACTGAGGACATCGACTACTACGGCACCACCGTCCCGGCCGGCAGCCCGATCTTGCTTTCGATGGCGTCGGGGAACCGCGACCCCCGCCGCCACGAGAACCCCGATGTGTTCGACATCACGCGAACGGACATCAGCCACCTCACGTTCGGATACGGCCTCCACTTCTGCCTCGGCGCCAGCCTCGCCCGGCTCGAAGGCCGCGTGGCGCTGGACGAGATGCTGAACCGCTTTCCCGAGTGGGACCTCGACTACGACGGCCTGTCGCTGTTTCCCACGTCCACCGTCCGCGGCTGGGAGCGCATGCCGATCGTCCTCCCCTAGGGGCCGCGCGGGTAGGCGAACGCCTGTGCTGACTCGACCTTCGTTGCACCTCGTTCCTCGGCGCAACACCGCCGCTCTGCTCATGGGTCGCCTCGACGAACAGGCCTCGTTCCTCGGCCTATCCGCTCGGCTCTGTGGGTCATCCTGCGGGACGGTCGCGGCTGCTCGCCGTATCCTGCGACATGGTCGATCAGGTGTCGCGCGCCGAGCACCACCGACGGGTGTGGGCGGAAGTCAACGAGCAGTTCACCGACCGCGACGCCGAAACCCGCTGGCGGGAAAGTGACCTCCGCTGGGGCCTCTTCCGGTCGCCCGACTCGGTGGTCGGAGCGGTTGGCGATCCGAGGGGGCTGGACGTCGTCGAGCTCGGCTGCGGGACGGCGTTCGTCTCGGCCGCACTCGCACGGTCTGGCGCTCGGCCGGTCGCGGTCGATCTCAGCGCCGAGCAACTCGACACGGCGCGGCGGTGCCAGATCCGATTCGAGCTGCACTTCCCGTTGGTGGAGGCTGATGTCGAGGATGTGCCGCTGCGGACCGGATCGTTCGACCTCGCGGTCAGCGAGTACGGCGCCGCGCCGTGGTGCGAGCCTGGCCGGTGGCTGACCGAGGCGGCCCGCCTTCTCCGCCCCGGCGGGCGTTTGGTGTTCCTGACCAACAGCGTGCTGGCCGGGTTGTGTGTGCCCGAGGACGGGCTCGCCGGGATCCGACTGCAACGTCCCCAGCGTGACCTCCATCGGGTGGAGTGGGACGGTGGCGGCACCGAGCACCACCCCGGACACGGGGAGTGGATCACTTCCCTGCGGGCCGCGGGCTTCACCATCGAGGCACTCCACGAGATGTACGCCGACGACGACGCCGAGACACCGGCCTACTACGACATCGTCACCGCGGGGTGGGCTCGGCGGTGGCCGGCCGAGGACATCTGGGTCGCCCGACACTGAGTGCGGGGCAGCGCCCTCGACCGAGGCCGGTTTCCTGCGTTTGCCGGTCGCCGTCGTCGGTTGCGATGGTGGGCATCGCTGTTAGCGTTGCGAAGTGGTCGCCTTTCACCCATCGGGCTCCACCGACGACGTCGCATCGACGTGAACTCGACGCCCGCAGCCGAGCCGCGTGGATTGCTGGTACCGCCGGCGGACCTACGTCGTGACCTGCTGCTCGCGTTGAGTGGTCTGGTCGCAGTGGTCATCTGCGGGCTCATCGCGCACTCGGGGACGGTGAGCTCGCCGGAGCGGTTCGTGTTCCGGGCGCTCAACGATCTACCCGGCTGGCTGTACCCGGTCATGTGGCCACTGCAACAGCTGGGCAACCTGTTCGCCGGCGTGGTGGTGGCGGCAGTGGCGTTGATCCTCCGGCGATGGCGGCTCGGAATCGCCGCGCTCATCGTGACGTTCGCGGATCTCGAACCGGTCATCAAGAGCCTCGTGGTACGGCTTCGGCCGGGTTCGACGGTTCCCGACGCCGTGCTTCGCGGCGACGTTCCGGTGTCGAGCCAGAGCTTCCCGTCGGGCCACGCCGTTTTGATCGCGTCGCTGGCGGTCATCTCCACCCCCTATCTGCGCGGTCGGTGGCGAATAGTGCCGTGGGTTCTCGTCGTCGCGGTATGTGTCGGACGGATCTACGTCGGGGCCCACAACCCGCTCGACGTCATCGCCGGCGTCGGGCTCGGGCTCATCATCGGCGTGGTCGCCAACATCGTCGTACACCTGCCGTTCGAGCGCTGGTGGCGATCGCTCCGCGCAACCGAGGCCGACACCCCGGTGAAGCCCCCGCACGCGCCGCCCCCAGCGGCCCGCGCCCGCGGTGGCCGGGGTTCCCTGATGGCCCTGCTCGTCGCCGGCTCGCTCGTTGCCGCGGTCGGGTGCGGCGGCGCCGGCCCGCGGCCGTCACCGAGCGCGCTCGGAGACGACGCCATCACCGTCGGCTCGTTCGACTTCGCCGAGAGCAGGCTCCTGGCGGAGATCTACAGCCAGGCGCTCGAACGCGAGCAGTTCTCCGTGGAGCGGGCGTTGTCGCTCGGGCCGCGAGAGTTCGTCGCGCCCGCACTGTCACGAGGCCTGCTCGAGGTGCTGCCGGAGTACGCCGGGACGGCGCTGCAGTTCCACAGCCTCGGAACCGACTCAGCATCGATGGACAGCAATGCCACCGTGGCCGCGCTGACGCGGGCCCTCGAGGGCAGTTTCCTCCAGGCGCTCGCGCCCGCGCCGGCGCAGGACGCCAACGCGTTCGTCGTCACGCCGGAGGTGGCCGAGCGTTTCCGTCTCAGCACCCTGAGCGACGTCGCCCCCGTCGCAGGGCAGCTCACGCTCGGTGGGCCGCCCGAATGTCCCAACCGGCCGACCTGCCTCCAGGGGCTCGGCCAGGTGTACGGCCTGGAGTTCGAGCGATTCATCCCGCTCGACGCCGGCGGACCCATCAGCCTGCAGGCGCTCCTCGCCGGCGACATCGACGTGGCGCTGCTCTTCACCACTGATCCCGCCATCACACAGAAGGGGCTGGTCGAACTGGTCGATGATCGACACCTGCAGCCGGCCGAGAACATCACGCCGCTGGTGCACACCGAGGTGGTGGGCCGGTGGGGGACGAAGCTGGTCACCGTGCTCGACGACACGTCGCGGCAACTCACGACCGAGTCCCTCCAGCAGATGAACGCCGACGTAGCTGGTGGTACCTCGCCCGCGACGGTGGCCGCCGCCTGGCTGGCCGAGCATCCACGATGACGACGGAGGCGCAACCCCTGTCGGCAGGTGGGGGAACCGTTCCCGGCGAGGCGGTCCGGCCGCAGGCGGTGCCGTCGACCGTCACGCAGGGACGCCTCCGCCGGCGGCCGTCAGGCGCACCGCCCCCGTTGCCGCGGCACCTCGGGCGCAGCGGCAAGGAATGGCTCCTCGCCCTTGGACTGCTTCTGGTGTGGATGATCGTCATCTACACGTCGGAATGGGCCCGTCGGGCGACGGATCGCGTCGATGCCTTCGTGCTGCGCCAGTTCGCCCGCGTGCGCACCGACTGGCTGACCGATGTGGCCACCGCCGTCGACCGGGCGTGGTCGGAATGGCCGGTCTTCTTCGCCGCGGCCGCGCTCCTCGTGCTGCTCGTCGCCTTCAAGCGCTGGCGGCACCTGTTCACGTTCGTCGGCAGCGTCGTGGTCTACGCCATCGTCTCCGACATCCTCTACCTGACCCTGACTCGGCCCCGCCCGTACGACGTGACCACGATCGGGGATTGGGGTGGATTCTCGTTGCCCTCGTTGCCGGTGGGTGCCGCCTCGCTGCTCGTCGTGGCGGTGACCTACACGATGATCGTGCCCGGTCGACCTCGCACGATTGCCAAGGTGGTGTCCGGCGTCCTCGTCGGCGTGCTCGTCCTCGCCCGTCTGTACCTCGCCGTCGACCACCCCTTCGACCAGTTCCTGGCGATCGCGCTCGCGGTCGGTGTCATGGTGAACGCCTTCCGGTTCTTCACGCCCAACGAGGTGTTCCCGGTGGCGTACGGCACGGGGAAGTCGGCCCATCTGGACGTGACCGGCCTGCGTGGTGAAGCCATTCGCCACGCCGTGCAGGATCAGCTGGGCCTCACCGTCGTGGATATCAAGCCCGTCGGCCTGGCGGGTTCCGGCGGGTCCACACCACTGCGGCTACGGGTCGCGGGTGACCCCGACAGGTACCTGTTCGGGAAGCTCTACGCCATGAACCACGTCCGGGCCGATCGCTGGTACAAGATGGGACGCACCATCCTGTACGGGCGCCTTGAGGACGAGGCGCCGTTCCAGAACGTTCGGCGGCTGGTTCAGTACGAGGACTACATGTTGCGCCTCATGTGCGACTCGGGCATTCCGACCGCCGCTCCCGGCGGCATCGTGGAGCTCACCCCGGAGCGGGAGTACCTGCTCCTCACCGGGTTCTTCGACGGCGCCCGGGAGATCGGCGACGCCGAGGTGGACGACGGCGTGATCGACGAGGGGCTTGCCGTGATCCGCCGGCTCTGGGACAGCGGGCTGGCTCACCGCGACATCAAGCCCGCCAACCTGATGGTGACCGACGGGCACGTCGTTCTGATCGATGTGGCGTTCGCGCAGGTCCGTCCCTCGGCGTGGCGGGAGGCGGTGGACCTCGCCAACATGATGCTCGTTCTCGCCGTTCGCACCGACGCGGCACGCGTGTACGAGCGGGCGTTGCAGTTCTTCACGCCCGACGAGATCGCCGAGGCGTTCGCCGCCACCCGCGGCATCGCCAGCCCGACGCAGCTTCGGTCGGTGATCAAGCAGGACGGCCGCGACCTGGTGTCGGAGTTCCGGGCCCTCGCGCCGGAGCGACGCCCGATCTCGGTGCAACGGTGGAGCGTCCGACGCGTGGTGTACGCCCTGGCCCTGGTGTTTGGTGTTCTGCTCGCGGCCGTCGTGATGCTGTCGGTCGTCCAGCCGGGCGAGCAGGACGTCTCCGCCTCGCCGGACTGCGGCACGAACGACCTCATGGTCCTCATGGCGCAATCGGTTCCGGATGCGGTCTCGATCCCGTGCATCGATTCGCTGCCGACAGGTTGGGAGTTGGAAGGTGTCAGCGTCCATCAGGACGATTCGCTCTTCTGGCTGAGCTCGGATCGGGCTGGCAGCCACGCGGTCGAGGTACGCCTGCAACGACCGGCGGCGTGTGTGGTGGATGGCGCCATTCCGGTTCCGACCGACGAGTTGGGGACGCGGCGCTTCGAATCGCCCGAGCGCCTCCCACCCGACCTTCAGAGCACCCGCTACTACCTGTTCGAAGGCGGCTGCGTCACGTACGAGTTCGCCTTCGCTGGTGACGCCAGCGCGTCGCTCATGTTCGACGCCGACCGGGCACTCGCGTTCCAACCTCGGATGCCGCTGGTGGAGTGGGTCGAGGACGGCAGCGGACTCAACCTGTGCGGAGCCGGTGCCCCGTGTCCGGGTGGATCGTGACCGGGCTGGTGGTGTGGCCGTCACCGGCGGAGCGGGACGCAACGCGAGCATCGGGAGCGTGAGGCAATCATGAGCTCACTCGCGGTGGCTCCACCGGGAAATGACCCGTTCCTCGACCTCCGGCCGCCGGGCGACCGCTACTTCCGGCATCCCGGCGATGTCGTGCGACTCGTGGTGTGGGGCGGGACGACGCTGTTGCTGATCACATGGACGTGGCTGGCCACGTCCACCGCGGACGGTGTCACCGCCGACGTGGGCCGCGTCACGGAGCGCCTCCCCGACGCAGTGCGCGAGTTGCTGCTGGCGATGGCACAGGTGGGGGCCGTGATCGTGCCCGCCGTGCTGGCCGTCGTCCTGGCGGCTCAGCAGCGGTGGCGCCGGCTGGCCCTGGTGGGAGGCGCCGGGCTGGCCGGCGCGGCCGTGTTCGCGCTCGCCGACACGCGGCTGGAGCTCGCCGGCGGCATTCCCGAAGCGGTCGACGGCGGCACATGGCTGGCATCGCCCGGCTTCCCGTCGCTGCCCTACATCGCCGGTCTGTCCGCCGCCGCCATGGTCGGTAAGCCCTGGATGTCGCGACCCTGGCGGCGAGCCACCGACCTCGCGGTGATCGCGCTGGTCGCCGTCGTGGCCGTCGCCGGCACACTCGGCGTGCCCGAGCTGCTGCTGGCGGCGTGCCTCGGCTCGGCGGTGGGAGCGGCCGTGTTGACCGTCTTCGGCGCGCCGAACCGCCGGCCGTCCCCGGCGATGGTCGCGGGCGCCCTGCAGGCGGCCGGACTCGACGTCGTCGACCTGATCCTTGTTCGGGCCGAAGGCGGTCGATCGCAGCTGTACACGGTCGCCACCACCAGCGGCGGGCGCACCTTCGCCAAGGTGTACGCGCGCGACAGCCGCGACGCCGACGTCCTGTACCGCGGGTACCGGAGGCTGGTCCTGCGCGGCCCGAGCGAGGCGTGGCCATCGGTCTCGCTGCAGGATGCCGTCGAGCACCAGGCCTTTCTCCTGCTGAGGGCTGGGCAGGGCGGCGTGTCGTGTCCGCACGTCGCGCTCGTCACACGGCTGCCCGACGGCTCGATGGGCCTCGCGCTCGAGTACATCGACGGGAGGCGGCTCGACGAGCTCGATCCCGAGACCATCGACGCCGGCATGCTCGACGCCGTCTGGACCGAGGTGCGGAACCTGCACGAACGGCATCTGGCGCACCGGGCGCTACGGGCCGCCAACGTGCTGGTCGCCGAGGGCAGGCCGGTGCTGGTGGACTTCGGATTCGGCCGGGACTCCGCAACGCCCCGGATGCAAGCCGTCGACCGGGCCGAGCTGCTCGCGTCGCTCGCGAGCATCGTGGGTCCGGAACCGGCCGTCGCCTCCGCCGTGCGCGTGCTCGGGCCGGCCGACGTCGCCACTGCGCTGCCCTTCCTCCAGCCGCTGGGGCTGTCGGCCGCGACGCGGCGGGCTGCGTCCAAGTCGCTGCTGAAGGAGCTGCGCTCCAGCGTCGAGGCGATGACCGGCGAACCCGCGGTGCCTCTCGAACGGCTGGTCCGGGTCCGCCCCCGAACCCTCCTGACGATCACAGCTCTCGTCGGCGCGTTCTATGTCCTTCTCCCGCAACTCGCCAACGTCGGTGACAGCTTTGTGGCGCTCAGGTCGGCGAACTGGGGATGGCTCGCCGTCGCCATCGTCCTGTCGGGTCTGACGTATCTGGCGGCGGCGTCGTGCACGGTGGGAAGCGTGCCGGAACCGTTGCCGTTCCTGCCCACGGTGGGGGCGCAGCTGGCGTCGTCGTTCGTCAACCGGATCACGCCCGCCAACGTGGGCGGCATGGCGCTGAACGTGCGGTTCATGCAGAAGGGCGGGGTCGACCCGGCGTCCGCGGTGACGGGGGTGGGTCTCAACTCGTTCATCGGCGCCGTCGTCCACCTCGTCCTCCTGGTGGTCTTCTTCACGTGGGCCGGACGTGACAGCAGCGCGGCGTTCCAGATCCCCGCCGACAGCAAGACCCTCGTGATCATCGCCGTCGTGCTGTCCGCCGCCGGCGTATTCACCGCCACCCGGCGCGGACGCAAACTCGTGCGGACCCATGTGCTCGGATTCGTGCGTCGTTCCTGGTCGAGCCTGGCGCGGCTCGCCCGCTCGCCGATCCGCCTGGCGGCGCTCCTCGGGGGCTCGGTGGCCGTCACCCTCGCGTACATCACCGCGCTGGCATCGTGCATGGCCGCGTTTCACGGCGGCACCAGCTTCGCCCAGGTCGGCGCCGTCTACCTCGGAGCGTCGCTGATCGCCGCCGCCGCCCCGACCCCCGGCGGCCTCGGCGCCATGGAGGCGGCGCTGGTGGCCGGCTTCACCGGGGTGGGCGTGGACTCCGGCGTGGCCGTCGCGGCCGTCCTGAGCTACCGGCTGGTGACGTACTGGCTGCCGATCCTCCCCGGGTGGCTCAGCTTCCACGTCCTCGACCGGCGAGGCCTCATCTAGGCGTTGTTCCCGGTCAGGTTGTTGGCCACGCGTGTAGGACATCGCATCAGACAGGTAGCGCATGGTGATGCGTTCTCGGCGCCGAGAAATCCTGCCGACGATGTCGAGAATCCGAACTCTGCTCCGTCCCAGGGGTGAACGCGGCGATCACGCCGCATTGCACAAGGAGGACACCATGGCCAAGTACCTGTTGCTCAAGCACTACCGAGGCGCACCGGCGCCCGTGAACGATGTCCCGATGGACCAGTGGGCGCCCGACGAGGTCGAGGCGCACTTCAAGTTCATGAACGACTTCGCGGCCCGGCTCGAGGACAGCGGTGAATTCGTCGACGGACAAGCGCTGTCGCCCGACGGCGCCTGGGTCCGGTCCGACGGTGAGGGGCGGCCGCCGGTGACCGACGGTCCGTTCGCCGAGACGAAGGACCTCATCGCCGGCTGGATGGTGATCGACGTCGACGGCTACGAGCGAGCCGTCGAGCTCGCAGGTGAGCTGTCCGCAGCGCCCGGGGCCGGCGGCGACCCGATCCACGAATGGCTGGAGGTCCGACCCTTCCTCGCCCATCCGCCCACCGTCACCGACTGACCGTCTCTGATCAACATGGACGACGTCGAGCTGCGCGAGCTCGTTCCACAGGTCCTGAGCGTCCTCGTCCGTCGCGGTGCAGACTTCGCGACGGCCGAGGACGCGGTGCAGGAGGCGCTCGTCAGGGCTCTCTCCGCCTGGGAGGACGAGTTGCCGTCCGATCCCTTGGCCTGGCTGGTCACGGTCTCCTGGAGAGCATTCGTCGACCTGGCACGGTCGGACGCGGCGCGTCGCGATCGAGAGGTCCGTTTCGACACCTCGCCGCCGACCGAAGTGGTGCCGAGTGCCGACGACACGCTGCAGCTCTACTTCCTGTGTGCGCACCCCGAGCTGACGCCTTCCTCGGCGGTCGCCCTGACCCTGCGGGCCGTGGGTGGGCTCACCACGCGCCAGATCGCACAGGCATACCTCGTGCCCGAGAGCACCATGGCGCAGCGCATCAGCCGCGCCAAGCGCACGGTCGGTCGGGCCGGTCTCGATCGTCCCGGTGACGTGCGCACGGTGATGAGGGTCCTGTACCTCGTCTTCAACGAGGGCTATTCGGGCGACGTCGACCTAGCGGCCGAGGCGATCCGACTGACCGGGCAACTGGCGGCGACAGTCGACGACCCCGAGGTCGACGGGTTGCTCGCACTGATGTTGTTGCACCACGCTCGCCGCGGCAGCCGCACCGGAGCGGACGGAAGGATCGTGCCGCTCAAGGAGCAGGACCGGGGCGAATGGAACACCGAGCTCATCGCGGAGGGAATCGGGATCCTGCAAGCCGCGCTCGGGCGCGACCAGCTCGGCGAATACCAGGCGCAAGCGGCGATCGCCTCGCTCCACGCCGACGCGCCGCGGGTCGAGGACACCGACTGGGTCCAGATCGTGGAGTGGTACGACGAGCTGCTCCGGTTCGCCGACACCCCGATCGTCCGGCTCAACCGCGCCGTCGCCGTCGGCGAAGCGGATGGGGCCCCCGCGGGACTGGCCGCACTGGCCGACGTCGACGAGCACATCCCGCGGCGTGATGCGGTCGCCGCGCATCTCCACGAGAAGAACGGCGACCTCGAACTCGCCGCCCGCCTCTACGCCGACGCGGCCAAGAACGCGCCGAACCTCCCCGAGCGCGACCACCAGACGCGTCAGGCGGCACGACTCAACCAGATGCTGCGCCAGCACCGATGACCGCGGCCCGTCGCAGCTGGCGACGGCCATCTGCTCGGCGGTGGCACGGCCTCACCCGAGACCGAACTGCTCCTCCGGTTCGACCACCACGAACCCACGGCCGGAGAACTCCAATTGCACCGCCTCGCCGCTCCCTCTACCGACGAGCGCCCCGGCCTTGGCCGACGAGCGGACCGAGATCGCGAGGTCGGCCGACCACGCCACGAGGGCGTTGGGATCGACGCACGTGCGGGCCTCGGACGGGTCGAGGATGACGGGGTAGCGGGACGCCACGATCACGGTCCCCGGTCCGGTCAGCGTCAGGTTGTACAAGCCACCTGCCGCGGCCCCGGCGATCATGCCGGCACCCTGGATGCGGTCGATTGTCCATGAGACGGTGGCGTCGAACCCGAGGAGCGACCGCGAGGACACCGACAATCGATCGCCGGGCCCGAGCTCGAGCAGATGCAACGTCGAGCTGTGGTGCGAGACGAACACCTCTCCCTGGCCCGAGCACTCCATGAGCGCGATGCCCTCGCCGGTCAGCTTCGACTTGAGCGCGCGCTTGGCGCCGGCGCCCTTGTGCGCGAAGTCGATGTCACCCTGGTAGGCGATCATCGCACCCTTCGTGACGTGCACAGGAGAACCGAGCGTCACCTTGACCACCGCGTTGTTCTGCCGGGTCATCCGACCGGTGGTGGCCACTTCGAGGTTCTGCTCCGAGAACAGCGTCGACCGTCGCAGCGCCTCGGACAGGCCTCTGGATGACTGTCCCTGAGCGGCGCCGGGCACGGCCTGGGCGGCACCGGGCGCGCTCGGGGCGGCACCGGGCGCAGGCCCGGATGCCGCGCGGGGTGCGTACTGATCGGTCCACCTGGTGCCGTCCCAGTAGCGGAGCTGGTCTGGGTTGTCGGGATCCGGATGCCAGGCGGCGGGTGGTTGGGTCATCGGCTTGTTCTCTCCTCGCGCGGGGTTCAGCACAGGTCTACTCGGATCGGAGCCGCCCAGCCGGGCGACGACGGCCGCTATTGACGTTCAGTCAATTGCTCTGCGACCCGGGCGATGAATGCGTCGTCCGGGCTGTAGAGGTCCGCATTGTCCCGGGAACTCCCGATCGCCGCGCTCAAGGCGTCGGAGATCTTCGCCTTGTTCGCTCGATTCTCGACCGAGAGTGCAGAAACAAGCTCCTGCGCGGTCGAGTGCTCCTCCGCGACGACGAGCGTCAGACAGTCGGCCGCTCTCGACGCGAACTCCAGCGCCTCTGACCATTCGGCGTCGGCCATCTTGCACCACGCCAGATTGATGGCACAGAGCCCTTCGACGCGACCCTGGCCGGATTTCTTTCCGATGTCCGCAGCGTCGAGGAACTCGTGCTCAGCCTTTCCGATATCGCCGGAATACATCAGCGCGAGGCCCCGCACGTTCTGCAGATATCCCACGTTGTCCTGCTGCGAGGAGTCGCAATAGAACTCGATCGCCCGCGTCGCGGCTGCGATGGCTCCCTCGCAATCGCGCGAACCGAGTCGAGCGAGCGAGCGCACGTCGAACTCGGCGGCCCGAAAACCCCCGGCATCGTCGGGTCGAACCAGCGATGCCAACCGGTCGGCGGCGGCTTCCGCGTCGACCCACTTCCCGAGGTAGCACAAGCTCAGCCCGAGCTCGAACAACGCGTCGATCCTGGTCTCTCGACTGACGCTTCCGTTGTCGTTGTCCGCAACCTCGCCGAGGACCGGGACGGAACCTGCGGGGTCGCCGCGATGGCGGAGCACCTTGCCGAGCCACAGCCGCGCGTCAGCGGCTGCGGAGGGCAGGGCGGCGTCGGCCGCCCGGTCGACCGCTGTTCGTGCTGCCTGTTCCGCTCGCTCGAGCGATCCGCCGAAGAACTCGGCCATGAATCGGCACTGCTCGATGTAGAGCAAGCCGGGGGCATCGACCACATGGCCTTCTGCGTCTTCGATCGCTCGGAAGACCGTTCGAGCGTCTCCCATTCGTGCAAGCTGCCTCGCCGCTTCCACGAGGGGGAGAAGCGCTGCGCTGTATTCAGCGGGCTGCCGGGCAGCGCGCCAACGATGGTGGTACTCGCGGACGTTGGGTCCGACGTCTGCAGGCACCCGCCACGTATCCGGATCTGTCCGGGCCGCGGCGTACCAGTCAGCCAGTCGCAGGTCGAGTTGTATCTGCTCACCTTCGTGGTCGTGGACCAACGACTTCAGGATCCAATCGGCATCGAGTGGATCCAGCCGAACGAGGCGTGACTTCCCGTCGTAGCCGAGCACCCGCCTGTTGATGAGATGGTGAAGGGTCGTGCGCACCGCGGTTGTGTCGTCCAGATCGGCGAGGAGTGAAAGCAGCTCCGGCTCAGGTAGCGGTACGCCAGCGAGCGCCAGCAAGTCGACGATCCGGTGGCCGGTGTCGTCCAGATCGTCGTAGTTCCGAGAGAGCAACCGCTTGATCAGCTCGTCCGGTCCTTCTGGTGAGTCCAGAAGCGTGTCGATGAAGAAGTTGTCCTCCTCGATCGCGGAACCGGCTTCGTCAACAGTGTCGAAGTCGTCGGCCTCACCTCCGAGCAAGATGTTCGCGATGAGATCGAGCCCTCTGGGGAGTCCGTGGATGATCTCCACGACCTGGGCAAGACGGTCGTCGGTCTCCCCACCGATGACGCCGTTCGGGTCCGGGTATGAGCGAAGTAGCGCGATGCCATCCGCCGGCTTGAGCCCGTTCTTCAACTCCAGAGGCTCGACCAGCTGGGACGGGAGCTTCAGCCGGTGCCGGGAAGTCGTGATGACGCGTGGGGCGTGTGGCGTCTTGCCGGCCGACACCAGGAACTCGACCATGGCCGGGTCGATGAGCTCGAAGGTGTCCTTGTTCTGAAGTTCGTCGAGGTGGTCGAGGACTACCACGACACTTCGTTGCCTCAGCGCGTTCCAGAGGTCCGGCAACGCCTGGAGCTTCATGTTGTTCCACCGTTCAGCCAACTGTTCCGCCTCGTCGGGCGCGGCCAGGGTTGCGATGGTCAGGTACGCGTGGGCCGCTGTGAGATCGGCAACGCCGGTGCGGGGCGACAAGTACACGATCGCATCGGGTTCCTCCTCCTTGCGGCGCGCTGGATCCCGCTGTTCGAACTCTGCGAGAACCTTGGCGACGACTGCGCTCTTCCCGATGCCCGGACGACCAGTGACGCTCAGGATGTTGCGCTGACCCGTGAGCAGCATTTTGCGCAACGACTCGCGGAACTTCACGCGGTCCTGCCATGAAGACACCGCCCCGGACACGTGATCTCCGAGGACGAGCACTTCGGCTGGCATGCTTTCGGCAGGGGTACCTGCGGTCACGTCGGGTTCGCTCGACGCCGTCACCAGGCCACCGATGTCCGCGATGTCCAACTCCTTGGCCAGTTCAGCCGCATCGGCCACTTTGTCCGGTTCGAACATGGCGTCGAACGTGGTCAGTTGCAGTGCCACCGTTCCTTGTTGGGGGTGGTGTTCGACCACCACCCCCAGCGCCACCCCGCGGTGGAACAACACTGCGCCCGACATCCCGGCCCACGGATCGCCACGGCCGGCCGGTGGCGTCACATCGACGAGCCGCGAGTCACGTACCACCAGTCGACCTTGGCGCTCACCTTCGGTGAGGTAGATCGCGCCGTGCACCTCGGCATGCCACCGTGTCGAGTTGGGGACGTCCCGTTGGAACTCCGGGAAGCCAATCAGTTCACAGTCATCCAGCACCCCGGTCCGGGTCCGGTCCACCCGACCGAACCTCGGTGGGACAACGTCGTCCTTGCCCAGCGGAGCATCGAGTCGAATGACGGCCATGTCCACCGATTGTGACGACGCGACGACCTCGCGGACCACAACGGGCTCGGCGTCGGAGGCCCGCAGAACCCGAACCCCGTCCGCCCCGTGCGGCACGCAGTGCTGAGCGGTCAACACCAGGTCCGGAGCGATCAGGTACCCCGAACCCCACCGCTCGGTTCGTTCTTCGGACCCTGGATGAACTGGCATCGGGCCCTTGATCGCGACCGCTCGGGCCAGTTCGATTCCCCCGGCCGCTCCCATCTGATTCGGCTATCAGATGGTGTCGCCCGCCGGCACCACCGACGACACCAGGAAATTCGGCGAGTACTCGCCGTCGGGTCCCTTCACCACGGGAGTCAGTTGCAATACGAGCGTTTGGGTCGTGGCCGCGTCGTGCTTGCCCCCGAGCGATATGACCTTCCACCCGATCCCGGCGCCCACCTCGTTCGTCACCACGACCTGCAACGTCAACTGCAGCGGATCGAGTCGGAATCGCAGATCCTCGTCGGCGCCGTCTGCCACTGCCTTCTGAAGTTCGGCGCGCAACCCACATATCACTTCCGCGAGTTCAAGCTCAGCCACCGGACCTCTCCTTCCGACGCACCAATTGATTCAGGCACTTGTTGATGCAGTAACCGTAACTTCGAGAGAGCCGAAACTGACCTGAATCGGCTGGGAGCACGTGGCTCGTCGATGCGGGTGGTTGAGGACAGGTGCGGTGCCTATCGTCACCTAGGCGTGGATGCCACCGCCTACCGCCATCAGGAAGCCATCACGATCGACCGCTCGCCCGAGGAGCTCTACGACCTGGTCGCCGAGGTGTCGCGCATGGGCGAGTGGAGCCCCGTCTGCACCGGCGGTTCGTACGACGCGGACGGCGAGTGGTTCACCGGAACCAACGCCATGGGCGATTCGACCTGGGAGACGCGGTGCCGAGTCGTCGCTTCCGAGCGCGGGCGCGAGTTCGCCTTCATCAACCACGGACTCGAGGGGCGCGTCGAGATGGTCCGCTGGGCCTTCACGTTTCGTCCGGTCGCAGGCGGCACCGACGTGACCCAGACCTGGCAGGTGCTGCCCCACTACGGCGACGGCCTCGGTCTCGACGAGACCGGCACCGTGGCCGTTCTCGACATGATGAAGGACGCCGCGCTCGAAGGAATGCCGCAGACACTCGCGGCGCTCAAGGCCGCCGCCGAAGCCGCCTCATAACGCGGGGACTCGGTCGCCCCGGCGCGCCGCCGACGCGATCACGGACCCCGCCGCGTTGGCCTCCATGCGCGTCGTGCTCCCGTCCCGACCGCAACGCGTCTCGGTTCATGGTCCGGTGAAGCCGTAGAAGCGCCTGATCTCCTCACCGGGCAATGATGGATGTAGCCACGCTTCCGCGACGACGCCATCGGTGAACCGGAAGGTCCACACGGTGTGGTAGCTGATCGAGCGACCGTTTCGAGTCGCGTTGACTTCGTTGACGGCCGTCACGATCTCGCCTGCGCCGATGGCATCAACCAACGTCGATGCGAAGCCGCCGTCGGAGCGGCTCATCATCTCGAGCATGAGCGCAACCAGGCCGTCGAATCCACGCGGATCGGCGACGGGGAGAAATGCAGGAACATTGAGGACTGCGGCGGACCCGAGCAGCTGGCGGGCTGGTTCGAGATCCCCGGCCGCCTGAGCCGCGAACGCGTCCCGGACCTGATCGACATACGTGCTCATTCGTGCCCCCGTTCGTCAAGAGTTCACTCGTACACCTC
>Ga0190271_10000741_pt1 | contig 17186 bp, 15 predicted proteins | sample Popmic356T_FD_133747 | JGI IMG/M metagenome (GOLD analysis project Ga0190271, IMG submission 133747) | Populus adjacent soil microbial communities from riparian zone of Weber River, Utah, USA - 356 T | ecosystem: Environmental > Terrestrial > Soil > Riparian zone | place: USA: Utah | collected...
CTAGCCCGCGCCGCACGCGCGGCGCGATAATTCCTGAGAATGAAGCGCGGCAGGATCTTCGTCCTTTGCGGATTGGTATTCGTCACGACCTTGCTCGTGATCGCCCGATTCCGCGATCAGGTCTCGACTGCTCAGTGCAGGCTCGCTGGTTCAATCTCATCTGCAACAACGACGAGAATTGCCAGCCCTTCGAAACGGGCGTCGACCTCCTGCGCCGGCAGCTCGGCAACGATTTCGATGCGGCCGAGAACCTCGCGCACGAAATCAACGCCGCTCTCGACGCCGGCCGATTCGACGATCTCCCTTTCGGTGCTCGGTGGCAGCGCCAACCTTGAACACGGCAAAGATGCCGGTCATCCCGGCACTCACCATCGCCGTATGGTGGATCACAAGGCTGCCTGGCGATTTGCCTCGATCAAATGCCGACGAAAGAAGTCAGCCAGCGTCACAGTGGACTTCACGCGGTTCGGAATCTTGCGCCAGCCGTGACCCTCGTCCGGGAACAGCAGGAACTCCACGTCGCGGCCGTTTTTCTTCAGCGTGTCGACCACCTGCTGCGCCTCCACCAACGGCACGTTGGTGTCGTTCGCGCCGTGCATCACGAGCAGGGCCGCGCGCACGCGCTCCAGCTTGTGAATCGGTGAAAGGCGCTTCAGCAGATCGGCCTGCGTTTTCGGATCACCGTACTCGCCGCCGGACACCGCGCCCATCCACGGCGTGGATTGCGCGAAGAACGTCTGGAAGTTGACGATCCCGAACATGTTCACGCCAGCGGCGAAGGTGTCCGGATACTCCGTCACCGCGACCATCACGACGTAACCGCCGTACGAACCGCCTACGATGCCGAGGCGACCCTTCGCGCCAACGCCGGATTGAACCAGGTAGTTGGCGGAATCGAAGATGTCGCGATTCGCGTCGAAGCGTTTCTCATGATTGTCGAGCGCCAGGAATGCCTTGCCAAAACCGGCCGAGCCGCGGATGTTAGGCGCGAACACCGCGATGCCCTGCGCCAGGATCGCCTGGTAATCGGCGCGAAACGTCGGACGCTCCTGTCCTTCCGGACCGCCATGGAAGCTCAGCACGACAGGACCGGGCTGCCTGAAACCCTTCGGCAGATACAGCCAGCCCGACAGCTCCAATCCATCCTGCGCTTTGTATTTACGCAGCTCGGGCCGCACCAGCGCCGACAGGTCGACGTCCGGTGTCGCAAGCGGCGCGATCTGCGCGTAGCGGCGCGTAGCGAAGTCGTACTGCCACGAGCTCGACGGCTGCACCGCGCCCGTGACGTTCAGCAGCATGCGGTCGCCGGTCGGGGAAATGTCGCTGATCGAGACCACTTCGCCCGGCGGTGCGGGCAGCGGCGTGCGCTTGCCATCCGGCAACGACACCAGCTCGAGCTCGGTGCGACCGCCGATGTTCCAGGCGAGCACTGCACGACGCCCATCGTCGGTGAGCGCAAAAGTGTCCGCCTCCGCATCGTCGCGCGCAATGAACTGCGTCATCGCGCCGGGTTTGCCAGTTGCATCGATCGCAACGCGAGATACGACCAGGCGATCGCGTCCGACATTGTGAACGATGTACGCAGCGCTTCCGTCGGGTGTCAGCTCGCCGTAGGCGATCGCAGGTCCCTCGTGCGGCGTCAGCAAAATTTCCTTGTGCGAATCGAGGTCGTGCAACGCGAGATTGGTATTGCCGCGAGTGACCACGCGCGAAATCAGCGCGCGGTTGCCGGGACGCTCGATGTCGTTGATGCCACCAAGGCCTTCGTATTCGATGGCGATCGCGGCCTTGCCGGTCTTCGGATCGTAGATCCACGAGTCCGGCGCCTGCGGGTTGCGCAGTGCCGAGCGGAACCAGAAGCGGCCGTCCGGTGCGAAGTTGCCGGCGAAGTTGTCTTCCTTGCCGCCGCTCGTGATGCGCTTGGCGCCAGTGCCGTCGGATTTGCTGAGAAAGACCTGGGCGTTGTAGCCGCCGCCGCGCGCCACGTCGTACGCGATCGTATCGTCGACGGGCGACCACGCGAGCGAGCCCACCGGGTCCGCTTCCTGCGTGATCTGCTTCGGCTCGCCGCCAGCCGTGTCCGTCAGCCAGACCTGCGGCGTACCGGAGCGATTGCTGAGAAATGCGATCCGTGTGCCGTCGTGCGAATACACGGAATTGTAGGTGCTCGGGATCTGCGCCATCGCCTTGATGCGCGCGGCGAGTGCGTCGGACGAAGGCGCCGACTGCGCATGGACAACACCGACCAGCGGCAGCAGACAGGCGATGGCAAGTGAACCGTTCATACGTGCTCCTTGTAACGAAAACTACGGCGACGCCGGAGCACTGTCAAACCCACCGGCCGGCTTTCATCGGACCACCGGCCCTCGAGTATGGCGTTGCTTGTTAGTCCGGCCTTCCCTTTGAACTCGGTCGCAAACAAGGCCCCCGGCAGTTTCCCGCCGCGGGTCTTCTATCTACCAGTCTGCGTCTGAACGTCCCAGGCCTTCGGTACCAACGCGGCGCGGGATTGCATCGCAGCATGGGGTGGATATACGCCACGGCGCGATACGATGGTTTCGATCAATCTACTGGCGCAAGTTATCCCGGCGTGAAGCGCCGGGCAATTGCGACGCTGCAATCACTGAATAGATAGAGCGCCCGCAACACGAGATGGCATAGAACTCAGGCTGCTGACAGAGTACGCCCGGGGTTCCTGGGTTCAAATTCCAGCAGCGTGAGGGTGTGTCGCGCAGGCAATCGGTAAACAGAAACGAAAAGCCCCCGGCAGGTTCCCGCCGGGGGCGCCTGGGCGACGAGTTCGCGAAATCAGCTGTTCCGCTCTTCCTTCGCAGCAGCTGCAATCGCCGCAAACTCCTGCGCGACGCGCGGCAGGTCGCGTGCGAAAGCTTCGATCGTGGCGGCAACTTTCCCTTGCGGGTTCTCGAGCTCTCCGAGAAAGCTCTCGAGAAGAATGGATTCACGCCCCTCGAATGCAAGGTTGTCCGTATCAGCAGGGTTCTGCAGGTACTCTTGAGCGCGTCCCGCCTTGATGAGCTGGAGACGCTCCTGGATCGGCCGAATCAGCGTGACCTGCTTGTTCACGAGGGTATCCAGCATTCGGTGGCCTTCGTAATCGAGCTGTCGGCACAGGGAGTTTTCGTCGGCTGACACCAGGACGGGCAGCAGGCCCTTCATGTAGTGGATGGCGTTGACCTCGATCAGACCGCTCGCGAGATTCATGAACGCGGGCACGAGTTCTGTCACCGCGCTCTGCGCTCGCAGATAGCCGGTCAACTGGCGGAGTTTTTCCTTCTTGCGCAGCGATGCCAGGTTCGCCTGCAGCTCGCGCAGCGGAACCTCGCTGACTTCGTCGCCGCGGATCGACCAGGTGCCGATACTGATATGCGCGGCCTGCGTTCCACTCAGGTGCGCCTTGCCGTTGATGCGCTGCACCGTTGACGACCCGCGACGATCCTGCAGCAAGGCGCCATGCACCTGCAGGCTGTGCCCATTCTCTTCGAGAGCGTGCAGCATCGCGACGACCGCGATGCGCTTGTGGGTCGTTGCAAGGAAGCGTGCCGCGATGTGGTCGGGGAGCTGCTGCTCGGATGTAAATCGATGCACGAAGTTGGGGTTGGAGAATCCGAGCGACTGCAGATCGTGAAGGACCGGGGCTCGTGTGCGCTTCGGCGCTCCCAGCATCACGAAACTCATTCCCGGGTTTTGTGCAGCCTGGGCAGGTCGAACTGCGGACGCGCGTCGCATGGGTATACCTCGTTGCCTCTGTGGCTAACCGAACGCAGTGGGCATCTCAGGCTCACGTCAATCCTGAAACATCCATCTATTGGCTGCAATAGCGGATAGGAAATTCAAACCCCGTACCGCCCGCGCTTATTCGCGCAACGGGCCGTAAGTTCGAACCTGAACCTCAGCTACCCTGTTGAGGTGCCGGGAAGCCCCTAATCGCCGCGGCGCGGCGCGCCGGATGTCGCCCGGGACGTGTCGTCTCTGGCGCGGTCAATGTTCTTCTCAGCGATCTCGACGGCCTCTACGGTTACGCCCGTAATTTTTTTCACACGCTCGAGCGTTCAACGGAACCCCCAATTGTTTTTCTGGGCGTTGCAGTGCAGGCACATGGGGGCAAGGTTGATCGCATGATGGATGCACACTGTCAGCCGCCTAACAACCCGAGGCGATTCGCATGTTCACCGGTCGCCAACGACTGCGGGCGACCCTTGGCTTGAGACAATCGCAGCGCTGATGGCGGCCACGAATCGAGAAAGCGGTTTGCGGAAGCAGAACGCGAATTCCGATTGCTCCCATTCGGCGTACACGTCTTCGTACATGTGACATTCGTCGATTTGCTCCCCCTCGGCGAAGAACCGCAGCGCGGGATGGAGAAGCCCGCCGGGAGAAAACTTTTCGCGCTCCACCGGATCTGCCGGATTCTCGAAGGTGAAACAAAACTCGATACGAGTCGACATCGAGTATTCAGGAGATTCCGCAAGCAGCTTCGCCGGCACATCCTTCACCTGCCTGAATGCTTTACGCGCATGGTCGTACACATACGCGTCGCAAAGTGAGCCGTGCAGGTGCCACAACGATGACGACCGGCGAATCCTTTCATAGATGGCATCGAGCACGCCCTCCACTTCCAGCCCTATGATTCGGCTTGGGAACTCGCGCACGCCGAGTTTTTCCGCCAGCAGGTTGGCCAGTGTCGCCGCGTTGTACCGCATGCCATGGATGAATGCGGAGGCAGACTTCTTGTAGTCGTTCGACTGCATCAGCGCCCCGCAAAAATACATCCCGGCTACGTTTCTGCTCTCCCATTCCGCCGTGAGGGCAGGAAGTTTTCCGTCGTAAAGTGTCTCGGGCGTGACCGTTGAATCGAAAGGCGCCAGATCCATTACGAATCCAGTGCACGCGATTACGCGATCGTAAAGAAAATGTGCCTTGAGCCCGTTCTCGGCCCAGGTGATATCCACTCCATAGCGATCACCTTCTTTCGTGATCGACTGGATAGAACCATTCAGGACTGCATTCTGCTGCTTGAGCAGGAATGTCTCGACGAACGGGCTGTTGATCTGGCGCAAGTGTCCGGGAAAGTGGGTCTCGGAAGCGTGACGCAGCCGTGCCGGGCTGATGAGGTGAATCCGGGCCGCAAAGGGAAGAATATCGTCCGCGGTTTCGAAGGCAGAATTCCCCTTCCCGAGGATCAGCACATCTTTGTTCAGGAACCCATCCGGCGTCCGATCGTGCGTTCCGTATTTCTCCACGAGTTCGATTCCGGGAATCGCGGGAACATGCTCCTTGGGCATACCGGTTGCAACGACGAGCACATCGCAGGTCAATGCGACCCCATTGGTTTGCATCCTGAAACCACGATCTTGCCGGCTGATGGAAAGCACCTCGCAATCGAATTTCGTGATGCCTTCGATGTGCTGGCAGACGTCGCGCAAGTACCGCAGTAGGGAATCGGCGTGGGGGAAGAATCGGTCGTCATACTTCCCGAGTCGAAGCGAAGGGTCGTCCACCAGCAGCGAATTCCAGTCCCAGCGCAGATTCTTGACGTGATCGGTGAATCCGGTGTTTACCTTGTTGATCGACAACAGCTTCCGGTGCACGGGGAACTGTTCGAAGAAGCTGCCTGGCCCGGAATTTCTTTCGACCAGCACGCAGTCGATCCCGGCCTGCGACAACAGGTACGCGAGTTGAATGCCGCCGGGACCTGCACCGATGATCGCTACCTTGTGATGTTCTTCCGGGATCATCGACTTCCCCTGCTCATGGAGCCGGCACCGCGACCGGATGCGCCTTTCGAGGCGGCGAAGCATCGGCGTAACTCGAGAAGAATCCGGAAATCGACAGGCGCACGTGATCCCCCGCAGCCTGCTCTACATTCTTGATCATGTGCGCGGTCTTGCCACGCAATAGCACCAGCCGATTTGGCGCCGGCGTAATGTACCGACCCACCCCGGATCGCAATGCGGTCTGCATCGCTTCATTGCGAAGAATCCCACGGCTCGAAACGGGCGCCGGGGGGCATGGAAATCCTGAATCGTCCACCAGCAGTTCTCCTCCCCAATGGATTCCCCAGGTTTCGTGGACGTAGTAAACGAAAGCTCCGGCGCTATGTGGATCGCTGTGCCAACCGAGTCCCGAGAACGCGGGGTAGACATAGGGACAGACGGTGAAGTAGTCCCAGGCCTTTCCCTGCTCGCCTAACAACTCTGAAATCTGCAGGTTGGCACGGAGCAGTCCTTCGATAACCAGGTCAAGGGCCGTTTCCGTCGGATAAACATGCTGATTCGCATCCCGTTCGCGACTCGCGGAGAGCACTTCGATCCCGACCAGCGGATCCCCGTTGGCCATCCGGTAGGCTTTTCCCCATGCATCGGGAAGAATCCGGCGAAAGCGCGCTGAATCGAGGTAGCGACGAATCTCGAGTTGATCGCTGACCGACAGGAAGTCGTCGTACACGGCGACATGTTCGGTCACGAGGCAAGGGACCATCAGGCACCTGCTTCTGCTTCTACTTTTGCTTCCGCGACCGGGACGTGAGACTCGCTGATGTACCTCGACATGTCATCGTAGAGGTCCTGGTACGCGCTGCAATGAACTAGTTTGTTCTTGAAGGCCGTGGCGCGGCTGTAGCGCATCTGGCCGCCAGACCAGGGGGTCTGGGGCGGCTGACACACGCCGTACCAGTTGCACGACTTGCATTCCTCGTGCGGCTCGTAGACACCCGCCAGTACGCCCGTCCGGGTTTCAGAGAGATAGTCGAGGATGCTGCTCTTCCGGACATTCAGATCGCGATCGAATATGTCGGCGCCGAGCACCTGCATGATGTCATCGTTCATCATGCTTCCGTCGCTACCGACTGCAATGACGATATTGGTTGCGGCAACGTTGACGTCGCGCGCCAGCCCGAGCAGTCGTCCCATGTACCTGTTGAATATGCGAATCGAGATGCCCGGATCATCGTCGCGGACCCACTCGGCGAACGCGTCGCGGAGAAACACCCCGACCTGGTGAATATCTTCCTGGGACGGGCGGCTGTCATGAATGGTCAGGGGAACGAGAAAATCTGCGCAACGAAAGCCAAGTTCGCGGATCAAGTGATGGTAGACGACATCACCGCGGGATCGCGGATCGATGACCGCGAGCGCGCCGGGCGGAGGAAACCGTCCTGCAGATGCAGCGTCTTGCAGCTGGCGAATACCTTCCAGGACCCGGGCATGGGTACCACGGCCCTTGAAGTCCACGCGCTCCCGGTCGTGGTATTCGGCCGGGCCGTCGATGGATACGCAAGTCCCGATCTGAAATTCCTCGATGATGTCCAGCCACTCGGAATCGATCAGCATGCCGTTGGTGGTCATGTCGATGCGCGCCGAATGCGGGAGACTGGTCTTGAGACGGCTGAGCGTGCTGCACAGTCTGCGGAATCTCTCCTTCTTGAGCATCATCGGCTCGCCGCCATGCAGGATGACGCTCGCGCGACCGAGATCTATCAGCGTCGCGGCCTGCTCGAGAAAGCGCACCACGCCCTGAACGACTTCGTCGTCGACGAAGGCCGGGCGATTCATGGGCTCTTCATTGCCGGCGTTGAAGTAGTAGCAATAGCTGCAATTGATATTGCAACGCTCGGCGACCTTGAGAACGATTTGAATGTCGCGAGGCATCAGGGGACTCCCAGGCACGGCGGGAGCGCCTTCCGGCGCCCCGCCGCGTTTTTCATCATCATCTGATCAAAATCGTCGATCCATCAGCGTATGCAGGTGCGAAGTCAAACCGGGCACTTCCACGCCAGCCACGCCGAGAAGTCCTCGATGACGGTCTCATCCACGTACTTCTCGAGGAGTTTCGTCTTGAACCTGCGGGCAGGCTCGACTTCCGTTCCGCCACCTGCGGGAACGCGTACGAACTGTTCCTCATTCAACGATTCAACCAGTTCACTTGAACGATCCATTTATCCCTCCTTTGCAATTGCCACAGCAGCAATACGGCTCGAATCGGAACACCAGGCGGCGTTGGTGCTTCCACTTGCACGATGCTCAAAGCGATCCATGAAGTGACGGGCCGTGGCGGCGACATCAGCCCAGGTGACGACGTCGAAATTACGGAAGCTGGCAGCCATCGACGGCCGTATATCCAGTCCGCCACGCAACCATTCATCGAGGTAGCCGGCCGTATAACCGATATGACGCCGTTCATCTTCGATGATCTGGCGCAAGACGGTGTCGGCCTTGGCCGCGTACGCAGGACGCGCGGATTCGATCGCTTCGACGTAGCTTTGCAGGTAGAAGAATGATCTGACCTCTCCGGCAACCAGGTCGGACACGAACTCGATCACGTCGCCGTTGTACGTCTCCACGAACCGCCGGTCGATATCGAGGACCCATTCGTTGTCATCATCCCCGCATGCCGCAAACGGCGCGGCGCGATTCGCCAGTGCAGCGAACATGCGCGAATGACGACGCTCGTCCTCGGCGTGCGCCAGGATTGCAACCTTGAGTTCGGTCGGCTTGAGCGTCGCAGCGACTGCATCGAGCGTTTGCGACGTCGCAAGTTCGGCAACACCGTGGCGCCGGAAAGAGCGCACAAAGAGTTCAGGATCACCCACCACCGCGACGGCGATTGCGCTTCGAATAGGATGTGCGGGCGAGAACCCACTGGCGTCGATCGCCGACAGCGCATCGAGGAACTCACCGGAAAGGCGGGCTCCCCGGTCACACGCGGTCGAATTGATCAGGTCCCCGATCGTACCCACGTGGAAATCCATTCCGTTCCTTGGAAGGTGGTAGTTATATTTTGCTGGCCGGCGCGTGTCAACGCCGCGACTTGCAGTAGACAGCCAGGTGCGCTACCTAGTGCCTAACTTTTGCCGTGAACATTTTGCACGAATCTCGAGCAATGGCGACCAGATCACCAGGAGCGCGCCCAACTTGTCCATCAGGATCAGAAATTTGCAGAAGGCGTACGGGACGGTCGAGGCCGTGCGCAATATTTCACTCGACGTCGCCGCCGGCGAGATCTACGCGCTTCTGGGTCCGAACGGCGCCGGAAAGAGCACGACTCTTGGCCTCCTTACTACTGTCCTTGCACCAACCGGCGGAAGCATCGAGCTCATGGGATTGGACCCGGTCACGAACAGCGCCAAGGTCCGCCGCCGGATTGGCGTGATCTTTCAGGACGAAACCCTGGATCAGGAACTGAGCGTGCTGGAAAACATGGAGTTACACGCGGGTTTCTATGGCATCGGTCGCGACGAGTGCGCCTCCCGGTCCCGCGAACTACTCGAGGATTGCGGTCTCTGGGACCGGCGCTCCACGATAGTGCGAACCCTCTCCGGAGGAACCCGCCGGAGGCTCGAAGCAGCACGCGCTTTCCTGACCTCGCCCGAAATACTTTTCATGGATGAACCTACCGTCGGTATGGACGCCCAAAGCCGCAATTGGTTCTGGTTGCGCATCAGAAACCTGAACCAGGGCAGTAACACGACAATCTTCTTCGCCACACACCAGCTGGATGAAGCCCAGGGAAAGGCAACCCGAATTGCCATCATCGATCATGGCCGGCTGGTCGCCGAAGGCTCATGTGCGGCGATTCTCCAGCGAAGCAACGCGATCTCCCTGGAAGGTGCTTACCTCGATCTCACCGGCACCGAGTTGCGAAACGATGGTGAGTCGGCATTTGCGTCGATTCCTGGACGATGAACGCTAACTGGATGGGCACCATTTGAAGGTCGTCTACCAACTCTGGCTCAGGGAAATTCGCAGATATGCGCGCTCCAGGATGTCGCTCTTCGGGTCGCTGGCACAGCCTGTCCTCTATCTACTGGCGCTCGGTATAGGGCTCGGCCCGGTCTATCGCGAATCAGGAAGGGGAAACTACCTGGACTACATCGTGCCGGGAATAGTGGCGCTGACGGTGCTTTCTTCGGCGATCCACGCTGGAGCGACCGTGATGTGGGATCGAAGGTTCGGCTTCCTTCGCCAGGCGCTGATTTCTCCCGCCCCTCGCCTCGGCCTTCATTTTGGTCGTGTGCTCGGAGCCGCGTCGGTGGCCTGCATTCATGGGTCGCTGATGGCGGCCATCTGCGTCGCCGCGGGATTTCCCTTTCCGGCCATTTCACAGGTTCTGATGGCGTGTGGATTCCTTGTCCTGGTGTCGTACGTGTTTGCGTCGCTGGGTGTTGTCATCGGGCTGGCGCTCTATGAGATCGAGTCGTTCAACGTGGCGATGAGCGTCATCGTGCCTCCGCTCTTCTTCCTCTCGGGCGCATTGTTTCCCCCGGAGAATCTTCCGAGCTCGATGGCATTCCTCATTGGAATCAACCCGTTGTCGTATGGCGTTGACGGTCTGCGTGCGGCGCTCAGTGGACGATCACACTTTGGCGCTGGCCTGGATGTAACCGTGCTGGCTACCCTCGCGGGCTGCCTCACCTTGACCGGTGCCTGGCAGTTTTCCAGGGCGCAGGCATAGTCGTGGAATGCGTGAGCTCCTGAATTTCAGCGCTGGTGGTCTTCTGGATCCACGCGTTTCATGTCTTTGAACAGGTCGCCCTTCGGTTCGATCTTTCCAATGACGCAGCCCGGCAGCAGAAAGTTCACGAGCACGCAACGATCATTGAGACGAAAATACGTCATCCCATCCTCCGTGGTCCCGAGACGATCGGTCGCAGTTCGTGACCACCGGAAATTCGGCTCCTTGGGCGCGGCATCGGCGGGTAACCGGCGCCTGTCGGCCCCAACCATGTAGGCCGAGTCCTCGCCAGCGATGCGACTCGCGGCTTCACTTGCCTGGCGCTCCCAATCTACCCAGGGCTGCTCCCGGACCTGAATTCCTTCGATCTCCTGCGCATCAATAGGCAGGTCGGTCGGTGGAGGCAATGCCAGGTGCCATGGTGCATCCTCCTGTGGCAACGCGACTTCGGAAGGTTCGGCCAGGTTCGTATCGGAGATCGAGATCAGGATTGATTCAGGAACTTGCACCGCCCTTTTCTCGTCGACGCGATCCGCCAGCAACACGAGTACGAGCGCGACATGACCACACAGAACAAGAATCGCGATACAAGTGCGCCACTTCAAGACCATGCCGTGACTTCCATTCGCTTCGTCCGTGATATGAAAACCGCCGACAGTCGCCAGGTCGCCTCACTACCGGATGCCACCGGCCAGAGGTAGACTGACCGTGGCCCGCGATAGTTCTCGTGTAACAGGATATCCGTGCGCCGGTTCGAGTTTCTTACGTTCGAATTCGTCACGGCAGGGAAGCAGTGCATGTTCCAGGGAAGGCTTTCAATTGGAAAGGATATCCACCTCGCGCAATCGTGCGATCTGCAACTCGAAGTCATGCGCAAGAACCGCGCGCAATGCGCGCGTGACATCGCCAACCTGGTCGACGACTTCTCGCATCCAAAGGAGGGCTTGAAAGCCCTCCAGAGCATCCTTGCGCTGAGTGAGCAATCCGCCAACCTCCTCATCCGGCATCCCTCGTTCCAGTACTGGTCACGTGCGGTCAAGAGAAAGTCGGACGAGCATGCCCTCGAGTTTCGCAGGAGGCTTGCCGATGAATTGCAGTCCATCGTCTGGGCGATCACCGGTGTCGAATTTGCCGACGAAGTCTCCTGGAATGTCGTTGCCGACTACAGAGGCGGCCTGCGCGCGCTGCCGTTGGGTTGCTACATAGAGCTCGGCGAGAAGTTTGCCGGCAGAAAGCTGATGCTGAGAACCGCGGATGATCATGTCCACGTGCTCGCCGACGGTATGCCGCTCTGCACCCTGCAGATGGCGGACGACAAGTCCGGCAATCCGACGCTGGTGGCGCTTTCGGAAAACGTCGAAGTCGTTCGTCACCCAAGAATATTCTTCGGCGCCTGCGAAGTGGGTTCGCGCGATCCGTGGTTGCGGGTGCGCCTGACCGGCTCGAATCAAAGGCGGGATGGGGCAGACGTTTTCGGCGTTGACGACCTGTCCTACAACGTGAGCCGGCGCAATGAGAGCATAGAGCCCGCGGCACAACTCATCTGCGACATGTGGCCCGAGGCAGCCCGCGACATCGCCACGTTCACGTCAGTCATCGTTCCCTACTGGAGAACACCGCCTGACAACAGTTCCTTCAGCGTCGGAACACGCCAGGGCGCCATCTACATCAGCGAAGGAAGCCCGCAGCAGGTGGCAGAGGCGCTCTTGCATGAGAACGCACACGTGAAGTTGCGACAGATGCAGGCGATCGACAATCTGTTGCGGTATCCGCGCGACGATAGAGTCACGATCAAGGTGCCGTGGCGGCCGGATCCGCGCCCTTTGCCGGGCGTGTTCGAAGGCATGTTCGTGTTTGCGCACATCTCGGAATTCTGCGTGCGGCTTTCCAGGGCAACATCGGTCGCCTCGGAACGCGCCCGCGAACTGGTCGGCTCGCTTCGTGACGTGTACCACCAGTTTGTCGACAAGGCGCAGATGACGAACGAGGGCGACAACTTCCTGAACGAACTCGGTGTCTGGATAGAGGACATTCGCGCCCGCTGCTAGCGCGATGGGAATGGACAACATGCGCGAGCTTTCGGCGGAACAGCTGCGGAATTTCAGGGCCCGGGGATTTCTGCTGCTGGAACGTATCCTGCCGCAGGAACTGGCGGACGTGCTTCGGCTGGAGGCCCTCTCGGTCACTTATGAAGGGTCGACCCCGTGGCGGGAATTCAATCAATGCCTGGCGGACATCAGCCATGAGCAACGGCTCGCGCTGGCGCTCATTCAGCCGTTTGCCGACCAACTGCTTCCGCAAGACAGCCGCTTGCGCGGCGTGCAATTTGCGTACAACGGAATCAACAATCCCGACGAACTGTATTTCCATGTCGATGGAGCCGGGAGCCTGGCCGCGGGAAGCCGCCTTACGGAATTGCCCGGCTACATGCTGGGTTGTGGAATCGTGCTCGCGGACCTTTCCCAGGAATTCCGCGGCAATCTGATCGTGAAGCCAGGCGGCCATTTTCATGTGCAGGACTTCTTCCGATCGACAGATGACGCGGAATTTTCCCGTGCCGCACAGCCAGACACCGGTGATGCGGGCATCCGGTACTGGGTAGACAGCGAGAAAGGTTACATTCCCGGCCTGATCCCCGGAATCAGCATCACCGCCTCACCCGGCGACATCTACTTCTTCCATGGAATGTTGCCTCATGCCATTGGCCCGAATACCTATGCAGACCGACCGGCTATCTATCTGAGATTCGGCATGTACTCGCCCACGGGCCTCGATGCGCTCCGGAATATGTGGCGGGGTTGGTACTCCGAGGTCCCGTCGTGAGTCATCTGTCTCTGTGGCCATTGATCTGGGCGAATGTGGGCAGGAGGAAACTCAGGGTCATCTTCACTTTCCTCTGTATCTGTACGGCTTTCGGAATTTTTGGAATGCTCGATGCCGTCAGGACGAGCTTTCAGCAGTCGCTGAACCTCGTCGGCGCCGATCGACTGCTGGTGTTCAACAAGGCAGCAAGCACCGACGGATTGCCATTTGCCCATGTGCAAAAGATTCGCGGCATCGACGGCGTAAAAGCCGTAATACCAATGAGCTGGATGGGCGCCATGTCCAGGGGGCAAGAGGTCGAAAACGCGATCTTTGCCACTTCGCCGCGCGAGTTCCTCGAGATCTATCCCGAAGTAAAGTTGGCCGAAAGTGAGCGCCAGGCGCTGATTTCCGACCGGCGGGCAATTGCGGTCGGTTCTGTTCTCGCCAACCGTTATGGCTGGAAAATCGGCGACAACATTCCGTTGCGTTCGGTTGCCTTCCAGAAGCTGGATGGTTCAAGTTCCTGGGATTTTCAGGTTGTCGCGATTTACGAAATTCGCGAAAGCGCGGTCTGGAGCAACGACGCCGCGATCCTGCACTTTCCGTATTTCAACGACTCGCTGGCCTCGGGACGAGACCTCGCCAGCTACCTGGTCGTACAGGTGAGTGATAGCTCGGCCGCCGAATCCGTGGCCCGCAGGATCGATACCGCTTTCGCGAACTCGGGCGCGGACACCAACACGGTAACCGAGACCTACTACACGCGGCAGCTCGCCATGCGAGTCGGAAACGTCACGCGAATCCTCCTTGCAGTGATTGCGGCGTCTTTTTTCACGATGCTGCTCGTCGTCGCCAACACCATGGCCCAGTCCATTCGCGAAAGACGTAGCGAGCTCGGAGTAATGATGGTGCTCGGTTTCAGTCATCGCACAATACTTTCATTGATCGTCGTGGAGTCCTGCCTGTTGACGTTGCTGGCGGGCCTTTCAGGCCTGGCTCTCAGTTATGCATTGGTCACGCGCGCTGCTCTTTCCTTTGCGCGATTCCTGCCCGTTTTCGAGATGAATGCGGAGACGGTCCTGCGCGGTGTCAGTTTCATGCTGATCACCGGCATCGTCGCAGCCGTAGTCCCTGCCATCCAGACCAGGCGCCTTTCCATCGTCGATTCGCTCGCGCAAAGGGCCTGACGGAAAGTATGCCTTGGGCTACAGCTCGGTTTGCCTGCTGCTCAAAGGGACCTGCCGCGTCGATGATCGCCGGCATGAACACGAACCTGAAGTCCGCCATCTGCTTCCGCGCGTCGAACGGACCGCAAGCTCCCAGGCGCGCGACACTTCTCCTCGCTGCGCTCGCGTCCTCCACCGGCGTCGATATGAGCGGTGATGCTCGCGAGTTCGCGCCCGACATCATCTCGACCCGATTTGCCGACGTGAGACTCACTGTCTCACCGGATGGAAGGACCGCATTGTGGTTCTGCCGCAATCGTCCCGGCGGGCCCGGCGGCTATGACATCTGGATGTCACGCCGCACGGCCACCAGCTGGGCAGAGGCCGTCCCGGTTTCCTTCAACACGGCTTCCAGGGAGTTCGATCCGGCATTTTCCCGCGATGGGCGATTCGTCTACTTCGCATCGGATCGCGCCGGTGGCATCGGTGGCGATGATCTTTATCGCGTGGCCGTCGCGAAGCACGGCTTCGGCGCGGTCGAACACCTGGGCAACGACGTGAACACGGCGCGCAACGAATGGGCGCCGATGATGTTCGGCAACACGTTGCTGTTTTCGAGTGACGGCCACGGCGGCGCGGGCCGCATGGATCTCTTCACCGCGAAAATAAGCCTGGGACGCTTCAACGCCGTGGAGGCATTGCCCGGCGCAGTGAACACACCCGCGGACGAATTCGACGCCACGTTCCTGAGCGACGGCATCTCACTCATATTCACGCGTGCGGACAACCTCGAGAAGGATCCGGTTGCGCTCTTTTACTCGGCCCGCCTCGCCGGCCGCTACACCGCCGGCAAGCGCCTGTTCGATGCAATCAATACGCCGCGCAGCGACACCTACGCGCCGATGCTCGATTGGTCGGATACTAACTACATCACGTTCACGACGCGCCGCCCGGCGGCCAGCCTGCGCGGTGCTGATCTCTACCGCGTGGAGGTGCGTATACACAAATGATGCGCGCGGATCAGCGCGAAAGGCGGACACGCCACGCCGGATATTCCTCTTTCAACAGCGCCGCGGGCCAGGTTCCAAACCACGCGTAGCCGCTGCGGCGCTCAGGATGTATTTCCGAGTAGGCCTTCACCCGCACACTATCCCGATTCGCCAGCACGATGCTGTTGTCCTTCAGGTCGTAGAAGCGCGCCCATAACGGTGGCGCGTTGGCGTCATCCACCAATCGGTAGTCGAATGTGGCGAGGTGATACTGATACTGCACCGGTTTCGGGAGCATCACCTTCTCGAGTCTGACTCCACTGATCTGCGAACGACGCAACCAGCCGACCGCACTTTCGATGCCATTGACCTGCGCAGCGGTGGGCTGCTGAACACTCATCAGGTAGCGAAGCATCTCGACCGTTTCCTGCGAAACGATGGACGGTAGTTCGAACGCACGGCCTTGTGCCGGCTGCAGCGTCTGCGGATCGTATTGACCTGCCCATCCCGTGAGCTTCCCGTCCTGCACGATCTGCAGTCTCAAGACGCACTCGTCACCTCGATCGAGCGCAGACTTCGCGCGTGCGCGCGTCGGCGCATCGACATAACCGAACGGATCGGCACCGGCGGAGACCTTGCGCAGCAATCGCAACAGGCCCGAAGTCACTTCATCGGCGATCGTGATGTAGCCGTGGTAGCTCGCCGTGCCAGGAACCGTGTGAGGCCACCCGCCGCAGCCCGCGATCTGTTGAGCGAGCGCGTAGTGGAGTCCTCGCGCAGCCGCGTCGCGATAGGCCGCCCTGCGAGTCCGTTCGAACGCCGCCCCGAGATACTCGATCTGGGAGTAGATGTTTCGATTGTCGAAGCTGCCGCGGCCTTCCGCTTTTTCGGCGACGAGCGCCGCCTTATCCGTGGCATCGAGTATTCGCGCGGGATCGCGATTCTCGATCCATCCACCGTTGTCACGCTGATAGAGCAGAAGATTGTCAGCGATCTCGGTGATCTGCTGCGGCTGGTAGCGCGCGTAATCCTTTCCGTGACGGTCTTGCCAGTGCTTGATGCCGTCGCTGAATGCCGCCAGCGAGATGGGTTGGCGCTGCGTATCGGCACGCACCACCGGATGAAAAGCGAGCAGCAGCACTGCGGTAGCAGCGACTCGGGCTTTGTTCATGCTACAAACCTTCTTCACCAAGAGGTCCCAATGAGGCAATTAGTGTTGCGCAATCCAGCCGCGCGGCACATGTGGCTGCGCGCCGATCGCTAGCTACTCCGCGGCGACGCGGATGACGACCTTGCCGATCGAGCGGCGGCCGTTGATGACTTCGAGCGCGTCGGCGGTGCGCTCCAGCCCGTCGATCGGGGTCACGTGCGGGCGCAGCTTGCCGGCCTCGAACAGCGCGAACAGCGCCGCGAGGTTGGCGGCATGCAGCGCGGGCTCGCGCCGCACGTGCGCGCCCCAGAACACGCCGACGAGCGAACAGCCCTTGAGCAGCGGCAGGTTCAGCGGGATCGACGGGATACCGCCGCCCGCGAAGCCGATAGCGAGATAGCGGCCGTTCCAGCCCATCGCGCGCACGACCTGTTCGGCGGTGTCGGCGCCCACCGGGTCGTAGGCGACGTCGAGGCCACGATCGCCCGTGAACTCCTGGACCTTCGTCTTGATCGATTCGCGGGTGTAGTCGAACGCCGCGTCGGCGCCGTGACGGCGTGCGAGCTCGAGCTTCTCCTCCGTGCTCGCGGCCGCGAGCACGCGCGC
>Ga0190271_10000742_pt1 | contig 17171 bp, 18 predicted proteins | sample Popmic356T_FD_133747 | JGI IMG/M metagenome (GOLD analysis project Ga0190271, IMG submission 133747) | Populus adjacent soil microbial communities from riparian zone of Weber River, Utah, USA - 356 T | ecosystem: Environmental > Terrestrial > Soil > Riparian zone | place: USA: Utah | collected...
CCATGCGCCAGCATCAGGCCAAAGCGGCGATTGCGTGAATGATCGTCGGTGCAGGTCAGCACCAGATCGCCGAGTCCCGCCAGCCCCATGAAGGTCTCGCGGCGCGCGCCCAGTGCCACGCCCAGCCGCGTCATCTCCACCAGGCCGCGCGTGATCAGCGCAATGCGCGAGTTGGAGCCGAAGCCCATGCCATCCGACATGCCCGCACCGATGGCCAGCACATTCTTCACCGCACCGCCCACTTCCACGCCGATGATGTCGGTGGAGGTGTAAGCGCGGAAATTGTCCGAGGACACATCGTGCGCCAGCGACTCGGCGTAATCGGCGTCGCGGGAGGCGATGGTCATCGCCGTGGGCAGTCCCTGACCGACCTCATGCGCGAAGGTGGGACCGGAGAGCACCGCCGTGGGTCGGTCGGCGCCGAAGATCTCGCCCACCACCTGGTGCGGCAGCAGACCGCTGGAAATTTCAAAGCCCTTGGTGGCCCAGCACAGCCGCTGCTGGGGTGTCAGCAACTCACGCAGCTGCTGCAGCTGCTGCCGGAAACCACTGCTGGGCACGGCCACCAGCACATCGTTGGCGCCCGCCAGCGCCGCGTCGAGATCGTCGACCACCCGCAGTGAATCGGGCAGCGGTGCCTCGGGCAGATAGCGGCGATTGCAGCGCTCGCGGGCCAGATCGCGCATCAGCGCCGCATCGCGGCCCCACAACCGCGTTGCCGCGCCGGCCCGTGCACACTGGATGGCCAGCGCCGTGCCCCAGGAGCCCGCGCCGAGCACGGCGATCTCTGCGGCCGCGGCGCGCGCGCCCATCAGTTCTTCGTGGCGTTGGCCGCGTCGGCGGCCTCTTTGTTGCTGCTGGCGTACAGCGCCTCGAAGTTGACCGGCGGCAGCAGCAACTGCGGAAAGCCGCCCTGGCTGATCAGGTTGGAGACCACGGCACGCACATAGGGGAACAGCACGCCGGGGCAGATGACACCGGCCGCGCGCTTGAATTCGTCCGGCGACAGGTTCTGCATCATGAAGGCGCCCGCCTGCTTCACTTCAATCAGGAACAAGGTGCGCTCGCCCTGCTTGGCGGACACCGTCACCGTCAGCACCACTTCGCGCAGATCGCCTTCGATCGGGTTGACCGCGGTGTTCAGGTCCAGACCAATCTGCGGATTCCATTCGCCGGTGCTGCGCGGACCCTGCGGCGCCTCGAAAGAGCAGTCCTTGATGTACACCGCCTGCAGCGCCAGCTGGGGGGCGGGTGGCGTCTGGGTCTGGCTATCGTTGGCGGCAGCTTCGGTCATGATGGCATTCCTGATTGATGGTAATAGTTGATAAGTGCGGCGATTCTAGCCTGCGCGCAGCAGCGGTTCGAGCTCGCCTGCGGCCTCGAGCGCATGCAGGTCATCGGAACCGCCGACATGGTGATTGCCGATGAAGATCTGCGGCACCGTGTACCGGCCGCTGCGCGCAATCATCTCGGCCCGCCGCTGCGGCTGTTCCTCGATATCGATCTCTTCGAACTGCACCCCGCGTTGCTCCAGCAGCGCGCGTGCGCGGCGACAGTAGGGACACCAGGACTTGGTGTACATCACCACCGGGGCCGCGCCCATCGATCAGTCGCGCACCAGCGGCAGATTCTCGGTGCGCCAGGCGTTGAGGCCGCCGCGCAGATTGAACACCTTGGCGAAACCCTGCTTGCCCAGCAGTCGGATGGCCGTGGACGACAGCGAGCCGCGCTCGCAGCAGACGATCACCGGTTTTTCCTTGTGCTTCTTCAGCGTGTCGGCCGCTTCGTCCAGCAGCGCCAGCGGCTGACTGTGCGCGCCGCGTACATGGCCGGCGGCGAATTCCTCGCGCGAACGCACATCCAGCAGCATCGCGCCCTGATTCATCAGCCGCACCGCATCCTGCGGGCTGACCGAATTCTGGTTTTGCATGCGGGCGCGCGATTCGTAAACCAGCACCGCCGTCGCGGCCAGCAGCGCGAAGCCGGCCAGCCACGGATGATTGGCGATGTATTGCATCAATTGCGCCATGATGGCCCCTGATCCATGTATTGCCCTGTTTTCAGGGCCGCGCATTATAGCCTCGCTGCGTTAGACTTTTACCATGAACCTGTTGCGTCGCTGTCTGCCGGTTGTCGCGGCCCTGCTCGTCGCGGTGCCGCTGCTGGCCGCGACCTCGACGCGGCAGACCGAACAGCAATTGCGCGCGGTGCGGGAGCGCATCGACAAGCTGACCGGCGAGATCAGTCGCGATGCCGCGCAGCGCGACCGGCTGACGCGCAATCTGCGCGAGGCGGAACTGTCGGTGGGCGAGGCCCGGCAACAGTTGCGGACCATCCAGGAGCAGCAATCCGCCAGCGGCGCGCAGCGCGCGCAACTGACGCAGCAACGCGAACAGGAACAGCAGTCACTCGATCAGGAGCGCCAGGCGCTGGCCGGCCAGCTGCGGGTGGCCTACGCCATCGGCCAGACCGAGCCACTGAAGCTGCTGCTGAACCAGCGCGATCCCGCGCGCTTCGGTCGGACGCTGACCTACTACGGGTATTTTGGCCGTGCGCGGGCTGAGCAGATCGCCGTTATCGAACAGCGACTCATGCAACTGGATGCCATCGACACCGAGCTGCGCGCCACCGAGCAAAGGCTGGCGGACCTGCAGCAGCAGCGGCAGAACCGCCTGCAGCAGCTGCAGGGTCGACGTGACGAGCGGCAGAAGGTCCTGGCCACGCTGCAGCGCGATTCACAGTCGCGCAGCCAGACACTGGCCCGCCTGCGCGCCCAGCAGGCGGACCTGGAAAAGTTGCTGCGCGAACTCGATCGTTCATTGCGCGCAGCGCCACCGCCGGACACCGACACGCCCTTCGGCAAGCTGCGCGGCAAGCTGGATTGGCCGGTGTCCGGCAAGCTGGTGGCCGGCTACGGGGATCAGCGCGCGGCCGGTGTGCGCTGGGACGGTGTGGTCATTGCCACCGACCGTGCCGCCGCGGTGCGCGCCGTCTCGGCCGGCCGTGTGGTGTACGCCGACTGGCTGCCCGGACTGGGCCTGCTGACCATCATCGACCACGGCGATGGCTACCTCAGCCTGTACGGCTACAACGACGAACTGCGCCGGGCGGTGGGCGAGAACGTCAATGCCGGCGATGTCATCGCGGCGGCCGGCGACACCGGCGGGCGCACCCGGCCGGAGCTGTATTTCGAGATCCGGCGCGCCAACAAGCCCGTTGATCCCCGACCCTGGTTCAAACGCTCCGGTCCGGGGTGAATCGGGCCGGCGCCGGGACCAGTTTGGTGCGGCGCCAGAAGTCCCGAGCTATGTAAAAAGGCGACACGGTTCATGGCGTTAGTGGTCACGGATCGGCGATTCTCGCCTCCGGATGCAGTCACCGAACGACACAAGTCCCGACGCCACCGCGGCGACCACCACCTGGTCGTCGCTGGAGCCCTATGCCCAGCTGGTGCGGGTGCTGCTGCCGCGCATGACCGGTCTCAGCGTCTTCAACGCGCGTGCCGAGGTGTGCTGGTCCAGCCAGATGATGGCCATCGATTCAATCACGCGACGGCTGATCGCCGAGTCGCTGTGCACGGCCTCGGAGAATTCCGGTCAGCCCGGCGAAATGCTGCTGACCGATGTCAGCGAACCGCTGTACCTGTTCTGGCTGCGCCGCGATGGCGAGGAGCGCGAAGTTTTCGCCATCGTTGCGGTGCGCTGTCGCGCCAGCGGTGATGCCGAGCCGCCGCAATTCAGCTACGTGCATGCGCTGGTGCGCCCGGCGATGGAATGCCTGCGACGCGAACTGCTGGCGCGGCGTGAAATCGTCGATCTGCAGGGTTCAGTGGCAGAACACGCCGGCGATCTGACGATGCTGCTGGCCGTGGCCGGCAGCGGCGCCGAGCGTCAAGGCGGATCCGCCGATGAACTGAAGGCGATTCTTGCCAGCGCCGCGCAGCACATGTCAGCGGGACTCGCGGCGCTGATCGTGCCGGAAAAGAATCTGGTGCTGGTGCATGCCGGCGAATCCGACGCGCTGGATCCGGGACTGGTGGCCAAGGCGCACCGCCACCTGCTGTCGATGGCGCAGATGCGCCGCGAGGCCATGATTGCCACGCAGGTCAGATTGCACAGCGGCAACGATGCGCCGCGCTACAGCATTCTCACCTGTCCGGTGCTGCGCGGTGACGGCACGCCCATGGGCGTGCTGGCGCTGTTCCGCCGCGACGATATTGCGGAATTCACGTCCCGGCACACGCGCCTGACCGAGCTGGTGGCGCGACGCATCGGCACCATGATCAGCAACAGCTACGACGCGCTGACCGGCCTGCTGACCCGTCCGGCGTTCGAACTGCGCGTGCACAGCGCGCTGAAGGCGCGCCAGGGCAGTGCCAGCTGGAGCGCGCTGTACCTGGACATGAATCGCATGCACGTCATCAACGACACCTTCGGCATGCATGTGGGCGATCGCGTCCTGACCCAGGTGGGCGAACTGATCCGCCAGCGCATGCCGCCCGGCGCGCTGGCGGCGCGCATCTCCGGCGACCGCTTTGCGGTGTTGCTGCTGGCCGAACTGCAGGTGGCCAGCAACTTTGCCGAGGCGCTGCGCCAGGGCGTCGAGAAGATCTCGGCGCAGATCGGTGATGGCAGCATGCAGGTGTCGGCCAGCATCGGCGTGGCGGCGGTGGACGCGCGCTGCCAGGGATTCACGCATGCCTTCGCCGCCGCCGAGACCGCCTGCAAGGCCGCCAACGATCGCGGTCGCAATCGCGTCGAAGTATTCGAGGAATCCGACGCCAGCATCATCAAGCGCTTCACCGACATCAATACCATCGGCGATCTGCGCACCGCGATGACCGAGAATCGCCTGCTGCTGAATGCGCAGCTGCTGGCGCCGTTGTCGAGCCGCCATCGCGCGCCGCACTTCGAGATCCTGCTGCGCATGATCAATGCCAGCGGCGTGACGGTGGGCCCGGATCATTTCCTGTCCGCGGCGCAGCGCTACCAGATCATGCCGGAGATCGACCGCTGGGTGATCGGCCGGGCCATCGAGATGCTCAAGCCGCACGCCGCGCTGCTGGCCGCGGATCCGGTGGTATTCACGATCAACTTCTCCGGCCAGTCGCTGGGCGATGCCGGGTTCACCGACCATGTCGCCGCGCTGATCCAGTCCAGCGGCATCAATCCGGCGGCGCTGTGCTTCGAGCTCACCGAGAGCGCGGCGGTGGGCAATCTCAAGCACGCCGAGGAATTGATGCGTCGCTTCCGCAAACTGGGGTGCGGCATTGCGCTGGATGATTTCGGCACCGGCCTGAGCTCGCTGGCCTACCTGCGCTCGCTGCCCATCAACATGCTGAAGATCGATGGCAGCTTCGTGCGCGACGTGCTGCGGGATCCGAAGGCCGAGTCGATGATCCAGGTGGTGGCGCAGCTGGCGCGCGCGATGAATCTGGTGACGGTGGCCGAGTACGTGGAGACCGACGAGATCCGCATGCGCGTTGCACAATTGGGCGTCGACTATGGCCAGGGCTTCGCCCTCGGCAGACCGATGCCGCTGGCCGACGTGCTGGCGCAGTTGCCGCTGTACGCCGCCGCCGCGGCCCGCCCCGCACCGCAGGATGCGCCGCCGATCGCGATTGCCGTGTAGTATTCGGCCATGATTTCCCGTTCCCGCTGGGCCCTTGCATTGCTGGCCGGGCTGGTGCTCGGTGTGACGCTGTCGTTGGCCGGCCGGGTCATGGCGGAGCGCCCGGCGACCGCGCCGGCGGCGGACTCTGCTGCAGTGCCCTGGGAAGATGCGCGACTGCTGGCCGAGATCCTGCAGCGCGTCCGCACCACCTATGTCGAGCCGGTCAACGATCACCAGCTGATGTTGCGGGCCATGCACGGCATGGTCGAAGGACTGGACGAATATTCCGGGTTTCTCGAAAGCGATGAATATGAGTCGCTGAAGCTGCAGACCAGCGGCTCCTACGCCGGCATTGGTATCGAGGTCGAGACATCGGCCGACGGTCTGCGGATTACTGAATCGATGCACGGTTCGCCGGCCGCGCAGGCCGGCGTCCTGGCCGGCGATCTGATCGTCTCCATCGATGGACGCCGCTTTGGCGCCGACCAGCTCGACGCGGCGGTGAGCAGTGTGCGGGGCGAACCCGGCACTGCCGTGCGCCTCTCGGTGCAGCGCGACGGACATCCGCTGGATTTCAACCTCGTGCGTTCACAGGTGGAGCTGCCCAGCGTGGCCGCGCAGCTGCTGGCGCCGGGCTATGGCTACCTGCGCATCAGCAGCTTCACCGAATCCACCGCCGATGAATTCACGCGCGCGCTGGCGGGTCTGCAGAGCCAGGCAGGCATTGCAGCCCTGCACGGACTGGTCATCGACCTGCGCAACAATCCCGGCGGCGTGCTGGATGCCGCCGTCGCCGTGGCGGACGGCTTTCTTGATCAGGGCATCATCGTCAGCGGCCGCGGTCGCAGCGAGAACGCCAGTTTCGTCGAACGCGCCCGGCCCGGCGATCTGTCCGCCGGCGCCCCCATTGCCGTGCTGGTCAATGGCGGCTCAGCCTCGGCGGCAGAAATCCTGGCCGCCGCGTTGCGCGACAACAATCGCGCCACGCTGTACGGACATCGCACCTACGGCAAGGGCTCGGTGCAATCGGTCATGCCGCTGTCGGGTGGTCAGGCGCTGAAGCTGACCACGGCCAATTACTACACCCCGAATGGCCAGTCGCTGAACCGGCGCGGCATTGAGCCCGATGTCGAGATCTCGACCGCCGAGGCGCCATTGCCGGAGCTGGACGACGCGGGCCGTGCGTCGACGCTGGCCAGCCGCGATGCCGTGATTGCGGTGGCACTGCAGGGACTGCGCGGCAAGCCGCATCTCGCCGCCGCTCCGCCGCGCCCGCGCCGTTCCTGAAGGCGCCGCGATGCTCTTGCTGCAGCAGCTTATCGATCTCGTATTGCATCTCGATCGCCATCTGATCGACCTGCTGGCGCGCTACGACGTGTGGGTCTACGCCATATTGTTTGCGGTGATCTTTGCCGAGACCGGCCTGGTGGTGACGCCCTTCCTGCCCGGTGATTCGCTGCTGTTCGCACTGGGTGCACTGACCGCCATCGACAGCAGCGGCACACTGCATCTGGGCTGGATGATGTTGCTGCTGGCCTTCGCCGCGATCGCCGGCAATACGCTGAACTATGCCATCGGCCGGGCGGTGGGACCGCGTGCCTTCAGTGGCCGGGTACGCTTCCTGCGGCCGGAGTACCTGCGACGCACCGAGGAATTCTTTCTGCGTCATGGCGGCATGGCCATCGTGCTGTCGCGCTTCGTGCCCATCATCCGCACCTTTGCGCCCTTCGTGGCCGGCGTCGGTCGCATGCACTGGGGTCGCTTCCAGCTCTACAACGTCGGCGGCGGCACCGGCTGGGTGGTGCTGTTCATGGTGACCGGCTTCCTGTTCGGCAACCTGCCCGTGGTGAAGAACAACTTCGGCCTGGTGACGATACTGATCATCGTCGTCTCGATGGCGCCGATTGCGCTGGTGATGTGGCGCGAGCGGCGGAGTGCAGCGAATGCCTGATCGCACCCGCGGCTACGCACATCGCATCGACGTGCAGGCGCCCCAGGAACAGCTGTGGCGCGCGCTGATCGAACCCGAACGGGTGGCCGAATGGTATGCGCCGGGCGCACGCATCGCGGCGCGCCCGGGCGGCAGCTACTGGATCCGCGCCGATCGCGACCTGGAACGCGAGGCGCACCTGGACGTGTTCCTGCCGCCGCAGCGGCTGCGCCTGCTGTACATGCCGGAACGGGGCATGCCCGTCGTCGACAGCGTCATCGTCGATGATTTCATTCTCGATTCCGCCGGGGACGGTTCGGTGCTGCGCCTGCTCGGTTCGGGTATTCCTGATGGGCCCGACTGGGAACCGTTCTACCTGCGCATGCGGGAAGGCTGGGCCCGCGCGCTGCAGCGATTGAAGGTGGTCACCGAAAAGCGCGTGCGCGCCGCGACCGCCGGGAGCACACCATGACCGGCTTCCTGTTGCGCGCCGTGATTGCCGCGATGGGCCTGTGGCTGGCAACCCGCTGGGTCGATGGCATCCGTATCGACAATCCGCCCACGCTGCTGCTGGCCGGCGTGCTGCTGGGCCTCGTCAATGCCGTGGTGCGTCCGCTGGCGCTGATCCTCACCTTGCCGCTGGCGCTGCTGACGCTGGGCCTGTTCCTGTTCGTGATCAATGCCGGCATGCTGGGGCTGGTGGCCGCCATGCTGCCGGGCTTTCATGTCGACAGTTTCGGCGCGGCGCTGCTCGGCGCCATCGTCGTGGGGCTGGCCGGCTGGATCGGCTCGTGGCTGATCGGGCCGCGCGGCAAGATCGACATCGTCATTCATCGCCCGCCGCGCTGAGTTCGCCGGCAATCTACCTGGCGGCCGGCTTTGCGCCTGCTGCGCGTGCATTCTCCAGATAGGTACCCAGTCCCACGGCCCAGTGGGCCAGCATTTGCTCGGCATCGGCGCGATTGGTCGCCCGGGTCCGTGCGGTTGCAAAGGATTCCTGGCCGGCGATTTCCGAGTCAAACACGCGCGCCAGCAACTCGCTGCTCACGCCGTCGTAGACCTCCAGGAACAGCGTCGCGTGACCCGCGTCGCTGGCCACGGACCATGACCGGCTTGCGCTCAGGGTATCCGGCGCATAAGCGTCAAGATTGACCAGGGCGGGACGCAGGATCAACACGCCGGTTCCGGGTTCAGCGACTACGGTCTGACCCCGCTTGGTCAACTCCTTGATGAATACTTCCTTGAACAGCTGCGCCAGATCGGTCTTGATGCGCAGCACGTCGCTGTCCCTGACCCTGGACGGATCGTAGCGGTTCTGTTCCCGCTGCCAGTTCTTCCTGAATGCCACATAGCACTCCAGGATGGTGACCTTGTCGTATTCGGCGAAGCTGACACCCTCCCGCAGATAGACAGCGGAGGCTTTCGACTTGGGCTGCAGCTTCAGGCCTTCGGGCGATTCCGCCGGAAATTTGTCGGCGGCGTACGATTGATTCGCCGCGATGCCGAGCGCCAGCACGGCGAAATACAGTCCTGTCTTGAAGTGATTACGCATGGCTGTTCCCCCTGATCGTTTGACCCATATGGCTCACAATAGCGCAACGGTTAATCGCTGCGGCTGCCGCCGAGCGAACCCCGGGCGAATATGCCCGTCACCAGCTCCTCGTATTCCGCGCCACCCTTCAGCTGGATGCGGTTGCGTCCACCAATCTTCGCCTGGTAGAGCGCCTCATCGGCCAGCTGCAGCGCACCCCGCGAGCCGCGCTCGTCGCGGGGCTTGATCACCGCCACACCGATGCTGATGGTCACCACGGGCGCGGTGGCTGAGCCGCGATGCTCGATGGCCAGTGCGACGACTGCGCGACGGATGCGCTCGGCCAGCGCGCGGGCCTGGGTCTCGTCGATATCGTAGAGCAGCACCCCGAACTCCTCGCCACCGTAGCGCGCCAGCAGATCCAGCGGCCGGCCGGCGAAGCCCTGCAGGCTCTGCGCCACGCGACGCAGCGCCTGGTCGCCGGCCTGGTGTCCGTAGCGATCGTTGTAGGCCTTGAAATGATCAACGTCGATCAGGACGATGCCCAGCGCGCGCCCGTCATCGACGGCCTGTCGCCACAGACGCAGCAGATGTTCGTCGAACATGCGCCGGTTCTTGGTGCCGGTCAGCGCATCGATCTCCGCCAGCTCGGCGGTCTGGCGGCTCTCCAGAAAGCTGCGGCGCGTCCAGCGCTCCAGCTCGCGCGCGGCCATGGCGCAGGCAAACACCGTGACGGCCAGGAAGATGAAGGCGCGCAGCAGCACCGGCAGCGGCAACCCGAACCACAGCGCCGACGCAGCGAACGCTGTCACCGTGAGCAGCACCGTCACCAGCCCAGCCCGGAACGACAATCCAAGGAAGAAAAACGGCCCCAGCACCAGCAGCGGCATGAACATCAGCAACTCGATCTGGCCGCGCGCCGCCACCGCGGCGATCGGCACGGCCACGATGCTGTTGCGAATCGGCACCACGATCCGCGCCACCGGCAGGTACAGCCTCTCGAAGGCCGTGCTCCAGGCCAGCCAGGCCAGTGCCGCCGAGCACACCAGGATCAGCGCGAAGATCCTCAGTACCAGACCGGTGTCGGCAACGAGGTTCCATGATCCGCTGACAGTGTTGTCCACGGCGCGGACCACCACGGCCAGCAGGGCGAGCACGCACGCCATGCGGATCAGGGTACGGTTGTTCCGCAGCTGGCTGCGGACGTAGTCGGCTTCCAGCTCCGCTTCCATGGGGGTGGGCATGGCGACAACATGCCCGTGTGTGCCACCGCGCGCAACTGAAGATCAGCTTCCGGCGAACCCCAGCTGCCGCCACGCCTCGAACACCACCACCGCCACCGCATTCGACAGGTTCAGGCTGCGGTTGCCGGGTCGCGTCGGTACCGAGACATGCGTGGCTGCGGGCAGCGAATCCAGCACCCGTTGCGGCAAACCGAGGGTTTCGCGGCCGAACAGCAGCGCATCGCCGGCGCGGTACTGCTGCCGGCTGTAGCAGCTTGCCGATCCCGTCTCCACCACCCACAACCGCGGTGAGCCCAGCTGTTGCAGGCATGTGGCCAGGTCCGGGTGCGTGTGCACCGCCGCCATCTCGTGGTAGTCCAGTCCGGCGCGGCGCACTGAGGCATCGTCGATGCGGAAACCCAGCGGCTCGATCAGGTGCAGCTGGCAGCCGGTGTTGGCGCACAGGCGGATCACATTGCCGGTATTGGGCGGAATTTCCGGCTGATACAGGATGATGTGAAACATTGCGCAAGCCTAAGCGATAATTCCGGGCATGAGCACCGCATCGCTGACCACCCGCTTCTGCGGCCTCGAACTGGCCTCACCCATCGTGCTGCTGTCGGGTTGCGTGGGCTTTGGCGAGGAATACACCCGCGTCGAAGGTTTTTCGAATCGCGACGCCGGGGCCATCGTGCTCAAGGGCACCACCGGCTTGGCGCGACTGGGCAATCCGCCGCATCGCATCGCCGAAACATACGACGGCATGCTGAATGCCATCGGCCTGCAGAACCCGGGCGTGGACAAGGTGGTGCGCGAGATCCTGCCCACGCTGGATTTCAGCGAGACGAAATTTTTCGCCAATGTCTGCGGCTCCACCATCGAGGAGTATGTCGAGGTCACGCGCCGCTTCGATGATTCACCCATCGATGCCATCGAGATCAACATCTCCTGCCCCAACATCAAGGAGGGCGGCGTGCAGTTTGGCAACGTGCCCGAGATGTCGGCGCGTGTGGTGGCCGCCTGCCGCGCGGTGACCAGGAAGCCACTGATTACCAAGCTGTCGCCCAACCAGACCGACATCCGCGAGAACGCGCGCCGCTGCATCGAGGCCGGCACCGACGCCTTTGCCGTCATCAACACGGTGATGGGCATGGCCATCAACGTGAATACACGCAAGCCGGTGATCGGCAATGTGCAGGGCGGGCTGTCGGGACCGGCGATCAAGCCGATTGCGCTGCTCAAGGTCAAAGAGGTGTACGAGATCGCGGGCCCGCACAACATCCCCATCATCGGTCAGGGTGGCATTACCAATGCCACCGATGCGCTGGAGTTCCTGATTGCCGGCGCCAGCACCGTCGGCATCGGCACGGCGCTGTTCTATGACCCGCTGGTGTGCCAGCAGGTCAACGCCGGCATTGCCGAATATCTGACCAGGCAGGGTCTGTCATCGGTTCAGCAACTGGTGGGCACGTTGCTGTTGCCGGAGCGCCCGGCAGCGCGCGCGGCCTGCTGATCTCCGGGAGGTTGCCATGTCGGTTGCAGAGGAACTGGAAAAACTGCAGGCACTGCGCGAACGCGGCGTGCTCAGCGAAGCGGAGTTTGTCCGCGCCAAGGAGCGGCTGCTCGGTGGCGACAACGCCAGCCGCGCCGATTCATTCCTGCGCCGGCTGACGCGTTCCAGTTCGGATCGCATCGTCGGCGGTGTGTGCGGCGGACTGGGCCGGCACACCGGGCTGCCGCCCTGGGCGTGGCGGGTCATTTTCTGCGTGACGGCCTTCTATGCCGGTGCCGGTCTGCTGTTCTACCTGCTGCTGTGGATTTTCGTGCCCTCCGACATCAATTAACCCGCGCGCGCTGTCAACTCTCACAGCTGGCACCGGGATCGCTTTGCGCTACGGTGCGACCGATGACGGAAAGCGACGAATCAGGACCGCAGCCGGAGCTGATCGCCGCCGACGAGCTGCGTCAGGCCATCGATGAACAGCAGCTGTTGCTGTACTTCCAGCCGCAGATAGCCCTGACCGCGGGTTCAGTGCGGGTGCGCGGTGCCGAAGCGCTGGTGCGCTGGCAGCACCCGCAATTCGGTCTGCTGTATCCGGCGCAATTCCTGCCCAGCTTCGAACACGCCGGACTGATGGGTGCGCTGACCGACCTGGTGATTACCGAAGCCATGCGTCAGGCCAGCGGCTGGAATCGCATCGACAGCACCCTGACGCTCACCGTCAATCTCAGTCCACACCTGGTGCGGGACCAGCAGTTTCCGGCGCGGCTGGCGTTGCTGCTGCAGGAGTTCGAGCTCGACCCGGAACAACTGATCATCGATGTCACCGAGGAACCGGCGCAGTGCGACTTCCGGCGCATTCACGATGTGTTCACGCGCCTGCGCATCATGCAGGTCGGTTTGACGCTGGATCACTTCGGCACCGGCTATTCATCGTTGACCGCGTTGTACCGCATGCCCTTCACCGAGGTGAAGCTGGACCAGGGGCTGATTGTCGATCTGCCGCACAATCGCGAGGCCTGCCTGGTGGTTGAAACACTGGGCAACCTGGCGCACCGACTGGGACTGAAGGCCGGCGCCGCAGGCGTCGAGTCCGAGCCGGCGCTGGAGCTCCTGCGCGGCTACGGCTTCGACCATGTTCAGGGGCGCGCGTTGTGTGAGCCGGTGCAGGCCTCGGACATCGACGGCCTGCTCCGTCATTGGCACTGGCCGCGCACCACCCATGGTCAGGCGCGAAAGGCGCCTGCGTGATTCAACCGGCGGTTAGACTGGCCACATGGCTGCTCCCACCTCCGACCGCCTCGCGGTCCTGATCGACGCCGACAATGCCCAGGCTTCGATTGCCGGCGAATTGCTGATCGAGATCGCACGCTACGGCACGGCCACCGTCAAGCGCGCCTATGGCGACTGGACCACCAGCAATCTCGGTGGCTGGAAGGAGGCGCTGCTGAAGCACGCCATCCAGCCCATGCAGCAATTCCGTTACACCACCGGCAAGAACGCCACCGACTCGGCGCTCATCATCGACGCCATGGACCTGCTGCACGGCGGTCGCGTTGATGGTTTCTGCCTGATCTCCTCCGACAGCGATTTCACGCGGCTGGCCACGCGCATCCGCGAGGGCGGATTGATGGTCTATGGCTTCGGCCAGAAGAAGACGCCCAAACCGCTGGTGGCGGCCTGCAACAAGTTCATCTACACCGAGATTCTGGGCTCGCAACCGGCCGAGAAGGGCACGGTCGAGTCCGAGCTGGAGCCGCTGCAGCCCATGCTGCTGCAGGCCATCAGCGACGCCACACGCGAGGACGGCTGGGCCGCGCTGGGCGTGGTCGGTTCGCTGATCACCAAGAGTCATCCGTCCTTCGACTCGCGCAACTACGGCTTTCCCAAGCTCAGCGAGCTGGTGCTGAAGCAGCGCTATCTTGAGACCAGATCGGAGCCCACCGCCGATGGAACGGCGCGGCATCTGTACGTGAAAGTGAAGCCCCCGACGGGGCGCCGCAACTAGGAACCCTGTTGGCTAGCGTTTCTTCCAGGCGCGGAATTTCCTCAGCACCCAGTCCTCGACCTCCGACCAGTTGTCGGCACCGGGCGCCGCCAGCCCACGGTTGGTGGAATTGCGAAACACGATGACCTGCTTCTTCGCGCGGCGCAGGGCCTCGATGTTCTTCGGGCTGTCCTCGACGTAGACGTCGGCATCCACCGAAGATTTGCTGGCCATGAAACACAGGTCCCAGTACGGAATGCCGCGCTGCTCCAGCCATTCCACGGTCTGCGCGATGGCCTGGCGGTGGAACCACTGGATGTACAGCCGGTGCGTGATGATGCGGATGCGGATATTGCGGTTGGCGAGCCTGCGCAGCGCCGCGGCAGCGCCGGGCATCTCGGGCAGGATCTGGAACAGGTGGCGTTCCTTGACGGCAAACCGGTGCAGCGCGTCGTAGCCTTTCACGCCACCCAGTTTCCATTCATTGAAGCCGTAGCTGATGTTGTCGGTGAGCTCGCCGGCCTCCACGCCCAGCCATTCGGCCGCCAGCGGCTTGAGTCCGCCGATGAAGTCGGCCACCACGCCGTCCAGGTCCACGCCGAAGACGAATTCCTGTTTCATCGGCGCATTGTATTGCAGCCGCAGCCGGCGCCGCGGGGTTCCGCGGCGCCGGTCGGCTCAAGGGCAGAGGCTCAGAAGTTCACCGACAGGATGGCGCCATAGGTCGCCGGCAATGTGTGCGTGCCGGTGTACACGCCTTCCTGCGGCAGGAAGTTGCTGCTCGGAGACTGGATGGCTTTGTTCACCTCGTGGTCCCCGTCAAACACGTTGTTGGCGTAACCCGACACGCTCCACTTTCCGGACGGTGATGTGTAGCGCAGCGACAGATCCGTCAACCAGTAGGAATCGCCGTAGATCTCCTGCGGCACCCGGCTGGTGATATAGCCGCCATTGGGGAGCGATGCGTTGCAGGCCGTCTGGGCGGCATTGGCCACACAGGCGGGCGTGATGCTGATCAGCAGCGATTCGCCGCGGTACTGGCCTGCCAGGTCCAGGTCCAGGGTGCCGGCGCCCACATGGAAAGTCTGCGACAACACGACGCGGCCGGTCCATTTGGGGCCGGTCTGGGGTGTGCCATCCAGAATGGTGATCACGGGCGCCGGGATACGGTACTCGGAGTACACGCCGTCGGTGTAGGCCACATTGACGCGCACCCGGGTATCGGCGGCCAACGCCCACTGCATGTCGGCCGAACCGCCGCGATAGATGAACTTGCCGGCATTGACCAGCGACAGATCCAGCAGCTGGTTGGCACTGCCGGGGTTCAGCACGCGGAACACATTGGCCACCCGGTTGCGATCATCGTAATAGAACGCTTCGAGGTTCAACTGCAGCCGGTCATCGAGGAAGCGGTTCTTGCTTCCCAGTTCATAGGCCGTGATGGTCTCGGGTTCGAACCTCGGCGTGCTGCCGTAACCGAAGCCGCCCGCCTGGTAACCGGTGGACACCATGCCGTACACCATGTTCGCCGGTGTGAAGTCATAGGCAATACGGCCCATGCCGGTGAACTTGCTCCAGGTATCGGAGTCCGTGCCTGTGACTGGGTAGCGTGTCACCGGGCCAGGTCCGACGCGGCTGGTCGAAGCCGCCGACTTCTCGTCGTAGGTGTAGCGGGCGCCAGCCGAGAAGTGCCACTTCTCAACCGGTGTCCAGGTGGCCTGGCCGAAGCCGGCATAGGAAGTGGCCGAGTGCTCCGGGCCAGTCAGCGTGAAGAACGACGGACCGGCGGGATAGGTGGTGCCCGGCTGGTAATTGCTGGCATCCCACACAGTGCCGCTATCGAAGTAGAACACGCCCGCCACCCATTCCAGCGGGCCGGCGCCCGCCGACGCCAGCCGCGCCTCCAGCGTGGTGGCATCGGTGTCGACATTGACGTCGAACAGGGTGGAGATGGGAATCACCGTCACGGGCAGCGGCGGCGGCGAACCGCCTACCCCCACGGCGGAAATACCCGGCGTCTGCGTGGTGGTCTGCAGGTCGCGATGTGACAGCTCGACCGTCAGCCTGGACGCCGAAAAATTGTGATCCCACTGCGCCATCAGGCCCCAGTTGTCCACCTGGAAGGTGTAGTTCTTCGCAATGGGGCCAAATATGGCGGTGTCATCAAAGGGATCGCTGGGTACCGGCACCGTCGGGATGGCATTGGGTGTGTAGCCCAGGATATTGACGCCCGGCAGGCTGGCCTGTTCCACCTTCTGGATGTCAGCGCTCAGCAGCAAGCTGTCGGTTTCCGAAAAAGTCCACAACGCCTTGACGCGGCCCGACTGCTGGTCCGAATCATCGAGGCCGGACTTGTAGTAGCCGTCGTGTTTGTATTCGCGACCCGCAAAACGCAGGGCAAACCGTTCGCTGACGGGCAGGTTCAGCACAGCTTCAGCGCGAAACAGGCTGAAGCTGCCGCCTTCCAGCTCCACCTTGCCGCCGAACTCCTGGGTCGGGTTGTTCGTGATGATGTTCACTGCGCCGGCCGGCGTATTGCGGCCGTACAACGTGCCCTGGGGACCTTTCAGCACTTCCAGCCGCTGCACGTCGAAGAACAGACCGTCGAGCGCCGAGGGCCGATCGATGTAGGCGCCATCGATGTGCACCGCGACTGGCGTCTCGGTGGTGGGCGAGGTCGCGCCGGACACGACGCCACGCAGGCTGATGGTGGTGGAGCCCACGGTGCGGCCGACCTGTACATCGGGCACCAGCTTGTCGAGATTGTTGAAGTCCCGCACGCCCTGGCGCGACATTTCTTCCGGGTCGACGATGGCGATGGCCACCGCGGTTTTCTGCAGTGTGGCCTCACGTCGCTCTGCGGTGACGATGACTTCCTCGAGTACCGGATCACCCCCCGCTGCCGTGTCCTGCGCCAGACTCGTCTGCGGCACGGCGATCCATGCGCCTGTGGACGCCGCGGCCACCGCCGCCACCCTGTGCCAATTTCGAAATTTCATCTGTTTCCCCCATTGCCTTGTTGGGCAGGCGCAACAGCGCCCGGACCCCGCTTCTTTGAACGGTGATCGGTGCGGACTATCTATCCGCGCCTTTGAGGAAGTCAACCGGCGCGAAGCAAGATTAGGGCAATAGCAAGGTCAGAGAAGCTCCACACGCGCTGACTCTGTGCGCATCTGGTATTCGGCGAAGGAAATGATGCGCCCCGCCCGCCGGTCCCACAGCAGGCACTTCAACGCGCCGGGAATCTGCGCCAGCGACACGCGCCGGACGTCATCGAACAGATGACTGAACTCGGCGTGACAGGCGGCCAGGCGATAGTTCGGGATGCGCGAAGACAGATGATGGATGTGGTGATAGGCAATGCTGGCGGTGAACCAGTTCAGCCA
>Ga0190271_10000743_pt1 | contig 17159 bp, 13 predicted proteins | sample Popmic356T_FD_133747 | JGI IMG/M metagenome (GOLD analysis project Ga0190271, IMG submission 133747) | Populus adjacent soil microbial communities from riparian zone of Weber River, Utah, USA - 356 T | ecosystem: Environmental > Terrestrial > Soil > Riparian zone | place: USA: Utah | collected...
CCGACGGTGTCGATCCACTGGAAGCCGACGCCCATCGGGATGTGGCCCATGTGCTCCACGCCGCCGCCGATGACGACGTCGTGCACGCCAGCCGCGATCAGCGCGGCGCCGAAGTTGACGGCGGTCTGGGCGGAGCCGCACTGGCGATCCAGGGTGGTGGCCGCGGCCTCGAGCGGGAAGCCTTCCTGAAGCCACGCGTTGCGGGCGACGTTCTGCCCCTGCTCGCCCATCTGCTGGGCGCATCCCGCGATCACCTCTTCGACCTCGGCGGCGTCGACGCCTGAGCGCTCGATCAGCTCGACGTACGTGCGCCCGAGCAGGCCGGCGGGGTGGAGGTCCTTGTAGTAGCCCTTCTCGGGGTGGCCACGGCCGATCGGCGTCCGTACCGCCTCGACGATCACGACTTCACGACCCAGCTGTCCGCTCACGTTCTCCGCCTGATGGTTCGGGGACTCTTGAGGGTACCAACCAAGCGGTTGGTCAACCACACCCTGCCTTCGTCACACGCTGCCCGCTGCCCCACGAGTACTCGATCCCGCGCACGATCATGTCGCGCGTCTCCTCGGGCTGGATGACGTCGTCGAGGATGATGTTCGCCGCGGCCTCCCAGGGCTCGGACTCGGCAGCCCACTCCGCCTCGAGCGTCGCGACCAGGTCGTCGTGCGCCTCGCGGCCGTCCTCCGCCATCACCTTGTCGAGGCGGCGCCGGTAGACCGTCTGTACGCCGGTGTCGGGCGCCATGAAGCCCATCTCCGCGGTCGGCCAGGCGAGCAGCAGGTCGGGATGCACCGGCCGGCCGCCGAGCGCGATGTGACCGCCGCCGTACGCCTTGCGCACGATCACCGCGATCTTCGGCACGGTCGCCCGGGCGAGCCTCACGACCACGCCCTCGTAGCCCGCGAGGATCCCCTCGCGCTCGGCGTCGGTGCCGATCATGAGGCCGGGGACGTCCTGCAGGAAGACGAGCGGCAGGTTGAAGGTGTCGCAGAGGTCGATGAAGGCCGCTTCCTTCTTGAGCGCCGGCACGTCGAGGACGCCCGCCCGCTGCATCGGCTGGCTCGCCAGGAGCCCGACCGCCTGGCCCTCCAGGCGCGCGAAGGCCGTGATCAGGCTGCGGCCGTAGCGCTCGCCCCACTGGAACAGCGAGTCGGCGTCGACGATGCAGTCGAGCACCTTGCGCATGTCGTAGCCGCGGCGCGCCTCGCGCGGCACGATGGTCGACAGCCTGTCGACCCCGCGCTTGGGCTCCGCCGGGGCCGCCGGCGGCGCGGGCTGCGCTGCGGTGTCCGGAAGGTAGGAGAGGAAGCGCTTGACCGACCCGAAGGCAGCCTCCTCGTCGTCGACGACGGCGTGCACGCTGCCGCTCGTCTCGTGCGCGACCTGCGGCCCGCCGAGCGTCGACGCGTCGACGTCCTCGCCGATCGCCGCCCGGATCACCGGCGGCCCCGATAGGGCGACTGCAGCGTCCTTCTGCATCACGACGAAGTGGCCCATGGCGCAGTGCAGCGCCGCGTCGCCGAACGACGGGCCGAGCGCCGCCGTCATCCGCGGCACAGCGGGGTTGCCGGGCGGCGGCTGGAGGAAGGTGGCGAAGTCGAACGGCACGCCCGAGAAACGCCAGCCGAGCAGGTCGGGCAGCCGCCCCCCGTCGTTGTCGCTCAGGCAGATGAGCGGTAGCCCGCGGCGCCCGGCCCACGCGGCAATGCGCGTCTGCTTGCGCATGTTCACGGGCCCCGTGGTGCCGGTGAGCACGGTGGCGTCGACGGCGATGATGGCCACCGCGCGCCCGTCCAGGCGCGCGAGCCCCGTGATCACCCCGTCGCCGGTCGTCACGCGGTCCGGTCGCCGCAATTCCGGCTCGGCGAGCATGCCCAGCTCGTACCAAGACCCCGGGTCGATCAGCCGCTCGATCCGCTCGCGGCCGGTGAGCCTGCCCGAGTCGTGGATCCTGGCGACCCGGTCCGCGCCGCCGCCGGCGCGCGCCTCCTCGCGGCGCCGCGTGAGCTCGTCCTGCGGATCGGCCTGACCGGCGATCGTGGTGGGCTCCTCAGTTGCCAAGTTCTACCGTCCTTCGAATCGTGGCTCGCGCCGTTCCTTGAATGCCGCTATGCCCTCGGCGAAGTCGTCGGTGCCCTGGAGATAGGCCACTCCGTCGACGGCGTGCTCGAACGCCTGAGGCGTCTGACGATTGAGGATCTGCTTGCCGACCGCGAGCGCGAGCGGCGCGCGCTGGGCGATCTTCTGCCCGAGCTCCTCGGCGGCCGTGACGTGCTCACCGGCCGGTGTCACGCGGTTGACGATTCCAGCGAGCCGGGCCTCCTCGGCGTCGAGCGTCTCGCCGGTGAAGATCATGAACTTCATCCAGTGGAGGTTCACGTGCGCCGAGCCGCGGGCGACGCCCGGGCCGGGCACGAGGCCCACCTGCGCCTCGGGCGTGCCGAAGCGCGCGGTCTCGTCCGCGACGACGATGTCGCACACGTAGGTGAGCTCACAGCCGCCGCCCAGCGCGTGCCCATGAACCGCCGCGATCGTCGGCTTCGAGAACGACTCCACCGCGCGCATCGCGCCGATCGCCTCCTGCAGGTAGGCGCGCTTGTCGGCCGCTCCCGACAGCTCGCCGAAGCCCTCGATGTCTCCGCCCACGGAGAAGCAGCGGCCGGCGCCGTGGAAGATGAGGACCCGGACCTGATCGTCCTGCTCGGCCTGGTCGAGAACGTCGCGCAGCTCCTGCCAGAACCCGCGGGTCATGGCGTTCAGCTTGTCCGGCCGATCCAGGGTCGCCCAGCCGATCGGCCCATCGGTGCGATAGGCCAGCATGGGCGACGACAATAACGCTTTCGAGCCAATTCCTCTACCGAATGATTGGTTGGCAACGAGGCGCTATCGGGTCAACGCGGCGGCGGCGCCGCCTGCGGAAACATCCGGATCGCCTCGGCGGCGATCGTCTCGGCCGGCGCATCGAGCAGCTCGATCACGTTGCCGTCCGGGTCGGTCACATAGACCACCCGTGCCCGGCCCCAGCGCTCGACGCGTTCGAAGACACGGCGGCCACCGGCTCGCTCGACGCGCTCCAGCGCGGTCTCGACGTCCTCGACCTGGAGCCCGAAGTGCGGCAGCCGGCCCTCGGCCGGCCGTGCCCAGGCGGGACGGGTGTCGCCGAGGAAGCAGAACAGCTCGACCACCGCCGTTCCGAGCCGCAGCAGGCACATCGAGTAGCGCGTGCCGCCCGGGGCGCCCATCACCATCTCCGCCGCCCGACCCTGGAGGACCACCGGCAGCGTCAGCGCGCTCGCGCCGAAGGCCTCCTCGTAGAAGCGCACGGCGCGCTCGAGGTCGCCGACCAAGAGGCCCTGGTGATGTTGCGAGACGGTCAGCGGCAGCCTCCCAATCAAATGGTTGTTGGATAGGATACGGCCGGATGCGAGTCACCCTTGGAGCCCCGGGCCGCATCATGCCTCCGGCCTCCAAGGCCATCGAGTTCGCGCAGCAGGCGGAGGCCGACGGCTTCGACACGATCTGGTGGCCCTGGCACCTGATGGGCTGGGTGCCCGACGCCGTCTGGAACGAGGACTTCACCGAGCTGGCCAACTTCCAGCCGAACCCGCATCTGTTCTTCGACCCGCTGGTCATGATGGGCGCCGCGGGCGCGGCCACCGAGAGGATTCGGGTCGGCGTCTGCGTGACGGACACCATCCACAGGCATCCGGGGATGCTCGCTCAGGAATCCCTCACGGTCGATCACCTGGCGCGCGGGCGCTCGATTCTCGGGCTCGGCTCCGGCGAGCGCATGAACGTGACTCCCTACGGCCTCGAATGGGAGAAGCCGGTCGGCCGCCTCGAGGAGGCGATCAAGGTCCTGCGGCTGCTGTGGGAGGCGGACGGGCCGGTCAGCTTCGAGGGCAAGTTCTTCCGGCTCGAGAACGCCGTGATCGGCCTCGACCCCTACGAGGGCCGCACTCCCCCGATCTGGCTCGCGGCGCACGGGCCGCGGATGCTGCGCATCACCGGCCGGCTGGCCGACGGCTGGCTGCCGACGAACATGCCGCCCGAGACCTACGCGGAGAAGCTCGGCGCCATCCGCGAGAGCGCCGAGGGGGCGGGGCGCGATCCCGACGCCATCACTCCCTCGATGCTCGCCTACGTGATCTGCGCTCCGGACGAGGAGACACTCGCGAGGATGTACGAGGCGCCGCTCGCGCGCCTTCTGTTCGCGGCGGTGGACATGTCGCCGGAGATGTATGAACGGCATGGCTCGACATCGCCCTTCGAAGGCAGTTCGGGCTTTCACTCGTTCATGCCGACGACGGTTACGCGCGCTGAGTGCGAGCGCATCATCACCCACATCCCCGGCAGCATCGTGCGCGAGCTCACGCTGTCGGGGACACCGGACCAGATCGCAGACCAGATCCGGGCCTATCAGGAGGCCGGTCTGCGCGACGTGGTGCTCTGGAACATCACGCCCTTCGCCGATCCGGCTCAATCGATCTACTCGTTTAAGGCGATGAAGCAGGTCCGGGAGTTGCTGGAGACGGAGCCGGCGGCCGCCGGCTAGCGCGTGCCGCTGGGAATCGCGGGGTGGTCCGGCTCGGGGTAGCGCGCGTGCAGCGGCTGCACGACCTCCTCGCCCATGCGCAGGATCTGCTCGCGCGTGGCCTCGAATGACGGGCCTGTCGTGAGCCGGCAGCAGAGCATCACGTAGTCGACCCCGCGCTCCTCGTGGAGGCGCGTGAGGCGCTCCCGGCACTGCTCGGGCGTCCCCATCACGAGATGCGGCGCGAGTTTCTCCGGGGTCAGGTCGGCCTCCGAGGCATAGTCGGGATGCCCGGCGAGCTGCCCCTTGCGGAAGTAGAAGCGCGCGATGGTGGCGAAGTGCTCGCCGAACTCGCGCGCCGCCTGCTCGAACGTGTCGGCCACCCAGCCGTCGCGCATCACGACCACGTAGGGCCGCTTGCCGAGCTCGAGCGCCCGCTCGCGATAGGCGCCGGCGCGCTCGTTCCAAACCGCGTCGGTCATCGGCAGCGGGTCGGCGGTCCAGCTCTCCGCGTAGTCCGCGGAGCGCCGTGCGGCGGCCGGCGAGGCGTTGCCGCCGCCCCACAGCGGCCAGCCCCCGTCCTGGTAGGGGCGCGGCGCGAGCATGCCCTCGCGCACCTGCCAGTGGCGCCCTTCGAAGCTGAAGCGCTCGCCCTCGAAGGCCATCTGCCAGATCCTGAGCGTCTCCTGGAGACGACCGAGCATGCGTTCCTCCGGCACCCCGAACTGCCCCCAGAAGGCGGGCAGGAAGCCGCGCGAGACCGTCGTGAAGAGGCGCCCGCGAGAGAGGTTGTCGATCACGGCGAACTGCTCGGCGGCCTTCATCGGGTGCACGAGCGTGCCGACGAAGGTGAACGTCCCGATCGCGACCCGCTCGGTGTCGCGGGCGAGCAGCGTCAGGAGCTGCTCGGGGCCGGGGAAGCGGCACTCGAGCGCGCGGTGGCGGTCAGGCACCGCCACGGAGTGGAAGCCGGCCCGCTCCGCCAGCGCCGCCTCCTCGATCAGCGCGTCCATCGAGCTCGCCACCTCCGCGGGACTCGGCGGCGCGGCGCCAGGCTCGCGGTGGTTGGCATCGAGGAGGTAGCCGATCCTCATGCGAGCGCGGACCCCGCCACCGCGCCGCCGGCGACCGCCGGCGTTCCATCGTCCGAGCCGGCGAGCTGTATGGCCGAGTTGATCAGGCCCATGTGGCTGAACGCCTGGGGGAAGTTGCCGAGCTGCGTGCCGGCCACCGGATCGAACTGCTCCGCCATCAGGCCCAGGTCGTTGGCATGCGCGGTAAGGCGCTCGAATAGCTCGCGCGCACGCTCGCGGCGCCCGGAGAAGACGAGGTTGTCGACGAGCCAGAACGAGCAGATCAGGAAGGCGCCCTCCCCGCCGGCGAGCCCGTCGTCGGTGTTCCGGTAGCGGTAGACGAACCCGTCGCGGCAGAGCTCGCGCTCGATCCGGTCGACCGTCGCTCGCACGCGCGGATCGTCGCGCGGCACGAAGCCGACCTCGGGAATGAGCAGGGCCGAGGCGTCGACCGCCGTGCTCCCGAAGGCCTGCACGAACGCGCCGCTCGCCGCGTCCACCCCCTCGCTCTCGATGCGCGCGCGCATCGACCGCCGGAGCGACTTCCAGCGCTCGAGCGGACAGGGTCGCTCGAGCCGCCGCGCGAGCCGGATCGCGCGGTCGACCGCCACCCATGCCATCACCTTCGAATAGACGAAGTGCCGGCGCGGCCCACGGACCTCCCAGATGCCGTCGTCCGGCTCGGTCCAGCGCTGCTCGACGTAGTCGACGAGCTCGATGAGCTGCTGCCAGCCGGTGGGGCCGATCTTCCCGCCGTAGCGGTGGTAGAGCCAGATTGTGTCGACCACCTCTCCGTAGATGTCGAGCTGGAACTGGCCGGCGGCCGCGTTGCCGATGCGCACGGGACGCGAGCCGCGGTAGCCCTCGAGCTCCGTGAGCTCGACCTCCGGGAGCATCCGCTCGCCGCCCACGCCGTACATCACCTGCAGATCCTCGGCCCGGCCCGCGACCGTGCGCTCGAGCCAGCGGATGAAGGCGCGCGCCTCGTCCGTGTAGCCGAGCGTATTGAGGGCGTAGAGGATGAAGGCGGAGTCGCGCAGCCACGTATAGCGGTAGTCCCAGTTGCGCACCCCGCCGATCTCCTCGGGCAGCGACGTGGTCGGCGCTGCCACCAGCGCGCCGGTGGGGGCGTTCGTCAGTCCCTTCAGCACGAGCGCGCTGCGAAGGACCTGGTCGCGATACGGCCCCTCGTAGCTGCAGCGGCTCGACCACTCGCGCCAGAACCGCAGCGTGGCGTTCACCCGCCGCGCGACCCTGCCGGGCGACAGCAGCTCGGCCCGGACCTGGTGCGGCCGCCCGTAGGTCACGACTGCGTGCGCGCTGTCGCCGGCGCGGAGCGTGCGCACGGCGCTGCCGTCGCCGTGGATGCCGAGGTCGGACTGCAGCACGAGCGCGTCCGCCCCTCCCACGACGAGCGCCAGCTGCTCGCTCAGCTTGCGCACCGCCGGAGTCGTGAGCCCGTAGTCGAAGCGCGGCGCGAAGTCGAGCTCGACCTCGAGCTCACCCTCGTCGCAGCGCAACAGCCTGATCAGCTGGCGGTAGGGATCGACCGCGTCGCGGTGGGCCCGCTCGTGCACCGCGAGGCAATCGACGAGGACGAGCACGCCGCCGTCCGTCTCGAAGCGCGTCTCGAGGACATTCGTCTCCGGCAGGTAGCGCCGCTCGGTCGTGTGGGCCGCGCGCGGAGCGATCCGGAAGTGGCCGCCGCGGGAGCGATCGAGCAGGCGGCCGAACACCGGCCGGGCGTCGAAGCGGTCGAAGCAGCACCAGTCGACCGAGCCGTCGCGCGAGACGAGCGCCGCGGAGTGGCAGTCGCTGAGCAGCCCGTAGTCGGAGATCGGCGGGTAGGGGCCGGGCTCCACGGCGCTACCGCCGCGTGGGCTCGAACTCCCTCACGCTCGCTCGCTCGACACCCTCCTTCATGAGCTTGTACTTCTCGATCCGCTCGCTGGGCGTCTTCGGGAACGAGGGGCGCAGCTCGAGGAAGCGCGGGACCATGTAGCGCGGCAGGCGCTCCTCCAGCCAGTCGTGGTACTCGGAGAGGTCGAGCTCCTTGCCCTCGCCGGGCACCACGTCGAGCTTGATCTCGTGCTCGCCGAGCTCACCCGGCACGCCGAACGCCGCGGCCTCGAGGACGTCGGGATGGCCGAGCGCGATGAACTCGAGCTCGGCGGCCGATACGTTCTCGCCGCGGCGGCGAATCCGGTCCTGGCGGCGCCCGGCGTAGTGCAGCCGCCCCTCTTCGTCGCGGTAGCCGAGGTCGCCCGTGTGGAACATGAAGTTCCGGAACGCCGTGAGCGTCGGCTCCGGATCCTTGTAGTACTCGCGTGCCATCGAATCGGGCAGGCGCGGGCGGTAGACGAGCTCGCCCACCTCGCCGGGCGGCAGCATGCGGTCGTGCTCGTCGACCACGCCGTAGTCGAACCACGACGCCGGATGCCCGATCGTGTCCTTGGGCAGGCCCTCCTCGAGCACGGCGGGCATCGGGTGCGGGTAGATCTCCGTCATCCCGTAGCCCTGCCACAAGAGCTTGACGTTGAAGCGGCGCTCGAACTCTTCGCCGTCGGGCGGGAACGGCACGCAGAACATCGCCTTCAGGCGGTGCTCCGGGCAGCTGTCGGCCGTCTTCAGGAGGATCGCCGCGATCGGGCCGAGCAGGATCGTCCAGGTGGCCTCGTCCTCGGCGATCTCATTCCAGTAGCTGCGCGCGGCGAAGCGGCTCTTGAGGTGGGCCAGGCAGCCGGCGTGCAGCGCCGCGTTGGCGATGATGTGGAGCGCCGCCACGTGGAACGCGGGCAGCGGGGACGAGAGCACGTCCTCGGGCGTATGGCCCTGGGCGTCGGCGATGTTCGCGGAGTAGAGGAAGAGGAAGTGATGCGGGTAGACGACACCCTTGGCCGATCCCGTCGTGCCGGAGGTGAACTGGATCAGCGCCGTGTCGCCGCTGTCGGGCAGCTCCGCCGGGGGATCGCTGTTGCGTCCCTCGAGCCAGCCGGCCAGCGGCAGCACGCGCGCGCCACAGACCGTCTCCGGCAGCTCGTCTGCCGGGCCGGCCACGAGCACGAGCTCGACCTGCCCGAGCGACTCGAGCGCATCGAGGTTCGCGAGCAGGTCCGCGCGCGCGACCAGCACCCGCGCATCCGACTTGACGATCACCCGCTCGAGCAGCAGCCCGCGCGCGTCGGCGTTCAGCGGCACCGCCACGCCGCCCGCCGAGAGAGCGCCATAGAAGACCGGGAAGAACTCGACCTGGTTGCGCATGTAGAGCGCGACGTGGCAGGGCCCGCCCAGCTCCTCGATGACGGCGTTGCCGAAGCGGTGGGCGAGCACCTGCGCCTCGCCGAATGTCAGCCGCTCCGCGCCGTCGAACACGAGCCAGGTGTCGTCGGGACGCTCGCGCGCCTGCTTGTCGAGCACGTGGAGCATGGTCCGCTGCTCGAGCGGGAAGCGCGTGACGAGCGGCCCCAGCCGGGTCCCCCTGCCCTGGAGCAGCTCCTCCATCTCAGCGCGCCCCGGCCTCGGCGCCTGCCTCCTTCGCGGCGGGCGGCGCCATGAACGGCCAGTCGCCGAGGTGCCAGCCGCCATCGACGACGATCGAGCTGCCGGTGATGTACGCGCCCTGGCGGCTGACCAGGAAGAGCGCCGCCGCCACGATCTCGTCGATCGTCCCGAAGCGCCCGAGCGGGATCCCGCCCTGCGCCCGCTCGCGGACCACCTCGTCGGACCACATGCCCTCGTCGGCGCCCTCGGTCGATACGGCGCCGGGCGCCACGATGTTGATGCGCAGCCCGTAGCGGCCCCATTCGACCGCGAGCGAGCGCGTGAGCGCCTCGAGTCCGGCCTTGGCGGCGCTCGAATGCGCCGCGCCGGGCACCTCGCGCGCACCGAGCGCGCTCGACACGCAGGTGGCGACACCGGGGCTGCCCGCGTCGATGAGCGGGCGCGCCCAGCGGCGCAGGATGAGGAAGGCGCCGTTCAGACCCGTGTCCACGACGGCGCGGAAGCCGTTCGGCGAGATGTCCTCGGCGTACGCGAGGAACGCGCCGGCGGCGGCGTGCACGAGCATCGGCACCGGCCCGTCCTCCTCGGCGGCCGAAAACACGCGCTCGACGTCGTTCTCGTCGCGGACGCTCCCGGGCTCGACCCGGACGTTCCCGGGCAGCTCCGCGGCCAGCTCGCGCGTCTCGTCGAGTAGCTCGGCGCGGCGGCCCATCACCACCACGTCGACACCGGCGCCGGCGAGCGCAAGCGTGATGCCGCGGCCGAGCCCGGTGCCGGCACCCGTCACGAGGGCGCGCTCGAAGGCGGGCTGGAGGCGGAGCAGATCGTCACTCACGGGGGGACTCCTCTCTGATCAAGATCTCGTTGCGAGCTTCGGCGCTTCGCTGATCCCGAGCTCCCTCAGCTCCGACTCGATCCGCTCGCGCAGGACGAACTTCTGGATCTTCGCCGTCGCGGTGGCCGGGAACTCCTCGACGAAGCGGATGTAGCGCGGGACCTTGTAGGTCGCGATGCTGCCGAGGCAGTACTCGATCAGCTCCTGCTCCTCGAGGGTCGCGTCGCCGTGGAGCTGGACGAAGGCCGCCGGCACCTCGCCGTAGCGCTCGTCGGGGGCGCCGACCACGGCCGCCACCGAGACATGCGGATGGGTGATCAGATAGCCCTCGATCTCGGCGGCCGACACGTTCTCGCCGCCGACCTTGAGCATGTCCTTGAGCCGGCTCTCGAAGGCGATCGTGCCGTCCTCCTCGCGCCGCACGAGGTCGCCGGTGCTCACCCAGCCGTCCTCGTCGACGACCGCCGAAGTCGTGTCGGGGTCGCGGTAGTAGCCGGCGAATGCCGTGACGCCGCGGAATAGCATCTCGCCGGTCACGCTGGCCGGCTGCTCCTCGCGCGTATCCGGGTCGATCACGCGCACCTCCATCCCCGGCAGCAGGTGCCCCGAGGTGTGGGTCCGCGAGTGCAGCGAGTCGCTGCCCTTGCCGATACAGAGCGAGCCGCACGACTCGGTCATGCCGAGGCAGGACACCTGCGAGACATGCGGGAGCAGCTCCTGCATCCTGCGCAGGCGCTCGGGCACGCCGACGTTGATCACGACCCGCAGCGCGCTCAGGTCCGCCTCCGCGAAGCGCGGATGCTCGAGCACGCCAAGCCAGATCAGCTCGAACGCCGGGAACGCATGCGTGCAGCGCTCGCGCTCGAGCTGGTCGAGCGCGACGCCGGGCTCGAAGAAGCCGACATGGCTCGCGCACGCCCCGCGCGTGAGCGCGCTCGTCAGGACCTGCCAGCCGCCGACGTGGAACATCGCGAGCGGCGTCCAGAAGCGCTCCCCCGCCTCCAGGCCGATGCGACCCGAGCAGTTCTCCCCCTCGGCGAGCAGGCTCGCGTGCGTATGGAGGCAGCCCTTGGGGTTGGCGGTCGTCCCGGACGTGTAGAGCAGGAGCGCCGCGTCGTCGCGGCCGACGCGCTCCTCGAGGTCGACGATCTCCGCCACCGGCACCCCCGCACCGGCGGCGGAGAAGTCGTCCTCGTTGCCGAGCACGACCGCGCTGCAGTCGTCCGGCACCCCTGCCGACTCGACCAGCCCCTCGAAAGCAGGCTCTGTGAGGAGCACGCGAGGCGAGGAGTGCCCGAGCACGTAGGCGAGCTCATGTGTCTTGTTGCGCGCGTTGATGGGCACGCAGATCGCGCCCAGCCGCTGCGCGCCGAGCGCGTACGCCACGTATGGCTCACTCGCCTCGCGCAGGAGGATCGCGACCCGGTCGCCCGGGCCGACCCCGGCGGCACGCAGGCGCCGGGCCGCCGTGATCGAGGACTCGCGCAGCTCGGCGTACGACGAGCCTGACTCCGGGAAGGAGAGCGCGCTGACCTCTGGCGTCTCCTCCGCCCACCTGTCGAGCAGGCTGCACACACTCCGCCGGGACGCCGACGGGTGCCCGGCGAACGGATCGTGGCGGCTCACCCGGCTTGCGGACACGGCCGCTTGCGGCTCAGTCGCCGGAGTCGTACTTGAACGAGATGCCGAGGCGCACGCGGAAGCTGCTCACACCGCCGTTCTCGATCGTGAGGTCCTGGCGAAGCACCTCGGCGATGCGAAGATCGCGCACGGTCTTGCCGGCGGTCTCGACCGCATTGCGGGCCGCCGCCTCCCAAGACTCGGTGCTCGTGCCGATCACCTCGGTGACCCGGTAGACGCCGTCAGACATGCTGCTTCCTCCCCTTCGGCCGATTACCACCAAACGATCGGTCGATGATATGCCGGACGACCGGCCGCTTCAAGGGAAGCTTCGGGCGGCTTAGCGCTTCACGCTGCCGATCACGCCGCTGAGCGCGAATTGCGCGCAGGTCTCCGCGACGTCGGCACGCTTGTCCCGCCCCGGGCGGAACCACTGGTATGGCCAGATGATCGTCGCGAAGATGCACCTGCTCAGGATCTTCGGATCGACGTTCGGATCCGCCACACCCTGCTTCTGCGCCTCTGCGATCAGGTCGACGACCCAGCGCTCGTGCTCGCGCCGGCGGTTGTGGATCTCCGAACGGCGCTCGTCGCTGAGGCGCTCGACGTCGTGGTAGTAGACCGACATCTTCACGAGGTTGTCGACGTTGAACTCGACCTGACGGCGCACGTACATGCGCAGGCGCTCGAGCGGGTCGAGGTCCGGGACCTCGGCGACCTCGTCGAGGATCCCATGGACATCGTCGTGGGTCTCCGAGAGCAGCCGGAAGAGCAGGTCTTCCTTCGTGTCTATGTAGTGGTAGAGGCTGCCCTTGAGGATGCCGAGCTCGTCGGCGATGTCCTGCACCGAGGCGTCGGCATACCCGCGCCGGTAGAACACCTTGGCGGCGGCGTCGATGACCTCGCTGTCGCGCCGCTTCGGCGTCCGGGTGCCCCCGTTGTCTCGTCCTCCGCGCTTGTTCCGCGCCCGCGGAGGCCCGCTAGCCACTGCTGAGTCCATTTGAGCCACCCCACAACGATGACAGACGGGGCGGCCCGAACGCGCAGGTCGAGCAGGCCTGGCGGCCCTTGACGCGACCAGCAATTTGATATTTGGTCCCGGCCGAACCCAATGATCCTCCCGGCCGCGCCCCCCGGCACGGCGAAGGTCGATAGCCTACCAATCGCTTGGTTTCCAGCGTCAGCGTACCCGCGGAGGGGTAGGGCAGTGGCCACTAACCCCTCGACACCGACCACGGGCAGATCGACGATCTGGAACCGCGTCGCGTGGGGCCAGACTCAGATGCGGCCCGAGCCGCCTCCTGCCCAGGAGCTCCTCGAAGAGGAGCCGTGGATCGCCGATCAGCCGGGCCTCGCGTTCGACGCGGCGCTGCTGTCGACGGCGTTCGGCTGGGCCCGGCGCCCGATCGCGCTGCGCGAGAGCGTGCGCCTCGCGCGCTCGGTCGCGCGGAGACCGCAGACGGCCGCCGCACCGCTCGCCGGCCTGGTGTCCGAGTCAGCCCGGATCCTGCGCGGCAGGTCGTCGCTCGAGCCGTGGAAGCGCGACCGCCGCTACACCGACCGGTCCTGGAGCGGGAATCCGCTGTTCCGCTCGCTCGCCCAGGCCCACACCGCCGTCGCGGACGCGGTCGACGACCTCCTCGACGGAGCCGCGCTCGACGCACGCAGCGACTACCGGCTGCGCCTGCTGTCGAGCAACCTCGTCGCGGCGCTGGCGCCGCCCAACTTCCCGCTCTCGAATCCGGCCGCGCTCAAGGCGATCATCGACACGGGCGGAAGGAGCCTCGTCACGGGCACGCGCCGGCTGGTGAACGACCTGAGCAGCCCTCCGCGCCTGCCCGCCCGCTCCGAGCCGTCCGACTTCGAGCTCGGCAAGGACCTGGCCGCGACGCCCGGCACCGTCGTCCATCGCACGCGGGCGATGGAGCTGATCCAGTACCGGGCGCGCACGCCGCGGGTCCACGCCGAGCCGCTGTTGATCGTCCCGTCGCTCGTCAACAAGTACTACCTGACAGACCTCTCGCCCGGCCGCAGCCTCGTCGAGTACCTGCTGGACGGCGGCTACGAGGTCTTCCACCTGTCCTGGATCAACCCCGAGCCCGAGCACCATGCCTTCGACCTCGACACCTACATCGAGGCGATCGTCGACGGCATCGAAACGACGCGGGCGATCAGCCAGGCCGAGCGCCTCCACACGATCGGCGTGTGCGCCGGCGGCCAGATGCTCACCATCGCGCTGGCTCACCTGGCCGCGCGCGGCGAGCAGGAGCAGGTTGCGAGCATGATGCTGACGGTCGCGATCCTCGACCACAGCGACCCCGCGAGCCCCACCGGGCTCCTGAACCGCGAGACGGCCGAGTCGGCGATCGGCCGGATCGAGCGGGCCGGGCTCGTCGACGGCAGGGAGATGGCCGAATCGCTCGCCTGGCTGCGTCCGATCGACAGCATCTGGTGGGCGTGGGTGCAGCGCTACCTGCTCGCCGCCGACATCCCGAAGATGGACCTGTTCCACTGGTCCGAGGACACGACGAACCTGCCCGCTGGGCTGGTGCGCGACCTGCTCGAGCTGACGCTCGAGAACAAGCTGACCGAGCCGGAGGCACTCGAGACACTCGATACCCCGGTCGATCTGGGCGCCATCAAGATCCCGGCGTACCTGCTGGCCGGGAAGACCGACAACCTCACGCCCTGGCGCAGCTGCTACCGCACGGCCACGATGCTCGGCTCGAAATGCCGCTTCGTGCTCGTGAACGGCGGCCACCTCCAGGCCATCCTGCGCCCGCCTGGCGGCCGCCAGGCGGGCTTCCGAACCGGGACGGACACGCCGCGCGACGCCGCCCGCTGGCTCCAGCGCTCGGCCGACCACGACGGCAGCTGGTGGGACCACTACCTGAAGTGGCTCAACCGCCGCTCGAACGGCTCCCGCAGCGCGCCACGCCAGGCTGGCGACGCGCGCCACCCGGAGCTCGAGCCGGCGCCGGGCAGCTACGCGCGCCGCCGGCTCGACGACTGACTAGCCCTGCCGCGCCGCCTCGGCGTAGCGGTCGCGCAGGAGCCGCTTGTAGAGCTTGCCGGTCGGGTGGCGGGGCAGCTCGTCGGTGAAGTCGATCGTCCGCGGGCACTTGTACTTCGCGAGCCGCTCGTGGCAGTAGGCGATCAGCTCGGCCTCGAGCTCGTCGCCCGGCGTCTGTCCCGGTAGGACCTCGACGACGCCCTTGACCTCCTCGCCGAGCTCCTCGTGCGGCACGCCGAAGACGGCGGCGTCGGCGATCGCGGGATGGGTGGCGAGCACGTTCTCCGCCTCCTGCGGATAGATGTTCACGCCGCCCGAGATGATCATGTCCGCCTTGCGGTCGGTCAGGTAGAGGTAGCCCTCGTCGTCGAGGTAGCCGATGTCGCCGACCGTCGTCCAGCCGCGCGCGTCACGCGAGCCGGCCGTCTTCTCGGGTGCGTTGTGGTACTCGAAGGCGGGCCCGCCCTCCGACCACACCGTGCCGACCTCCCCCACCGGCAGCTCGCCGCCATCGTCATCAACGATGTGCGGCGTGCCGACGAGCGCCTTGCCCACCGAGCCGGGATGCGCGAGCCAGTCCTCCGCGTCGATCGCCGTCAAGAGATAGACCTCGGTGGCGGAGTAGTACTCGTCGACGATCGGGCCGAGCCACTCGATCATCTGGCGCTTGACGTCGGGCGGGCAGGGCGCCGCGGCGTGGATCACCTTGCGCAGCGACGAGATGTCGTGTGCAGCCCGCTCCTCGGGCGTCAGCCGCAGCAGGCGGATGAACATCGTCGGCACCATTTGCACGTGCGTGACGCGGTAGCGCTCGATCAGCTCGAGCGCCCAGGCGGGATCGAACCTGTCCATCACCACAGAGGTCCCGCCGAGCCGCTGCACCGTCATGTTGAAGCGGAGCGGCGCCGAGTGGTAGAGCGGCGCCGGCGACAGGTAGACGGTGTCGGCACCGAAGCCGTAGAGCTTCTCGAAGAGCGGGACGATCGCCGGCGGCGTGCCGATCGGGTCGAGCGCGAGCTCCGCCTTGATCGCCTTGGGCCGGCCCGTGGTCCCCGACGAGTAGAGGAACTCGAGGCCCTCGGCCTCGTCCGCAAGCGGCTCCGCCGGCTGTCCGGCCACCAGCTCGTCGTAGCCGTCGAAGCCGTCGAGCGGGCCATCCACCGAGACCGAGGCGGCCACCCCGGGGACGCGCGCCGCCGCCGCGCGGGCCACGTCCGCCGTCTCGGCGCTCGCGAACAGCACCCGTGCGTCGGCGTCCTCGAGCATGTATGCCACCTCGTCCGCGGTCAGCCGCGGCGAGATCGCCGTGTAGCGCAACCCGGCCCGCTGCGCGCCCCAGGCCAGCTCGAGGAAGCGCGGATGGTTCTCGAGCATGAAGGCGATGGCCGAGCCCTTCTCCGCCCCCACCTGCCGCATCAGCTGCGCGGCGCGCCGCGAGCGCTCGGTCAGCTCACGAAAGGTGACGACGTCGCCGCTGCTGGCGAGGATGTACGCCGGGTGATCGGGGTGGCTCTCGGCGTGCGCATCGGGGAAGAAATCGGCCGCCACGTCGCCTCCTAGCAATCGAACGTTTGGTTAGGCTGCCGCCATGCTAGCTCCTGAGCCCTTCACCGTCAGCGTCCCGGATGAGGAGCTCGACGACCTCCGGCGCCGGCTCGAGCACACGCGCTGGCCGATCGACTTCGCGAACGACGACTGGGAGTACGGCTCCGAGCGCGGCTACATGGAGGAGCTCGTCGACTACTGGCTTGGCGAGTACGACTGGCGCGCGCACGAGCGCGAGATCAACACGTTCGCGAACTTCAAGACGCGCATCGACGACGTCCCCATCCACTTCATCCACGAGCGCGGCAAGGGACCGGATCCCGTGCCGCTGATCCTCTCGCACGGTTGGCCGTGGACCTTTTGGGACTTCCACAAGGTGATCGGCCCGCTCACGGACCCGGCGTCCTTCGGCGGCGACCCGGCCGACGCGTTCGACGTGGTCGTGCCGTCCCTGCCCGGCTTCGGCTTCTCGGTGCCGCTCTTGAAGACCGGCGTCAGCGTCTGGCGGACCGCCGACCTGTGGGTCACGCTGATGCGCGACGTGCTCGGCTACGAGCGCTTCGGCGCGCAGGGCGGCGACTGGGGCCACCTCGCCACCTCACAGCTCGGGCACAAGTACGCCGAGCACATGATCGGGGTGCACCTGAGCCTCGCAATGCCGATGACGTTCTTCTCGGAGCCGCTGCCGGGCGAGGAGGACTACGAGCCGCACGAGCTCGACAACTACCGCGCGACCCAGGCGCGCATGGGCACGGCCACCACCCACGTGGTCGTCCAGAGCACCGATCCGCAGACGATCGCCTACGGGCTGCACGACTCGCCCGTCGGCCTGCTCGCCTGGCTCGTCGAGCGGCGGCGCAACTGGAGCGACTGCGGCGGCGACGTCGAGCGGCGCTTCTCGAAGGACGACCTGCTCACCACGACGATGATCTACTGGGTCAGCGAGAGCTACGTGAGCTCCGCGCGCTTCTACTACGAGGCCAAGCACAACCTCTGGAGCCCGGCGCACGACCGCACTCCCGTGGTCGAGGCGCCCACCGG
>Ga0190271_10000745_pt1 | contig 17137 bp, 15 predicted proteins | sample Popmic356T_FD_133747 | JGI IMG/M metagenome (GOLD analysis project Ga0190271, IMG submission 133747) | Populus adjacent soil microbial communities from riparian zone of Weber River, Utah, USA - 356 T | ecosystem: Environmental > Terrestrial > Soil > Riparian zone | place: USA: Utah | collected...
AAAGATGAGTGGCTGAATGAGGATAAGAACACCCTGTTCAATAAATATTTTTACAGCGACAAAGAAATCACTCTCCGACAATTAACCGGCTTGCTCTATTATAATCAGGGCATTTCCTCCTATCAATCCGAGCAGTATCTAAAAGCCTGGAAATTTTTTGAAAAAGCCTATATCCTTTATCCCGAACAAAAAATACGTTATCTCATAAATGCGTCGCTCGGCGTTTTTCTGTTGAAAGTTACTGCACTCAGTGAAGAAGAGCTATTCCCCTATTATTTACGTTTTTCACAAATAGGCAAACAAGAATATGTTCAGGAATTAATGACTGATTTTATAAAAAATGTGTCAAAAAAATATCTGTTTCAGTATCCGGATCTTCCAAAATATCATTCATTTTTCAGCAAGGCAATTGCCACCATTGACGATTCGGCCTTACTAAGTGAACTTAATTATCAAAATCATTATGACCTGGGCTATTACTTTTACCTGAAAAGCTCGTATGACTCATCACTCTCCCATATTGGTCAATTATATAAAAAAAATAGTAGTGATTTATTAGTACAGAATCTTATCACAAACATTGTTGGACGTTCCGCTTATGACCTGGGAGGAAAAAAAGAAACACTTGACTATCTTGAAAAAAATTTCCATGATTACCCGTTCCTCGCAAAAGAAAGTCAGCTAAACGATTATTACCTCATTTCTCTTTCAGTTGCTGTTGGTGAAAAATATGATCTCGAAAATGAAAAGGAAGGAAGCCCCTATCTCACTCGACTGAAAACATACTTACAACAAAAACCAACTGTTTCTTTTAAAGTCCAGCGAGTTATGGTTGTGGCAATTGGGGAGGTATCCGGATTCTATGTTCGGAGGAGCGATTACAAATCCGCTAAGGATTTACTGGAGCTGGTTAACAAAGCGATACCGGGAGATGAAGAAATCACCCGCCGATTGGAGCATGTAACCAGGATGCTAAAAAAATAACCCCGCCAGCCTACCCATTTGAGAACCAATTTGCCATTCTTTAACGCCCTCTTAAATTTTTGACGCAACTTTGGCCCGAGGTTTTCTATCTATATCCGTATAAAAAAGCAGCGTGAAAAGGATTTTACTTCTTTTAATTACAGTATCGGCCGGCTTTACCCTTAAGGCCCAAAAGGTGGATAGCATATTCTTCAACCTGTACACCGACAGCCTGAAAAAAGGCACCTATAACTATATTAATGTAGAGGGAAAATTATCGAGCGGGCAATGGATGCCTCTTACCGCTAAAGAATTGAAATTTTCCTGCGCTTCCGGAAAATTTGATGGAAATAGCCTTTTTATTGACAGCTCTTTTAAAGAAGAGAAAGTGAAGGTAAAAGTTGAATTAATACACAACCCGGCTGTTACCAAAGAAATCACGATCTATATAAAAAAGTACATCCCCGATGAACGGTTGAAAACGGTTGAAGAAATATTAGGAAAACCGCCTAAGAAAAATAAAAACATTAAAAAAAGCGGTACGTCTTAAGGCGTACCGCTTTTTTTATGCTGGATAATTTATAAGATCAGGCAGGTGCCAGTTCTGATTTCATCTTTTTCGCGTCTTCCAGGAATTTCGCAAGACCCAAATCGGTCAATGGATGTTTCAACAATCCGAGTATTGAATCCAGCGGACAGGTACAAACATCCGCGCCTACTTCGGCACAACGGACAATATGCAGGGCGTTACGGATGGAGGCCGCGAGTATTTCTGTTTTATATCCCTGGAGCGTATAAATATGAGAAATCTGCTCAATAAGCTGAACTCCATCCCAGGTACCATCATCAATTCTTCCAATAAAGGGAGACACATAAGTGGCACCTGCTTTGGCTGCTAAAATTGCTTGTCCGGCTGAAAAAACCAGCGTACAATTGGTCTTAATTCCATTCACGGTGAACCATTTGAGGGCTTTTACGCCGTCTTTAATCATAGGAACCTTTACGACGATATTGGGGTGAATAGCGGCTAATTTCTTTCCTTCTTCCACTATACCAGCAAAATCTGTAGAAATAACTTCAGCGCTCACATCTCCATCCACCATTTCGCAGATAGTTTCGTAATGTTTCATAACTGCCTGTTCGCCTTTAATGCCTTCTTTAGCCATCAAAGAAGGGTTGGTAGTTACACCATCCAGGATACCTAATTCATTTGCTTCTTTTATCTGTGCGAGATTTGCTGTGTCGATGAAGAATTTCATATTAGTAATTAATTAAGTACAAAGATATATTCAAAAATAACACAAGAGTGGTTTCGTTTATCAGTAGTTTTCCTGCGAATCCTTCTCTGGTGCCAATGAAAAAACACTCTCGGTAGGAGTCAGAGAATCCTCCCAAAGTTCCTTTTCTATGTTGGCGGTTCTTTTTATAACCACCAAGGTAATAATGGCTGATGCTAAAGAAAGGAAATGGCCAATCAAATCAAGTCGGGTTGAAACTATCAACTCATCCAGCTCCTCGGACCTCAAAGAATAACGAAAGGTGAAATTGGAATAAATATTAGATATCAGGTACACAGCCCACCAACTACCAATCAAAACATTTGATTGTGGTGCACCGATTCTATGTGTGAGTACTCGTTGCATTCCTTCCCATATCTCCCGCATAATCTGAAAGGGTCTTACTAAATTAAGGAAAGGTACAAACCAGGCACCTGCAGCCCATCCTTCTGAAAAAGAAACCTGGGCTTCTGGCACCTGACTCAGGTTAAAATAGGCTCTGCGAAACCAACGAATAAAATAAATAATGGAGAGTATAATAATAATTAAAAGAGAAATCGCAACAATCCCATTAAACTGATCGCTCAAATGAATAGTTGGCATATCGATATCCTCCGGACGTTCCTTAATTCCAACCAGAAGATTGTATTGCCACGTAGAGGAAACAATACTTAGAATGGTAATACCGATTAGTACTCCAAAAATTATACTGATTTCTTTAGCCCTTAAACTGTTATTTCTTAATTCAAACATTGAATAGGGGAATTTGACAATCACAGGATGGGCTGGAAGGGAAAAAAAAGGCAGGCTACTCACATCGCACCGCTACAACCACTTATCCTTGCTGCCTTCCGGCCCTGGGGAGGTTCAGCAGGAGCTGGTCGTGTAAGACCTGCCGGGCGCAAATATAGGGAAAGTTGCTGGTTTATGGGTGATGGTTTGTTGTTCTTCTGCTAGAAAAAAATATGGTACTATGATTCTGGATACGAGATACTTGATACTGGATACTAGATACTTGATACTGGATAGTGGATGGTGGAAAAATCTTTTCATTTGATGTTATTGGCTCCTGACTCCAGACTCCCGGCTACCAACTTACTTTCTTCCAGTGAGTGAATTAACCCTCGCATATCCCACCAACTCATCGGCCCGGCCAGCAAGAGAACGGTAATATATTAAAATGGTGTATTCATTTTCGCTCTCCCAGTAATTGCCTTCCGTAAAATTAAAAATGGGGATTCGCTTATTTGAAGTCGCGTCGATGGAAACATAACAATAATCATAATACCCTTGTTTCAGAAAAAGGGACGTTTCATAAACTCCTTTTTCTGAATTGAAATTCATTTTTACCTTATCGCTCAGATCGTAATTAGTGAGTTGACCAATGAGGTAAACATCTCGACCCTTTAACGCCAGATTGTTGGCTGGTACAAAGCTGAAGTTCACAGTTGCATAATCAGCTTGCCAAAAGGGATTAAGACTTTCGGTACATTCAATAATATACTTTCCGTTATGATCCCCAAAAAAATTAAACCGCTGGTTGGAGCGATCCATATCGGGTTTTACATTGATCTGTGTGGCGGTGGTTGAATATTGCGCATTGAGCACACGGTCACTTTGCAATCTAAAACTGCGCAGATCAAGCCAGCGCCATTCTTTTCCTGCAGGAAACACACAATCATTTTCGGTATTGAACTCGACCTGGTTTCGGGTGAAAATACTTGGTTTAATATCCATAATAGCATTATCCCAGCGATCATTTTGCAAAAGCACCGCTTTTACCTGTTGTATATGATTCACTACATTGAGTTGCTCACTCAGGTTTACTTTGAAATTCACTTTCTGATAACTACGAAATCGCTCGCTGTCAAAAGGTTGCTGTACCAATGCAACGGTGGTAGATTTCTGATCCACTACCAGCATTCTTTTGGTGATGATGAGCTTAGATGTATCTCCATCACGAAAAACTTTTAATATATAATTACCGGAACGGGTAGGCACACAATTACGGTCGGGCAAAAAAGCTTGGTAATGAGTATAGCGGGTATAGGCCACGGAAGATAACCGATAGGTGCTGATCCGTATTTGCGAATATCCTTTTATGAAATCGAACTGGCTGAGCATAGCAGGTGTCCAGTCTGCATTACACAATTGGAAAGTATAGGAATAATTCTTAACGTTCGCATCGAGATCATCGAAATGCAATTCCAGTTGTTCCGTACTATTGAGCCGAATCACCGGCGGACCTAATTGATTTGCGGCGCTATAAAGTTGTACCGACTTGATGCGGGGTGAATAAACGGCATCCGGTATCTGGGCACTCACGGCCATCGACCATAAAACCACAATTACAAGGGCAAAAATTTTCATTCCTTAAAAATAGTGTCAAAAACTAATCAGGGTTAATAATCTTCGTTAAAACATGAAAAATACTTCTCCTGTTCTGCGCAGCAGCGGTTATTTTTGATGAACGAAAATCATGCCGTGAATATAGCCCGATTTATAGCCAGCCGCATCGCTTTTAACCCTCAAAGAACCTTCTCAAGGTTCATTATCCGGTTATCGATCGCGGCTACAGTTATAAGTGTGGCAGTAATGATAGTAACCCTTGCTTTTGCCAGTGGATTCCAGCAAACTATCAGTAATAAAGTGTTCAGTTTTTTTGGTCATATCCGGGTGCAGGATTACAATGCTCTCCAGGTTTCTATCGCTGAAGAAATACCGGTTCAAAAAAACGATTCAGTACTGAATCTAACAAAGATCAACCCAGCTATTAAAAAGGTACAGGCATTTGCCACAAAAAACGCCATTTTAAAAACTTCAGAAACTATCGAAGGAGTTTTGTTTAAAGGAGTGGAAAAAGATTACGATTTCGGCAATCTCCATAACTTCCTTGTGTCCGGACGTTGGATCCGTTTTTCAGATAGTGGCTATAGCAGTGAGGTCAATCTTTCAGAAGCAATGGCAAAACAGCTAGGCCTGAAAGTAAATGACCAGGTACTCATTTTCTTTATACAACCAAATGGTGAAACACCCCGACCAAGAAAATTAACCGTTGCGGGAATCTTTAAAACAGGTATTGAAGAATATGATAAATTATTCGCGTTAGGTGATCTGAAACTGATACAACGTTTGAATAACTGGAAAGAGGACCAGGCAGGTGGTTACGAAATTTTCCTGAATGATTATACCCAGATGGACGCTGTAAGCGCGGATATTGTACCTTATCTTCCAATTGGATTAACCAGTCAAACCATTAAAGAAGTATTTCCTTCAATTTTCGACTGGCTGGCTTTACAAGATCAGACCATTGTTATTATACTGATAATAATGATCGTTATTGCTCTGCTGAACCTAGTCACTTGTCTTTTGATACTGGTACTCGAACGGACCCGTATGGTAGGATTACTGAAAGCCCTCGGTGCAACCGATTTTACGATTCAGAAAATATTTTTATATCAGGGTTCTATCATCACTTTTACAGGACTTTTGTTTGGAAATCTCATCGGCCTTTTGATAAGCTGGTTGCAGCAACGCTATGGATTTATAACCCTGCCTGAAGAATCTTATTATATTTCAAAAGCAGCTGTCAATATTGTTTGGTGGCAGATCGGAATTCTAAACCTTGTTACATTTCTTATATGTGTAATTGTATTGTTGTTGCCAACGATCATTGTAAGCAAAGTGCAACCGGTGAAAGCTATCCAGTTCAGGTAAGGTGAGAAAGTATAATACCCGTTGCTACCGCGGCATTCAATGATTCAGCCTGACCTTTACGGGGTATTGTTATTTTGTATATACCCTCTCTTATTAATGAGGCACGGATGCCTTTAGATTCATTACCCACTATTATTATTCCTTCTTTTAGTTTTGGATAATCATACAGATTCTTCCCATCCAGCAGCGCGGCATATACTAACACATCGCCGTTCTCTTTCAAAAATACATCCGGATCAGTATAAAGAACCTGCACCCGGCTAATACTTCCCATAGATGATTGTACCACCTTAGTGCTGAAAATATCGGCGCATTCCTCCGAACAGATTACCTGGTTAATCCCAAACCAATCGGCGCAACGCAGAATGGTTCCCAGGTTGCCGGGATCCTGTATGGTATCCAATAGAATGCTAATGCATGCTTTCGCTTTAATCGGAGTCGTGAATGACGGCTTATTAAAAACTCCTAACACTTCGTTAGGGGTTGTCAAAAAGGAAATACGTTCCAGTTCCTTATTATCAACGAGGGTGATGATACCGGGATCAAGGGAAGCGCTTACCGTTCGATGGGTCGCGATCCACGATTCAGTCGCATATAATTGCTTTATATCAATATTGGATGCAGCCAATAACTCGTTAATAATTTTGGGACCTTCCGCAACAAATACACCTTCTTCTTCTCTTAATTTTTTCTGGCTTAAACTTTGAATATATTTAACTTGCGATTTAACCAGCATGGTGTTCGTTTAAATTAATATGGTGGATCACCGGAAAGTTAGTTTTTTTAATTTTTATCATTTTAGCCTGTGTACCGGGCTATTATTGTTATTATTCAGTTCTTGTGTCACCGTATCCAAAAAGCAATATCAAAAAGATAAGCCCTTCGTAGTTAAAACGAATATAAGTGTATCCGGAAATATAAAACCTGCCGAGAAAGCGGAACTAATAAGTAAACTGGGGAATCAACTGGATGATAGTCTTAAAACCCGCATCATTTCATATGCCGGGGTCGTTAAAACATTGATCAAACCACCTCGTTTCGATACAGTAAATATAGAGCGTTCACGCTTCTTCATGACCGATTTACTGAATTCACTGGGTTATTTTTATCCTACCATTACGGATACGTTCACCATTGGCAACAAAAAAAGACATCTAAAAAAACATCAATATCGGGTTACCGTTAACTTCCAGGTTAAGTTAGGTATACAAACGCAGTTAGATTCGGTTGGCTATGATCTGCTCACCCCCGAATTGCAGGAACTTGCTTTGCGCTTCAAGGGCCGTGGCATAATAAAAAAGGGTGATCCTTATTCCTTACAGTTAATTTCGGATGAAAGGGATAGGCTGCTACAGATTTTTCATAACCATGGCTATTATAAAGTAACGGGTGATGATATTTTTGTAGAAAGGGACACTGTAATAGCAGCGCTTATTGATCCTACCCTCGACCCTTTTGAACAGATCGCATTGCTCGACTCTCTTAGAAGAAAAAAGGATAAACCCACTATTACTATTGTGTTTAAGCAACGCGACGCGGAGGATACAACCCATCTGAAGCGTTTTCATATTGGAACTGTAAAAGTATATCCCGATCAATATTTTATACAGGATTCTTCCGCTATTAATCCGGTAGACAGTTTTACGGTTCCACGTTATAGATTCAAATTCTTTACTACCAGTAACCGATTCAAGCTTCCCTATCTTGCCCGGAATATTTTCTTGTTTCCTGATAGCCTTTATCGCGAGCGGAACTATTTCCGTACCATCAATACATTTAACCGGCTAGGTGCATGGCAAAGTGTGGATGTAACCTTAAAAGAACGATACGACAGCATTGCCATTCTGGATGCAGAAATTCGGTTATACCCTTCTAAAAAATTCAATCTGAAAGTAGATCTGGAGGTGAGCCGGAATATTGCCGATTACCTTACCACTACTCAATTATTCGGATTAGGTGTTAATTTCGCATTAACTTACCGGAACGCCTTCCGACAGGCAATACAAACCAGTACCAATGCGCGTTTTGGAATAGAACTCGGATCGAATTTTATTCAAACCCTACAAACCAATCTTTCGCATTCCATCTTTTTCCCCCAACATATTAAACCAAACTGGATAAAATTCAAAAACGAAAGTGAATGGATTAATCAGCGAACAGTTGTAAATATCAACGGTTCGTATACCATTCGCCGGGATATTTACAATGTTGGATCCATAAACACTTCCTGGGGATATGAATGGTCACGTCGGAAAAAAAGGAATTCCTTGATCAGTTGGCAAGTCACTGCCCTGAATTTGGAATTTACCAGGTTGCATGGTAAAGACAGTCTGGATCAATTAATGAAAGACATACCTTCTTTAAAATATGCATTTAACGATGGCTTTGTGTCAGGACAGATCGGTGCATTAAATACCTCCTGGAATAAAAGGAACCGGTTTTCATCATTTAGGATACGGGTTGAACAGAGTGGAGCCGTGCTGGGCCTCATTAAAAGCGTTGATGAAGACAATTTGTTCCGATTTATTAAGACGGATATCGAACTTAAAAATTTCATTAATTATAAATACTCAGGCTGGGCCTTTCGGGGTTTCGCCGGATACGGTTATGTTTATGGAAAGAAAGATGGTCAACCTGAATACAAACTACCTTTCTTTAAAGCTTATTTTGCCGGAGGACCTTATAGTATGCGAGCCTGGCGGGTGAGGCAATTGGGACCAGGTTCCGCTATCATTTATGATACAACTAACAACCAGTCCAATGACCGTTTTGGTAATATGCAACTGGAAGGCAACGTAGAATATCGTTTTAACCTGACTACTGTGGCTGGTATAAAAGTTAAAAGCGCTTTGTTTGTTGATGTAGGTAATATATGGGGTATAGAATTTACCGATGCGAGTGCAACTACAGAAATACCGGAAGCCTCATTTAAATTCAGCCGTCTCTACAAAGACATTGCTGTAGGTGGCGGGATAAGTCTTCGATTTGATTTTGATTTCTTTCTTATCCGTCTCGACTGGGCCTATAAACTTAAAAACCCGCGATGGGCGGATATCAATGACGGTTGGTTCTATGATATTAGTCTCTTCAATGGTCAGTTCCAGTTAGGAATTGGTTATCCTTTCTGATGCATTTCCCTTATGTATTTTTCTGCTTCTTCCATATTCATTGATTGATCAAGGGTAAATGAACCAATTCGGGTACGGCATAAACTGCTGAGATAACCGCCACAGCCTAATTCTTTTCCAAAATCATTTGCCAGGCTACGGATATAAGTACCGGTTGAACAAACCACTCTAAATCCAATAACCGGTAATTGAAAAGATGTGATTTCAAATTCACTGATTACAATTCTCCGTGGTTCCAGTTCTACTTCAATTCCTTTGCGGGCCAGTTCATATACTCTTTTACCATCTTTTTTAATAGCAGAATGCGCTGGAGGCACTTGTAGAATTTCACCGATGAATTTTTTTGTGGTGCGATCAGCATCAGCGGAACTAATTTGTTCATACGGTTTAAAATCCTGCGGTTCACTCTCAAGATCATAGGTAGGTGTAATAGCGCCCAGCGTAATAGTTCCTGTATATTCTTTTTCTTGTGACATATACTCGTTAATACGCTTGGTGAATTTACCCGTACAAAGGATCAGCAATCCGGTTGCCAATGGATCCAATGTTCCGGCATGCCCTACTTTTCTTATACGAACCATTGCACGGATGTTGCGAACCACATCGAAAGATGTCCATTCGATTGGTTTATTGATTGCTAAAACTTGTCCTTGTTCGAAAATATTTTCCATGTTAAAAGAGGGTAGCCCCCACTAAGCATAATGTGCAAATTAGCAAATGTGCAGATGTGCAAATGATATCAGGTGCTACCTTTCTCGTTAAAGGCAAGCTGCATTTTATGAAGGGAGATCGAATCGGTGAATTTGCACATCTGCACATTGTCTAATTTTCTAATTAAATCGCTTGCCTCGCCTTCAACTCCAAATATTTATTTACCGTATCCACCGTAAGATTTTTGGGAGCGGTTAAGATGGTGAAGATTCCATGCTGCTGAAGTTCCTTTACAATTAGTCTTTTTTCATATTGAAATTTTTCAGCGATCGTTTTTACATAGAGGGCCTCCATATCCGGGGCTTCTGTTTCAGTAAGCTGACGCAATTCAGTGTTTTCAAAAAATACAACCAACACCAGGTGATTGCGGGCGATGCTACGTATATATGGTAATTGCCGTTGCAAACCCGACAATGATTCAAAATTGGTAAACAATACAATCAGACTGCGTTGGGGCACTTTAGTCCGGATCACCGCGAATAATTTCTCATAATCGCTTTCCATGAATTTCGTATGCTGATTGTACAGGGTTTCGAGTATGTTGGTCATTTGCGCGGTCTTGCGATCGGCAGGAAGAAAATTTCCTAACCCTTCATCAAATGTAATCAAGCCGGCACGGTCCTGCTTTATCAATGCAACGCGTAGCAAAATGAGAGAAGCGTTGATCGCGTAATCGAGCAACGACATGCCTTCAAACGGCATTTTCATTACCCGACCCTTGTCGATGATACAATAGATCTGCTGGCTCTTTTCGTCAGTAAAATTATTTACCATCAGTTGCCCTTTACGGGCAGTCGCTTTCCAATTGATACTGCGGATATCATCCCCGGTTACATAATCCTTTATCTGTTCAAATTCAAGACTGTGACCAATCTTACGAATCTTCTTGCTACCTGCTTCTGTGAGATTACTGGAATGCGCTTGTAATTCAAATTGTTTCAATAATAAGTAAGACGGCAATACTTTTACCATTTGTTCTGTATCGTTGGTCACCCGTCTAACGACTAATTGCAAGGGACTTCTCACAAACAAACGAATGGCGTGAAAAAGATATTCACCTCTTTCCACCGGACGCAACATATAAGTAAGTAATTCTTTATCCCGGCTATTTACAACGGCTTCAATTAAAAAATTTCTTGCCTGAAATTGATCCGGCAATTCATCAATTGCTTTGACACGGATACGGAAAGGATAATTATTCGTTACCTGAATTTGTACTTTATTTTCATCACCGTTACTAAACCGTTCGCTGGTTATACGTTGAAGCTTTACAGGTTCTTTTTTTATAAAAAGACTTCCATAATCCAAAACAACCAATAATGAAAATACCAGCAGTATCAGTTTGGTAACCGGCAATAATAAGGGGGTTCCAAAGGAAAAAAGGAATAAGACAATTATTCCGGCGAACACCCAGTAAAACCGTTTGCTGAAAAAAAGCGGACGCAGGTATCGTTCGTAAAATTTCATGCTCTGTTTCGGTACAATTAGATAGATAGGTAAAGATTATCTGGGAACTTCGATACTTTGAATGATTTGCGCGATCACATCATCTGTTGAAGCACCTTCCATTTCCTTTTCAGGACTTAACACGATCCGGTGTCTCAACACAGCAGGTGTTATATAGATAATATCTTCCGGTGTAATGAAATCGCGACCACGCATAGCCGCCAGTGCTTTCGCACCGTTTAAAATACCGATAGATGCACGGGGAGAGGCCCCCAGGTAGATGGATTTATGATTTCGGGTATTGGAAACAATACTGGTGATAAAGCTGATCAGTTTCTCTTCCACATGTATCAATCTCACCTGTTTGCGCAGGTGTTCCAATTGCTCCGCACTCAATACAGCACCTACAAGTTCTATCATTGCGTTCAGATCCGACTGATGATGATTTAATACTATGCGGAATTCCTGCTCAGCCGTAGGATATGTAACATTTATCTTAAAAAGAAAGCGGTCAAGTTGTGCTTCCGGTAAATGATAGGTGCCTTCTTGTTCTATCGGGTTTTGCGTTGCAACTACCATGAAAGGAAAACTCAGCCCATAGCTCTGCCCATCTACCGTTACCTGTCTTTCTTCCATTACCTCAAATAGAGCGGCCTGTGTTTTAGCCGGTGCGCGGTTGATTTCATCTATAAGTACAATGTTACTGAAAATAGGTCCCTGCCTGAACTGAAAGGATGATTCTTTAGGATTGAAAATAGATGTTCCGATTACATCACTGGGCATCAGGTCGGGAGTGAATTGTATTCGCGAAAACCCAACGGTGATACTTTTACTGAGCAGTTTAGCGGTAAGTGTTTTTGCTACGCCTGGCACTCCTTCAATCAACACATGCCCATCGGCCAGCACCGCAGCTAACAGCAAATCTACCATCTGTTCCTGTCCAATGATTACTTTACCAATTTCTCTTTTAAGCGTCATTACGGCCGTTTGCAAGCCATTCAAATCCGTTCGTTGCTGAAAAAAATTCTCTTCCATCATTATACCTGTTTATAAAAGTTTTGCAATTGCTGGTTAAATAATAATAATTCTCCGTCGCTCACCGATGATTGATCCGCGAGGTATTTAGACTGGTACACAATATCGTGAATGGTTTGAAGATCGATGCCGGTTTTATAAGATAGTTTCTTTTCAAAATCCTCATCCATGCGGGACGTTGGGATATTATACCGGTTACGCACATGATCCTGGAAATGCGCGGTCATTTTTCCTACTAGATTTTTATTATCTCGCCGCTGGTAATAAAGATTGCCAATCGTCTTTACAAAATCAAGCGATGCATTCTGTAAGGGTTTTCTGATCGGAATGGCTCGCTGTCTTCTTTTCGATTCAAACAAAAAGATTATCAAAAAAAGAAGCAATAACAAGGATAACGCCCATGCCAACGCTTCCTGGCTCATCATCCAATTAAATATCCGCCCCGTGCTGCCTCCACCTCCACCCCCTTCATTACCATTGGCATGATGACGGAAATATTCTCCCCATACAATCAACTCAATATCTTTAGGCATATTGGATAACGCGCAATCGTAGTAACGCTTATTATCTTTATGCAGCAGGAAAAAATTACTGAATGCCAACGGAGCAAGGTGCAGGTAAAAAGCGCCTCCATTATCATATGAAATCTTTACAAAATTAGCATTGCCACTGTTATCCCATCCTAATACGGTTGTATACCCGGTATCTATGTCCGAAAAATAATTATCATACGATTTTCCCGGGTAACTGTAAAATTCTTGTGTTTTAGTTTCAGGATTGATGATGCTGACACGTAGTGAATCATACATGTTCACTCCGCCGTGCAAATAATTAGTTTCCAGTTTAAGGCTATCGAGTAATTCCTGACCAAATTCAAATGATGAAACGAAAAGCTGGTTTCCTTCATACACAAAATCGAGTAGCGCACGTAGTTCGCTACTATTTGGAAGAAGCTGGTGCGTAACCACAAAGGAAGCAGTTCGACCTACATGGCTGGATAGTTTTATCTCCAGGTCATTATTTTTGCGTTGAAAGATATTTCTGCGGCTATCCGGTGATTCCTTGTCGACTAAGATCTCCGCGTCGGGAAACATAACAGGCAGTTGCTCGTAAGCATAAAAAGTACCATAGGGAATCTTATCCTTGCGCCATATGGTAACACGCTCATTCAGCACCTTACCATCTCCCATATTGCAGGAGCTTATCAGCATCACAACAAGGAGCATAGTAATTGAAAATATGAATCCTATTTTTTTCAAAACTGTTACTTTATTATTTTCTGAAAATTGCTGTGAACGATACCAAATTGTTCCTCCGTTAATTCAAACTCGCCATACCATACATACTCGTATACCCGTGTCAAGAAGTTAAAATCTCCCGCAATCGGGAATTTACTTACCTGGGTGATATAATCGTTATTGGTTGCTTGCGCGTGATATCGGATCCAACCCCGTTGATCAAGTTGACGCAATGTTTTAAAATACAAGTATCGTACTGCCTTACGGTGATCTTTGTCCGCTATCGCTTTCCTGATTTTTTCATCGAGGTTCTCATCCTCCATTTCTACCGCGTCTTCCGATTGACTATTGATTGTTCTTTTGGATGAGTTATAAAATAAATTATTGTTTTCAATGATGCGGTATAGCATGTACAATATTATGAAGCCTAAAAAAATGTACATGATTGCTTTTACCACCGTACTGCCAAATAGCCATTCTATAAAATAATCTAATCCCTTGCCGCTTCTTTCCTTTTTTTTCTTTTTAATCCAATATTCCGGATCATTGGCATATTCGAATTCTTTCTGCGATTTCAATTTTGCCAATGTAGTATCCGGAACACTTCGGAAAATGATTGTATCTGGCAATCGGGTTATGGATTCTATTGCTTCTTCGTCATATACAGCCGTATCTTCTAATACAACAGGTGCTTCGGGTAGCTGATCATTCATATTTATACTACTGCTATCCAGAATCAATTCCTGAATAACAGTATCCCGGGTTGATTGCGATATTCCACTTAAAGGAAAAATCAACAAAAAACCGCCAAGCTGCAGCAGCTGCTTAACATGGATATAAAAGGAAGATGCTGTCATATAGTTTGGCCCCGTTTTAATAACTCTTGCCGGAAAAGCTTTTTCTCTACCAACAGGGGATAGAGGCCGAAATACCAGGCTATGAAAACAAAAGATATAGCAAGGATTGAAATGCTGATGAATTTAGGCATCGTGGAATACCGGGTTACAAATCCTTCCAGCATGGCCGCGATCACCAGCAGCGGGATTATTCCAATCAATACTTTTAACCCATCCTTTCCGCCCTGGCGTAAGGATTGCATTCGTTTTATGGTACCGGGAAATAAAATACTATTTCCAAGAATGATACCAGCGGCTCCGGAAAGAATGATGGAAGAAATTTCCAGGGTACCATGTATCCATATTACCAATACGGAATCCCAACCAAGTCCCTTCGAAAAAAAATAATACTGAAAAGAGCCGACCATTACCCCATTGATCAATAGCAACCATACGCTTCCAATTGATAATACAAATCCCGCAATAAACACCATGAAGGATACCTTGATATTATTCACCGCGATACGAACAAACATCATGAATTGATCGTCATCCTTATAAACGCCGAATGGATCACCATTGGCAATATTCTCCTCTGTCATTTCCACATAGCCGTCGCCCAAAATTCCCCTTACAAAACTTTGATCATGAGAGGCAGAAAAAGCTGCCATAATGCAAAACAATAAAAAAATCAGAAAGGCGTATAATACTTCTTTGTGATGCAGGCGAACCACCACGGGAAGCTCCGTTTTCCAGAACCTGATAATCCTGGACGATTTTTCTTTTTTATTTTTATAAATGCCAAGGTATATCTTGGAAGCCAGCCCATTCAGGTAAGTGGTTACCTTGCTGTGCGGGTAAAAGGTTTTTGAATAACCCAGATCGTTCACCAGTTCAGTAAAGCGGGCGGCCATTTCATCAGGATCAGCCGTTCTTTCGTACTGGTACTGCCGCCACTTATCAATATTCTTCTTAATAAACAATCCTTCACGCACCGGTAAGCTATTTTAGGTATTTATAAATTGGCAAAATTTGCCTGCGAACAATTATTTTTATGGATAAATATAATAGTTAAATTTCGAACGTTTAATACCCAATACTAAAATTAAAGCAATAGAAGATAATGGCTTTAGTAAAACTGGATACAGGGTTCAATATTGAAGTGGATTTCGCCATTTCGCCCTTTCATAAACGCCTTTTCGCCTGGATTATTGACTTGATGGTGTGTTGGCTTTATATAAAAATAATGGCAACGCTCTTCGATCTGCCATCCTTTTTTATTCTAATAGCCAATTGGAATATTCAGGGGTTATTGATCAGCGCGCCGGTCGCTTTTTACCATTTGATAAGTGAAATCGCTTTTAATGGTCGCAGCCTGGGGAAAATGGCCATGAATATTAAAGTAATAACGGCGGAAGGAGGTCAACCCAGCCTGGGTCAGTATTTATTAAGATGGGCGTTCCGGATGCTTGATTTCCCTGTGTTTATACTTGGATTACTGTTATACCAGGAGCTCCCTTTATGGACATTTCCTCTTCTATTCCTGGGTTTGTTCTGTGTTATTTTAACTCCCATGTCGCAACGTATTGGCGACCTTGTTGCAGGCACTATTATCATTGATCTGAAGAACCGTACCTCCTGGGAGGATACTGTTTTTAAAGAGGTAGAATCAACCTACCAGCCACGCTATCCGCAAGTGATGCAACTGAGCGACCGCGATGTGAATACCCTTAAGAGCATCATCGAAAACGTAAAAAAGAAAAACGATTATGATCTTTCCATGCGCATCGCCGAGCGTATCAAATCAAAACTAAAAATGAACAGTGACCAGGATTCGCTCGATTTCCTGGAAACCTTATTAAAGGATTATAATTATTATTCGACTCGTTAAAAAAAACCGTCAAAGCTATTTCCTTAACCCGGAAAAAACTTGACAGTTTATCATATCGATTAAGAACCATTAGGTTTTTTAAGCTAACTCTGTATCCCCTGGGTAAGTAACAACAGTAACAATCCGATCGAGATAAAGATAATTGCCAGAATCCCTAGTGTTTTAAAATAGATACGCAGGCTATTGAATCCGTTTTCAAGGCTGTATTGATTGGTATACTCTACTCCATTTTTAGCATCTTTCGCAAATTTGAAAAGAAAGATATTTAAGATTACTCCTATTATCACCACAACTAATGTTCCGGCTATGGTTGATGCCCGGCCGGTACTTGTTGCAAATCCACCTTCAGAAACTGAATTTCCAAATGTTGCTACTACCAGGGAAAGACCGTAACTGATAAAAGCGGTTATGGCGACTATTTTCGCCCATGTTACAATATCAAGGATGTGCTTTTTTGCAATGCTATCTACTTCTACATCAAAAAGGTCTTCCTGTTGAATTTGATTATCCATAACAAATCTTTTTTAAATTGATAATAAGTTGTATGCATTAGAAAGTACAGACAGGATTGAGAACACCCCGTATATAATGAAATAAATCTTCAGGGCTTTCAGACCTTCATTAAACATATTTTGATTTCGCATTTCAAGACCCCTGCGGGTGTAAATGGCAAAACGAAGAAGAAAGAAGGCTAATGCCCCGAAAACCAGGAAAAAAATGGATGCAATTACCAATAATATGTTACCCTCAATAACACCAAAGCCAGGAAAAGCAGTAGCAACTGTAGGTGCAATGGTTGATCCTGCCGCTATCACTAAAAGGAGAAAAAGGGCAAGGCATACAATAAGGACGATCGAAAGGAACCTTGTCCATTTAGTAGTGTCGTGAATATGAT
>Ga0190271_10000746_pt1 | contig 17116 bp, 17 predicted proteins | sample Popmic356T_FD_133747 | JGI IMG/M metagenome (GOLD analysis project Ga0190271, IMG submission 133747) | Populus adjacent soil microbial communities from riparian zone of Weber River, Utah, USA - 356 T | ecosystem: Environmental > Terrestrial > Soil > Riparian zone | place: USA: Utah | collected...
GACCGTGTTCGGCGGCGACGAGGAGCTCGGCCTCGGTCCCGACGAGGAGGCGATCGAGATCTGGCGCGGCGTCGGCGTCCCCGACGAGCGGATCGTCCAGCTCGGCCGCAAGGACAACTTCTGGCAGGCCGGTCCGAGCGGGCCCTGCGGCCCCTGCTCGGAGCTCTACCTCGACCGCGGCCTCGAGTTCGGCGGCGAGGACGACCGGCCCGGCGACGACAGCGACCGCTTCCTCGAGTTCTGGAACCACGTCTTCATGAGCTACGACCTCGCCGAGGACGGGGCCCTGACCCCGCTGCCGATGCGCAACATCGACACCGGCATGGGCCTGGACCGGATGGCGGCGGTCCTCCAGGACGTCCCCTCGGTCTTCGAGACCGACCACGTGCGGCCGCTGGTCGACCTCGCCGAGGAGCTCTCCGGCCACCGCTACGACGAGGGCGGCGCGGTGACGCGGGCGATGCGGATCGTCGCCGACCACTCGCGCGGCGCCGCCTTCCTGATCGCCGACGGCGTCGTCCCCTCCAACGAGGACCGCGGTTACATCCTGCGGCGGATCATGCGGCGGGCGATCCAGCGGGGCCGTTCGCTCGGCCTCGAGTCCCCCTGGCTGGGCAGCTTCGCCGAGCGCACGATCGAGCTCATGGGGGAGACGTACCCCGAGCTGGTCGCCGAGCGGGAGACGATCGCCCGCTGGGTCGGCGATGAGGAGGAGAGCTTCGGCCGCACCCTGGAGCGCGGCACCGAGCTGCTGGAGCGGCTGATCGCCGAGGCCAAGGAGGGGGAGACCTCCTGGATCGACGCCGCCGACGCCTTCAAGCTGCACGACACCTACGGCTTCCCCTACGACCTCACCAAGGAGCTGCTCGGCGAGCAGGGACTCTCGGTCGACGACTCCGGCTTCGAGGAGCTGATGGAGGAGCAGCGCCAGCGGGCCCGCGTCGGCGCCGCCACCGCGCACGGCTCCGAGAACACCCACGAGCGCGTCGCCGCCTTCGCCGCGGCGGCCCCCGCGACCCGCTTCGTCGGCTACGAGACGCTGACCGCCAGCACCGGCCTCGCCGCGGTCGAGTCGGCCGACGGCCGCGCCCTGGTCAAGCTCGAGGAGAGCCCCTTCTACGCCGAGGGCGGCGGCCAGGTCGCCGACTCCGGGGTGCTGCGCTGGAACGGCAGCGAGGCGAAGGTGCTCGACGTCTACCGGGTCGGCGAAGACCAGGCGATCGCGGTCGAGCCGGGCGGTGGGGCGATCGAGCCCGGCGTCGCCGTCGAGGCGGTGGTCGACCGCGAGACCCGCCACGCGACGATGCGCAACCACACCGCCACGCACCTGCTGCACGCGGCGCTGCGCGAGCGGCTCGGCACCCACGTGCGCCAGGCCGGCTCGGCCGTGCGCCCGGACAAGCTGCGCTTCGACTTCACCCACGGCCAGGGCCTCGGCGCCGAGGAGCTGCGCGCCGTCGAGGACCGCGTCAACGAGTGGATCAAGGCCAGCGCGCCGGTGCGCTGGCTGAACATGGACCGCGAGGAGGCCGAGCGGCTCGGGGCGATGGCGCTGTTCGGTGAGAAATACGGCGAGTGGGTACGGGTCGTCGAGGTGGAGGGAGTCTCACGCGAGCTCTGCGGCGGTACCCACGTCGCCAACACGGCCGAGGTCGGCGTCTTCAAGATCGTCTCGGAGGGGTCCAGCGCGGCCAACGTGCGGCGCGTCGAGGCGATCACCGGACCGGCCGCGATCGATTTCTTCCGGGCCCGCGAGGCCGAGCTGCGCGAGGCCGGCGAGCTGCTGGGGGCGCCGCAGGACCCGCTGGCCGGCGCCCGCCGCGCCGCCGAGCAGCTGCGCGAGGCCGGCGAAGGGCAGGAGCGCGCGCAGCGCGAGGCGCTGGGCGGCGAGGCGGAGCGGCTGAACGCGGCGGCGGTCGAGCTCGACGCGCTCGGTCCCGGCTGGCTGCTGGTTGCCGAGGCGAAAGCGCCCGGCGCCGCCAACCCGAAGCAGCTGCTGGAGCTCGCCAACCGGGTGCAGTCGAAGTTGGGCGGGACGACGGCGATCGTGCTGGGCGGTGCCGAGGGCGGCAAGGCCGGCCTGGTGGCGCTGTTCTCGGAGGGGGCGGTCGGAAAGGGCCTGGCGGCGGGCGCGGTGATCCGCGAGATCGCGCCGCTGGTCGGCGGCGGCGGCGGCGGTCGCGACGACATGGCCCAGGCCGGCGGCAAGGACCCCTCGAAGCTCGACGACGCGCTGGCGGCAGCCCGCGCGGCGATCGAGCGGGAGCTTGGCTGAAGCCTCGTGCGGGTGCTCGCCCTCGACCACGGGACGGCGCGGATCGGCTGCGCGCTCTCCGACCCGACCGGGACCCTGGCGACGCCGCTGCCGGTGATCGAACCGCCCGAGGCGAAGCTCGTTGCCGAACTGGTCGCCGAGCACGGGGTGGAGCGGGTCGTCGTCGGCCTGCCGCTCCATCTGAGCGGCGAGGAAGGCAGCCAGGCGGCGCTGGCCCGCAGCTTCGCCGCCGAACTGGAAGCGATGCTGGAGATCCCGGTCGAGACCTACGACGAGCGGCTGACCACGCGGATGGCCGACATGAGCCGCCGCGCCGGCGCCACCGCGCCGCCCGACTCGCTCGCCGCCGCCCACCTGCTCGAGGCCTACCTGCTGGGTGCCGCGGCGATCGAAACCGCGACCCCGGAGACGGCGGAGCCCGGCGATGAGTGACGACTGGCTGAGCGGCGACCCGTTCGCCGACCCCGACGACCCGGCTGCGCGCGAGCGGGAGGAGCGGCGGCGCGAGCGGGAGGAGAAGCGGCGGCGGCGGGAGGAGAAGCGGGGGCGGAAGCAGGCGCCTGCTGCTGGCGGGGACTCGGGGGATGACTCGCCGTCGCAACAGCGGGGAGGCTCCGTCGAGTCATCCCCCGAGCCCGCGCAAGAGCCGCCCGCCAGTCCGGCCTCGGTCGAATCTCCTCCGCAGCGCACGTCGGAGGAGGAGTTCTGGGACGAGGAGCCGAGTGTGGAGCCGGTCGAGGAATCGGAGGCGCAGCGGGCGTGGAGCGAGCCTCGCGAGGCGGCTCGGGTCGACGAGGACGTGCCGGCGGGGCAGGTCGGCGCGGATCGTCCGGGAGCTGGTGGTGGCTCGCGGGAGGGAGGCGTCCTCGCTGCTCTGAGGCGTCATCCATTCCGGATCCTCGCCGGCGTTCTCGCCTTGGTCGTCGTCTGGTTCCTCTGGTCGCTCTTCCAGCCCTTCCACGGCGACGGGTCCGGCAAGGTCGCGGTGACGATCCCGAAGGGGTCGAGCGTCAGCGAAGTCGCCGACCTGCTCGACGAAAAGGGCGTCATCGACAGCTCTACCTTCTTCCAGGCTAGGGTCACCCTGGAGGGCAAGCGCTCCGATCTCTATGCCGGCCAGTTCACCCTCGCTGAGGGGATGAGCTACGGGGCCGCGATCGAGGCCCTCTCGGTGCCGCCCCCGAAGCGGGTCGCGACGATCACCGTTCCCGAGGGCTACACGCGCTCGCAGGCGGCGCCGCTGATCTCCGAAGCCGGCGTCGTCGGCGACTACATGAAGGCGACGGTGCGCTCGAAATACCTGAACCCGGCCCAGTACGGCGGCAAGGGCGCCAAGGACCTCGAGGGCTTCCTCTTCCCGGACACCTTCGAACTGAAGCCGAACGCCCCCGTCGAGGATCTCGTGCAGCTGCAGCTCGAAGACTTCAAGGGCCGGATCGAGGGCGTCGACATGCGCTACGCGAAGTCGAAGAACCTGACGGTCTACGACGTGCTGATCATCGCCTCGATGGTCGAGGACGAGGCCGGTCTTCCCGGCCAGCGCAAGCAGGTCGCCTCGGTCATCTACAACCGGCTCAGCGACGGGATGCCGCTCGGGATCGACGCGACGATCCGGTTCGCGACCGACAATTGGACGCAGCCGCTGACCGAATCGGAACTGGCGATCGACTCGCCCTACAACACCCGCACCAACACCGGCCTGCCGCCGGGGCCGATCAACAGCCCCGGCCTGGCGGCGATCGAGGCGGCCGCGCACCCGGCCAAGAGCGACTACCTCTTCTACGTCAACGAGCCGGGGACGTGCGGCAAGCTCGCCTTCTCCTCGAACGAAGACGATTTCTTCGCCGACGTCGAAAAGTACAACTCGGCGCGCGAAGCGGCGGGCGGCAACTCCCCGGACACCTGCGAGGAATGACCGGCACCCGCCTGGCTGTCCTCGGCCACCCGGTCGGCCACTCGCGCTCGCCGGCGATGCAGGGCGCGGCGCTGGCGGCGCTGGGCCTCGGCGAGGAGTGGAGCTACGAGGCGATCGACCTCGCCCCGGAGCGTTTCGAGGCGCGGGTGCGGGCGATGCAGGACGAGGGCTTCGCGGGCGCCAACGTCACCGTCCCGCACAAGCACGCGGCGCTGGCCGTGGCCGACGCGCCCAGCGAGGTGGCCCGGGAGATCGGCGCCGCCAACACGCTGGTCTTCGCGGCGGGCGGGATCGGCGCCCACAACACCGACGCCGACGGCTTCCTGCGCTCGCTGCCGCGTGCCCCGACCGACCGTCGCGCCCTGGTGCTCGGCGCCGGTGGCGCCGCCCGGGCGATCGTCTGGGCGCTGGTCCGCGAAGGGGCCGAGGTCGAGGTCTGGAACCGCACCGCCCAGCGCGCCCTGACGCTCTGCGAGGAGCTCGGCGGCACACCCGTCGCCGCCCCCGATCCGTCCGACTACGAGCTGGTCGTCAACACCACCGCGGCCGGCCTCGGCGGAGAGGACCAGTTCTCCTCGCTGCCGCTCGCTCCCGACGCCTTCGCGCCCGGCCAGACCGTCGTCGACATGGTCTACGGAGCCGAGCCGAGCCCGCTGCTCGCCGCCGCGGCGGCGGCCGGGGCGGAGACCGTCGACGGCCTCGAGATCCTCGTCCAGCAGGGCGCCCTCTCGCTGCGGATCTGGACCGAACGCGAGCCGCCGCTCGACGTGATGCGCGCCGCCGCGTCACGCCTATAGCCTTCGCGACTCGTGACCGCCTTCAAGTTCACCACCGCGGGGGAGTCGCACGGGCCCGGGCTCGTGGCGATCGTCGAGGGGATGCCGGCCGGGCTCGAGCTCGACCGCGAGGCGCTCGACCGCGACATGGCGCGCCGCCAGCTCGGCCACGGGCGCGGCGGCCGGATGAAGATCGAGACGGATACCGCTGACGTCCGCTCCGGCGTCCGCCACGGCCGCACCCTCGGCGGCCCGATCGCCGTCCTCGTCGCCAACCGCGACTACGCCAACTGGGAGGAGCGGATGAACCCCTGGCCGGTCGAGGGGTTCGAGCCCGACGAGGTGCACCTGCCGCGCCCCGGGCACGCCGACCTGGTCGGCGCCTGGAAGTACGGCCACTCCGACATCCGCAACGTCCTCGAGCGGGCCAGCGCCCGTGAGACCGCCGCCCGCGTCGCCGCCGGCGCCGTCGCCCGCGGCTTCCTCACCGCGCTCGGGGTCGAGGTCCACAGCCACGTCCTGCAGATCGCCTCGGTGCGCGCCAGCGAGCGTCCCGACCTCACCCCGGCCGACTTCGCCGCGGTCGACGAGGACCCGGTCCGCTGCCTCGACGAGGAGGCCAGCGCGGCGATGGTCGCCGAGATCAACCGGCTGCGCAAGGCCAACGAGAGCCTCGGCGGCACCTTCGAGGTGATTGCCTTCGGGCTGACCCCCGGGCTCGGCTCGCACATCTCCTGGGAAGACCGGATGGACGGTCGCCTGGCCGGCGCCGTCGCCTCGATCCAGTCGGTCAAGGGCGTCTCGATCGGCGAAGCCTGGGACGTCGCCGGCCGCCCCGGCTCCGAGGCCCACGACGAGATCTTCTGGTCCGAGAAGGACGGCTACTTCCGCGAAACCAACCACGCCGGCGGCCTCGAGGGCGGGATGACCAACGGCCAGCCGCTCTCGGTGCGGGCCGCGATCAAGCCGATCTCGACCCTGACCAAGCCGCTGCGCTCGGTCGACACCGAGACCAAGCAGCCGGCCCAGGCGCTGCGCGAGCGCACCGACTCGACCGTCGTCCCCGCCGCCGCCGTGGTCGCCGAGGCGATGGTCTGCCTGACCCTCGCCCGCGCCTACCGCGAGAAGTTCGGCGGCGACCACATCGACGACGTCCTGGGCGCGATCGAGGCCTACGAGAAGCGCATCGACTGGCGAGGCTGAGCCGGTGGCCCGGCCCGCGATCGTCTTCATCGGCTTCATGGGCGCCGGCAAGAGCACCGCGCTCGCCGCCGCCCGCCGCGCCGGCCTGGAGACGACCGAGATCGACGAGCTGATGGAGCGGGAGCTGGGGATGCCGATCGCCGAGGCCTTCGAGCGTGTCGGCGAGGCAGGCTTTCGCGAGCGCGAGTCGGAGCTGGTCGGCTCGCTGCTGGAGGGGGCCGACGGCGGCGCGATCGCGCTTGGCGGCGGCAGCGTCCTGCTGGAGCGGGTGCGGGCGGCTCTCGGCCGCCACACGGTCGTCTGGCTGCAGGTCGACCCGGCCGAGGCCTGGCGCCGAATCGCCCACAGCGACCGTCCCCTGGCGACCAGCGAGGCGGACGTGAGGCGGCTGCTGGCCGAGCGGCTGCCGCTCTACGAGGAGCTGGCCGACGCGGTGGTGCCGCGGGCCGACCGCGACGTCGCCGAGCGGGCGCTCCCGGCCGTCCAGGCGCTGGCCGAGCTGCCCGCGGGGACGAAGCTGCTCTGGGCGTCGAGCGCCTCCGGCGAGTACCCCGTCTACGTCGGTCGCGGCCTGCTCGACGTCGCCGGCAGCGACGGGCCGGGCGCCGCCTGGTGGCCTGCCGCGGGGCGGCGCTTCTGCGTCTCCGACAGCGACGTCGAACCGCTCTATGCGGAGCGCCTGCAGCCGCTGGCCGCTCGGGTCGGGGTGCCATCCGGCGAGCAGGCGAAGACGATGGCCGAGGCCGAGCAGGTCCTGCGCGAGCTGGCGACGGCCGGGATGACCCGCGAAGACCACGTGGTCGCGCTCGGCGGCGGCGTCGTCGGCGACCTGGCCGGGCTCTGCGCCCACCTCTACCAGCGCGGCGTCCCGGTCGTGCAGGTGCCGACCACGCTGGTCGCCCAGGTCGACTCCGCCTACGGCGGCAAGACCGGCGTCGACCTGCCGGAGGGCAAGAACTACGCCGGTGCCTACCACCTGCCCGCCGCGGTGGTCGTCGACACCGAGACGCTGGCGACGCTGCCGGCGCCGGAGCTGGCGGCCGGGTTCGTCGAGGCGCTGAAGACCGGCCTGCTGGCCGGGGGAGCGCTCTGGGAGCGGGTGCGAGCGATCGAGTCGCTCGACCCGGAGACGCTCGACGACGTCGTCTTCGCCTGCGCCCGTTACAAGTGCGAGGTGGTCGCCGCCGACGAGCGCGACGGCGGCCTCCGCCACGTGCTCAACCTCGGCCACACGGTCGGCCACGCGATCGAGGCCGCCAGCGCCTACGAGCGCTACCGCCACGGCGAGGCGGTCGGGCTCGGCCTGCTGGCGGCGCTGCGCCTCTCCGACGCGGCCGAGCTGCGCGACGAGGTGGCGACGGCGCTGGCCCGCCACGACCTGCCGACCGAGCTCGACCAGGCGATCTCCGTCGACGCCGTCCTCGACGCCCTGCAGCGCGACAAGAAGCGGACCGCCGCGGGCGTCGGCTTCGTCCTCCTCTCCGAGCCCGGGGCACCGCGGCCGGGACAGCTGGTCGACCCCGCTAGGGTCCGGGCCGCCGTGGAGGAGCTGCTGCCGTGAACGCCACCCGCAACCGCGTCGCCGTCCTGCACGGGGTCAACTTCGACATCCTCCACCGCCGCGACCCCGACATCTACGGCGGCTTCTCGCTCAGCGAGCTGGAGGCGCGAATCGCCACCTGGGCGCGCGAACGCGGCCTCGAACCGATCTTCTTCCAGACCAACCACGAGGGCGAGTTCGTCGAGTACATGCACCGGCTGCCCGACCTCGCCGACGCGGCGCTGATCAACGCCGGCGCCTGGACCCACTACAGCCGCGCGATCGCCGACGCGCTGGCGGTCGCCAAGCTGCCCGCCGTCGAGGTCCACCTCTCCGACGTCGAGAACCGCGACGACTGGCGCCGCGACTCGGTCTTCGACGGGCTGGTCCTCGCCAAGGTCTCCGGCAAAGGGCCGGACGGCTACCGCGAGGCGCTCGACCGGCTCGCCTGCGAGCTCGACGTGAGCGGCTGATGCGCGGTCGCGGCGACCGTCTCGAGGCGCTGCTCGGCGAGCGCCAGCTCGACCGCTTCCTCGTCACCGAGCTGACCAACGTCCGCTACCTGACCGGCTTCACCGGCACCAACGGGGTCTGCATCTGCGGGCCCGGCGTCCGCCTCTTCCTGACCGACTTCCGCTACACCGAGCGCGCCGCCGCCGAGGTCGAGGGCTGGGAGACGCTGACGATCGCCGACGACTGGCTGGGCGGGATCGCCGCGCGGCTCGAGGGCAGGGTCGGGTTCGAAGACGACCAGATGGCGGTCCGCACCCTGGAGCGCCTGCGGGAGAAACTCGCCGAGGGGGTGGAGGCGGTTCCGGCCGGGGGCCTGGTCGGGGAGCTGCGCCGGGTCAAGGACGAGGACGAGCTGGCGGCGATCGCCGAGGCCTCGAAGCTGGCCGACGAGGTCTGGGGCTGGAGCGTCGAGCGCGGCCTCGCCGGGCGGCGCGAGCGCGACGTCGCCCGTGCCGCCGAAGCGCGGATCCGCGAGCTCGGCGCCGACCCGTCCTTTCCGGCGATCGTCGCCGCCGGCCCCAACGGGGCCCTGCCGCACGCCGAGCCCGGCGAGCGCGAGATCGGCCGCGGCGAGCTGGTCGTCTTCGACATGGGCGCCCAGCTCGACGGCTACTGCTCCGACGGCACCCGCACCTACGCGACCGGCGAGCCCGGCGAGGCCGCCCGCGCCGTCTACGACACCGTCCTGCGCGCGCAGCTGGCCTCGCTCGAGGCGGTCAAGCCGGGCGCCAAGGGCGAGGACGTCGACGCGGTCGCCCGCGAGATCATCGCCGCGGCCGGGCACGGCGACCGCTTCGGCCACGGCCTCGGCCACGGGGTCGGCCTCGAGGTCCACGAGGGCCCGCGCCTCTCCGCCCGCTCCGACGACGTGCTGGCGCCCGGCGAAGTCGTCACCGTCGAGCCGGGCATCTACCTGCCGGGCGAGCTGGGGGTGCGGATCGAGGACCTGGTCGTGGTCACCGGCAACGGCTGCGACAACCTCAGCAGCCTGCCCAAGGACCTGCAACTAGTCGACTGAGGTTCAAGTCGAACGGTGTTCGGGTCGATCTCCCGCCCGTGGCCACTGCGACCCAGACCCTCGTCTCGATCCACGAGGAAGCGCGTCGCGAGCGCCTGCTCGACATGGAGGAGCGGGTGCGTCGCTATCGCACCGCCTGCTTCGCGATCCTCGCCCTGGCGCTGGTCGCGGTCGGCCCTGAAGTCGGCTGGTGGTGGGTGCTGCCGCTCGGCGCCGGCCTGGTCGGGTTCGCCGTCGCCGACCGCTTCATGCACGCCAGCGACCGTCCCGCCGTCTGGGTCGCCTGCGCCTGGGGGGCGCTGCCGCTGCTGCTCGCCGGTGCCGTCGTCGCCACCGGCGGCGCCGCCAGCCCGGCGCTGATCTGGTTCGCGCTGCCGGCCGTCACCCTCGGCGCCCGCTTCGAGCCGCGCGGGATGGTGCTCGGCACCGCCTACGTCTTCGCCCTCTTCCTGCTCAGCGGCGTCGCCTTCGACCCGGCCGCCGCTGCCGATAATCGCCAGCTGCTGATCGCCACCGCGGCGCTGATCCTCAGCAGCGTCATCCTCTCCGGCGCCCTGGTCGAGTCCGACCGCACCTACCGGCGCCGCTCCACCCTCGACCCGCTGACCGGGCTCTTCAACCGCAACGCGCTCGAGCAGCGGCTGTCCGAGCTCGACGGGCAACCCTGCTGCCCGGAAGAGGGCCTCTCGCACGCGCTGCTGCTCTGCGACCTCGATCACTTCAAGCGCGTCAACGACCAGCTCGGTCACGCCGCTGGCGACGCCGTCCTGCAGGAGGTCGCCTACACGATGCGGGCGGCGCTGCGGGCCGGCGACACGATCTACCGGGTCGGCGGCGAGGAGATCCTCGTGATCCTGCCCGGCGCCGGCCAGGAGGAGGCGCTGGAGATCGCCGAGCGGCTGCGCGCCGCCGTCCGCGAGCGGCGCCCGGTCGGGGTCCAGGTCACGGTCAGCATCGGCGTCGCCGTCGCCGAGCCCGACTTCGTCGACACCGACGACCTCATCGCCCGAGCGGATGCGGCGCTCTACGCCGCCAAGGCTGGCGGCCGCAACCTCGTCTACTCGGACGCCTGAGTCGCGCTAGCGGCTGAGATCGACGTCGGCTTTGAGCCGAGCCGCGAAGGCGACCAGCAGCTCGACCGTGGCCTCGACGTCGCGCAGGTCGACCAGCTCGACCGGCGAGTGCATGTAACGGAGCGGGATCGAGATCACCCCGGTGGGGATGCCGGCGCGGGAGATCTGCAGGACGTCGGCGTCGGTGCTGGTGCCGCGGCCGCTGGCGCTGATCGAGTGCTCGATCCCCTCCGCCTCGGCGGTCTCGACCAGCAGCTCGAAGACCTTGGGGGAGAGGGTGGAGCCGCGGCCGATCACGGGGCCGGAGCCGAGCGGGCTGGTGCCGAGCTCCTTCTCGTCGACGCCGGGGGCGTCGGTGGCGTGGGTGACGTCGACCGCGATCGCGATGTCGGGGCGGATCTGGAAGGCGGCGGTGCGGGCCCCGAAGAGGCCGATCTCCTCCTGGACGGCGGCGACGGCGGCGTAGGAGCCGGCGCCCGGCCCGCCGTTCTCGTCGACGCGGCGCAGGCTCTCCAGGGCAACGTAGGCGCCGAGGCGGTTGTCCATCGAGCGCGAGGCGAGGCGCTCGCCGACCAGCGGCTGCGGCTCGGCGGCGATCACGACCGGGTCGCCGACCCGGATCAGCTCCTCGGCCTCCTCGCGGCCGTCGGCGCCGATGTCGATGTGCAGTCCCTTCAGTTCCACGACCTTCTTGCGCTGATCGGGCTCGAGCAGGTGGATCGGCTTGCGGCCGACGACGCCGGGGACGAGGCCGTCGCGGCCTCGCACCTCGACCCGCTGGCCGACCAGGATCTGCGGGTCCCAGCCGCCGATCGGGGCGAACCAGAGGAAGCCCTTCTCGTCGACGTGGGTGATGACCAGGCCGATCTCGTCGATGTGGCCGACCACCGCCACCAGCGGTGCCTCCTCGCCGATGCGGGCGATCGAGGAGCCGAGCCCGTCGGTGGAGAGCTCCGCGAAGGAGGCCGCCTCGCGCCAGACCGCCGCTGCCGGCCCCTCGTACCCCGAGGGCGCGCCGGAGCGCAGCAGTTCGTCGAGTAGTTGGGGGGTCTTGCTCAAGCGGCTCAGTATGTCAGTGGGCTCCCGAGTGCGTTCCGTACGCCTCATGGCGCAGCTGGGCGCGGCGCTCGTCGTAGCCGTGGTGCTCGTAGGCGATCATCGCCCAGATCAGGGCGACGACGATCGCCACCGAGACCAGCGCCGGCAGCGCCGTCGCCACCGGCACCCCGATCAGCAGCACCAGCGCCAGCAGCAGCCGCTGGCGGTTGAGCGTGTGGGCCTGGCGCCAGCGGAAGGCGACCAGCCCGAGCAGGTACAGCGCGACGCCGCCCCAGAGCGCGAAGGCGGTCGGCCCGTGCAGGTGCTCGTCGTGGTGGGCGATCGACTCCTTCAGCCCCAGGGCGCCAAGGATGACCCCAGCGATCAGCAGCAGGTGGATGTAGGAGTAGGAGTCGCGGGCGAGCGCGTTCTGGACGCGGCCCGGGACGGCTTCGGCGAGGCGTCGCGCCGAGACCAGGGCGACGACGTCGAAGTAGGTCCACCACTGGGCGGCGGCGAGGGCGACCCCCAGCACCGCCACCGTCCCCATCCCGAAGGTCAGCTGACCGGCGGCGCCGACGCCGATCGCGACGATCGACTCGCCGAGGGCGATGATCAGGATCAGGCCGTGGCGCTCGGCGAAGTGGTGGGGGACGAGCCGCCAGCCCTCGGGGTCGATCAGCCATACCCCGCCCATGTCGAACAGCAGCGCCAGAACCCACAGGGCGCCCTGCGGGAGGCCGTCGAAGAACGAGGCGGAGGCGAGCAGGGTGACGCCGACCGCGGCGCTGACCGCCAGCCTGATCACCCCGCGGCGCAGGCCGGGGTCGTCGGGGCTGGCCAGTACGAAGAGGGCGATGTGGGCGCTGCGGAAGATGCCGTAGGCGATTGCGAAGGCGAGCCCGAGGCTGTCGAACGCCTCCGGCACGCAGAGCGCGCAGATCAGCATCGCCGCCATCGCCCCGAAGATGACCAGTCGCACCGCGCCCTCCTCGGGGTCGATGACGCTGGTCAGCCAGGCGTAGCCCACCCAGGCCCACCAGAGCACCCCGAGCACCAGCAGCCCCTGGGCGATGCTCTCCCAGCTCGCGTCCTTCGCCATCAGCGCCGTGCACTGGGTCATCGCCAGCACGAAGACGAGGTCGAAGAAGAGCTCCAACGGCCGCACCTGCTCGCCCTCGCGCAGCGTCGCGGAGAGCCGGTGCGAGCGCGTGCCGTTTCCCGGAGTCACCGGCCGAATCCTCTCAGCCCGGCTCGATTACGGTTGCGGGATGAGCGTGGCGGTGGTGACGGGGGCTTCGACCGGGATTGGGGAGGCGACGGCGCGGCGGCTCGCCCGGGAGCCGGGGGCCGAGCTGATCCTGGTGGCGCGGCGCGGCGAGCTGCTGCGGGAGCTGGCTGCGGAGCTGCCCTGCAGGGCGACCTGGGTTGCCGTCGACCTGACCGAGGCGGAGGCGCCGGGGCGGGTGCGCGCCCACGTCGAGGAGCACCACGGCCGCCTCGACCTGCTCGTCAACAACGCCGGTGCCGCCTGGCGCGGCGGCTTCGGCGAGTCGGGCCACGCCAACGTCCAGCGCCACATGGACCTCAACTTCGACGCCGTCGTCCGCCTCACCGAGGCGCTGCTGCCGCTGCTGCGAGTCGCGGCCCCAAGCGCGATCGTCAACGTCGCCAGCACCGCGGGCCGGGTCTCCCGCGCCCGCACCGGCGCCTACTCGGCCAGCAAGTTCGCCCTGATCGGGTGGACCGACGCGCTCTACGCCGAGGAGAAGCCGTACGGCGTCCACGTCGGCATGGTCCTGCCGGGCTTCGTCGCCACCGAGGGCTTCCCAGCCACCGAGCTGCGTGCGAAGGCGATCACCCGCTGGCTCGTCTCCGAGCCCGAGGCGGTTGCCGAGGCGATCTACGAGGTCGGCCCGGGCGGCAAGGCCGAGCGCTACGTGCCGCGCTTCTACGCGCTCGCCGCGATCCTCCGGATCGTCGCCCCGGGCCTGACTCGTCGGATTCTCACCGGCGGCCCCGCTAAGAGCCTGACGACCAGCACCGGCGCCGAACCGCCCCAGCCTTAGGCCGAGCGTGCCAGCAGGTGGCGCCTGAGGAAGGCGATCTCGTCGCCGACCACCGCCTCGAACTCGGGCCCCTCGTAGATGTCGAAGTGGTCGACGCCGGGATAGGTGCGCAGCTCGCCTTGGGGGGCGCGGCGGGCGGCGGAGATCGCCGGGCCCGGCCGGGCGACCCGGTCGGCCTCGCCGACGCAGAGCAGCCAGGGACAGTGGAGCCGGCGCGCCAGCCGCACGGGGCGGTAGGGACGGCCGAGCAGCCAGCGGGCGGAGACGCGGTTGCGCCAGCGCGAGTCCTCGCCGCCCGCCACCACGGCCCGCCAGCCGACCTCGGCGTCGGATGCGTTGATGAAGGCGGCCTCGTGAGGCCGACCGACCGCGGGCAGGTGACCGCCGCGGGCCGCGGCGAGCAGCATCCGAGCGCTGACCAGCGGTCCCGAGCGGTGGGCCTGGCGCCAGAGGTCGAGGAAGGGCACCTGGCTGACGACGGCGGCCACGCGCGGGTCGTCGGCTGCGGCGGCGAGCGCGTTGCCGCCGCCCATCGAGGAGCCGAAGGTGGCGACCCGGTCCGGGTCGATCCCCGGCAGCGAGCGGGCGCCGGCGATCGCCGCCCGCCAGTCGTCGAGCTGGCGCCGCGGCTCGAACCGGTCGGCCTCGCCGCCGCTGTCGCCGAAGCCGCGGTGGTCGAACAGCAGCGCCGCGAACCCCGCCGCGGCGAAGCGCTCGGCGAACGGCCCCAGCCCGTCGCGCCGCGTCCCGGAGAGGCCGTGGGCCATGACGACGACCGGGCTGTCTCCCGACGCCGGACCCTCGGTGTCGGCCGGCGCGTAGAACCACGCCGCACAGGCATCGCCGCCGACCTCGAACTCGATCTCCTCCCGCCGCATGTCCCTCCAACGCTGGCCGCCCGGCCGGACGTGAGATCGCGCTCGGGATATAACCTCGCGCCATGTCCATAAGCACGAACCAATTCAAGAACGGGACTCATATCGAGATCGACGGGAAGATCTGGAAGATCATCGAGTTCCAGCACGTCAAGCCGGGCAAGGGCGGCGCCTTCGTTCGCACCAAGCTGCGCCGGATCGAGGACGGCTCGGTGATCGACAAAACCTTCCGCGCCGGCGAGAAGTTCCGCCCGGTCCGCACCGAATCGAAGAAGATGCAGTACCTCTACGACTCCGGCGACGCCGCCGTGTTCATGGACAGCCGCGATTACGAGCAGATCGAAATCGCCAGCGAGGCGCTCGGCGACTCGATGAAGTGGGTCCTGCCCAACTCCGAGGTGGAAATCCTCTTCGTCGACGAAAAGCCCAGCGACGTGCAGGTGCCCGGCGCGATCGAGATGAAGGTCACCCAGACCGACCCCGGCCTCAAGGGCGACACCGCCTCCGGCGGAGGCAACAAGCCGGCGACGCTGGAGTCCGGCGTCGTCGTCCAGGTGCCGCTCTTCATCGAGGAGGGCGAGACGGTCCGGGTCGACACGCGCAGCGGCGAGTACATATCGCGCGCCTGAGTCGACCGTAGCCGCGCCTACGATCCGGGCGTGTTCGCCTACGACCCGAGCGAGTGGAGCGACCTCTTCGTCGCCGCGGCGGGCGCCTCGGCGGCACTGGCGGGGCTGGTCTTCGTCGCCGTCTCGATCAACCTCGACCGCATCATCGGCGAAGCGGGGCTGCCGGACCGGGCCCTGGAGACGGTCCTGCTGCTGGTGCTGGTCCTGCTCGTCTCGATCGTCGCCCTGATCCCCGGCCAGAGCGTCGGCGCGCTCGGCACCGAGCTGCTCTTCGTCAGCCTCGCGATCGCCCTGGTCATCTTCCGGAGGCCGGCCGTCGTGCGGACCAGCGACTTCACGCCGTCGCGGTCATGGATCTGGGCCCGCTGGAGTCTGCGTCTGGCCGGCACGGTCCCGTTCGCGATTGGCGGGGCCAGTCTCCTGCTCGAGGCCGGCGGCGGCCTGTACTGGATCGTCGCGGGCGTCGTCCTCGCGATCGTGGGCTCCGTCTCCAACGCCTGGGTCCTGCTGGTCGAGATCCTCCGCTGAGCGGCCCGCGAGCCAGCCGCCGAAACCGCGAGAATGCACCGATGCGCCGATCCGACCAACGCCGCGACGCCGTTTTCGCCAATTACCAGCGCGACGTCACCGGCCGTCCGCTCGCCGACCTGATCGCCGACGCCAAGCCGCTCACCCGCGAGCTGGCGGAAGGCGTCGACGAGCACCGCGAAGAGCTCGACGACACGATCGCGGCCTACGCCAAGGGCTGGACCGTCGACCGGATCGCACCGCTCGACCTCAACGTGATGCGCGTCGCCATCTACGAGATCGAGGAAGGGCTGGCGCCGGCCGAGGTGGCGATCGACGAGGCGATCGAGATCGCCAAGGAGTACAGCGGCGCCGACGCCCCGAAGTTCATCAACGGCGTGCTCGGCGCGATCGTCCGCGAGCGGGAGCCCTCGAAGTGAGCCGCCTGCGCGAGATCGTCGAGCGCCTGCGGGCGATCTCGACCGAGCTCGAGGCCGGGGACACGGCCGACGAGCGCGCCGCCGAGCTGGCCGCCGAGGCGGCCGACCTCTCCGCCGAGGCGGTCGAGGAGGCCAACCGCCAGGCGCGCGAAGCCGAGGCGTGAGCTACCCCGAGGACCTACGGGCGCTGGTCGAGGCGGAGCTGGAGCGGCTGCGCTTCTCGCCCTCGGCGCCGACCGCTGGCCTCGAGGAGGCGATGCGGTACTCGCTGCTGGCCGGCGGCAAGCGGGTCCGGCCGGTGCTGGCGCTGGCCACCGCCCGCGCCCTCGGCGCCGCGCCGGAGCGCTTCCTGCCGGTCGCCAGCGCGATCGAGCTGGTCCACACCTACTCGTTGATCCACGACGACCTGCCGGCGATGGACGACGACGCGCTGCGGCGCGGCCTGCCGACGTCCCACGTCAAGTTCGGCGAGGACGTGGCGATCCTCGCCGGCGACGGCCTCTTCGCCGAGGCGGTGCGCCTGTTCTGCGAGCAGCCCGGCGAGCCGCCGCGGGTGCTGGCGGCGATGCGCGAGCTGGCCGCCGCCACCGGCGTCGACGGCATGGTCGGCGGCCAGTACGTCGACGTGATCGCCGAGGCCGAGGGCCCCGAGGGCCTGCGGGCGCTGCACGCGCTGAAGACCGGCCGCCTGATCGCCGCCAGCGTCGGCGTCGTACTGATCCTCGAGGGTCTGCCCGAACCTGAGACAATGCCGTATCGCAAGTTCGCGGACGAGCTGGGCGTCCTCTTCCAGATCGTCGACGACATCCTCGACGTGACCGAGAGCGACGAGCAGCTCGGCAAGCCACACGGAAGCGACGAGCGACATGGAAAACTCACCTACGTCAGCCTCTACGGCCTCGAGCGGGCGCGTGAGCTCGCCGCCGAGTCCCACGCCAAAGCGACCGCGGCGCTGGCCGGGGCGGAGGGCGAGACCGACGACCTGAGGCGCGTCGCCGACTACATCTTCACGAGGAACGAATGAGCGAAAAGCCCCCCACCCAGGGCCACGAAGACGACAACACCCCGCACCTCCTGGCCGCGATCGACGGCCCGTCCGACCTGCACGAGCTCGACGACGAGCAGTTGCAGCAGGTCGCGCAGGAGATGCGCACCTACATCATCGACACGATCGGCGAGATCGGCGGCCACTTCGGCGCCAACCTCGGCACCTGCGAGCTCGCCGTCGCCCTGCACAGCCTGCTC
>Ga0190271_10000747_pt1 | contig 17099 bp, 10 predicted proteins | sample Popmic356T_FD_133747 | JGI IMG/M metagenome (GOLD analysis project Ga0190271, IMG submission 133747) | Populus adjacent soil microbial communities from riparian zone of Weber River, Utah, USA - 356 T | ecosystem: Environmental > Terrestrial > Soil > Riparian zone | place: USA: Utah | collected...
CGTCGTCAACCACCCGAGCGGTGGGTCTCAGACGGTCCTCGACTTCGAGGCCCTGACGTTCGAATAGCGCTCTGACGATCGCCGGGCCCGGCCGAGTGGCCCGGCGATCGTCCTCTTCTTCTCGCCACCGACACAGGAGCACCAAGTGATTCGCACCGCCCCCTTCTCGTTTCGCGGCCGCCGCCTGCTGCTGGCTGCCGCCGCTCTGCTCGCCCTGCTGCTGACCGCCGCCCCCGCCCAGGCCGCGGTGACCCCGATCGCCGAGGGCAGCCTCACCTGGGGCGTCAAGGAGTCCTGGCGCGCCTACATCGGCGCCGGCACGGTCAGCGACGGGGCCTCCGTCAACCCCGACGGCACCTACGACTTCCCGGTCGTCTCCGGCAGCTACGACGACGAGTCCCGGACCACCACCCTGCAGCTCGCCGGCAGCGTCCACTGGCAGTCCTACCCCGACTACCCGGTGCCAGGGCGCTACGGGCTGGACACCACCCTGAAGGACCTCTCGCTCGAGATCGGCCCCGCCGCCCAGGTGGTCCGGGGCACCAGCATCGGCTACTCGCGGGAGGACCCGGGCGGGGAGCTGCACACCGAAGTCGGCGTCGACCTCGCCAAGCTCGACGTCGCCGCGGCCTCGACGAGCTTCGCCGGTGGTGTCAGCGAGTGGAGCGCGATTCCGAGCGCGGCCGGCGCCGGCTTGGCGCTCTATCCCGAGGGGACCCCGATCGACCCCGTCAGCGTCTCCTACCAGGGCCCGGGCGGCGTGCCCGACCTCGGCGAGCACTGGGACGAGCCCGGCCAGATCGTCCTCGAGCCGGAAGGCCGCTGGGTCTCGGCCAATCCGCGGCTGACCCAGAACCAGGAAGCGCGCCGGGTCTTCGCCGACGGCAGCGCCGGCGTCGTCCACGTCGCCGAGCTCTACCAGGCGGGCAGCGTCGGCGCGAAGCTGCGGATCTCCGCCCACGACCCCGTCTCGCTGGCTCCGGTCGGGACCCCGCTCGAGCTCGTCTACCCCCAGAAACAGGGCCAGTACTTCAAGTTCGGCTTCGACCCCGAGACCGACTCGATCTTCTACGTGACCGGCCGCGAGGGGGCCGGCGCCAACGAGACCACCGTGCGCAGGGCCACCTGGAACGCCGGCTCGCAGAGCTACGACACCGAAGTGGTCGGCCAGCTCGCCGCCGCGACCGTCAACGTGGTCGGCTCGGTGGCCTGGAACGGCGTCGCCGGGGAGGTCGCCGTGACCGCCAACTCGACCGCCCCGGCCGGCTTCAACCAGATCGCCGACCTCTACAGCTTCAAACGGGTGGACGGCGCCTGGCAGATGGACCAGGATCCGCTCGTCGTCCCGGAAACCGGCGAGCTGGCCGGGCTGACGAAAAAACTCCCCGCCACCCTGTTCGCGACGGCGACGCCGCTGATCGGCAGCTCGCTCGCCGTCGCCCGCGACGGCTCCTACGTCCAGGCCCCCTCCGAATCCCGGGCGATCGTCGCCGAAGGCGCCAAAGTCCCGGTGCCGGCGCTGCGGATCCAGCCCGATTGGGACGGCCAGGCGCAGGTCTCGGCGCTGTGGGAGACCCAGCTGCCCGAAGAAGCGGAAACGACCTACTTCGGGTGGTCGGCGGCGAGCGTCGCGGCTGACGGCTCGGTGCTCCTGCACGGCGCCGGCTCGCGCCTGCCCGCCTACGTCAGGGTCGACGTCGACGAGAACGGCCCGGTGGTCGGCGAGGTCGTCGACTCCCCGCAGGGTGTCCTGCCGGACGGGAACTTCTTCGCGACCTCGATGGCCGGGGACCCCGTCAGGGGCTGGGACTGGGCCACGGACCGGGGCGATCCGGACGGCTACACCGTCCTGGCCCTGAGCGGAGACACCGTGATCAGCCGCTTTGCCTACCCGGACCTGGTGCCGGCGACGGGCGGCTTCCCGGCGATCGGCGTCGGTCCCGACGGCGCCCTCTACCTGCCGGTGCTGGACAAAGACTCCGACCGCTACGGGTACCAGCGCCTCGGCATCGCCGGCGTGCTCGCCAAGATCGGCCAGCAGCCGGCCGACGCCGCGGTCAGCCTCGGCGTCGACGAGGAGAGCGAGCAGGCCAGCTTCAGCTCGGCGGCGGTCGGCGGCGAGCCGGCGCCGTCGCGGCAGTGGCAGGTCAAGGCGCCGGGGGCATCCAGCTTCGTCGACCTCCCCGGGGAGACCGGCCCGTCCCTGACGGTCGCCGCCGAGCCCGGGATGGACGGCAGCCAGTACCGGGCCGTCTACGCCAGCGCGGCCGGGGCGATCGTCTCCAGCGCCGCGACGCTCTCGGTCGACTATGCGCCGCGGCTGCTCGCCGACGTGCCGAATCGTTCCGTCACCGAAGGCACCGACGCGACCTTCCTCGTCGCCGCCGACGGCCACCCCGAGCCGACCGTCGCCTGGCAGCGCCGGGTCGGCGGCTTCTGGCAGCCGATCGCCGCCGACGACGAAAACTTCGCGATCAACGGCCCCTCGCTGACGGTGCTGGAAACCAACACCGAACAGACCGGGGCGCTGTTCCGCGCCAAGATTGCCAACTCGGCCGGGGCGATCTTCTCGCGGGCCGCGAAGCTGACCGTCGACCCGCCGACCTCGATCCCGCCCGAGGGCCTCGACCTCACCGACGTCAGTCTCACCTGGAGCGGCAACGCCGAGATGCAGAAGGCGCCGCCGGCCGGTGGCAGCAGCTACTTCTCGGCCGGCGCCTCGACCGGCAAAGAGCCCACCTACAGGTCGGTCGACGGCGACGTCGCGGTCTTCCAGGTCGCCGCGGCCGGCACCGAGTCGGTGGCGACCTGGGCGACCCGGGCGGCCCACGTCGGCAGCGGTGGCAAGCAGCTGGTCCGCCTCTACGGGGGCGAGGCGCGGATCGAGCCGGACGGCTCGGCGACCGTCGGCTGGCAGGGCACCTGGACCGTCAACTTCTACGGCGGCCTGGTCCCATTCACCTTCGCCGACCCGGAGCTGACCGTCGCCGCCGACGGCAGCGGCAGCCTCACCGCGACGATGGGCGGCTGCGCCTCGAGCCAGGCGAACCCGAACGAATGCGTCCCCTTCGCGCCCGTCCCCGACGTGACCGTGGCGACCTTCGCCGACGTCGAGATCGACCCCGAGGGAGAGGTCGCGATCGCGCCGGACTACGCCGGCGTCGAGGTCGACGTCCCGGTCCCCTACGCGCCGCAGCACCGCAGCGGCATCGGCTGGGGCGCCTGGCCGCAGTCCTTCGTCGACTTCCAGGCGAAAACCGGCCTCACCTCCTACTGGTACACCTCGAACAGCGGCTTCGACCCGGACAAGCCACCGGCTCCGTTCACGGTCGACTTCGAGGGCGCCACCGTCCCCGAGGCGCCTGAGGTGCCGCCGCCCGGCGGGCAGACCCCCAGCGACCCGCCCCCCGCGGCGCCGCAGCAGCAGGAGCCGGCCGGCTCCTCGCCGACCCCCCAGGCCCAGGCCGCCCAGGCCACCCAGCCCGGGCACGCCACGGTCGTCCCCGACAAGCTCGGGCGGCCGTTGGTCGGCAAGCGGCCGGCGCGGCTGGCGACCCTCACCTGCCCGGCCGGGGCCAGCTGCGCGGTGAAGGCGCCGCGCCGGGTCGGGGTGCGGATCGCCGACCGGCGCTACTCCTTCGTGGTCGTGGTGCCGCGGCGGATCGGCGCCGGCAAGAGCGCGGCGCTGCGACTGCGCCTCCCCGGCCCGACCCGGGCCGCCCTGGCCGAGCGGGGCCGGCGCACGACCGTGAAGCTGCGCGTCCGCGCCGGTGGCGAGGCCTACGAGCTGCGGGTGACCCTGCGCGGCGTCGGGCGCGGCAAGGTCCGCCTCGTCGGCGCCAAGGTCGCGAAGATCGCGGCGAGCGAGGACGCCCCCGCCCCCGCGCCCACCGCCCCTCGCTCCGAGCCGATCGCCGCTGCGGCCGGCCCGCTGGCCCGTCCCGCCAGCGCCGTCGACGTCAGCGACGTGCGGATCGTCTGGTACCCGCGCGACTCCTGGGTCCGCTACGCCTCCAGCGGCGTCGCGCCCGGCGACGGGATCGCGGCCGGGAACGGCGCCACGGGCCGCAGCTCGACCGCCTCGGCCTGCCCTGACCGGCCCAGCACCAGCGACGCCCAGCTCCCCTACGCGATCGAGTTCGCGCCGAAGGCGAGCTGGTACGACCCGGTCAGCGGCAGCGCCGGCGTCTACGGCCAGGGCAGCGTCTCCTTCCGCTGGAAGGCGCACACGATCGACCTCACCGCCGCCGACCCGGAGATCGAGATCGCCGGCGCCGCCTCGCGGGCGATCTTCCGCTTCCAGGGCAGCGGCGGCACCCCCTACCCGGACCAGCGCGCCTCCCTGGTCAGCCTCGACGCCTCCGGCCGCCCGACCGTCAGCAACGGCGGCCGCACCTTCACCTACGACCTGATGCGAGGGACCCTCACCGAAGACGGCGTCAAGGTCTTCGCCGGCTTCTACACGCCGCCCGACAACGACGAATTCGGCTGCGTCTCGGTCAGCTTCACGACGCCCTGAGCGTTCACCGGCCCAACAGGCGCGCCCGCCCGGTCAGGCCGAGGAGCGCCTGCGCCGTCGTCCAGACCGGGGTGGGGGAGGCGCTGGCGCTGTAGGCGATCGAGCCCTGGGGGCGGGCGAGCGAGCGGAGGTAGTCGAGCGCCGTCGGACCTGCCGTGGCGGCCGCCGAGCCGGCGCCGAGCCCGGCCGCCCGCAGCGCCACGAGGGCGAGGCCGGTGCTCTGGGCGTTCGACTCCCCGCCCGGGAGGGAGGGAAAGCCGCCGTCGGCCGCTTGCGCCGCGCCGACGAAAGCGCCGCCGCGCCGTGCCGCCGCGCGGCGACCCTCCCGCATCAGCGCCCAGGTCGCCAGGCCGGTGCTGTCGACGTCGGCGGCGAGGCCGGGCCGGTAGCCGAAGCCGCCGTCGAGCCCCTGGATCGAGGCGAGCCAGGTCGCCGCCCGTACCGCCGCAGCCGGCTCGCTGTGCTGCAGGGCCAGGACCGCCAGGGCGGTCGCGTTGACGTCGCCCTCGACCGAGCCGTCCGGGCGCCGCGCCTCGAGGCGCTCGCCCAGCAGCGCTCGAGCGGCCGCGGCGGGGCCCTGGCCGGCGCGCAGCGCCAGCGCCAGGCGGGCCCACTCGGTGCCGACGCCGCCGCGGTGCCGGCGCAGGAAGCGCGAGGCGCCGAGCGCCAGGGCCCGCGCTCGCGCCGGTGGGCGCACGGTCCCACCGCCTGGGTCGCCGATCGCACCCCCGGGCCCGCCGGGGCTGGGAGGCCCTCCCGCCGATCCGCTTCCTCCCGGCGCCCCGTCGCCGAACAGCGATCCGTAGGAGAACTCGACGAGGTCGCCGTCGACGACCTGGGCCAGGCAGCCGCCCGGGGAGAAGCGGCCGTTGACGGTCAGCGACCAGTAGCGATCGGGGGCGGCCGAGGCGAACGGCCCGATCGAGTCGACGAAGAAGTCGCGGAAGCTCGGGTTCCAGTTGCCGCGCCAGGGGACGCCGGCCATCCGCAGCGCGTCGTCGAGGGCTCCGGTCGCGGTGGCGGCGGCAGGTGCCCCCGCCGGTCCCGAGCAGGGGTGAGGCCCGCTGCCGTCGCCGCCGTCGACGGCGTGCGGCTGCGTCTCGACGCTGCCGGCGAAGATCGTTGTCGGGCCGACGGCGCTCTCGACTCGCAGCTCGACCACCGCGGCCGCCGCCGGCGCCGCCACCACGGCCGCGAGCGCGACCGTGGTGGCGAGCGTGAGCAGGCGGTTCCTCACCCGGCGAGGAACCGCTTGGCGCGGGTCAGGGCGATGCCGCCGTCCTCGGCCCGCGTCGCTGCGGTCAGTCGCAGCTTCAGCCGGCCGCCGCGAGCGACCCGCTTGCGCAGCGCCGCCCTGGGGGCGATCGCGACGACCCGCCGCTCGCCCGACTCGACCGCGTAGGCCGTCGAGCCGCCGCCCTGCAGCTGGCCGCCGCGGCGAGCCCGGAAGCGCACCGAGATCACGCCTCGGCAACCCGCGGCGCCGAGCCCCCGAGGACAGCGCAGCGCCTGTCGCACCCCGTCCTCGCTCCAGCTGGCGGGACCGTCGAGCGCGATCCGCGGTCGTGGCGCCGGCGCCCCTGCCTCGGCGGGCCGCAGCGGCGGCACCTCGACCTTCGGGGCGGGACCCGGGTCGGCAACCTTCGCCGCGTACTGGAGGAAGACGAGGTCGCCGAACCCGATCGGCTCACCCGTCGTCATCGCGGCGGGGCCGCCGTCGACCTTCACCCGCCAGCCGTACTCGGCGGTCTCGGCGACGCCGTCCAGCGTCGCGACCGCGGTACCACCGGCACCCGTGGCGAAGCCGCTGACGCAGCCGGCCGGCGTCGAGGCCGTCTCGGCGGCTGCGAGGAACGACCCCAGGCCGGAGCCGTCGGCGACGTCGACGCGGCACATCCGCACGTCACCGCTGCCCGGCCCGTGATCGATCACGAGCGTCACCGGGACGGTGGTGCCGTCGGCGACTTCGGGCGCCGGCCGAACCGCCGAGCTCGATCCGTCGAGCCGGGTCGGCGCGGCGGTCGAGAAGGGGACGCCGACGAGCGGCCGCACGGCGCTGTAGGTCTCGAAGGCGCCGCCGCCGTATTCCGCGGTCCAGTCGAAGTGACCGTCGGGGCGCTGCATCGAGACCAGGTAGTCGAGCGGCGTCTTGCCGGCACCGGTGGTCCACTCCGGTGCCTGCGGGTCGATCCCGCACTGGACCAGGCCACTGGCCACCCAGGCGGTGGTGTCGGTGTTGACGCCGATCCCGAACGGCGGCGGCGCCACGAAGCCGCCCGTGGCCGGGTCCTGCACCGAGTGCAGCAGCGCCAGGGCCTGCTGCAGGTCGGGATCGTCCGGCTTCACGCCGGCCGCGCAGAAGGCGGCGAGTGCCGAGCCGGTCATGTCGATGTCCGGCGTCGCCCCCGGCGAGGCGTTCCAGCTCCAGCCGCCGTCGGCCAGCTGACTCGTGCGCAGACCGTCGACGAGTCGCTGCAACAGCACCTGCGGCGCACCCACCTGCTGCAGCGCGATGACGCCGAAGATGTCGTCGTTGAGGAGCCCGGGCGAGCCGATCTGGGTGCCGTCGAAGAGCTCGGCCAGCCGGGCGACGAGGTTGCTGCGGGTGGCGTCGCTCGCGGTCGAGAGGCGCGAGGCCTGGATCCCGCCGGCGTCGCCGGCGAGGATGCCGCGAGCGGCGTCGGTCGCCGCCCCACCCGGCCCGCCGACCTGCCATTCGTCCAGGTAGAAGTCCTGGGCGCTGGCGTCGAGGAGCGAGGTGCGGACGTCGGCGGCGTTGAGGCCGACGGCGGCGAGGGCGGTCATCGCCCAGTCGCTGCCGAGGTCGCCGCTTGCCTGCTGGTTGGACTCGAACCAGCCGGCGCCACGCTCGGCCGCGTGCTCCGCTGCGGCTGGGCTGACGTAGGCGCTGGCGCTGCCAGTGCCGGCGGCCAGTGCCGCCAGGCTCAGGGCCACTGCCGCGAACGCGCGCAGGGGCCGTGGAAGGGAACTGCCGATTGGCGTTTTCATCGCCGTCTCCTTGTTCAAAGGGCGGCGACGCACGCGCGGATGGCGAGTGGCCGGCCGCCTAGTCGCGAGGCGAACCTCCTTGCGACTCTCGGCCGGATATTCGGGCTCGGGATCGTCCTCCCGACCTCCCTTCCCGAGCCAAGCCGGCCCAGTGGGACTACAGGTCAGTCGTCACCCATACCGCTGCGCGTCAGCCCCGGATTCGCACCGGAGTTCCCCACGCCGTGAGTCGTCGGCCACCCTACACCCGCCGCCGAACCGCGGCGTCAGCCGTGGTCGCGGCCGGCTTCGAAGCCTTCGCGGTAGGCGCGCTCGAAGGCGGTCGGCAGCGGCGGCCGCGGCGCGTAGCGGGCGGCGACGGTGAGCCTCCGCAACAGCTCGGAGTGAATCCCTTCGGTCTCCTCGACCCCGCGCTCGACGGCCCCGAGCAGGTAGCCGAGGCGGACGTTGGCCGGCCCGCCCGGTTCCTCGCGCGCTTCCGCGTTCAGCATCGTCGCCGTCTCGACCAGCGCTTCGCCGACGTTCGCCAGGTCGCCGGGCTCTTGGTTCTCGGCCAGGCACTCGCCGATCCGCGTCTCTCCGTCGAGCGTCGCTTCGCCCGGTACCGCGCTCAACGCGCTCAGGTAGGTCTCGGGCCCCTCCAGGCAGGCGACCGGCGTCGAGCTGTCCTTGCCGTCGCCGCAGCCGCTCGCGAGGAGGGCGAGCGCGGCGAGGAGGCCGAGGGCGAGGCGGGCGCGCATCGCGGCAATCCTAAGGACCGGCCGCGCCGGCGCCGCTCACGATCCCTGCAGGGCCGCCGCCGCCAGCGCCCCGATCAGCGCCTGCTGCAGCAGCTCGCGCAGCTCCTCGCGGCCGACGTCGTCGTGCTCGAGCCAGCGCAGCACGGCGCCCTCGACGAAGAAGATCCAGCCCTGCACGGCGGTTTCCAGCAGCGGCGTGCGGGCGACCGGGACCGGCGCCCCCTCCCAGGAGGAGAGCGAGTCGATCAGGGCGTCGAGCCGCTCGCGGCGGCCGGCCTCCAGGGCCTCCTGGATCGCCGGGTCGTCGCCGCCGCGGCTGCGGAAGATCGCCGTGTAGGCGACCTCGTGCTCTTCGACGAAGTCGAGGAAGCGGTCGATGCTGGCGCCGAGCTGCTCGGCGGGGGGGAGGTCGGGGTCGGGCGCGGTCAGCTCGCCGAGTTCCTGCTGCCCGCGCTCCAGAGCCGCCAGCACGAAGTCCTGCTTGGTCGGGAAGTAGTGGTAGAGCAGGCCCTTGGAGACGCCGGCCGCCGCCGCGATCTCCTCGATCGAGACCTCGTCGTAGGGACGTCGCCCCAGCAGCTCCGCCCCGGCGGCCAGCAGCTGCTCGCGGCGGGCGTCGGTGCTCATGCGCGAGCGCTTGGCCAGCTTCACGGGGCCGAGGCTAGTTCCAATTGACCGAGAGTTCAATAGCTGCTATCAATCCAGGCCTTATTGAACTTCGGGTCAACAATCCCCGGCGAGTGGCAGCGGCGATGGCGGCGGGCCGCGTCGCGATCGGCGCCGCGGCGCTCTTCGCCCCCAGCGCGACGGCAAGGCTGATGGGCTTCCCCGCCGAGCAGGACAACGCCTCGGCACGGCTGATGGGCCGGCTCTTCGGCGTCCGCGACGTCGCCCTCGGGGTCCTCGTCTGGCGCTTCCGGGACGAGCCCGCCCTGGCGCCCTGGGCCTACCGCTTCAACGCCGCCGTCGATGGCGGCGACGCCGCCTCGATCGCGGTGGCGCTGCTCGGCCGCCAGGGGATCGACCGCGGCGCGATCTCCAGCACCGTCCCCGCCGTCGGCGCCGCGATCGGCTGGACCGCCCTGGCCAGCGCCAGCGAACGGTCCGGGGAGGCCTCGGCATGAGCGCCACCGCCGTCGCCCCCGCGCCGCCGCGGACTGCCGCCCTGCCGCCCGGCCCGCGGGGGCCGCGGGCCCTCCTGCTGGCCCGCTTCCTCACCCAGCCGACCGGCTTCTTCGAGGACTGCCATAAGCGCTACGGCGACTACTTCACCCTGCAGCTCGCCTCCGGGCGCACCCAGGTGATCTGCTCCGACCCGGAAGCGGTGAAGACGGTCTTCACCGCCGATCCCGACCACCTGCTGGCCGGCAAAAGCAACGAAATCCTCGCCCCGATCCTCGGCACCCGCTCGGTGCTGATCCTCGACCGCGGCGAGCACCTGCGCCAGCGCCGCCTGCTGCTGCCGCCCTTCCACGGCGAGCGGATGAAGAACTACGCGGAGACGATGCGGGAGATCGCCGAGCGCCAGGTCGCCGCCTGGCCGCGCGGCGAGTCGTTCCCGACCCAGCCCTCGATGCAGGCGATCACCCTCGAGGTGATCCTCCGCACCGTCTTCGGGCTCGACGACGAGGAGGGGCTGGAGCGCGTCGGCGCGCCGCTGCGCCGCCTCCTCGACGCCACCGCCAACCTCCCCTGGCTCTTCGCCCTGCAGGTGACCAGCTCCGAGAACCCGCGGCCGCGCAGCCCCTGGGGACGCTTCAACGCCCTGGTCGCTGCCGCCGACGCGGTCGTCTACGAGCAGATCCGCGAGCGCCGCGCCCACCTCGGCGAGGACGGCCACGACGACATCCTCTCGCTGCTGCTCGAGGCCCGCGACGAGGACGGCGAGGGGCTCACCGACCTGGAGCTGCGCGACGAGCTGATGACCCTGCTGCTGGCCGGCCACGAGACGACCGCGAGCGCCCTCAGCTGGACGCTGGAGCGGCTGGTCCGCCACCCGGAGATGCTGGCTCGGCTCGAAGCCGAGGTTCGCGGCGGCGAGAGCGAGGAGTACCTCGACGCCACGATCAAGGAGACGCTGCGGCTGCGCCCGGTCGTCCCCGCGGTCGGCCGCTACCTGACCGCGCCGCTGGAGATCGGCCCCCACGTCCTCCCCGAGGGCGTCTACGTCAACCTCTCGATCGTCCTCCTGCACCGGCGCCCCGACCTCTATCCCGACCCGCTCGCCTTCCGCCCCGAGCGCTTCCTCGAGCGCCCGGCCGGCACCTACGAGTGGATCCCCTTCGGCGGCGGCGTCCGCCGCTGCCTCGGCGCCAGCTTCGCCCTCTTCGAGATGAAGGTCGTCCTCCGCGAGATCCTCGAGCGCCTGCGCCTCGAGCCCGAGGCCGGCCCGGACGAGCCCGTCGGCCGCCGCGCGATCACCTTCACCCCCAAGCGCGGCGGTCGCATCCAGGTCGAGGCGGCGGCATGAGCACGGTCGCCACCGAGCACGCCACAGCGGGGCTGGCCGCCCAGGCCGCCCTGCTGGCCGACGGCGAGGTCGGCGCGGTCGAGCTGCTCGACGACACCCTGGTCCGGATCGAGGCGGCGCAGCCTCATCTCAACGCCTTCCGGCTGCTGCGTCCGGAGGCGGCGTTCGCCGAGGCCGAGGAGGCCGACCGTCGCCTCGCCGCCGGCGAGCGGCTGCCGCTGCTCGGCGTGCCGATCGCGATCAAGGACGACATGGACCTGGCCGGCCACCCGACCGCCTTCGGCTGCGCGGGCGAGTTCGAGGCCTGCGCCGAGGACGGCGAGGTGGTTCGGCGGCTGCGCGCGGCCGGGGCGGTGATCGTCGGCAAGACCAACACGCCGGAGATCGGCCAGTGGCCGTTCACCGAGGGCCCCGCCTTCGGCGCCACGCGCAACCCCTGGTCCGCCGAGCACACCCCGGGCGGCTCCTCGGGCGGCGCCGCCGCGGCGGTCGCGGCGGGCCTGCTGCCGGCCGCGGTCGGCTCCGACGGGGCCGGCTCGGTCCGCATCCCCGCCTCCTGGACCAACCTGGTCGGCCTGAAGCCGCAGCGCGGCCGGATCTCCACCTGGCCGGCGCCGGAGTCCTTCAACGGCCTCGCCTGCAACGGCCCGCTGGCCCGCACCGTCGGCGACGCGGCCCTGCTGCTCGACGTTCTCGCCGGCAACGTCGACGGCGACCTGCACCGCCCGCCCGTCCCGGCCGAGCCCTTCGCCGCGGCGGCCCAGCGCGACCCCGGCCGGCTGCGGATCGGCCTCGCCCTCAACGTCCCCTACAGCGGCGCCCCGGCCAGCCTCGACCCGCGCGTCCGCGCCGCGGTCGAGGACGTCGCCGCCAGCCTCGAGCGGCTCGGCCACAGCGTCGAGCCGGTCGAGATCCCCTACGGCCTCTGGCCCGGCGCCAGCATCATGCCCCGCTCGATGATCGGCATCCGCGAGTGGGCCGAGCGCCACCCGGAGCGCGCCCTGCTCGACCCCCGCACCCACCACGCCGCCAAGCTCGGCCGCGCCTTCCGCCCCCTGCTCGGCATCGCCCACTTCTCCGAGCAGGTGGCCCGCCGCCGCGTCGGCCAGGTCTTCCGCCGCCACGACGTCGTCCTCGCCCCGACCACCGCGCAGCCGCCGCTGCCGATCGGCGCCTGCGAGGGCCTCAGCAGCTGGGAGACCGACAAGCGGATCGTCGCCGCCTGTCCCTACGCCTGGCCCTGGAACATCCTCGGCTGGCCCGGCCTCAACGTCCCGGCCGGCTTCACCCCGGAGGGCCTGCCCGTCGGCGCCCAGCTGCTCGGCCAGGCGCACAGCGAGCCGCGGCTGCTGTCCCTCGGCGCCCAGCTCGAGGCCGAGCGCCGCTGGCACGACCACCGGCCGCCGGCCTAGCGTCAGTCGCCGAAGCCCGGCGCCGGCCCGGTGGCGTTGGCGCCGATGCCGCCGGTGCGGCTCTGGGAGATGCCGCCGATCGGCCCGTCGGGGACGGTCGGCTTGGCAGGAGCACGCGGCGCCCGCGCGGTCCGTTCGGTCGTTTCGCCGGGCCCGACCGGGAACACTTCGACCCATTCGGCGAGCTGGAACATCGGCGCCGGGGCGTGGTTCCAGGAGAGATGGAGGTGATGGCCGCAACCGTGGCCGCTGTCGCCTTCGTAGCCGACCCAGCGGAACGGCGGTGCCGGCTCGCCCTGGACCGGCTCGGCCCATTCGGCGAGGCGGGTGATCGCCGCCCAGCTGGCGTCGCAGGTGGTGCCGCCGCCGAGCGGGACGACGTCGACCGCGAGCCCGTTGTAGTGGTCGGAGTTGCGGACGTGGCATTCGTCGCAGCCGGCGCGCTCGCCGCTCGGCAGCGGCCCGGAGTAGCCGTCGGTGACGTAGATCGGGTAGCGCCGGGCGATCCATCGCAGGTCGGCGACGATGCGCCGGTCGACCACGTCGCCCGCTTCGTGCGGGATCGAGGCCGGGATCGGGACGATCTGCCCCACCGCGAAGACCTGCTTGGTGGAGACCGGACCGGCGAAGGCGCTGCTCGCCGCGGCCAGGAGGCCGAGCAGCAGCAGCGCGAAGACGGCGAGGTGAGGCGAACGTCGCGGCCGAGTTCTCACCTCCTGCCTATCGGCAGTGAGGCCTCGGACCCTGCAACCGACCCTGCAAACCGCCGTTCCGCTGTGACTTTGCTCTCTATATGGAGGCAAAGGCACAGCGGAACGGGGGCGGGATAGGGTTCGCCTCATGCCGACGGTGCGGGACGCCACTTTCGACCTCTTTCGGGAGCAGGGGATGACGACGATGTTCGGCAACCCGGGCTCGACCGAGCTGCCGATGCTCGCCGACTTCCCTTCGGACTTCCGTTACGTCCTCGGGCTGCAGGAGGCGGTCGTGGTCGGGATGGCCGACGGCTACGCCCAGGCCTCCGGCAAGACCACCGTCGTCAACCTCCACACCGCGCCCGGCGTCGGCAACGCGATGGGGGCGATCTTCAACGCCCAGGCCAACCACTCGCCGCTGCTGATCACGGCCGGCCAGCAGGTCCGCGCCCACATCACCATGCAGGCCAACCTCACCAACCGCGACGCGACCCGGATGCCGCACCCGCTGGTCAAGTGGTCCTACGAGCCGCCGCGGGCCGAGGACGTGCCGCTGGCGCTCGCCCACGGCGCCCACCTGGCCGGCCTGGCGCCGCGCGGCCCCGTCTTCGTCTCGCTGCCGATGGACGACTGGGGCGTCGAGGTCGACGCCGCCGACGCCAAGGCGGCGATCTCCCGCAAGGTGACCGGCCGGGCGACCGCCGACCCCGAGGCCGTGCGCGCCCTCGCGATGCGCCTCGACGCGGCGAAGAACCCGGTCCTCGTCGCCGGCCCCGACATCGACGCCTCCGGCGCCTGGGACCTCGGCGTCGCCCTCGCCGAGCGCCAGCGCCTGCCGGTCTGGGCCTCGCCGGCCACCGGCGGCAACCGGCTCGGCTTCCCCGAGGGGCACCCCAACTTCCGCGGCGTCCTGCCCCCGGCGATCGGCCCGGTCGGGATGACCCTCGAGGCCCACGACCTGATCCTCGTCGTCGGCAGCTCGGTCTTCCCGTACTACCCGTACATCCCCGGGCCGCTGCTGCCCGAGGGGGCGGAGCTGGTCGCGATCACCAGCGACCCCGACGAGGCGGTGCGGGCGCCGATGGGCGACGCGATCGTCGCCGACGTGAAGCTGACCCTGGCGGCGCTGCTGGAGGCGGTCCCGGAGTCGAGCCGGCCGGTGCCGGAGCCGAACCAGCCGCCCCAGGAAATCCCGGTCGCCGACCCGCTCAGCCCCTCGACGGTGCTGACCGCGCTCGGCGAGGCGCTGCCCGAGGACGGTATCGTCGTGCTCGAGTCGCCGACCAGCACCCTCGCCCTGCGCAACCAGCTACGCCTCTCGCGGCCGGGCAGCTACTACTTCGCGGCCGGCGGCGGCCTCGGCTTCGGCCTCGCCGCCTCGGTCGGCGTGCAGATCGCCCAGTCCGACCGCCCCGTCGTCTGCGTGCTCGGCGAGGGCTCGGCCCAGTACGCGATCACCGCCTTCTGGAGCGCCGTCGCCTACGACGTCCCGGTCACCTTCCTGGTCATGCAGAACCAGGAGTACGGGATCCTCAAGTGGTTCGCCGAAGCCGAGGGCGTGGCCGGCGCGCCCGGCCTCGACCTGCCCAAGCTCGACGTCGCCTCGGTCGCCGAGGGCTACGGCATCGAGGCCCACCGCGCCGGCGACCGCGACGCCGCCGCCGGCGCCCTGGCGACCGCCCTCGCCTCCTCGAAGCCGTCGCTGGTCGAAGTCCCGGTGGCGCCGGGCATGGCGCTCTTCTAGGGCGCGACTTCGGGGACAATGGCCTGATGGCGCTACTCGAGCGAAGCCCGCAGGCCCTGGCGCCCCCGCCCGGCGTAATCGCCCCCGACCGCGCCCCCGACGAGATCGCCGCCGGCGTCGCCCAGCCGCTGCGCGGCGAGCTGGAGGCGCTGCTCGGCGCCGACCGCGTGCTCGGCACCGCCGGCGACATCGTCAAGTACGCCTCCGACGCCAGCCCCTACCGGCTCTTCCCACGCGCGGTGGTGATGGCGAAGGAGCCGGGCGACGTTGCCAAGGTCCTCGCCTACGGCCGCGAGAAGGGGATCCCGGTCACCTTCCGGGCCGGCGGCACCAGCCTCAACGGCCAGGGCCAGAGCGCCGGCATCCTCGTCGACGTCCGCCGCCACTTCGGCGGCGTCGCGGTCGAGGACGACGGGGCGCTCGCCCGCGTCAAGCCCGGCACCGTGCTCGGCCACGCTAACCGCGTCCTCGCCCCGCACGGCCGCAAGCTCGGTCCCGACCCCGCCAGCACCGACATCGCCTGCGTCGGCGGCGTCGTCGCCAACAACTCGGGCGGGATGCGCTGCGGCACCGCCAAGGACTCCTACTCGACGGTCCGCTCGCTGACCTTCGTGCTGCCCTCGGGGACGACGATCGACAGCGCCGCGCCGGGCGCCGCCGAGCGCTTCGCCCGCGAGGAGCCGGAGCTGGTCGCCGGCCTGGAAGCGATCCGCGACGAGATCCGCGCCGACGAGGAGCTCAGCGCCCGGATCCGCCGCAAGTTCGCGATCAAGAACACGACCGGCTACCGGCTCTGCGCCTTCCTCGACGCCGAGGAGCCGCTGGAGATCTTCCGCCGCCTCCTGATCGGCTCCGAGGGGACGCTCGGCTTCGTCGCCGAGGCGGTCTTCGAGACCGTGCCCCTGCCGGCCCGCACCACCACCGCCTGGGTCCACTTCCCGGACATCGACCAGGCGATCGCCCCGGTCCGCGAGCTGGTCGACGCCGGCGCCACCGCGGTCGAGCTGATGGTCGCGCCGGCCCTGATCACCGCCGCCTGGAACATGGTCGGGGCGCCCGAGGAGTGGAAAGAGCTGCCGCCCGAGTCGGCGGTGCTACTGGTCGAGTTCGGCGCCGCGACGGAAGCCGAGCTCGACGCCTACGTCGCCAAAGCGAACGAGATCTTCGCCAGCCGCGAGACGATCCGCCCGATCGACTTCACCCGCGAGGCGGAGGGGATCGAGCTGGCCTGGCGGGTCCGCGAGGGCCTGCACGGGCTGATCGGCCGGATTCGCATCCCCGGCACGGCGCTGATCGTCGAGGACGTCTGCGTGCCCCCGGAGCGGATCGCCGAGGGCGCCCGCGACCTGCAGGCGCTGCTCGGCGAACACGGCTTCCTGCCCGGCGTCGCCGGCCACGCCTCGGCCGGAAACCTGCACTTCATGCTGACCCCGGACTTCGCCAAACCGGAGGACCTCGAGCGCTACGAGGCCTTCATGGCCGGCCTGGTCGAGCTGATCGTCGACAAGTACGACGGCTCCCTGAAGGCCGAGCACGGGACCGGGATCAACATGGCCCCTTATGTAGAGCGCGAGTGGGGGGAGAAGGCGACCGAGCTGATGTGGCGGGTGAAGAGCCTGGCCGATCCCGACAACGTCCTCTCCCCCGGCGTGGTCCTCAACCGCGACCTTGGCGTCCACCTCCGCAACCTGAAAACGACGCCGCCGATCGAGGAGTCGGCGACGACCTGCGTCGAGTGCGGCTTTTGCGAGCCGGTCTGCCCGAGCCGCAATCTGACCACGACGCCGCGGCAGCGGATCGTCCTGCGGCGGGAGATGGCCCGCCAACCGGCCGGCTCGCCGGTGCAGCGGGCCCTGCTCGAGGAGTTCTCCTACGAGGCCCTCGACACCTGCGCCACCGACGGCTCCTGCCAGATCGCCTGTCCGGTCGGGATCGACACCGGCAAGTTCGTCAAGGAAATGCGGACGCAGCGCCACACCGAGCGCGCCGAAGCGGCGGCGCTGGCGACGGCGAAGCGGTGGGGGAAGGTCGAAGCGGCCTCGCGGCTCGGCCTCCGCGTCGGCGGCCCGTTGGCGCGGCGGACCAAGCGCGGCGCAGCGCTGCCGCCACCGGCCAAAGCCGGTCTGCCCGACACCCCGCGCCAGGGGGCGGCTGCCGTGTACGTCTCCTCGTGCACGAATCGCATCTTCGGCCGGCCGGCCGCCTCCGCCGGTGCCGGCTCGCTCGCTGAGGCCCTGGTCGAGGTCTCCCGCCGCGCCGGCCTCCCCGTCTGGATCCCCGACGACGTCGCCGGCAGCTGCTGCGGCCTGCCCTGGAGCTCGAAAGGCTTCGCCGACGCCCACCGCCACAAGGCCAACGAGATGGTCGCGAAGCTCTGGGCCTGGAGCGGCGAGGGCGAGCTGCCGGTCGTGATCGACGCCGCCTCCTGCACCGGCTCGGTCGCCGACCCCGGCGACGGCGTCCTCAGCGAGGAGAATGCCGCCCGCCTCGCCCAGCTGCGGATCCTCGAA
>Ga0190271_10000748_pt1 | contig 17095 bp, 16 predicted proteins | sample Popmic356T_FD_133747 | JGI IMG/M metagenome (GOLD analysis project Ga0190271, IMG submission 133747) | Populus adjacent soil microbial communities from riparian zone of Weber River, Utah, USA - 356 T | ecosystem: Environmental > Terrestrial > Soil > Riparian zone | place: USA: Utah | collected...
AACGTCGTGAGACAGTTCGGTCCCTATCTGCCGTGGGCGTTGGAAATTTGAGGGGAGCTGCTCCTAGTACGAGAGGACCGGAGTGGACGTACCTCTGGTGTTCCGGTTGTCACGCCAGTGGCACCGCCGGGTAGCTATGTACGGAAGGGATAACCGCTGAAAGCATCTAAGCGGGAAGCCCACCCCAAGATTAGATTTCCCTGGGGACTCGATCCCCCTAAAGGGCCCTCGTAGACTACGAGGTTGATAGGCTGGGTGTGGAAGTCGAGCAATCGATGAAGCTAACCAGTACTAATTGCCCGTGAGGCTTGACCATATAACACCCAAACGGTTTGGGTGAGCGATGCAACAGAGCGACGGGACGGATCATCCCAAATTGCGCGTTCCGCGCTGCAGAGAGCAGCGAGGGCGCATAACGGTTTGCCTGGCGGCAATAGCGGGCGGGAACCACCCGATCCCATTCCGAACTCGGAAGTGAAAACGTCCAGCGCCGATGGTAGTGTGGAGCTATTCCACGCGAGAGTAGGTCATCGCCAGGCTCTTAAAAGCAAAACCCCCGGTCGTAAGGCCGGGGGTTTTTTCATTCTGGCGTCCGTGCGCCGCTAAGACGGCTTCTTCTTGCGCGCGCCGGTCCCCGGCCCGTGATCGTACGGGTTGATAGCGCGCCGCGAGGTCGGCTTCTTCGGCTCGTCTTCGATCGCGAGCTCGGGGTGGTCCAACCGGTTCAGGAAGTCGTAGGTCCGGGCGCAAGGGTCGGACTCCATGCGCTTGGCGCGCATCGGGTCCATTTTCCACTCGAGCACCGAGCGGCCGACGTCATCCTTCGAGATGACCCATTCTTTTCTTGGAGTTTTGCGGCGTTCCATGTTGCGGGAAGAGGTGCCTTCTTGGCGGGCATGCTCGCACATAGCCACGCCGAGCTACGGGACCGAAGTCGCAGATCGGCCGTCCTGCGTTATGTCGTATCCCAGCAAGCTAGTACCCTGCGAGCTCGAGATAGCCCTGACCGGTCAAGGCACCGCCGGGCCCTTGGCCCGCGGCGCGAACGGCGCCTTCCCAGTAGCGGACCGACAGATCGAGCTCCTGATTCTCGAGGTAGGGCTGCACGTCGAGCGTGAGGCCGGCGGCGGGTGCCTCGAGCCGCCACGCGACGGGATAGCGCACGCCGCTCGTCCCGCTCGTCCAGTGCTCCAGCACGGTCAGCTCGACGTCGCTCGCCGCCAGCGGGATCCGCGCACCGTCGGCGCGGAGCAGGCTTCCGCTGCTGTACGGACTCGCTTCACCGCTCTGCGTCCGCAACCGATAGAACATCAAGCTGCTTCCGTCGGACAGATGCAGCGCGAACCAGTCCCACCCTCCCGTGCCGGGATCGAGCGAGCTCGTGCTCCATTCGCGGTCGAGCCACGCGAGCCCTTCGACCGTGAACGTTTCGCCTTCGACCGTGAGGCGGCCATTCGCGGCGAGCCGAGGCACAGAGTAGTAGTGCGAGGCGTTGCCGGCGCCGGCTCCTTTGGTGTCGAGCCCGCGATTCCCATGCGCAACGTGGCCGACCGTCGACGTCAAGTCGAGCCCGAGGGCGATCGCATCGTCGCGCGCGTCGAGCCGCAGCGTGAGCTCGTCGCCGACGCCTTGGCCGGCCGCCGCCCACTCCTTGACCCAAACTCGCAGCGGGTCCGTCTCTGCGCCGGCGAGGCCGAGCGCCTCGCGCGTCAGCCGCTCCCGCGCGATGAAGCGTCCGCCCTCGGTATCCGTGACAGCGAAATGCGCCATCCAAACTTGCTCCGCCCGCCAAGCGGATGCGCCTGCGCGCGCCGCGTCGGCGGGCCCGAGGGCGTAACGGAAAAACGTCAGCTCGAAACCGAAGTGGCGACCGCTGGTCGTCGCCAGGTTGCCCGTGAAGTACCACCATTCGGTCCGATACTCTGGATGAGGGCCGTGATCGGCCGGAAAGACGAAGGCGCGCGGTTCAGTCGCTCGCGCGAAACCGTCGCCGGCCTCGCCGCCCAGCAGCCGCAAGCCCGTGCGCTGCGGCGCGACCGGGCCTTCCTGTGCGACTTCGCTACAGGCTGCAACTACCGCGAGCATCCAGAGGGCGCCAAGGAGCCGCCGCATCAATCCTCCCGCAAGGCCGCGCCGAGCTCGATTCGCCCGGCGCGCCAAGCCGGATAAGTCCCGGCGAGCAGCGCCGCAACAACCGCCAGCAACACGCCCGACATCAATGCTTGCGGCGTGATCACGAAATCCATCGTCCAGCCGAACGACCGCCGATTGATCACGTGCACGAGCAACCACGCGAGCGCCGTGCCGATCGGTGCCGCGGCGAGCCCGGCCGCGAGCCCGAGCAGGCCGGTTTGTGTCAGCAACGTCGCGCCGAGCCCGCCAGGCGTGAAGCCGAGCGTTCGTAGCACGCTGAGCTCGCGCGCGCGCTCGAGCTCGATGGCGAGCAGTGCGCTCAAAATGCCGAAAAACGCGACGACCCCGGCGAGCACGCGCAGCACCTCGGTCACCTTGAAGGTCCGGTCGAAGACGGCCAGCGACAGCTCCTCGATCCTCGCGCTCGATCGTACCCGCGCCGTCGCACCCGCGAGCGCGCGGACGGCTGCCTCGACACCCGCGGCGTCCGCGTTGGCAGCGAGGTCGAGACCGACGCCGGTCAGCTCGTCGTCGCGCCAATCGCGGCGGTAACGCTCGAGCGCCATCACGACGGAGGGCACGCCGGTGTTGAAATCGCGAAACGCGCCCGCGATCGGCGCGCGCCGCAGCCCGTCCGGCGCCGGCAGCTCGAGCTCGTCGCCGACGTGCAGGCCGCTCGCGAACAAAAGACGCTCCGACGCGATGACGCCCCTTCCTTCCGCCAACGCTTCGAGCGCCGCAACGTCGTCGCCGGCGACCAGCGACAAACCCCAACCGCGCGCGCCCGGCTCCACGGCCCGAATCGCGACGTCGCCGTTCGGCGTCTGCACGACCCGCGCGCGCGTCAGCGTCAGCCCTTCGACGCCGGGAATCGCCGCCAACGCGCCGGAGGCCGCGAGGGCGGATAGCACTCCCGCGTCCTCGGGCGCATTCACATAGACGTCGGCCGTCAACGTCGTCTGCAGCCAATCGTCGAGACTTGCGCGGAAGCTCGCGATCATGAGCCCGACGCCGTTGACGGTCGCGACCGAGACGGCGAGAGCCGCGGTCGCGACGCCGGTCCGGCTCAAGGATGCGCTGACGCCGCGAACCGCGAGCGTGACGGGCATTCCCGCGCGCCGGCCGAGCACCCGATCGATCGCACTCATCAGCGCGACCGTCGCGAGCGGCGTCAGCAACGCGCCCGCTGCCAAGACTCCGAACAATCCCGCAAAGGCCGCGTACAGCTCGCTCGGGCCGAACGCGAGCACCAGGCCGCTTGCGGCGAGCACGGGCAACGCAACGTAGGCGGCGCGCCGAGCCGCCTCGTGCGCGCGCCGCTCGAGCACAGCGCGGCGCAGCGCGGCCGCCGGCGCGATTCGCGCGGCATCGAGAGCGGGCTTGGCCGCGGCGAGCAGCGTTGCGACGAAGCCGAGCGCAGCGCCTTGCGCGTAGATCCACGGCGATGGCTCGGCAGCGTCGACCGCTGCATTGAACGACAGGTCGCCGATCGTTCGCAGCACGAGATCCACGAGGCCGATCGCGAGGGCGTGGCCGAGCACGAGCCCGAGCCCCGTTGCCACGGCGGCTATCCCCAAGGCCTCCCAGAGAATCGTCCGAAGGATCTCGGCGCGAGACACGCCGAGCGTCCGCAAGATGCCGAGCGTCTGCGTTCGCTGGAGGATCGCGAAGGCCATCGTCCCGTAGATGAGGAACATGCCGACGACGAGCGCCAGCAGCCCGAGCGCCGTCAAGTTCGTGCGGAACGCCGTGGTCAGCTCGCGGAAGGCGCTGTCCTCGGTCTCGGCCGCGACGAGCATGGTGCCGGGAGGCCGCGCTTCCGCGAGCGCGCGTGCTTGCGCCTCGGTCAGATCGAGATCGATGCGGTCGAGGCCGCCGAGCGCCTCGAGCAGCTCCTGCGCCGTCGCGATATCGGCCACGATCGGCGGCTCGGCTGCAACGTCGGCGGCGCCCGCAGGCATTATTCCGATTACGCGCGCGACCACTGCGCGCCCGCCGACCGTCAGCGTCATCGAACTGCCGCTTGCGAGCCCAAGCTCGCCGGCCAGTTCCTCCGGCAACAGAACGGTGCCGGGCTCGACGATGAGCTCTGCGATGTCGCCGGCGCGCGGCGGCGCCAGCTGCGCCATGCGCAGCGCAACCGCGCCGAGAACCGGGTCGATGCCGAGCAGCGGCACGCGCAAGCCGGGCCGGCCCGGAAGGCCTACCTCGCCCTCGACGACGGGCGCCGCGGTTAGCGTGCCGTCGCGGATGACGAGCTCGCGATACGAGCGTTCGTCGAGACGGCCGGCGAGCGGCAGCAGCCGATGGGTGATCGAGCCGCGCACTGCTGCCGCGGCGACGTCGAACGCGCGTGCGGCGCTGTCGTTCGCCAGGCTCACGCCGACGTACACGCCGACGCCGAGGCTGATGCCGGCGATCGCGAGCCCGAGCTGCCACGGATGGCGCAGGTAGAAGCGCAGCGACGCGCGGCGCAACAAACCTGTCACGGCGCCAAGTCCTCGATGCGGCCGGCGCGGATAGTGAGCACGCGAGCGGCTCGTGCGGCAAGCTCGGCGCCGTGCGTCGCGACGATCAACGTGGCGTTCCGTTCGCCGCACGTGCGCCGCAGCAGCTCGAGCACGTGCTGCGCCGTTTCCACGTCGAGATTTCCCGTCGGCTCGTCGGCCAGCACGAGCTTCGGCTCGTGGATCACGGCTCGCGCGATCGCGACGCGTTGCTGCTCGCCGCCGGAAATGTCCTCGGGGAACCGGTCCGCGCAGCGTTCGAGCCCGAGGTCCGCGAGCAGCTCGCGGCTGCGGCGCTGCACTTCCGCGGGCGCGACATCGTTCAACGCGAGCGGCAGCTCGACGTTCTCGGCAACGGTCAATGTCGGAATCAAGTTGAAAGACTGAAACACGAACCCGAGGCCGCGCCGGCGCCGCCGCGCACGCTCGGTCTCCGTCAGCGTCGTGAGATCCGTGCCGTCGACGCGGACGAGCCCGGTGTCGGCGGACTCGAGCCCGCCCATGAGCCGCAGCAAGGTCGACTTACCGGAGCCGCTGCGGCCCATGATGGCGACGAATTGGCCGCGTTCGACCGTCAGGCACGCGCCGTCGAGGACGGTCTGAGTCCCGTACCGCTTGCCGACGTCCTTGAGCTCGATCCATGCCGTGGCGGCATTCATACGGCGATCCTACGCGACACCTTCGGGTCGTGTCGGTCAGCGGGGCCGCGGACGCGCAGCGCCGTTCGACACGGCGGCCGACGGCAGCTTTGCGTGCAGACGACTTCGGTGACTATTGCGGTTGCGCTTGCGGGGTGTTGCGGCTGCGAATGATGAGCCAGCGGTTGCCGCGCGCCGTCTCGAGCAGCGGTCGATCCGGCATCACCGCGACGGGGTCGCCGACAGCCTGGAGCAGATCGAGGTCATCGAGCGAGTCCCCGTACGCGCTCGCCTCGCTCAAGGTCGCGCCGATTTCGGTCGCGAACTGCGCCGCGATCTCGAGCTTGGCTCTCCCGAACGGGTGTACCACGGGCGGACCGCCGAGGTAGCGGCCGTCGCGCTCGCGGCAGACGGTGGCCCGCACGTGCGCGACGCAGAGCGCGCTCGCGAGCGCCCGGGCGATCGGCTCCAGTGTCCCGGACAAGAGCACGACGGTGTCGCCGTGCCGCAAGTGGCTCTGGAGCCGCTGCACGGCCGGCGCGTAGAGGCGCGGAAGAATCTCTTCGGCCACGAAGCTCGCGGCCAACGTCCGCACGCGCGCCGTGTCGAGCTTGTAGAGATACGCCTTGTTCTTCTTCGCAGTTAGTCGCCCGAAGACCGGGAGGAAGCGCAGCCAGAACGTCAGGTACGCGACGACCTGCCGCGGCCCTTGATGGCCACGCTTGAGTAGGTAGCGCCAGAACCTCCGTTCCGTGCTGCCCTCGACCAGCGTTCCGTCGATGTCGAAGATAGCCAGCTTCATTGCCGCCTTCCTGGTCTCCTTAAGATATCGCTCTTTTGGGTATACACAAACTCGGCGATCACGGGCAGGCCGCGCGCGATGCACAGCGCCACCGAGAGGTACACGAAGAAATACGTCAAACCGGTCAGCAGCCAGCCTACGCGCCCCCAGAGCTCGGGTAGCAGCGCAGGAAACGGGGCTTGCAGCGCGAGACCGGCGAAGGCCGAGGCCTTGGCGACGGCGTACAGCGCCCGCACGAACTTGCCGGCAACGATGAATTTGCCGAGCGGCGAGCGCATCAGCGCGAACGGCGCCACGCCTTTCGCGACGGCGTTGCTCGAGCGAATCGTGTCGACGATGACGCCGCGAATGATGAACACGAGCGGCACCCAAATCGGGACGAGGTCGACGTCTGCCGCGACGAACCATAGCGTGAGCTCGACGATGCGATCCCCGGCGATGTCGAACAGCGCGCCGAATAGGCTCGTTTCGTTGCGCTTGCGCGCGATATAGCCGTCGAGCCCGTCGGAGACGAAGATGAAGATGATCAGAAAGAAGCTCGCAAACGACCACGCCGACACCGGCTGGTAGAAGAGCCATACGACGACGAGCAACAGCAGCAGCCGGCTCAAGGTCACGAGGTTCGCCATGAAGACGATTATACGAAGGCCGCCGGTGCGATCGCGCAGGTAGACTAGAGGGCGGTCCCGCAGGGGGGTGGAATGCGGTTCTACGACTATTCATTGGCGCCGAGCCCGCGCAAGGTGCGCCTGTTCATTGCCGAGAAGGGCCTCTCGATACCGACGGTCGAGGTGGATTTGCGAGCGCGCGCCCAGCTCGACGCGGGGTTTCTCGCCAAGAATCCGGGCGCGACGGTGCCGGTTCTAGAGCTCGACGATGGCACTTGCCTGACGGAGAGCCTCGCGATCTGCCACTACCTGGAGCAAGTCCACCCGGAGCCGAACCTGTTCGGCGCCGATGCGAAGGAGCAAGCGCTCGTCTTGATGTGGACCGACATCCAGACCTTCGAGGGTTACCTCGGTCTGCAGGAGGCGTTGCGCAACGGGCATCCGGCCTTCAAGAGCCGCGGCCTCGGCGGCCCTGTGTCGTATGAGCAGATCCCCGAGCTCGCGGAGCGCGGCAAACGCCGCGCCGAAGTCTATTTCAACAAGCTCGAGACGCGGCTCGGCGAGAGCGAGTACATCGCGGGCGAGCGCTACACCTATGCCGACATCGTGGGCTACGTATATCTCGGCTTCGCGGGGCGCGCGCTCGGCGGCGGGGCGCCGCTCGAAGGCCGTCCCGCGCTGCGCGAGTGGCACGACAAAATCGCCGCGCGGCCGGCGATTCAGCGCTCGTCCTAGTCGCCGCTCCGCTCCTTGAGGGAGCGCCAAGGCACGATCAACGGCTCGCCGTCATGCCGCGCGATGAACGGCTCGACGCGATAGTGAGCGCGAATCGCCGCCGAGCCGAGCGTCGTTTCCGGCGGCCCGTCGCCGACGAGGGCGCCGTCGTCCATGAGCAGCACACGGTCACAGAAGCGCGCCGCGAGGCCGAGATCGTGCAGCACGACGACGACCAGCCGCGCCCCGGAGCCGGCGCCGCCGACGTACGTGCGCAAGGTGCTCATGACGTCGAGCTGATGGTAGGGATCGAGCATTGCGATCGGCTCGTCGGCCAGCAACACGGGAGCTTCGACGGCCAGCGCGCGTGCGAGCAGGACGCGCGCACGCTCCCCGACGGAGAGGCGGTTCACGCTGCGGGCGGCGAAGTCGAGCGTATCGGTTTGCCGCATCGCCGCCGTGACCGCGGCGGCGTCGGCGGCCGTCTCGCGCGCCGCGTACGCGCGGTGCGGCAATCGGCCCAGAGCCACGAGCTCGCGCGCGGGAAGCGGCCAGTGAACGGGCGGATCCTGCGGCAAGTACGCGACGGTGCGTGCGCGCGTCCTGCCATCGAGGCGCGCGAGCGCCGCGCCGCGCCACGTCACCGTGCCCCCGTGCGCGATGAGGCCCGCGAGCGCTCGCAGCAGCGTGCTCTTGCCGGCGCCGTTCGGCCCGACGAGCGCGACGAGGGTGCCGGGCTCGAGCGCGAGCGTCGTCGGCCGCACGGCCGCGCGCGCCTCGTACTGCACCTCGATGTTCGCCGCCGAGAGCGTCATGGCGCCGTCACGCTTCGCGCGCCGGGTTGCGCATCACGAGATGCAGAAAGAACGGCGCGCCGAGCAGCGCCGTCACGACGCCGAGCTTGAGCTCGGGGCCCGGCGGCAGCAGACGGATCGCGACGTCGGCCAGCGTCGTGAGCAGCGCGCCGCCGAGAAAGCTCGGCAGCAGCAGCCGGCTCGGGTGTTGGCCGACGGCGCGGCGCAGCAAATGCGGCACGACGAGGCCGACGAACCCCACGACGCCCGTGACGGCGACGGCCCCGCCGACGGCGAGCGCCGTGCCGCCGATGACGAGCGCTTGCGTTCGCCTCGGATTGAACCCGAGGCTCGAGGCCGTGTCCTCGCCGAGCGTCAGCGCGTCGAGCCCGCGAGCGGCCGCTACGACGAGCAGCCAACCCGGCACCATCAGCGGCAACGCGAGATACACGTGGGCGAGGCTGCGGTCGGCGAGCGAGCCCAGCATCCAGAACAGGATCTCGAGTGCCGCGTACGGGCTTGGCGCGAAGTTCAGCGCGAGCGACGTCAACGCGGCGGCCAGCGCGTTGATCGCGATGCCTGCGAGCACGATCGTGAGGAAGTCGCCGCGCCGGCCCGCGAGCCCGTAGAGCGCTGCCAGCGCGAGCAGCGAGCCGCCCACGGCACCGAGCGGCAGCAACAACGACGAGGCGCCCGCGATGCCGAAGTAGAAGACCAGCACCGCGCCGAACGCTGCTCCGCTCGAGGCGCCGAGTAGCCCGGGCTCGGCGAGCGGATTGCGCAGCAAGCCTTGCAGCGCGGCGCCGCATAAGCCCAGGGTTCCACCGACGAGCAGGGCAAGCAGTGTGCGCGGCAAGCGGATCTCTTGCACGATGATCTGCGCAAGCTCGGGCCCGCCGAACCCGAACGTCGGCCCGCCGCCGTCGCGTCCGATGACCAACGATACGGCGGCGGCCAACAGGGCCAGCAGGCCGAGGATGGCGGTGAGCGCGGGTGTCGCGCCGTTGCGAGCCGTCGGGCTCACGGCAGAGCGGCCCGCTGCAGCAACGCCGCGGCTTCGATGCTGCCCGGCAAGCCACAAGCCCACAGCGCCGTGTGCACGGTGACCGTGCGCGTCGCTGCGAGCTTTGCGAGCGCCGGATGCTCGAGCACGGCGTTCGCGAGCGACGGCTGGGAGCTCCGATATCCCGTCAGCACGATGAGCTCGGGCGAGCTGCGCAACAACGCCTCCATCGACAAGCTGCCCCAGCGGTCGAGCCCGCGCTCCGCGGCGACGTTGGACAGACCTGCGATGCGCAGCAGCTCGTCGGCGAGCGAATCGGCGCCGACGGTGAAGCCGCCGGGTCGAACGATGACGGCGCCGACGCGGTGCGCGGGGCGAGTGGCTTCGATCTTGCGTATCTCCGCGTGCAACGCAGCGATGAGTTGCTCGCCGCGCGCGACTTGGCCGACGACCTCCGCGACGAGCCGTACGTTGCGCTCGATGTCCGCGATCGATGCTTCGGGCTCGAGCTCGACGACCGGGTAGCCCAGGCGGCGCAGCATCGTGCGCGTGAAGGGGCTCGTGTATGTGCCGGCCAGAACGAGGTCCGGGGCGAACTTCAGGAGCTCCTCGGCCGTGCCGTAATTCAGGATGTGCCGCTGCGCCTCTCGCGCAAGCAAGGATTCCTCGGGATCCGCCGCGAGCCAGCTCACGGTCAGGATCTGCTCGGGATCGGCGAGCGCCAAGAGGTGCTGGTCGGCGCACAAGTTGATCGAGGCGACGCGCGGTAGCGGCTCCGCCGTCGCGCCCGCCGTCGCGGCAAATGCGGCAGCGACTAGCAATGCACGGGGCGACGCGCGCGCGCGCGTCGTGGGGCGAGTCGATCGGTGCAAAGACGCGAGCTCCGTGTTCAACCCGGAGCCGCCGCCAGAAGCGGCCGAGGCGCCGAGCACTTTCTATACACGTCGCCACGACGGGAAATCCGTGCCGCGCGCTTTCCCGGCACGCGAAAGGACGACAACGGCGGCAGGTTTCCTGGCTCACCGGCTCGAGCGGTCTCGCAGGCCTTCCCGAGGACGGTCCTCAGTGGCGTAGCGCGAAACCTCGCCGGCTACAGTTGCGGGAACAGCCGCAGTGGTCTGCGTTCCCTCTTAGCCCTTTCGGGCACCGCCTGCGGTCAACCTTAGCACAGCGCGGCTATGCGACAATGCCGCCACTTTCGGCAAGCGCCTCTCGAGCAAGGGTTTCGAGCTCTGATCCGTTATCGCGTTCGCCTCGCCGACCTCGCCCGCCATTGGTTCGAGATCGAATGCCGCGTCGAAGATGCGGCCGACGAGCAGCGGTTCTCGTTGCCTGCGTGGATCCCCGGCAGTTACTTGCTGCGCGACTTCGCGCGTCACGTCGTTCGTGCCGAGGCCAAGACGGTGGGCGAAGCCCACCGGCGCGAAGCGCTCGCCGTCGTCAAGACCGGCGCCGCGGAGTGGTGCGTGCGCGGCGCCGGCGGCACACTCGACTTCACGATCACGGTCTACGCCCTCGACCAATCCGTGCGTGGCGCGTATCTCGACGGGCAGCGCGGTTATTTCAACGGCCCGTGCGTGTTCGTGCTCCCCGAAGGCCGCGACGCCGAGCCGATCGAGGTCACGCTCGAGCCGCCGCCGCACTCGGCGTGCCAAGACTGGCAGGTAGCGACGGCGCTCTCTTCGGCCGAGGTCGACGAGCGCGGCTTCGGCACCTATCGCGCAAACGATTACGACGAGCTGCTCGACCATCCCGTCGAGATCAGCGACTTCGAGAGCGTCGAGTTCGAGGCTGCAGGCGTGCCGCATCGCCTCGTCGTCGCCGGCCGGTTCGAGTCCGATCTCGATCGCGTGGCGACGGACCTCGCGCTGATCTGCACGACGCAAATCGAGTTCTTCGGCCGGCCCGCTCCGTTCGATCGGTACTGGTTTCTCGGCTTGGCCGTCGGCGAAGGTTACGGCGGCCTCGAGCATCGAGCTTCGACGAGCCTGATCTTCGGCCGCGACGACCTGCCGAAGGCCGGCGAGGCTACGCCGTCGCGCGACTATCAGCGCTTCCTCGCGCTCGCGAGCCACGAGTACTTTCACACTTGGCACGTGAAGCGCACGAAACCTGCTGCGTTCATGCCTTATCGTCTGGACCGGCGCAATCACACGCGCCTCCTGTGGGTCTTCGAAGGAATCACGACCTACTACCAGGAGCTCATGCTGCTGCGCAGCGGCGTCGTCGGCTTGAGCGCGTTCCTCCAGCGCACGGGCGAGCTGCTGACGCGGGTTTACCGGATGCCGGGCCGGTTCAAGCAGAGCCTGGATGAGTCCAGCTTCGACGCGTGGGACGTGCTGTATCGGCCCGAGCCGCATCATGCGAATAGCTCGATCAGCTACTACACGAAAGGCGCGATGGTCGCGCTCGCGCTCGATCTCAAGCTGCGGCTCGACACGGCAGGCCGCGCGTCGCTCGACGACGTCGTGCGCGAGCTCTGGCGCCGCTACGGCGCGCGAGGCGTGGGTGTTCCGGAAGACGGCTTCGAGCAACTTGCCGCCGAAATCGGCGGCCTCGACCTTGCGCAGTTTTTCACGAGCGCCGTGCGCGGCACCGAGGATCCGCCGCTGAAAGACCTGCTCGCGCAGTTCGGCGTGGGCCTCGAGCTGCGCGCCGCGGCGGGTGCGGACGACCGCGGCGGCACGCCGCGCGCGGGCAACGGCGAGCTGCTGACGCTCGGCGTCGCAGTCCGCGAGCGCGAGCACGGGCTCGAGCTCACGAGCGTGCTCGACGGCGGCGCCGCCGAGCGTGCCGGGCTCAATCCCGGTGACGTGCTCGTGGCGATCGACCGCCTGCGCGTGACGGGCCGCAATCTCGCCCGCCGGCTGGCGCGCTTCGAGAGCGGGGAGCGCGTCACGGCGAGCGTGTTTCGCGGCGACGAGCTGCTCGAGGTCGGCATCGTGCTCAAAGCCGCGCCGCTCGATACTTGCTACCTCGCCGTGCGCGACCAAGCCGATCCGATGGCCCTCGAGCGGCGTCGGGCGTGGCTCGGCGGGTAAGGGCGCCGTACCATTGCGGCAGCTGCGACTGATTCGCCGGGAAGGCAGCGCATGATCGAGCTCGGCCTCAAGGTCACGTTGGCGTATCTCGTCGGCGCCGTGCTCGGCAGCCTGCTCGTCGGCTTCTTCTACGGCGGTGTCGACATACGCAAGGCCGGCAGCGGCAACGCCGGCGGCACCAACGCGCTGCGGACGCAGGGCAAGATCTTCGCGCTCTGGGTCATGGTCATCGACATCGGCAAGGGGATCCTCGCGGCCGCCGTGCTACCGCCGCTCGTGATTCCTGGCGTCGGCCTCGATCCGTCGGTCGACCGCTCGCTCGTGCTCTACGCCGTCGCGTTCGCCGCGATCGTGGGTCACGTGTTTCCGGTGTGGTTCGGGTTCCGCGGCGGGAAGGGCGGCGCTACGGCAGCGGGGCTCCTGTGTTATCTCGCGCCCGCTGCGGCGTTGCCCGTGCTCGGCTCCTGGTTGCTGATCACGTTCACGACGGGGTTCGTCGGGCTCGCGACGATCAGCGCCTCGCTGGTCGCCGTGATCTTTCTCGGCTTCACGGCCTTGCCGGAGCAGAGCGGCCTGTTCTTGTTCGCGTGCGGCACAGCGGCGCTCCTCATCTATGCACACCGCGGCAACATCCGCCGCATGCTCGACGGCACAGAGTCGCGGTTCGCGAGCCCGGCGGCGCGCTGGTTGCGCCGCGGGCAGTAGACGCGTGTGACAGTCGAACGCTTGTTGCACGCCTTGGCAGACGGTCGAACGCATTCCGGCGAGGAGCTCGCGCGTGCGTTCGGCGTCACGCGCGCCGCCATCTGGAAGCAGGTCGACAAGCTCGCCGACTGGGGGCTCGACGTCGAAGCGGCGCCGGGCGCCGGCTACCGGTTGCCGCGCGGCCTCGATCTGCTCGACGTGGAAACACTGCGTGCGGCGCTCGAGCCGGACGTGGCTGCACGGATCGCAAAGCTCGAGGTTTTCACGGAGCTCGATTCGACTAACCGGCGCTTGCTCGCCACGCCGCCGCCCGTCGGCAAGCTCGACGTCTGCATCGCGGAATTCCAGACGGCGGGCCGCGGGCGGCGCGGCCGGCGTTGGAGCGCGCCGCTCGGCAGCGGGATTTGCCTCTCGGTTGGCTGGCAATTCGCCGGGATGCCGGCGGAGCCGGCCGCGCTGACGCTCGCCGTCGGGGTCGCCGTGCGAAGGGTTCTCGAGCGTGTGGCCGGCCTCACGATCGCGCTGAAGTGGCCGAACGATCTCGTCTTCGACGAGCGCAAGCTCGGCGGCATCTTGCTCGAGCTCGAAGCCGAGGCGCACGGCGGCGCGCACGTCGTCGCGGGCCTCGGGCTCAACGTGGCGTTGCCTTCCGCATTGCTGCCGTCGCTCAGCGATTGGCCGCGCGGCGCCATCGACCTTACGACGGCGCTCGGCAAGCCGCCGCCGCCGCGCGCCGTGCTCGCGGCCGCGCTCGTCAACGAGCTCGCCGCGCTGCTCACCGACTATCCCACTCAGGGTTTCGCCGCGTATCGCACCGAATGGCGGTCCGCCGATTTCTTGCGCGGCCGTGCCGTGAGCCTCGACGAGCCCGCCGGGCGCGTCTTCGGCACGGCGCTCGGCATCGACAGCGATGGCGCGCTGCTCGTCGAGACCGAGGCCGGCGAGCGGCGGCGCGTCGTCGCCGGCGATGTCAGCGTTCGGAGCGGCCGATGACGGTGCTCGTCGACATCGGCAACACGCGCATCAAGTGGGCGACGCTCGCGGACGACCGGCTCGTGCGCCGCGGCAGCGCCATGCATCGCGATTCGCTCGACGCAGGCGTCGCGGCGTTCGCAGCCGAGTTGCCGGCGAAGCCCCGCATCATTGCAGCGAACGTTGCCGGCGAGCGCGTGGCCGAGAGTCTCAAAGCTCTCGTCGCCGCACGTCCCGGCGCCTCGCTCGAGCTCGTGGCGCCCACCGCCGAGCGCTTCGGCGTTCGCTGCGCGTACGCGGATCCGAGCAGGCTCGGAGTCGACCGCTGGGTCGCCGTGCTCGCGGCGTACCACTCCGCGCGCGGCGCTGCGTGCGCCATCGATGCCGGCACGGCCGTCACGTTCGACGCCGTCGACGGTTCGGGCGCGCATCTCGGCGGCCTGATCTTTCCGGGCGTGCGTTTGCTCGCGTCGGCGCTCGATCGCAATACGAGCGACATCGGGCGCACGGCTGCCGCGCCTGCCGTGGCTCGCGGGCTCGACCTTCTCGGCCGCAACACCGACGCGGCTGTCGGACACGCCGCGTGGCTCGCGCTGTCCGCGGCGCTCGATCGCGCCGTCGCGACCGTCGAGCGCGCGCTCGGCACGCGGCCCGTCGTGTACTTGACGGGCGGCGACGCGGAGGCGCTGCGAGGTTGGCTGGAAACTCGAGCCGAACTGCGGGCAGACTTGGTGCTGGAAGGCCTCGGGTTGTTCGCCGCCGCGCAAGTGAGCTGATGCGCCACCTCTTTCTCTTGCTCGTGCTCGCGAATCTTGCCTTCGCCGCTTGGAGCGCCTGGTTTGCGCGGCCCGCCAACGTCGGACGCCGCACGGACGACGGGGCGCCGGCCCTCACGCTCGTCAGCGAGGTGCCGAACGATCTGCGCAGCAGCGGAGTCGTATCGGAGCAGGTCGCGGAAGCGGGACAAGACGCTCCCGTCCTCATCGCGCCCGCCGTGGTCCCGAACGCCGAGCCCGAGGCCGAAGCAACGCCCGAAGATCCGCCGACACCCGAGCCGAGTGCCGCGCAAGCCGTCGCGAGCTGCACGAGCGTCGGCCCGTTTCACGAGCTCTCGCAGGCCGCGACGGCCGCGGCTGCTCTGCGAAACGCGGGTTATCAGCCGCTGCAGCGCGTCGTCGAAGGCGACGTCTGGAGCGGTTACTGGGTCTACATTCCGGCGATTCCGACCGAGCAGGAAGCCAACGAGGCCCTCGCAAAGGTCCGCGAGGGCGTCCGCGAGGCGCGTATTCCGGACGCCTATGTCATTCGCAACAGCGACAGCGGCAATCTCGTGTCGCTCGGCGTGTTCAGCGAGATCAGCGGCGTGAGCCGGTTGCGCGACGAGGTCCGCGCGCTCGGCTTCGAGCCGCAAGTCGTCGATCGCACGCGCCGCGCGACTGTGTATTGGATCGATGTCGCCCTCGCGCCGGACCAGGCGCTCGATTTCGACGCGCTCCAGCCGCCAGGCCGCATCATCCGGCTCGAGCAGCGCGCCTGCGAGGCGCCGGGTTAGCGGCTTCCGCCGATAGAGGATTCTTCAGCGACCCTCGTGGCGTACGATATGGCCGCTTCGGGTATCGTTTTCGTCCCGCCGATCTCGCGAGGAGCAAGAATTATGAGACTCATGAAACCGACGATTTGGATGGTGGCCTCGTGCGCGCTCGGCAGCTTGCTCGCCCCCCTCGCGCAGGCACAGAACGAGCAAGTGGCGCGCATGGAGGCGGCGGGGTCGTCGCCCGGCCGGCCCCTCGAGGACAAGGCGCGCGACGCCGCTCGCAAGCCGATCCCGACCGTGCAGTTCCTCGGCATCGAGACCGGCGATACCGTCATCGATGTGATTGCGGCCGGCGGCTGGTTCACCGAGGTCTTGTCGGCGGCGGTCGGGCCGAGCGGCAAGGTGCTCGCGCAGAATCCCGACTTCTTCGTCTCGCAGCCGAACTTCGCGGCGACCGAGAAAGCACGCCACGACCGGCTCGGTAACGTGCAGGCTGTGCATGGCGAGCTAGCGGCCGCCGGCATCGTCGCGCAAGCGGACGCCGCGGTCACGGCGCTGAACCTGCACGATGTCTATGGCCAGGGCGGCGAAGCGGCGGCCGTCGCGTTCGCGAAAGGTGTTTACGACGCGCTGAAGCCCGGCGCCGTGTTCGGTGTCATCGATCATGTCGGCATCGAAGGCCAGAATAACGCGCAGCTCCACCGCATCCAGATCGCTCAGGCGCGCGACGTCCTGACGAAAGCCGGGTTCAGGATCGAAGCCGAGGCGGACATCCTCGAGAACCCCGGCGACGACCACACGAAGCCCGTTTTTCAATTGGCGGGCCGCACCGATCAGTTTCTGATCCGCGCTCGCAAGCCGTAGCGCTCTCGCGGACGGTGGGAATTGTGCAGTAGCCTGCGCCACGATGAACAAACGATTGGTTTGCAGCGTAGCCGCCCTGGCGACCGGTCTCGCGGTCGCGCTGGGCGCATGGGCCCAGGCCTCTAACCCCATCAACGAGAGCGAAGTGCCGCAGCGCAAGAAAGCGGCGCCGTTGCCGCCGCGCGGGACGTACAAGGCCCCGCGGACGTCGTGGGGTGACCCTGCCATTGCCGGCGCCTACAACAACAGCGACGAGACCGGCATTCCGTTCGAGCGGCCCGCCGAATTTGCCGACCGCACGCTCGAGAGCTTCACGCCCGAGGAGCTCGCCTCGATCCAGGAGCAGCGCCAGCGCCAAACCATCGAGCGCAATCCGACGCTCAGCGAGTTCCCCGGCGCCACGAGCCCGATGCATTGGTTCGAGAATTATTTCGCCGCGAACAGCCGCCCGTGGCTCGTCTCGGACCCGCCGGACGGCAAGGTGCCGGCGCAGACGGAAGAAGCCCGCGCTCGCGGAGCCGCCGCGCGAGCCGCACGAGCCGGCCGCGGACCTGCCGACTCCTACACCGATCGCAGCTTGTACGATCGCTGCATCACGCGCGGCGTGCCGGGCTCGATGATGCCGGCGATCTACGGCAACTCGTATCACATAGCGCAAAGCCCCGGCGTCGTGACGATCACCTACGAGATGATCCACGACACGCGGGTCATCCTGCTCGGTGGTAGCCCGCACGTGAGCCCGACGATCCGCCAATACCTGGGCGACGCGCGCGGCCATTG
>Ga0190271_10000749_pt1 | contig 17094 bp, 15 predicted proteins | sample Popmic356T_FD_133747 | JGI IMG/M metagenome (GOLD analysis project Ga0190271, IMG submission 133747) | Populus adjacent soil microbial communities from riparian zone of Weber River, Utah, USA - 356 T | ecosystem: Environmental > Terrestrial > Soil > Riparian zone | place: USA: Utah | collected...
GAAGGGCTAACTCCACTGTCTCAACGGTACCTTGTTCCGCCGGTATTCCCCATCTATCACCAGGTCATCCACCAGGTCGTCCCCGAGGTTATGGCCCCACCAGCACAGACTTCAACCGAATGTCGCTGCAACGACGGACGCCAGGCCGGTGAGCTGATTGGCCGCATCCTCGATCGCGCGCTGCACAGACCCGGCGTGGTCGGTGATGGAGAACGCCGAGGCGATGCCCGCGGCCTGCAGTGCGGATTCCTCCAAGGTCACCTGCCCTGCCAGCACCAGCACCGGGATCTGTCGTGCGCGGGCACCCGCGGCCAGCGCGCTGACGACCTTGCCGTGCAGTGACTGATCGTCGAAGCGTCCCTCCCCGGTGATGACCAGGTCAGCGGCGGCGACGTCGTCGCCCAGACCGGTGTATTCGGCGATGATCGCCGCGCCCGATTCGCGTCGGCCGCCCAGTGCGATGAGGCCGGCGCCGATGCCGCCGGCCGCCCCGGCACCCGGGTCGTCGCTGACGGTGCGGCCCGCCGCCGCGTTCAGCTCCTCGGCCCATGCCGTCAGGCGGTCCTCCAGGACCGCGACTGTGTCGGGGTCGGCGCCCTTCTGCGGCCCGAACACGGCCGCGGCACCCATCGGGCCGAGAAGGGGGTGTTCGACGTCGCTGGCGGCGATGAGTTCGACGCCGTCGAGGAGCGCCCGCGCGGCGGTCAAGCCGCCCAGCGCTTCGATCATGCCGCGGCCGCCGTCGGTGCAGGCGCTGCCGCCGAGCCCGACGACGATCCGGCCCGCGCCCGCGGCCAAGGCGGCGGCGATGAGCTGGCCGACTCCCCTGCTGTGCGCGTCGAGCGCGGTGCGCACCGTCGGGGGCCCGCCGAGCAGCGCGAGACCGCACGCCTGCGCGCATTCGATGTACGCGGTGACGGGTGGGCCTGATGGGTTTGCATCGAGCACCCACTGCGTCTCGACGTCGTCGTCGAGCGGCCCGCTGACCCGAAGGGTGTGCAGCTCTCCGAGTCGACTGGCCAACACCTCCACGAACCCAGGCCCGCCGTCGGACTGCGGGGCGAGGGTGAATCGGTCCGCGGGACGGGAACGGCGCCAGCCCGTCGCGATGGACTGGGCTGCCTGCACCGCAGTCAGGCTGTCGCCGAAGCAATCCGGCGCGATCAGCACGTTCATGCCCGTCATCCTGGCAGACGATGGCCTCCGCGGACAGGCCGAATACCGGGACGGGGGTGCCTGGCCGGTCAGCCGAGAAGTAACCTGACAGGGTGAAATTGCTGGGCCGCAGAAAAGACGATTCCGAGGGTTCACGGGACGACGAGGAGGCGGGAAACACCGCGCCCGCGGACTCCGCCGGCATGTCCGGCCAACGCGTGCCCACCGCGCCCAAGGGCAAGCCGACGCCCAAGCGCAGCGAGGCGAGCCGCAGGCGCGGCCCGGTCCCGCCCGCCCCGTTGACCAGCGCGGAGGCCCGGCGGCGGCGCAAGGAAACGGCGGGCCCGAAGCTCTCCCGCGAGGAGAAGAAAGCAGAGCGCACCCAACGCAAGGCGGAGATGTCGCAGCGCCGCGAGAAGATGATGGCCGGCGAGGCGGCCTATCTGCTGCCCCGGGACCAGGGCCCGGTGCGTCGCTACGCGCGCGATGTGGTGGATTCGCGGCGCAATCTGCTCGGCTTGTTCATGCCGTCGGCGCTCGGGCTGATCTTCGTCATGCTGGCCGTCCCGTCGGTGCAGGTGCAGCGGCTGCTGTCACCCGCGATGCTGGTCCTGGTGTTGATCATGGTGCTCGACGGCTTCATCCTGGGCCGCAAGGTGAACCGCCTGGCGGATCAGAAGTTCCCGGACAACACCGAATCCGGTTGGAAGCTCGGCTTCTACGCCGCCAGCCGGGCCTCGCAACTGCGCCGCATGCGCGCGCCGCGGCCTCAGGTCGAACGCGGCGCCAGCGTCGTGTGACGTCGTCGGTGACGTACTTTCCCGCCATTCCCACGCCCGACGCCGAAGCTGCGGCCGCTGCGCGGGAGCGGCAGACCAGGTTGACGAAGCCGCTCGGGGCGCTCGGTCGACTCGAGGACCTCTCGGTGTGGCTGGCGGGCTGTCAGGGTGGCTGTCCCCCAAAGCAATTCGAGCGGGCGCGGGTAGTGGTGTTCGCCGGAGATCACGGCGTGGCCGCCGCCGGCGTGTCCGCATATCCCGCCGAGGTGACCGCCGCGATGGTGGCGAACTTCGAGGCGGGCGGCGCCGCGGTGAACGTGCTCGCCGCCTTGGCGGGCGCCGGCGTTCGGGTCGCGGACATCGCCGTCGACACGGCGGAGCCGCTGTCGCCCTCGATCGGCGCGCACAAGGTCCGTCGCTCCAGCGGCAACATCGCCGTGGAGGATGCGTTGACGCCCGATGAGGTGGTCGAGGCGATCGAGGCGGGCCGCCGGATCGCCGACGAGGAGGTCGACGCCGGCGCCGATCTGCTGATCGCCGGCGACATGGGCATCGGGAACACCACGCCGGCGACCACCCTGGTCGCCGCGCTGACCGACACCGAGCCGGTCGCCGCGGTCGGGCGGGGCACCGGGATCGACGACGCCGGCTGGGGCCGCAAGACCGCCGCGGTTCGCGATGCGCTCTACCGGACGCGCAGGCTCGCTGCGGATCCCATTGCGCTGCTGAGGATCTGCGGTGGCGCCGACCTGGCCGCGATGACCGGATTCTGCGCTCAGGCCGCGGTGCGGCGCACTCCGGTGCTGCTGGACGGCGTCGTGGTGACGGCCGCTGCGCTGGCGGCCGAAAGACTCGCACCCGGCGCGAAGCAGTGGTGGCAGGCCGGGCACCGCTCCACCGAACCGGCACATTCGCTGGCGCTGCGTGACCTGGGGCTGGAGCCCATCGTCGAGCTCGGTATGCGGCTGGGCGAAGGTACCGGCGCCCTGGTCGCGCTGCCCGTGCTGCGCGCCGCCGTCGCCACACTCGCGTCGATGGCAACGTTCGAAGAAGCCGGTATTGACGCATGATCCGTTCCGTCGCAGGCGCTTTCGCGTTTGCGACGGTTCTTCCGATGCCGGCGACCTCCACGGCGACCGTCGGCCGCGGCGTGATGACCGCGTTTCCCGTCGTCGGAGCCGCACTCGGCGCACTCGCCGCCGCGGTTCTCTGGGCGGGCACGCAGGCGTTCGGTGACGGCAGCGCGCTGGCCGGCGCACTTGCGGTGGCGGCGCTGCTGATCGCCACCCGCGGTCTGCACATCGACGGCTTGTCCGACACCACCGACGCGCTGGGCTGCTACGGCCCGCCGGAGCGGGCGCTGACGGTGATGCGTGACGGCTCGGCGGGGCCGTTCGGCGCCGCCGCGGTGGTGCTCGCGATCCTGGTGCAGAGCCTGGCCTTCGCCCTTACGAGCTGGCTGGCGGTGCTCGTCGCGGTCACCGCGGGCCGGGTGGCCGCGGTCGCCGCATGCCGTCGATCGGTTCCGGCGGCCGCGGGCAGCACGTTGGGCGGACGTGTCGCAGGCACCCAGCCCCTCTGGGTGGCGGGCGTCTGGGTGCTCGCGGTCGCCGCACTGGCCGTTCCGGCGTGCGCGCAGCGCTGGCAGGGCCCGCTGGTGGTTTTCGTCGCAGTGGCGGCCGGCAGCGCCCTGGTGGCGCACTGCGTGCGCAGGTTCGGCGGGATCACCGGCGACGTACTGGGCGCCACCGTCGAGGTGACGACGACGGTCGCCGCGGTGGGGTTGGCGATCGGCTAGCTGAGCCGGGCCATCCACCCGTGGGTGTCGGCGAAGGTGCCACGCTGGATACCGGTCAGCGTGTCGCGCAGCGCCATCGTGATCTCGCCCGGCTCGCCGTCGCTGATGGTGAACTCGCCGTCGCCGTGCTTGACCTGCGACACCGGGGTGATGACGGCAGCGGTGCCGCACGCGAAGACCTCGGTGATCTCGCCTGCGGCGGCCTTCTTCTGCCACTCATCGACGTCGATCTTGCGCTCTTCGACCGCGAAGCCTGCGTCAGTTGCCAACTGCAGCAATGAATCCCGGGTGATACCCGGCAGCAGCGAGCCGGACAGCTCCGGGGTCACCAGACGGGCGGTGCCACCGCTGCCGAACACGAAGAACAGGTTCATGCCGCCCATCTCCTCGACATAGCGGCGTTCGATCGCGTCCAGCCACACCACCTGGTCGCAGCCGTGGTCTGCGGCCTCGGCCTGCGCCAGCAGCGAGGCGGCGTAGTTGCCGCCGAACTTGGCCTCCCCGGTGCCGCCCGGGCTGGCCCGCACGTACTCGGTGGACAACCACACGCTGACGGGCTTGATGCCGCGCGGGAAGTAGGCACCCGCGGGTGAGCCGATGACGAGGTAGCGGTATTCGTTGGCCGGGCGGACACCCAGGCCGGGTTCGGTGGCGAAGACGAACGGTCGCAGATACAGCGATTCCTCGCCGCCGGCGGGCGGCACCCATTGTTCGTCGACGGCGACCAGCTGGCGCAGCGACTCGATGAACAGCTCCTGCGGCAGCTCGGGGATGGCCAGCCGGCGCGCCGACTTACGCAGCCGGGCCGCGTTGGCCTCGGGCCGGAAGGACACAATGGCGCCGTCGGCCCAGCGGTAGGCCTTCAGTCCTTCGAAGACCTCCTGCGCGTAGTGCAGGACGACCGCGGACGGGTCGAGTTCGATGGGGCCGTACGGGATGACCCGCGCGTCGTGCCACCCCCGCTCGACGGTGTAGTCGATCGACACCATATGGTCGGTGTGGAACTTGCCGAAGCCGGGGTTGGCGAGGATCTCGGCCCGTACCTCGTCGCTCGCCGGATTCGCGTTGCGATCGACGGTGAACTCGAGGCCTTCAGTCATGAGAGCGATTCTATAACCGCCCGGCTAGCGGTTTTTCAGTGTTCTACGCGCGGTTCTACGCGCGGGTGCGGGTGTCGACGAACGGCGGCTTGACGACCGCGCATTCGATCAGGCGGCCGCGGACATCGACGGCGACCCGCTGGCCGTCCGCGATATCGGCCGCAGTGTCGATCAGCGCCAAGGCGATGCCGACTTTCAATGTCGGAGAGAAGGTTCCCGACGTGGTGATCCCGATGGGCTTCTCCCCGTCGAATACCGTGAGGTCGCCGCGCAGCACACCGCGCCCGATCGCGCGCAACCCGCGCAGTGTCCGCCGCGGCCCGGCATCCTTCTCCGCGAGTAGCGCCTCGCGGCCCCAGAACGCCTCTTTCTGCCACCCGACGGCCCAGCCGCACCGCGCTTGCAGCGGTGAGATGTCCAGCGATAACTCGTGCCCGTGCAGCGGATAGCCCATCTCGGTGCGCAGGGTGTCCCGCGCGCCGAGCCCTGCCGGCTCGCCGCCGGCCGCGGCGACCGCCTCGACCAGGGCGTCGAACACCACCGCCGCCTGATCCCACTCCGGCAGCAGCTCGTAGCCGTGTTCACCGGTATAGCCGGTGCGGCACACCCGCACCTCGACGCCGCCGAAGAACGCATCGGCGTAGCCCATGTAGTCCATGTCGGTGGGTAGCCCCAGGTTGCCGACGACCTCGGCCGACTTCGGCCCCTGCACGGCCAGCACGGCGCGCGACCGGTGTTCGTCGGTGACAGTCAGGCCGTCCGGGGCGCGTCCCTGCAGCGCGGCGACGACGGCAGGGGTGTTGGCAGCGTTGGGAACCAGGAAGATCTCGTCGTCGGAGACGTAGTAGGCGATCAGGTCGTCTATTACACCCGCGACCCCGCCTACTTCGGTGCAGCACAGCGTGTATTGCGCCTTGCCCGGACCGATCCGGCGCAGGTCGTTGGTGAGCGCGGAGTTGACGAACTCGGCTGCCCCCGGGCCTTTCACCAGCGCCTTTCCCAGGTGACTCACGTCGAAGAGGCCGACCGTCGTGCGGGTGGCGGTGTGCTCGGCGACCGTGCCGGCATACGACACCGGCATGAGCCAGCCGCCGAACTCGGCGAAGCTCGCTCCGAGCTCGCGATGGCGGTTCTCCAGCGGGCCGTGCAACAGGTTGTCACTCACGGCGAACACACTAATAGCCCAGTGGTTAGGGTGAATCCCCGTGAGCACCCCAGCCGGTTACCAGTCCCCCGCCGTCACCGTCGCAAGCACCCTGCCCAAGCGCAAAGTCGATTCCTCGGTCCTGATCGTCGCCGTTGTCAGCAGCGGTTCCGACAGCGAGAGTGCAGACGCGAAAGCGCAGGTTGTCGCCAACTCGTACCTGGACGCCGAGGCGGTCGGCGAGATCGAGGTGGCCCTGGAAGCGCTGGGCGCCAAGGGCGGGTCGGAGCAGGTGACCCGGGTGGTGGCGCCGTCCCTGCCGGTCGGCAGCGTGCTGGCGGTGGGACTGGGCACGAGCCGCGACGAGTGGCCGACCGAGACCATTCGCCGGGCCGCCGGCGTGGCCGCCCGCTCGCTCAGCGGCGTCGAGAACGTGTTCACCACCCTGGCGGATCTCGACCTCGAGGCGACGATCGAGGGGCTGATCCTGGGCGCCTACCGGTTCACCGAATTTCGCAGCGACAAGACCGCACCCAAGGATGCGGGGCTGCGCAAGATCACCGCGCTCACCCCCGACACGAAGTCGGCGACCAAGGAAGCGGCGGCCCGGGCGGAGGCGATCGCGTCGGCGGTCGCGACCGCCCGGGATTTCGTGAACACCCCACCCAGCCACCTCTATCCCGCCGAATTCGCCAAGCGGGCAAAGGCTTTGGGTGATGCGGCCGGACTCCACGTCGAGATCCTCGATGATAAGGCCCTCGCCAAGGAGGGTTACGGCGGGGTCGTCGGCGTCGGCAAGGGGTCCTCGCGGCCCCCGCGGCTGGTGCGGCTGACGCACCACGGCGCCAAGAACAAGAAGTCGAAGACCGGCGGGCAGGAGCGAAGCGACACGGGGATCAAGAAGGTCGCCCTGGTCGGTAAGGGCATCACCTTCGACACCGGCGGGATCTCGATCAAGCCCGCCGCCAACATGCACCACATGACCTCGGACATGGGCGGTGCCGCGGCCGTCATCGCGACGGTCGTGCTGGCGGCCAGGCAGCAGCTGCCGATCGACGTCGTCGCGACCGTGCCGATGGCCGAGAACATGCCGTCGTCCACCGCTCAGCGGCCCGGCGACGTGCTGACCCAGTACGGCGGGATCACCGTCGAGGTGCTCAACACCGACGCCGAGGGCCGGCTGATCCTGGCCGACGCGATCGTGCGGGCGTGCGAGGACGGCCCCGATTATCTGATCGAGACCTCGACGCTGACGGGTGCGCAGACCGTGGCGCTGGGCGCCCGCACCCCCGGCGTGATGGGCAGCGAGGAGTTCCGCGACCGCGTCGCCGAGATCTCCCAGGCGGTCGGCGAGAACGCCTGGGCGATGCCGCTGCCCGAGGAGCTCAAAGACGACCTCAAGTCGACGGTGGCCGACCTGGCCAATGTGAGCGGGTCCCGTTACGCCGGGATGTTGGTCGCGGGTACCTACCTGCGCGAGTTCGTCGCCGACGGCGTGCAGTGGGCGCACCTCGACATCGCGGCCCCGGCGTACAACTCGGGTGGGCCGTGGGGTTACACGCCCAAGGGCGGCACCGGGGTACCGACCCGCACCATGTTCGCGGTGCTGGAGGACATCGCCGAGAACGGCTGAGCGCATCACCGGTCCAGTGCCGGCAGGCGGTTGGCGAGCTTCTGAACGACCCACTGGTTGAGTGAGGAAGGTCCCGCTGAAATCGTGACCTGTCAGCGGGATAGGAGGTTCGACGCGGTAGGTGTACCGGCCTTCCGTCCCGGGCGCGCCTTCTGTCATCAGAAAACCCGTCCCCCTGGGGTGACCGGCCCGTTCCTACATGATGCTTCCGCCGCGGGCCCCGCTGCGCATGGCCTGCGGAAGGGCGTGCGCGACGCCGTAGACGAAGTACGCCTCGGGAGTGACGGGCCGCACCGGCTTGTTTTTCTGCACCGAGCTCACGATGGCCTTGGCGACCTTCTCGGGTCCGTACCGACGTACCCCGAATCCCTTCCGGGCCCGTCCCCGAACCTTTTCGGCGTCCTGGCGGCGCGCGTCCGGCAGCGAGAACCGGGTGGTCTCGACGATGTTGGTTCCGACGACGCCGGGGCAGATCGTGGTCAGTCCGATACCGGCCGAATCCAGTTCCGCGCGGAGACAATCCGAGAACATGTAGACCGCCGCCTTGGACGTGCAGTAGGCGTTCATGACGTTGACCGGCGTATAGGAGGCCATCGAGGCGACGTTGACGATGTGGCCCCCGGTCCCTCGTTCGACGAGACGTTTGGCGAAGGACCGGCAGCCGTTGACGACACCGCCGAAGTTGATGTCGAGCACCCGGTCGAACTCCGCGGCCGGGGTGTCGAGGAAGAACCCCGCATGCCCGACGCCGGCGTTGTTGACCACGATGTCGGGCACCCCGTGCTCAGCGCACACCCGCTCGGCGAACGACTCGACGGCGGTCGCGTCGGCGACGTCGAGGTGGTAACTGTGCGCTGCGGCACCGGCGGCGGCGATGAGGCCGGCGGTCTCCGCAAGTCCGCCCTCGTCGATGTCGCTGATAACGACGTCGGCTCCGTCGTGGGCGAACGCCAGGGCCGTCTCACGGCCGATGCCGCTGCCTGCGCCGGTCACCGACACCAGGGTGTCGCCGAACGGTTTGCGTGATCGGCCGACCTGCGCGCGCAACAGTTCCCGCGCAGCCGGAGTGCCGTCGAGGTGGTCGACGAGCTGGGCGACCGAGCGCGCCAGCACCTGCGGATGCGAGGTGGGCGACCAGTGCCCGGCCCTGATGTCGCGCCGCCACAGCCGCGACGCCCACACGGAGGTGTCGTCGTAGAGGTGTGGCCTTAGGAACGGGTCCTGGGTGCTGACGATCAGTTGCACCGGAACGTCGACGCCGAGATCGCGATGGTCGGGCTGGGCCCCGGTCATCGTGCGAAGGACGTTGGCCCGATACATCTTCACCGGTACCGAGCGGGGCACCATCGCCGCCAGCCGTCCCAGCTGGCGAACCCCCTGCAGAAACCGCCGGGGACGATACGGACGGCTCAGCGTGTCGATGATGTAGCGGTGGACGTGATGCCGACTCGGCCCCGATACCGAGGTGAACGACGCGACCCGCCGGGCCGCTGCCGGCCGCACGAGGAACTCCCAGACCCCGGTGGACCCCCAGTCGTGGGCCAGCACATGCACGGCACGCTCCGCGGACACGGCGTCGATCACGGCCGCGAAGTCGTCGGCGAGCCGTTCCATCCGGTAAGCCGAAGTGCGCTTGGGCCCAGACGAATCGCCCGCTCCGCGATTGTCGTAGCTGATGATCCGGAACCTGTCCGCGAGCAGCGGCACGATCGGATCCCACAGCCGGTGGGTGTCGGGATAGCCGTGAGCCAACACCAAGGTCGGCCCGTCGGAGTTGCCCTGCTCGTAGACGGCGATCCGGACACCGTCGCTGCTGTCGACAAACCGCTGCGTCATGACACCTCCGCGAGCGGACACTACTAGCGGTCCCCGAGCTCCTCACGCTGGGCACGCTTGCGCTGGATCCGCTGGCGGGCGTCGTAGTCGCGCATCCGCTGCGGGTAGCCCACCTTCTGAACGTCGTACACCGGGATATTGAGGCGGTCGGACAGCCGCCGCGCTCCGGCGTATCCGCCGGCCCTGCGCCGTGTCCATTCGCCATCGGCGGCGACCAGGACGACAGTGACCTCGGTGACCGTCGTCTTCGGCTCGACGAAAGCCTCAACACCCTCGTGCCCGGCGACCCACTGCTGCAGGTACCGGAGATCCGCTGCGGCTGCGGCGCCGCCGGCGCCGCGCCGGCCACGAAGCTTGTCGAACAGTCCCACCTAAGCTCACTCCTTCCCGGCACCTGGCACCCACTGGCTTGTTTACGCCAATTTCGATAGTGCCAGAGCGGCGAGAACACGAGTCCACGACGAAACGTGACGACGGACGTGACAGGATGGGAAGTGACACTTCGATCACCTCAGAGACCGTGCAAGGGAGCCACGACACATGGCCATCTCCGTCCAGATGCCCGCACTCGGCGAGAGCGTTACCGAGGGGACAGTGACCCGCTGGCTCAAACAAGAGGGAGACACCGTCGCGGAGGACGAACCTCTGTTGGAGGTGTCCACCGACAAGGTCGACACCGAGATCCCCTCACCTGCCGCGGGCGTGTTGAAGAAGATCGTCGCCCAGGAGGACGACACCGTCGAGGTGGGTGGCGAGCTGGCGGTCATCGGTGACGCCGACGAGGACAGTGGCAGTGGTGGCGAGGAACCCGCCGACGAGGAGCCCGAAGCCGAGCCGGAACCCGAACCCGAGCCCGAGCCTGAACCCCAGCCCGAGTCGAAGCCCGCCGCGAAGTCGTCCGGCTCGTCCGGTTCGGCTACCCCGGTGGTGATGCCAGAGTTGGGCGAGTCGGTCACCGAGGGAACAGTGACCCGCTGGCTGAAGAAGGTCGGCGACAGCGTCGAGGTGGACGAGCCGCTGGTCGAGGTGTCCACCGACAAGGTCGACACCGAGATCCCCTCGCCGGTCGCAGGCACGCTACTGTCCATCACCGCCGAGGAGGACGACACCGTCGAGGTCGGCGGTGAGTTGGCCAAGATCGGCGATGCCGATTCTTCGAGCGCCGCCGAACCAGAACCCGAGCCCGAGCCCGAGCCAGAGCCGGCGAAGGAGAGCAAGCCCGAACCGAAGCCGGAACCCAAGCCCGAGCCGAAGCCCAAGCCCGAGCCCAAGCCCGCCGCGGCCGAGGAATCGTCGTCCAGTGGTGACAGCGGCCCGTACGTCACCCCCCTGGTGCGCAAGCTGGCCACCGAGAACGGCGTCGACCTCGCCACCGTGAAGGGCACCGGCGTCGGCGGACGCATTCGCAAGCAGGATGTGCTCGCGGCGGCCAGCGAGAAGGAATCGGCAAAGGACACGGCGAAGCCCGAACCCGCTGCCGAAGCTCCCGCCAAGGCATCGTCCACGGCTCCAGCGCCCGAAGCCGCGCTGGCTCATCTGCGCGGAACAAAACACAAGGCCAACCGGATCCGTCAGATCACCGCGAAGAAGACCCGCGAATCGCTGCAGACGACCGCGCAGCTGACGCAGACCCACGAAGTCGACATGACCAAAATCGTGTCCCTGCGGTCCAGGGCGAAGGCGAAGTTCGCCGAGCGCGAGGGCGTCAACCTCACCTACCTGCCCTTCATCGCCAGGGCGGTGATCGACGCGCTGAAGATCCACCCGAACGTCAACGCGAGCTACAACGAGGAAGCCAAGGAGATCACCTACTACGACGCCGAGCATCTCGGCTTCGCGGTCGACACCGATCAGGGCCTGTTGTCACCGGTGATCAAGAACGCCGGTGACCTCTCCCTGGGTGGGCTGGCACGCGCGATCGCCGACATCGCGGCGCGGGCACGCTCGGGCAACCTCAAGCCCGACGAGCTGTCCGGCGGCACGTTCACCATCACCAACATCGGTAGCCAGGGAGCGCTGTTCGACACTCCGATCCTGGTTCCGCCGCAGGCGGCGATGCTGGGCACCGGTGCAATCGTGAAGCGCCCGCGGGTGATCGTCGACGAGTTCGGCAACGAGTCGATCGGCGTGCGGTCGGTGAGCTACCTGCCGCTGACCTACGACCACCGCCTGATCGACGGCGCCGACGCCGGACGATTCGTCACCACCATCAAGCGCCGCCTCGAAGAGGGCGCGTTCGAGGCAGACCTGGGGCTGTAGTCAGCAGTGTCGATGCCATCAGATTCGGTCATCGCTGTCGCGGGATCCTCCGGTCTGATCGGCACGGCGCTGGTGTACGCGCTGCGCGCCACCGACCGCCGGGTGCTGCGCATCGTGCGACGGGCACCGTCGAACGCCGACGAGGTGTACTGGAATCCGGACACCGGCGAGTTCGATCCGGACACGCTGCGCGGGGTGGACGCGGTGGTCAACCTGTGCGGTGTCAACGTCGGCCAGAAGCGGTGGTCGGGCGCGTTCAAGCAGAGCCTGCGGGACAGCCGCATCGGCCCTACCGAGGTGCTCTCCAGCGCCGTCGTCGACGCCGGCGTGCCCACCCTGATCAACGCGAGTGCCGTGGGCTATTACGGCGACACCGGAAACCGCCCGGTCGACGAGACCGCCGGGCCCGGCCACAACTTTCTCGCCAGGCTGTCGGTGGACTGGGAGACCGCGACGGAGGTGGCGGCGGACTCCGGTGTGCGGGTGGTACTGACCCGCACCGGCCTGGTGATGGCACCGGCAGGCGGGCTGCTCAGCCGCCTGAAGCCGCTGTTTTCACTGGGCCTGGGCGCCCGACTGGGCAACGGTCGCCAGTACCTGCCGTGGATCAGCCTCGAGGACCAGGTCCGCGCACTGCTGTTCGCGATTACCCACGACGAGCTGTCGGGGCCGGTCAACTTCGCCGGGCCTGCACCGGTCACCAACGCCGAATTCACCACCGCGCTCGGGCGCACCGTGAACCGCCCGACGCCGTTGATGGTCCCGGGGTTCGCGCTCCGCACGGTGCTCGGCGAGTTCGCCGACGAGGGCCTGCTGGGTGGTCAGCGCGTGATCCCCGCGGCGCTGGAGCGGGCAGGCTTCCACTTCCACCACCACACCATCGGCGAGGCCCTGGCGTTTGCCACTGCCCGGAACGGCGACTGACCTGGGGTCCCCGCGTCAGCTGGGGAGGGGTCCCGGCGATCAGCCGGAGGGTAGCGTCGTTCGCATGGCGGAATCGATCCGGTCGGGCACCTCGCCCGTGCAGGTGCGGCGACTGGGCACCATCGACTACCAGGCGGCCTGGCAGCTGCAGCGGGAGCTGGCCGACGCGCGCGCGGCCGGTGGCCCCGACACGCTTCTGCTGCTGCAGCATCCCCCGGTGTACACCGCGGGCCGACGCACCCTGGCCCACGAACGTCCGGATGCGGCCGCTACCGGCACACCGGTCGTGGAAACCGACCGCGGCGGCAAGATCACCTGGCACGGTCCCGGGCAGTTGGTCGGATACCCCATCATCGGCCTGGCCGAGCCACTGGACGTGGTGAATTTCGTTCGGCGCCTTGAGGCGTCGTTGATCGCGGTGTGTGCCGACCTCGGCCTTCGGACCGGCCGGGTCGAGGGGCGGTCCGGGGTGTGGGTACCTGGCGACAGCGACCGCCCGGCGCGCAAGGTCGGCGCGATCGGCATCAGGGTGGCGCGGGCGACGACAATGCACGGGTTCGCGCTGAACTGCGATTGCGACCTCAGCGCGTTCGGTTCCATCGTGCCCTGCGGCATCGCCGATGCCGGGGTGACGTCGCTGACCGCGGAACTGGGACACACGGTGGGCGTGGAAGACGTGGCCGACCGGGTCGCCGATGCGGTGTGTGACGCTCTCGATGGGTACCTCAGCAGGACCGCCGACGCAGTAGCATCGACAAAGTGAGTGTCGATCCCGGAAACCGCAAGCTGCTACGGCTGGAAGTGCGCAACGCGCAGACGCCGATCGAGCGCAAACCGCCGTGGATCAAGACCCGGGCCAAGATGGGCCCCGAGTACACCGAACTGAAGGCTCTGGTGCGCCGCGAAGGTCTGCACACGGTGTGCGAGGAGGCCGGCTGCCCCAATATCTTCGAGTGCTGGGAAGACCGCGAAGCCACCTTCCTGATCGGCGGCGAGCAATGCACCCGACGCTGCGACTTCTGCCAGATCGACACCGGCAAGCCCGCTGACCTGGACCGCGACGAGCCGCGCCGGGTCGCCGAGAGTGTGCAGGCGATGGGGCTGCGCTACTCCACTGTCACCGGGGTGGCCCGCGATGATCTACCCGACGGCGGCGCGTGGCTGTACGCCGAGACGGTCCGCCAGATCAAGGCCCTCAACCCGAACATCGGTGTGGAGCTGCTGATCCCCGACTTCAACGCCGAGCCCGCGCTGCTCGGGCAGGTCTTCGAGTCACGCCCGGAAGTCTTGGCGCACAACCTCGAGACGGTGCCGCGGATCTTCAAGCGGATCCGGCCCGGCTTCCGTTATGACCGCAGCCTCTCGGTGATCACCAGCGCGCGTGATTACGGATTGGTGACCAAGAGCAACCTCATCCTCGGCATGGGCGAGACGCCGGAGGAGGTTCGCGCCGCGCTGCGCGATCTGCACGACGCAGGCTGCGACATCGTCACCATCACCCAGTACCTGCGCCCGTCGACACGCCATCACCCCGTCGAGCGCTGGGTGCATCCGGACGAATTCGTCGAGCACGAGCAGTACGCGACCGGGTTGGGCTTCGCCGGCGTGCTCGCCGGACCACTGGTGCGCTCGTCGTATCGGGCAGGAAAGCTGTACGCCCAGACTATTGCGTCGCGACCTTCCGAAGCCGCTCCGGCTTCGGCGACATCTGCCGCAAGACCCGCCGTATCCTGAACGAATGGCGACATCGCGTAAACCCGCGGATCCTAAAAAGACGGCCACTCGCGCCGCCAAAAAAGAGGCCAGGGCGGCCCGCAAGGCGGCGTCCAAGCAGCGCCGCAGTCAGCTGTGGCAGGCGTTCCAGATCCAGCGCAAAGAGGACAAGCGCCTACTTCCGTACATGATCGGCGCGTTTGTGCTGATCGTGGCCGCGTCGGTGGCTGCCGGTATCTTTGCCGGCGGGTTCACGATGTACATGCTGATCCCGCTCGGCGTGGTGCTGGGTGCGCTGGTGGCGTTCATCATCTTCGGCCGCCGCGCGCAGAAGTCGGTGTACCGCAAGGCCGAGGGTCAGACCGGGGCGGCCGCGTGGGCGCTGGAAAACCTGCGCGGCAAGTGGCGGGTGACCCCCGGCGTCGCGGCCACCGGCCATTTCGACGCCGTGCACCGGGTCATCGGACGCCCGGGCGTGATCTTCGTCGGCGAGGGTTCGCCCGCGCGCGTGAAGCCGCTTCTGGCTCAAGAGAAAAAGCGCACTGCCCGCCTCGTCGGCGACATCCCGATCTACGACATCGTGATCGGCAACGGCGAGGGCGAGGTGCCGCTGGCCAAGCTGGAACGGCACCTGACCAAGCTGCCGGCCAACATCACCGTCAAGCAGATGGATTCACTCGAGTCGCGTCTGGCGGCGCTGGGCACCAAGGTCGGCCCGGCCGCGATGCCGAAGGGCCCGCTGCCTGCGGCCGCCAAGATGCGCGGGGTGCAGCGCACCGTTCGACGAAAGTGACGGCGTTGCGCAACCGATGACCGCGTACACCCGGGGGGAACCAGATGTGTGTTGCGTGCGAATGGGCGCCCCATTTCGCTGCTTTCGGAAGCGGTAGCCGCAGCCACCTGACGCGTCGGACACCGGACACCACCGCCGAGGGGGCCGGCCCCGACTCCGCACGCGCCGACTTCGTGTTCCGCAACGGCCCGATCTACACGGTGTCCGCCTCGGCGCCGTGGGCGCAGGCCGTCGCCGTCACGGGCAGCACGATTACCTATGTCGGCGACGAGTGGGGCGCCATGGCGCTGGCCGGATCCGCGACCCAGGTCATCGATCTCGACGGCCGCCTTCTCATGCCGGGTTTCGTGGAGGGCCACATCCATCCCTTCCTCGGGGCGTTCCTCACCTCCGGGGCCGACCTTCAAGTGCCGACGGGCGAGGATGCGCTGGCCGCCATCGAGCGGTACGCGACGGACCATCCGGACGGTCCGGTGCGTGGATTCGGCTGGCGTGTGGACATGTTCGGCCCGGACGGACCTACCCGCGCCGACCTCGACCGGGTGCTGCCCGACCGGCCCGGCTTCTTCTTCGCCATTGACGGCCACAGTTTGTGGGTCAACAGCAAGGCGCTCGAAATCGCCGGGGTCACCCGGGAATCCCAGGACCCCATCCCGGGCTTCAGCTACTACGTCCGGGACCAGCACGGCGACCCCACCGGCTACGTACTCGAGGTGGACGCCGTCCTGGGCATCGTCAACGCCATCGAGCCGATCTCGGCCGAGACCATGGGGACGCTGCTGAACTCGTGGTTGCCGAAGGCGTCCGCCGCGGGGATCACCTCGCTCTTCGACGCCGGGGTGCCGCCCATCGGCGGTGATCAGGGCGCGCTGATCAGCCTCTACACCGACGTAGAGAACCGGGGCGCGCTGCCGTTCCGCGTCGTCGCCTCCTACATCGTGAAATCGCCGCCTGTCGACGACGCCGTGGCCAAGCTGACCGACCTGCGTAGCCGGATCTCCACCGACCTGGTACAGGTGGGCGCGGTCAAGATCATCGGCGACGGCACACAGGAGGGCTACACCGCCTGGTTGATGGAGCCCTACGCCGACAAACCCGATTCGACCGGCGGATCGCCGTTCACCCAACAGCAGTGGCACCAACTCGTCAGCGCCGTCGACGCCGCCGGATTCGACGTGCATGTGCATGCGTGCGGGGAACGGACGGCGCGCACTGCGCTCGATTCCATCGAGCGGGCGATCGCGGTGAATCCCCCCCGGGATCGGCGCCACACCATCGCGCATCTCGTGTACGTCGAGGACCCCGACAGTCAACGCTTCGGCGAGCTCGGCGTCATCGCGCAGTTCTCCGCCAACTGGCTGTCCGCCGATCCCGCGACGGTGGAGAACCTGGCGGCACGCTACGGGCGGCCGCGGCAGGACCTCCTATACCGCAGCCAGGACGTGCTCAGGTCCGGGGGGCGGATCTCGCTGGGCACCGACTGGCCGGCGGCCGGGTACTTCTCAACCTACAAGCCGCTGGACTCGATCCAGACCGGCGTGACCCGCCAGCTGGTCGGCGACCCCCAGGGAGCCGACGCCGCAGTGCTGGCCCCGGCCGATCAGCGGCTGTCCGTCGAGCAGGCCGTGCACGCGAACACGCTCGGCGCCGCCTACCAGATGCGGCTCGATGGCGTGGTGGGCTCCCTGGAGGTCGGCAAGCTCGCCGACCTGATCGTGCTCGACAAGAACCTCTTCGAGGTCGACCCCCACGACATCCACGACGTGACCGTGACGATGACGATGATGAACGGCAAGATCTTCCTCAAGACGTGGGACGGCTAGCCCGGCCCGTTGCTCTTCGCACAGGGCTACTCATCGGGGCCCTTTGCTCTTCGCGCAAGCGCTCACGGGGCCCTTTGCTCTTCGCGCAAGCGCTCATCGGGGCCCTTTGCTCTTCGCGCAAGCGCTCATCGGGGCTC
>Ga0190271_10000750_pt1 | contig 17089 bp, 21 predicted proteins | sample Popmic356T_FD_133747 | JGI IMG/M metagenome (GOLD analysis project Ga0190271, IMG submission 133747) | Populus adjacent soil microbial communities from riparian zone of Weber River, Utah, USA - 356 T | ecosystem: Environmental > Terrestrial > Soil > Riparian zone | place: USA: Utah | collected...
CGAGATGTTCGAGGTTCCCGAGGGGCCGCTGCTCGAGCAGATGCGGCGCAACATCCTCCACATCAACGGCGACGACCATCGCCGCCTGCGCAACCTCGTCAACCCCGCCTTCACGCCGCGCGCGGCCGACCGCTGGCGGCCCGCGATGCGCGACTTCCTCGAGCGGCTCTTGGAGCCGCTGGCCGAGGCCGACCGCTGCGAGTTCGTGGGCGCCTTCGCGAAGCCATACCCGTCGCTGACGATCGCCACCGTGATGGGCGCGCCGCTCGACGACGCGCCGAAGCTGTACGAGTGGTCCAACCTGATCCAGCGCCAGTTCGACGGGCCCAGCCTGATGACCGAGCGGGAGGCCATCGAGCGCGCCTGCGCCGAGTTCTACGAGTGGGCGGGCGAGCTGATCGAGCGGCGCCGCGCCGATCCCGCCGACGACCTCATCTCCACCCTGATCGCGGCCGAGCAGGAGGGCGACCGCCTCTCGGACGTCGAGTGCATGAACCTGGTCCTGAACGTGCTGGTGGGCGGCGTCGACACGACGCAGTCGCAGCTCGCCCACGCCGTGCGGCTGTTCGCGGCCCACCCCGGCCAGTGGCGGCTCCTCGCCGAGAACCCGGAGCTCGCGCCCGCGGCGGTGGAGGAGGTGTTGCGCTTCGAGCCGATCACGCCGTTCACCGCGCGCCTGCTGCACGAGGAGGTCGAGTACCGCGACGTGACCTTCCCGGCCGGGACCGTCGTGATGGTCTGCGCGTTCACAGGCAACCGCGACGGCGTGGCCGGCGAGCCGGGCGAGTTCGACATCGCCGCCGACCGCGGCGACGCGAAGCCCCTCACCTTCGGCGCCGGCATCCACTACTGCCTCGGCGCCAACCTGGCGCGGGCCGAGCTGCAGGAGGCGCTGGCCTTCCTGCCCGCCCGCATGCCGGGGCTCGCGCTCGACGGCGAGCCCGAGCTCGGGTCGGTCCACGGGATCTACGGCCTCGATAGCCTGCCGATCCGGTGGACTACGGCGTAGCCCTCTTCCCGACGGAGTATTCGATCCAGCCCGTCCACATCGCGCGGCTCGCCGAGGAGCGCGACTTCGAGTCGCTCTGGTTCACCGAGCACACGCACATCCCCGTGAGCCGCGAGACGCCCTGGCCCGGCGGCGGGGAGCTGCCACGCGAGTACAGCCACATCTACGACCCGTTCGTGGCGCTCTCGTTCGCCGCCTCGGTCACGGAGCGGATCAAGGTCGGCACCGGCGTATGCCTCGTGAACCAGCACGACGTGATCGCGCTGGCCAAGGCCACCGCCTCGCTGGACCGCCTCTCGGGCGGCCGCTTCCTCTTCGGCGTGGGTGCGGGATGGAACCGCGAGGAGATGGCGGACCACGGAATCGACCCGCGCCGCCGCTTCTCGAACATGCGCGAGCGGGTCGAGGCGATCAAGGCGATCTGGACCCAGGACGAGGCCGAGTACCACGGCGAGCACGTCGACTTCGACCCGATGTGGTCATGGCCCAAGCCGGTGCAGGAGCCGCACCCGCCGGTGGTCGTGGGCGGAACGGGCGACAAGGTGATCGACCGCGTGCTCGCCTACGGCGACGAGTGGTTTCCGAACCGGCTCACGTCGCCCGAGGACCTGAAGGCGCGGATCGAGAACCTGCGCGACCGGGCGGGCCGCCACGTGAAGGTTTCGTACTTCGGGGTCAAGCACGAGCGGCGGGCGGTCGAGCGGCTCGGCTGGGCGGGCGTCGACCGCTGCGTGTTCTACGTCTCGCCGGACGTGGACCCGGCCGCGGCGGAGGGCCAGCTGGACGAGCTCACGGCGCTCCGCTGATGGGCCGGCTCGACGAGCTCGACCTGAGCCTCAAGCTCTCGACGGAGGAGGAGGCCGAGCGGCTCGAGGCCGGCTGGGTGCGGCTGGAGGCGCTGCGCCTCGCGCTCGGCGGGAAGCTGCAGGGCTACGGGCTGGGTCCCCCGGTGTGCGTGCTGTTCGAGGGCTGGGACGCCTCGGGCAAGGGCGGGGCGATCAAACGGCTGGTGCGGCCGTTCGACCTCCGCCACGTACGGGTGGCGCAGTTCGCGGCGCCCACCCCGGACGAGAAGCGCCACCACTACCTGCAGCGCTTCTGGCCGGTGTTGCCCGGGATCGGTGGGATGGCGATCCTCGACCGCTCCTGGTACGGGCGGGTGCTGGTGGAGCGGGTCGAGGGGTTCGCGTCCGAGGCGGAGTGGCGGCGCTCCTACGGCGAGATCTGCGAGCTCGAGCGGTCGCTGGCCGCGGGCGGCATGGTGCTGATCAAGTTCTTCATGCACATCTCCGACGAGGAGCAGCTGGAGCGCTTCGAGAAGCGGCGCGACGACCCGCTCAAGGCCTGGAAGCTGACGGAGGACGACTGGCACAACCGCTCCAAGCGGCCGGAGTACCTCGAGGCGCTGGAGGAGATGGCCGAGCGGACCGAGCAGGAGGCCGCGCCCTGGCACCTGGTGGAGGCGGAGAACAAGAGGTACGCGCGCGTGAAGGTGGTGGAGACGGTGATCGCGCGCATCGAGAAGGGGATGCGCGCGGCGGGGATCGAGCCGCCTTCGGTGGGCTCCTAGGCGGCGAACAGCGTCAGGTCCGGCGCGCGGTCGCCGCGCAGCACCGCGAGGTCGACCTCCACGCACGCGATTCCGCGCGCCTCCGCCAGCGACCTCGCCTGCGGCTTGATCGTGCCCGCCGCCAGCACGCCGCGACAGCGGGCCATGCCGGGCTCCTCGCAGATCCGCTCGAGGTAGCGGGTGAGCTGCTCGACGGCGTCGATCGTGCCGACCCGCTTGATCTCGACGGCCACGAACTCGTCCTCGTCGTCGCGGCACATGAGGTCGACGGGGCCGATGTCGGTGGGCCACTCGCGCCGGACGAGCCGAAGGCCCTCGGGCGGCGCGTCGGCGAGCAGCTCCTGGAGCTCGCGCTCGACGCCCTCCTTCTCGAGCGCGGCGGCCTCGCCCATGTCGTGGGTCACGTCCGAGACCACCTCGGCGATGCGGATCTCGAGCCGGTCCTCGGTGGCGCCGGCCCGCTTGCGGACGACCATCAGTCCGGGCTCCTCCTCGATCACGGTGGGAGCGGTCATCCAGTTGGACGGCTTGTAGCCACCCGTGTCGGCGTGCACCATGACCGAGCCGTCCGACTTGACCATGAGGAGCCGGAGCGCCTCGGGAAGAACGGCGGTGAGCCGGCCGGTGTAGACGACCTCGCAGCGGGCGACGATGAGACGCACGCCGGCCACCGTAGCCCCGAGTCCGGATGGCCCGGTCAGGCGGGCCCGAACAGCTCGCGCGCGTGGCGGACCACCAGGTCGGGCCGCTCCTCGGGCACGAAATGGCCGCAGCCGTCCACGAGCTCCAGCTGCATGTCGTCGGCGTGCGGCTCGAAGCCTCGCAGCGTGACCTCGGGGATGGCCTGGTCGCCGCGGCCGACGACCAGGTGGGTGGGCCTCGTCAGCCGGAGGCCGTCGTAGGGCCGCTCGCTCAGCGAGAGCAGCGACTTCAGGTAGTAGCGGTAGAGGAGCTGGCTCGCCTCGGCCCGTGCCGGGACGCGCAGGCGCTCGGCGTATACCTCGGCCTCGCGTTCGTCGATCGCCGCGTTCGGCGCGCCTTGGCGGAGCATCAGGCGGACGGCGCCCGGGCGCCGGCTCACTGCCTCCCGGCCGATCGCCGCCAGCACCCACGCGTACCACGTGCGCCAGGCGGCGGCCGCGAGCTGCGGCGAGGGCTTGACCCAGGGGATCGGCGTGCTGACCGCGAGCAGGCCGTTCACCCGCTCGGGGTGCATCAGCGTGAGCAGGAACGAGGAGAAGCCGCCCCAGTCGTGCCCGATCACGCCGACCCGCTCGAGCTCCAAGGCGTCGAGCAGGGCGACTGCGTCGGCGGCGAAGGTCTCGCTGTCATAGCCGCGGCCGGGCGTGTCCGTCCACCCGAAGCCGCGCAGGTCGGGGCAGATCAGACGGAAGTCGCCGGCGAGCTCGGGCACCACGCGGCGCCAGCACCAGAAGTGCTGCGGCCAGCCGTGGAGCAGGAGCAGCGGCGGCCCCTCGCCGGCCTCGGCGTAGTGGACGCGGAGCCGGCCGGCGTCGGCTGTGTCGATCTCGGCGAAGCGGTGCTCGGCACCGGCGATGTCGGGCGGCGCGGTCACGTCGAGTCGGTCCTTCCCGCACCCGGCCTCCTCGGCCGCCCCGTTTCGCGGGCGTTCATGTCGAGCCCTTCCCGACCCCGGCCCCGTCGGCGACGCGCTCCATGCGAGGCACGCTACCGGCGCCAGGGCAGGCGCGAGCGCCGCCGCCTCGGGAGCGGTAGGCGCTTGGCCGCGGAGCGGGCGCGCTTCGGCAGCCGCCGCTTCGGCGCCGGCGTCCGCCCCCGCTTCACCAGCAGCCCGCCGCCGATCCCCAGCGCCGCAAGGGACGCCGCGATCAGGCCGGGCCGCGCACGAAGGCGGCGGAACTCTCCCTCGACCTCCGGCCACAGCAGCTCGTCGACCAGCCGCGCAGCCTCCTCCGGGCTCGCCGTCAGCTCGGCCACCGCGATCGGCTCCGCGAACGCCACCTGCACCCGGCGCGGCTTCGGCAGCGGCCCCAGGAACAGCTGCTCCGTGCCTGTGATCGCCGCCGGCACCAGCGGCGCCCCGGTCTCCAGCGCCAGCCGCCCGGCGCCGCGCCGGGGATGCCCCAGCTCGTCCGGATCGCGGATCCGCGTGCCCTCCGGGAACAGCGCCAGCAGGCCGCCTTGGCGCAGGATCGTGCGGGCGGTCTCCAGCGCCTCGGCGTCGGCTTCACCGCGGCGCACCGGGAAGGCCCCCAGCCGCACCAGCACCCGCCCGTAGCGCGCCTGGATCAGCTCCGTCTTCGCCATGAATCGCAGGTGCCGCCGCGTGCAGATCGCGATGAAGAACGAGTCCCAGAACGACTTGTGGTTCGGCGCGACGATCGCCGCCCCCGACTCGGGCACGTGCGACGCGCCGGACACGTGCAGCCGGAACCAGATGCGCAGGAACGGCGACACAGCGCCTCGCACCAGCGCATACAGCGGCCGCGACACACCCTTCTCACGCGCGAGGTGGTGCGCTTCCTCGTTTGTCACCCTGCGCAAACTACCTTGAGTTTCGGCCCCCCCGAATGGGGTATCGATTGCCCATGAGCATCATTGACAAGATCACGGGACGAACGAAGAAGGCCGCCGGCGACATCACCGGCGACGCGTCCATGCGCTCTCAGGGGCGTAGGGAGGAACGCAAGGGCGAGGAGAAGGAGAAGCTCGCCGAGGCGCAGGACCGGGCCGACGAGAAGGCCCAGGACGTGGCCGACCTCGAGCGCCGCACCTGATCTGAGCGCGTGAAAGCAGGCAGTCTTCGAACGGGCGCCGCTTGGCGCCCGTTTGTTGTTGCGGTCAGGCGAGCTTGGTGATGGCGATGACCATCCCGACCAGCGTGAAGATCACGATCAGGACCTGGACCACGATCCAGATGCGGGGCATCTCCACCGCTTGCGCCTCTACTCGATGATCGCCTGCCGCAGCGCGATGGCCACGGCGTGCACCCGCGTGTCAGCCTCGAGCTTGAGGATGGCCCGCTTGGTGTCCGACTTCACCGTCTCGGTGGAGAGGCCGATGCGCCGCGCCACCTCCTCGGTGTGGAGGCCCTCGGCGAGCAGCTGAAGGATCTCGCGCTCGCGCTCGGAGAGCGGGGCGTCGGGGCCGACCTGCGACATCAGGAGGGCCGGCGACAGCGACGGGTCCACGAACGGCTTGCCGCCCACCACGGTGCGGATCGCCCGGAGCAGGTCCTCGGGGGGCGACCCCTTCATCACGTATCCGCGCGCGCCGGCGGCGATGGCGTCGGACAGCAGCCGCTTGTCGCCGTAGGCCGAGAACATGACCGTCTTCACGTCCGGGTTCGCCTCGGCGATGCGCTTGATGGCGGAGATCCCGTCGATCCCGGGCAGCCGCACGTCCATGATCACGACCTCGGGGCGGAGCTTCCGGACGGCGTCGACCACCTCCTCGCCGCTCTCGACATGCCCGACCAGCTCGAGGTCCGGGGTGTCACCGAACATCAAGCCAAGCCCCTGCCGCACCGTCGGATGGTCGTCGACGGTCAGGCACTTGGTTGGTGTAGCCATCGGACCAAACCCTAACCGCTGTCTGGCCGTACGGCCAATAGTATGCCGCCGATGTTCGACTCCATGGTCGTGGGCACCGACGGCTCAGAAACCGCCAACGAGGCGGTTCGGCAGGCAACGCGCCTCGCGGAGCGCCTGGGCGCCGCGATCCACCTGGTCAGCGCATACGAACCGGTGCCCGAGGGCCGGCTGCGCGAGGAGCGCGCGCAGGTGCCGGACGACCTCCAGTGGATGGTCAACCCGCGCGAGGACGTGGCCTCGACGCTCGAGGTCGCCGCCGAGGCGATCAGGGGGCAGGGCATCGAGGTGGAGACACACGCGCGCGAGGGCGATCCGGCCGACGCGATCCTCGACGTGGCCGAGGAGCAGGGCGCCGACCTGATCGTGGTCGGCAACAAGGGCATGACCGGCGCGAAGCGCTTCCTGCTCGGCAGCGTGCCGAACAAGGTGTCACATCACGCTCCCTGCAGCGTGATGATCATCCGGACAACATAGGCGCCCGGAAGGCGCCAATGTCATCAGACCTGGGGCAGGATGCCCCAGGGGGTGACCATTGCGCGCCGCAGGATCAGCAGGCGGTCGCCGGCGGGCAGCGCAGCGCCCGCGCCGCGTCGGCGAGCCCGAATCCGTAGCGCCCGTCCACGCCGGGCCTGCCGAGGTCCCGCGCGGTCATTTGGATGTGCGTCTGCACGGCGTCCGGACTGGGGTCGGGGCCGAGCTTGCCGCTGGCGATCACGAGGGCGGCGATCGCGCTCACGTGTGGGGCCGCCATCGAGGTTCCCTCGTACCCGCGCGGCAGGCCGAAGCTCCGCACGCTCCTGCCGCGGAACGTCTCCTGGAAGATCCAGTCGCTGGCGCTGTTCGGGTCGCAGAGGTCGAGCTCCTGCTGCGTGCGCGGCTCCGCGTCCACGCCGCCGCCCGGCGCCACCAGGTCCAGGTCGGGCCCCCCGTTCGAGTAGTCCGACCGGCAGCCGCTGCGCGTGGTGGCCCCAACGGCGACCACCTGGTCGGCGCGCGCGGGATAGGCCACCTTGCGGCCGAAGCCGTTCCCGGCCGCGCCCACGATCAGGGCACCGCGGCGGTGGGCGAACCTGATCGCCGCGAGGATCTCCGGGATCTCGGAGGGCACCACGTCGAGCTCGAACTCGAGGCTGAGGTTGATCACGTCGGCCTTGTGGCGGGCCGCGTAGCGGATCGCCTTGGCGATCGCGACCGAGTCACCCGAGCCGGCCGAGTCGAGCACCCTGAGCGGCATGATCTTCGCCCCGTAGGCGATGCCCGCGGCGCCGGTGGCGTTGTTGGTCGCCTGCGCGATCGTGCCGGCCACGTGTGTGCCGTGGCCGAACACGTCGTTCGGATGGCTGTCGCGGTCGATGAAGTCGTAGCCCTTGACGAAGGTCTGCTTGCGCAGGTCCGGGGCGCGTCGGTAGCGCTTGTAGCGCTCGAAGGCGACGCCGCTGTCGAGCACCGCCACCACGGCGCCCTCGCCGCCGGGCGCGCCGGCCGCGGCCGCCAGGGACCACGCCTCGGGCATGCCGATGCCCCAGGGCTCGAACAGGTTCCATTGGCGCCGGAAGCCGGGGTCGTTCGGGGTGAAGGTCTGCGAGGCGCGGGCGATGTGGTTCGGCACGGCGTACTCCACGCCCGGGTTGTCCCGCAGCTCGGCGATCGTCCGCTGCACGGAGTCGCCGTCCCTGATCTGGTGAACGCGCGCGCGGCTGCCGTCCTCGTACTTCACGACCACCTCGCCCGGGACGTATTCGGCCCCCGCGGCCGAGGCGGCCGGCGTGAGCAGCGCCACAAGGGCGGCGAGCGCTAGGAGAAGAGGGGGTTTCGGCATTGGGTTACGGTGCCCGGCGCAGTGTACGAACGCATGAACAACCTGCCTACGGGGAAGTTGTGACGGTCTGCGTCACCGGGGCCACCGGTTTCATCGGCTCGCACGTCGCGAACCTTGTGGCCGAGGCCCACGGACGTCCGCGGGTGACCTACCGCGACGAGGCCCGGCTCGCCAGTCTCACCGCGGCGGTGGAGGCGGATCCGATCAAGGCCGACGTGCTCGACCGCGGCGCCCTGCGCCGGGCTTTCCGCGGTTGCGAGATCGTCTTCCACGCGGCCGGCTACGTCGCCTCGCGGCCGCCGGAGCGGGTCTGGCAGGTGAACGCGCTCGCGCCGAGGATCGCGGTGGAGGCCGCAGCGGCAGAGGGCGTGAGGCGGGTGGTTGTGACCTCGAGCGTCGCCGGGATCGGCCCCGCGCCGCCGGACCGCGCCGGGACCGAGGAGGACGTGTACCGCGGCGGCGGCCTCGGCCTGACCTACCCCGACGCCAAGCACGAGGGCGAGTCGGAGGCCCTGGCCGCGGGCGCCCGGCTGGGCGTCGAGGTGGTGGTGGTGAACCCCTCGTACGTGTTCGGGCCGCCGCTCGACCGCTCGCGTCCGGGCGAGACCTCCACGCGCATGGTCGGCAACTACCTGCGCGGGCGGCTCCCCGCTGTGGTGGACGGCGAGACCAACGCGGTCGACGTGCGCGACGTCGCGCGCGGGCACATTCGCGCCGCGGAGCGCGGGCGGGCCGGCGAGCGCTACGTGCTGGGCGGCCACGACGTGCGCTGGGTCGACCTGCTCGAGCGGGTGGCCGAGCTGTCGGGCGTCCATCACCCGCTGGTCGTGCTGCCCACCGAGGCCGGGGCCGCGGCGCGGGCGCTGAAGGGGCTCGGGCTGCCCACGCCGGGAGTGTCGGAGGGCATCGTGCTGATGGCACAGAACTGGCGCTACTCGTCCGCCAAGGCGCGGCGCGAGCTGGGCTACCGCGCCCGATCGCTCGACCGCACCCTGCAGGACACGATCGACTGGTACCTGGAGCTGATGGACGGCGGGACGCTCGGCGGGGGACCTCCCTCGCCGCTGTCGCTGGCCGCCGCCGGGGTTCGCCTGGCGAGCCGGACGGGCGTGCTCGGCGGCGTGCAGGCCGCCGAGCGCTACCTGGGCCGGCGGCTGGTGGTGCGGCCGTGAGCGGGACCCCGCCGACCACCTTCTTCCCGCGCGACGAGTACTACATGCGGCTCGCCCTGCGCGAGGCCGAGCGGGCGGTCGAGCATGACGACGTGCCGATCGGGTGCGTGATCGCGCACGGCGGGGAGGTGATCGCCGCCGCCCGCAACGAGCGCGAGCTGCGCGGCGACCCCACCGCTCACGCCGAGATCCTCGCGCTGCGCGAGGCGTCGCGGCACCTCGAGGGCTGGCGGCTTCTCGACACGGTCCTCTACGTGACGCTCGAGCCGTGCGCCATGTGCGCCGGCGCGATCGTGCTGGCGCGCGTGCCCCGGGTGGTCTACGCGGCTCCCGACCCGAAGGCGGGCGCCGCCGGCAGCGTCCTCGACGTGCTCGCCGAGCCGCGGCTCAACCACCGGCCGGACGTGGCGGGCGGGCTGCTGGCGGAGGAGGGCGCCGCCCTACTGCGCGCCTTCTTCGCCTCCCGCCGCGACTGAGCCCGATCAGTTTGGCCCCGCGCAACCGGTCTAACGAGTGAGCCAACAGAGGAGCACGGTGTGATCAAGTCGGTTGCGAAGGTGATCGTCCACGTGGACGACCAGGAGCAGGCAAGGGAGTTCTGGACCGGCCGGGCCGGATTCGAGCTGGCCCGGGACGAGACCTTCGGCGACGAGCGCTGGGTCGAGGTGGCGCCGCCGGGCGGCGGCCCCGTCCTCGTGCTGACCTCACGGCCGGCGGAGCAGCCTCGGCCCGACGTCTCGGACATGCTCCCGCACTCGCCCGTGTTCTTCACCTGCGACGACATCCACGGGACCTACGCGGACATGCGCGAGCGGGGAGTCGAGTTCCAGGCCGCGCCCGTGCAGATGCACTTCGGCTGGTGGGCGATGTTCACCGACCAGGACGGCACCAGATACGCGCTGGGCCAGTGGCCGGTGGGGTGAGCGGAGCCGCCTCCGAGAGACTCGCGTGGGCGGTCGGCGCGCTGGGCGTCCAGTCCGCCGACAGGATCCTCGAGGTCGGCTGCGGCCACGGCGTGGCCGCCACGCTCGTGTGCGAGCGGCTCGACGGCGGCCGCCTGACCGCGATCGACCGTTCGGCGAAGATGATCGACATGGCCGCGCGCAGGAACGAGGAGCACGTCGCCGCGGGCCGGGCGGTCTTCGAGACGGTGGCGCTCGAGCGGGCGGACTTCGGCGACGAGCGCTTCGACAAGGTCTTCGGAGTGCACGTGGCCGCGCTGTGGCGCTCGGCGGAGGCGCTCGAGGTCGTGCGGCGGCACCTCGCCCCGGGCGGCGCGCTCTACGCGATCAACCAGGCGCCCGGGTGGAGGACGGCGGCCGACGCGCGGGCCTCCGCCGAGCAGGTGGTCGCGACGCTGCGCACGCGGGGGTTCCACGTGGACGAGCCACTGCTCGGGGAGCTCGAGGCGGCGCCGGTGATGTGCGTGGTCGCCCGGCCGGCGTGATGGGCCTCCCCGGGGAGGAGGGCGAGTTCGCCGCGCTGTTCGAGCGCCACCGGGGCGAGCTGCAGGTGCACTGCTACCGGATGCTCGGGTCCCTCCACGACGCCGAGGACCTCGTCCAGGAGACCTTTCTGCGCGCGTGGCGGAACCGGGAGGGCTTCGAGGGGCGCTCCTCGTTCCGGACCTGGCTCTACCGGATCGCGACGAACGCCTGCCTCGATGCGCTCGCACGGCGGCGGGCCCGGCCCGTGGTGGTGGACGGCGGATACGGCGAGCTCCCCTGGCTCCAGCCCTATCCGGACCACCTGCTGGACGAGCTGGCCGCGTCGGATGCGGGTCCCGACTCGACCGTGGTAGCCAAGGAGACGATCGAGCTCGCCTTCATGGCGGCGATCCAGCACCTGCCGCCGAACCAGCGGGCCGTCCTGATCCTGCGCGACGTGCTCGGCTGGCCGGCGAAGGAGGCGGCGTCGCTGCTCGACACGAGCGTGGCGTCGGCGAACAGCGCGCTCCAGCGGGCGCGGGAGACGATGCAGAAGCGGCTGCCGGCGCGGCGCGCGGACTGGACGCGCGAAGCCGCGCCGAGCGAGGAGGAGCGCGAGCTCCTGCGGCGCTACATCGAGGCACACGAGCGAGCCGACGTGGAGCGGTTCGCGGAGCTCCTCTCAGAGGACGTGAGCTTCTCGATGCCGCCGGAGCCCACCTGGGTTGCGGGCCGCGGCGAGGTCATGCGGTTCCTGGCCGCCAACGGGTTCGGCTCGCCGGACGTGCTGGGCGACCTGCGGCTGGTGCCGGTGCGCGCCAACCGCCAGCCCGGCGCGGCCAACTACGTGCGCGCGCCGGGCGACACGGAGTTCCGGGCGATGGCGCTCGACGTGCTGCGCTTCGAGGACGGGCGGCTCGCGGAGATGACCGCCTTCACGCCCGACCTGTTCCCGGCCTTCGGGCTGCCGCTCACGCTCGACCGATGACTTTCCTCGCGAGGGTCGTCTGCCCCTTGCATGAACGACATGACCCATACGGCCGGACGGCGCGAGTGGATCGGGCTCGCCGTGCTGGCGCTGCCGACGCTGCTCGTCACCATGGACCTCTCGGTGCTGTTCCTAGCGGTGCCGGAGCTGAGCCGGGACCTGTCGCCCTCGAGCGCCGAGCTCCTGTGGATCACGGACATCTACGGCTTCCTGATCGCCGGCTCGCTGATCACGATGGGCACCCTCGGCGACCGGATCGGGCGGCGGCGGCTGCTGACGATCGGCGGCTTCGCGTTCGCCGCCGCCTCACTGCTTGCGGCGTTCTCGACGAGCGCGCCGATGCTGATCGCGGCGCGCGCCCTGCTCGGCGTGGCCGGTGCCACGCTGGCGCCCTCCTCGCTGTCGCTGATCCGCAGCCTGTTCCTGGACGAGCGCCAGCGCACGGTGGCGATCGGCGTGTGGATGAGCTGCTTCGCGGCCGGAGCGGCCGTGGGCCCGCTCGTGGGCGGCGCGATGCTCGAGCAGTTCTGGTGGGGCTCGGTGTTCCTGCTGAACGTGCCGGTGATGGCGCTGATGCTGGCGCTGGCTCCCCGGGTGCTTCCGGAGTCGCGCGACCCGTCCCCCGGGCGGTTCGACATCCTCGGCGCCGCCCTGTCGGTGGTGGCGCTGCTCGCCCTCGTCTTCGGCGTGAAGCGCGTGGCCGAGCAGGGGCTGGACGGCGTGGCGGTGGCGTCGGCGCTCGCCGGCCTCGCTGTGGGCGCGCTGTTCGTGCGGCGGCAGCGGCGGGCTGACGACCCGCTGATCGACCTCGAGCTGTTCGGCGCGCCGGCGATCAGGGTGTCGATCGTGGCGATGGTGCTCGCGACGTTCGTGATGGCCGGGATGCTGCTTTTCGTCGCGCAGTACCTGCAGCTCGTGCGCGGCATGGGGCCGCTCGAGGCGGGCGCGTGGAGCGTGCCGGCGATGATCGGGAGCATCGCGGGGTCGATGCTCGCGCCGGGGGTCGCCGCGCGGTTCCGGAAGGGCTCCGTGCTCGCCGGGAGCATGGCGGTGGCGGCCGCCGGGCTGGGGCTCCTCGTGTTCGTCTCGGACGGCGCCGCGCTGGCCGTCCTTGTGGCGGGCTCGCTCGTCATGGGGCTGGGCGCCGGATCCATCGGCACCGTGGCCACCGACGTGATCGTCGGGACGGCGCCGCCGGAGCGCGCCGGGGCGGCGTCCGGGGTCTCGGAGACGGGCGGCGAGCTCGGCGGGGCGCTGGGGATCGCGCTGCTGGGGAGCATCGGTACGGCCGTGTACCGCTCGCAGGTGGCGGACTCGATTCCGGTGGACGTGGGACCTGCCGGGGCCGACGCCGCGCGCGAGACCCTGGGCGGGGCGGTGGGCGCGGGCGGCGCGGTGTCCCCGGGCCTGCTCGAGACGGCCCGCGACGCGTTCGTCGAGGGCATGCAGGTCGCAGCCCTCACCGGCGCGGTGCTGATGGCGGTCGCGGCCGCGGCGGCGGCGCTGGTGCTGCGCCGCCGCACGGAGAAGCGGCCGGCCGAGGACTGCGCTACCGCGGCGTGCTGAGCTTCGGCACTACGTCCCCTGCCCGTCCAGCATGAGCTGGCTGACGCTGAACGCCACGCCGTTCGGGTCCGCGATCACGGCGCTGCGGAAGCCCGGGATGGCCTCGGAGACGGGGGCGAGCACGCTCCCGCCGTGCTGGTCCGCGGCAGCCGCGGCGCGGTCGGCATCGTCGATCCAGAAGTCGACGGCCCATCCGGTCGGGCCGCCGGGCGGCGCGATGGTGGCGACAAGGTCGCGCGGAACCGGCTGCTGCGGCTCGCCGCCGACGAAGCCCTCCAGGCGGAAGAGGCCGACCTCCATGTCGCCGAGCTTGAAGGTGTCGAGCGTCCACCCGAAGACGGCGTTGTAGAACGCGGCGGCGGCGTCGCGGTCGGGCGTGCGCAGCGCGCTCATGCTCCAGGCGCTCGGCTCGTTGACGAGCTGCGCGCCGGGGCGGTCTTGCGGCTCCCAGATTGCAAACGAGGCGCCGGTGGGATCTGCCGCCACGGCGATCCGGCCAGCGGGCGGTGCGTCGAAGGGCTGCGCCAGGACCGTGCCGCCGGCCTGGGCGATCTCCTCGGCCGAGCGGTCCACGTTCTCGACCTCGATGTAGGTGTTCCAGCCCGGGCCGCCTGAATCGGGCGGGAGCGAGGCGACACCCGCGACGTCGCGGCCGCGAAGCTGGGCGACGAAGTACTTGCCTGGCGGGTCGCCGGGCATCTCCCCGGGGCCGGTGAAGTCCCAGCCGAACACGGCTCCGTAGAAGCCGGTCAGCCGATCGACGTCCGGGCCCATCACGTCGACCCAGGAGGGGACGCCCGGCTGAAATCCGTCGCGCTCGCTCATCTTCTGTGCTCCAATCGTCCGTTGATTGGGATAACGTACCATGAAGTTGGAAAAACCCATGAGATCGTACGGGGACATGTGCGGGATCGCTCGGGCTCTCGATGTGATCGGGGAGCGGTGGGCGTTGCTGGTCGTTCGCGAGCTGATCCTGGGCCCGAAGCGGTTCACCGACCTTCGCTCCGGGCTCCCCAACGTGGGGCCCGACGTGCTGTCGCAGCGGCTCCGCGAGCTGGAGGCGGCAGGCGTCGTTCGCCGCCGGACGCTCGCCCCACCGGCGGCGTCGCGCGTATATGAGCTGACGGAGCGGGGGCGCGCCCTCGAGCCGGTGCTGCATGCGCTCGGCGAATGGGGATCGGCCGCGCCCGTCCCGCCGGGGAGCCCGCGGCTCGGGGTCGACTCGACGATCATCGCGCTGCGGACCCTCTTCGACGCGCGCGAGGCCGGAGACCTCGCGGCGACGTACGAGCTCCGCCTGGGCGACCAGGTGTTCCGCGCGCGCGTGGCCGGCGGCGCGCTGGAGGTGGAGCGGGGTGAGGCGCCGGAGGCGGATGCGACGATCGTGTCCGAGCCCTGGCCGCTCGGGGGGATGCTGTGGCAGGGCTATGCGCTGGAGGACGCCGAGCGGGCGGGCGACGCGTCGGTGGATGGAGACCGCCGGGCGGTCGCACGGTTCCTCCGGCTGTTCCCGCTGCCGGCGGGCGGATAGGCCACGGCGTCCGGCCGCCCGGCCATCCTTCGCCCAACCTCAACGAAGGAGACTCGCAATGGAAGCTTCGGCGCGGGACGCCGCGGCAATGAAGGCGGTAGCCGGGATGGCACGCCTCTGGTGGCTCTGGCTCGTGTTCGGGATCTTCTGGATCGTGGTGGCGCTGTCGATCCTGCAGTTCGACCAGGCTTCGATCACCACCGTCGGTGTGCTGATCGGGGCGATGTTCCTCGCCTCGGGCTTTCAGCAGCTGGCGCTGGCGGGCCTGGTGGAGGGCGCCCCCCGCTGGATCCTGATCATCTTCGGAGTCCTGCTGGTGATCGCGGGAGTGATCGCGCTGTTCAACCCGGAGGACACGTTCGCCGGGATCGCGGACATCCTGGGCTTCCTGTTCCTGATGGTCGGCCTGTTCTGGATCATCCAGGCCTTCGGCGAGCGGGACACGAACGAGCTGTGGTGGTTCGGCCTGATCTCAGGGATCGCGATGATCGTGCTGGCCTTCTGGACCGGCGGCCAGTTCTTCATCGAGAAGCAGTACACGCTGCTCGTGTTCGCCGGCATCTGGGCCCTGTTCCACGGAGTGGGCGACCTGATCCGCGCGTTCCAGATCCGGAGCCTGAAGAAGCTCGCCTAATCGGCGGCGACAGCTGCACGGGGGGCTGCCCGGGAGGTAGCCTCCCGTTGCGTTGAGCCGTCTCTTGGTCCCCCGGATGCTCGCCGCCGGCTCGTTGGTGACCTCGACTACCGCGGTCCGGGTCGGTGTGGGCTGTCTCGAGCTGTGGCTCGAGCGCACGCCTGTCCTCGCGAAGCTGGCCGTCACGGCATCGGTCGGGGGCGGCGATGCCGGCACGGCCGCGGCCGCGTTTCGCGACGACTTCATCGCGCTCGCCCGCGACTCCGCCGAGGTGTCGTGGCGGGAGCTGCGACGGGGGATCGACGACCTGGACGCCTTCACCCGGCCTGACGACGAGCCCGGAGAGCGACCGCACCGCCCCTACCGGGTCAAGCCGTGAGCACCGGCCTCGCCGCGACCGACGACGTGATCGCCCGGCTGGGCGCCGCGGCGGAGATCGAGCTGCTGCGCGAGCGGATCGCGGCCTGGCTGGACAGCGTCGACGACGAGCTGCGCGAGCCGCTCGGGTGGGCCTTCTCCGGGACCCCGAAGCACTTCCGCCCGATGACCTTGTTCGCCTGCCACAGGGCGGTGTGCGACACGCCGGCGGCCGAGGCCGTCGAGCTCGCCTTCGCGGTGGAGCTCATGCACAACATGTCGCTGATCGTCGACGACGTACTCGACGAGTCCGACGAGCGGCGCGGCATCGCGACCGTGGAGCGCCGGTTCGGCCGCCTCACGGCGCTGATGGCCTCCGGCTACCTCGTCGCCGACGCGTTCGACGCCTTCGCCGAGGACCCGTTCGCCGTGCGTCACCTCGCCGAGCTGCTGCGCCGGCTCGGTGCGGCGGAGTGCCTTCAGTGGCGTATGCGGCGGCTGCCGCTGGGCGTGGAGGACTGGCGGCGGATCGCCGGCGAGGACACCGGCTCGATGTTCGAGATCTGCGCCGTGCTGGGTGCGCGCTCCGAGCGGCTGCGCCGGTACGGGCATCTGCTCGGCGCGCTCTATCACGGCTGCGACGACGTCGGCGACCAGCGCGGCCTCGAGGCGCTCGGCGGCGGCGGTGAGGAGGATCTCCGCGACGGGATCCTGACGCTGCCCGCGGCGCTCGCCATCCGGGACCCGGAGATCCGCGGTCTGTTCGTCGTGGACGACGACGATCCGGACCGGCTGGCCGTGCTGGCCGATGCGTTCCGCGCTCAGCTCGACGACGCCGAGCTGGTGCTCGACCAGATCGCGGACGGGGCCTCCACCGAGGCGGAGCAGTTCGCCGAGGACCCCGACCCGCTCCTCGCGCTCGTCGAACAGGTGCGTCAGCTGTCGCGGCGCTGACGGGGCGGCGGTCTGGCCGGCGTCAGCAGGCGCTGCAGCCGTCCGGCGTAGTCGCTGCCCGCCGACCACGCCTTGGCGGCGGCCGCGTAGGGCGCCCACGCGTAGCGAAGCCAGACGTACCAGGGGGCAAAGCCCGCATCCGGCTCGGCGATCTCGACGGGGGCGCCGATGCCGCGCCGCTCGACGATGACGCGGGCGGCCTCGAGCCCGGTGGTGACCGCGGACTCGATCGTCGTCATGCCGATCCGGTTCGCGCAGAAGTCGCCGGCGAAGGCGACGTTCGAGATGGCGTCGACGTCGGCCGCCGGGCGCCACACGTCGGTGCCCGTCTCGTTGAGGAAGAGCTCCGCGTCCGCGTTCGGCTCGAAGCGGGTCAGCTCCCAGTCGATGGCGGGGGACTCGCCCCAGGCCGTGCCCGGCTCGAAGTCGAGGTACTCGGAGAGCTCGAGCAGCATGGCGTATGCGTCGTCATCGGGATGCGTGCCCG
>Ga0190271_10000751_pt1 | contig 17068 bp, 15 predicted proteins | sample Popmic356T_FD_133747 | JGI IMG/M metagenome (GOLD analysis project Ga0190271, IMG submission 133747) | Populus adjacent soil microbial communities from riparian zone of Weber River, Utah, USA - 356 T | ecosystem: Environmental > Terrestrial > Soil > Riparian zone | place: USA: Utah | collected...
ATGCTCATCTCGGTCCTCGTCGGCATCGGCGTCGCCGCCCTCCAGTTGGCCGTCTTCTACCGTCCGGGCCGCGTCGCTGCGGCGCACTGACCGCTGGCCTCGACCGTGGGCGATGGGGCACCGCTCGAACCGTTTCCAGAGGACTGGGAGCGGGGGCTCGCCGTCGTTGCCCACCCTGACGATCTGGAATATGGCGCGACGTCGGCCATCGCCCGCTGGACCGGTCAGGGCAAGCACGTCAGCTATGTGATGGTCACAAACGGCGAGGCCGGCATCGACACGATGCCACCGGCGGAGGTCGGTCCGTTGCGCCGTCAGGAAGAGGAGCGCTCCGCACAGGTGGTCGGGGTCGACTCGGTCGAGTTCCTCGGCTTCGCGGATGGTCTGATCGAGGCCGACCACGAGCTGCGGCGAGCGCTCGCCACGACGATCCGCCGACACCGTCCCGACGTCATCGTTTCGATCAACTTCCGGGAGTCCTGGGGGCCGGGAAGCTGGAACCACGTCGACCATCGCAATGTCGGCATTGCCCTGCTCGACGCCGCCCGGGACGCCGGGAACCGCTGGCTCTTCACCGACGACGGGCTGGACCCGTGGCCCAGTGTTCGTCTGGTCGCCTTTCTCGGCTCGCCCCAGGCCTCGCACTGGGTCGATGTCACCGACACGATGGACCTCGGCGTTCGTTCTCTCGAGCAGCACGCCCTCTACCTGTCGATGCTGTCGGACGGGACGCCGGGGACCGAGCCCGGTTTGTTCCTGCGGAACATCGCCGCCCAGGCCGGTGAGCGGGTCGGAGTCGACTGCGCCGCGACCTTCGAGATCATCTCGGTCTGACCAGCGGTCGCACCCTTCAACCCCGGGCCCGCCAGCGTTCTGCGATGCGGAACGAACGCTCCAACGTGCGTTCGGCATCACAGATCGGGCGGGGTCAGTCGTCGATGTCGACCGGAGGCTCTCCGTCGGAACCCTTGTCGGTGCGCAGCTTCTCCTGGATCTTGCGGAGCGTGAGTCGAACGCCGCGGTCGCCCTGGTCGTCCTCCATCTCCTGGAGCTCGGTGAGGTGCGACTCCACGATCTCGTGGCGATCGACGTAGCTCGACACGAACGCCTGGACCACGCCCGCGAAGGGCAGCGCCATGATCGCCCCGACCGGACCCAGCACCGCATTGCCGGCCAGGGCGGCGCCGAACGCGATCGCGGGGTGGAGGTCCATCGCGTGCGCGGTGATCTTCGGCGACAACAGGTAGTTCTCGATCTGTTGGTAGATGACGATGAACGCCAACACCCAGATCGCATCGATCGGGTCGTTCAGCAGCGCGATCAGCACCGGCAGGGCACCGGCCAGATAGGTCCCGATCGCCGGGATGAACTGGCTCACGAGGCCCACCCAGATGCCCAGCGCGAGCGGCGACGGGACCCCCAGGATCGACAGGTAGATCCAGGTGACCGTTGCCGCACACGCGGCGAGCAGCATGCGCGAGTAGAGCCAGCCACCCGTCTTCTGGATCGCCAGCTCCCACAGGATCAGCACCGTGCGCTGACGACGTCGGGGCAACACGGAACAGACGTGGCGCCGCAACTGGGGGCCCTGTGCCGTCATGTAGTACGAGAACAACAGCACGGTGAACAGCTGGAACAGCGTCCCGACCAGCGTCCCGGTGAGCGACAGCACCCGGCCACCGACGTTCGTCGCGACACCGGTGATGTCGTCCTGGTACTCGCGAACCTGGTCGACGAGGTTGTCGGTCGTGATGTCGGTGTCGAAGGTGTCGTTCACCCATTTCGTGGCGTCTTCGAGGTACTTGGGAGCGTTGTCGACCAGGTCGGAGACCTGGGTCACCACGAGGTCGCCCATCAGGAAGAAGAACAGGCTCGAACCGACGAAGAGCACGAGGAACGCGACCATCGTCGCCCGGTTCCGCTTCCAGCCCCGATCGGCCATCCAGTTGACGGCGGGCTCGACCGCGAACGACAGGAACAGCGAGATCGCGATGATGACGAGGAGCCCGCCGAGCTTCTCGACGATCGTCCGCCCGACCCCGAGCGCAGCGATGGAGAGCATGATGGCGAGGAGGGCGCGCCAGAACCAGCGAGGCAGTTGGGCCCCTTCACCGAACCGGATGTGGAGCGTCTCGTCGTCCATGTCGACGCCCGGCTCGGCGGGTCCTGGGACGCGATCACTCACCCCGAAACTCTCGCATCGCCGCTCCATGTCGGCGCGGATGCAACCCCGCGCTGTGGAACCGGGCGACGGTGGGATCGCCCGTGTGGCCAGGGGCGATGGGATCGTCCGTGTGGCCAGGGGCGATCAGCTACCGGGATTCAACTCCCGAACATCATCATCCACTGCTCGGCCGTCTTGGGCCTGAACACCACGTTCTGCTGGCGGACCGAACCGAGCGCCGCAGACGGATCGAGGCTGTACTGGTGGCCCGGGAAGAGCACGGCATCGTCGGGGACCTTCGAGAGCGTCTGGGTCAGGCTGTAGTACAAGGCCTCGGGGTCGCCGCCCGGCAGATCGGTCCGGCCGCACCCGTCCAGGAACAAGGTGTCGCCCGAGACCAGCGCCCCGTTCACGAAGAAGCACTGGCTCCCGGGCGTGTGCCCGGGCGTGTGAACGAGCTCGATCGGAACCTGGCCGACCGTGACGACGTCACCGGGACGATGCCGGACCAGGTCCGCGTCCCCGAGACCGGTTGCCTTCTTGACCCACTCCGATTCGTCGGCCTGGATGTGGATCGGCACGGGGGCGAGCTCGAGCAGTTCGGCCGCGCCCTCGATGGAGAAGCCGGCCATCGACCCGCCGCAATGGTCCGGGTGGTAGTGCGTGACGAGTGCTCCGCTGATGCGCATCCCGTCGGCCTCCGCGATGGCCTTCAGGTCGGCGACCCCGTACGCCGGGTCGACGACCATGCACTCCCCGGTGAGGCGATCGCCGATCAGGTAGGCGAAGTTCACCATCTGCCTGGCCACTGGGTCACCGATGGCGAAGTCCTGTCCGCTCAAGAGCTGGCGGAAGTAGAAGCGATCGTCGAGATCGGCGGGGGCGTCGGGGTCGGTCGTGCTCACGTGCTCCTCCTGAGGATGGTCAACCGTACCGGCGGTCAGCGCTCGCGGAGGTACGCGCCCAACAGGCGTCGGTAGGCGGAGTCGTAGCGGTCGTAGTCGGCGCGGAGCCGGTCCCCCGGCCAGTGTCGCGACTGCAGTTCGTGGGGCAGCAGCGGGTCGGAATTGAAGTGCCGGAGCACGGCCGCCGAGACGATGAACCCGGGCGCGAGCGCGGTCGGATCCCCGTCGTCGAGCCGCCCGACGAGGTCGACCATGGATCGGCGGAGCTCGGTGGCGCGCGCCGCCCAGGCATCGAGATCCCACAACGACGATGCGAGGTCGTCATCGTGGTCGGGAGACACGGCGAACCAGCGGCACTGTTCGTCGACGATGTCGTGCGCATCGGGCCAACGCTGGGGATCAAGGTTGTCCGGTCGTAGCCACACCCCGTCCCGGAGCTCGCCGTACCGCAGCCTGGTCATGGCCCGGCGCAGGTTCGAGCGTTCCGACGCGGATCGCGGGCCCGCGAGGACGATCGCCTGACGCCATCGACCAGACCACGTCGTGACCGCCGCGGCGCGACTCACCGACTGGATGCCGGCCCGGATGAGCAGGTCACCGGCGAGCCGGTAGCGACCGTCGTCGACCCGATCGAGCTCGCCTCCGCTCGCCATGCGGGACAAGGCCGTTCGCATGGTCCCTTCGCCCATGTCGAACAGTGCTCCGACCCGGACCAGCGCGGCGGCCGGGAGCTCCGGAGGATCGGTTCCGAGGAGCGTCGATGCGACCACCGATCGAGCGCTGAGCGGGCGGTCGGGGGCTGCCATCCCGCCTCAGCCTAGCCGCCACATTACAATCCGTGGCACAACCGTCGGCAGCGGTGTAATATCAGGGGCATGACCGCAACCGTCGTGCGACCCGTCGGCACGATGCTTCCCGAGGCGTCGGACACGCCGAACGTCCTGCCCGCGGAACGGCTCGGTCCTACCGGCCGCCCGATCGGCGCCTTCCGCGATGAGATGTACCGGATTCCGAACGTCGCCAATGCGGGCCACGTGGTCGGGGTGTGGATCCAGTCGGTCGGTCTGATCTGGCTCGCGAACTGGTGGGGGAACCCGATCGGTTGGATCGCGGTGTTCTTCCTGATGGGTCGAGCGTTCGCCCGCTTCGCGATCCTGGGCCACGAGGCGGCCCACCGGCTCCTGTTCTCGAACCGCAAGGTCAACGACTGGGTCGGGACGTGGGTCCTCTCCTGCCCGGGCTTCGTTCCCCTCGCCGGATACCGACGGAGCCACATGGCCCACCACAAGGAGGAGTTCGGTCCGAACGAACCCGACATGGGCCTCTACGAGGGTTATCCGATCGCCTCGGACTCGTGGTGGCGGAAGATGCGACGCGACGCCTTCGGGAGTTCGGGTTGGAAGAATCTGAAGGGCCTGCTGAAGGCGCTGGTCTCTCCGACCGCCCGGTCGGTCGCGCTGCCGATCGCGATCTGGCAGGTGGCGTTGTTCGCGGGGCTCTGGCTCATGACCGGCAACTGGTGGGTGTACCCGGTGTTCTGGCTGTTGCCCTGGATGACGGTGTGGCGGGTGCTCAACCGGTTGCGCGCCGTTGCCGAGCACGGGGGCATGCAACGCTCCCCCGACCGTCGCCTCACGACCCATCACGTCCACCAGTCGTTCTGGCCGCGGTTCTGGATGGTGCCGTTCAACACGGGGTGGCACCTGGCCCACCACGTCGACATCGGGGTCCCGTTCTCCAACCTGCCCAGGTTCCACGCCGAGCTCGAGCGTTCCGGGTACATCACGCCTGGCCTCGAGTGGCCGAACTATCGAAGCCTGTGGGCACACGCCCGCTCCGACAGCCCCCGCTCTCGTTAGCCCCGGGTTCTCGCGACACTGAGCGCTCCTGACGGGCCCCTGGCGTCACGACTCTTGCGGTGTTGGGCTCCCGTGACACTCAGCGCCCCTGATGGGCCGCTGGCGTCACCGGTCCGCTCCCTCTTGTCAGGCGGTGGCGGCGAGGGCGGCGGTCAGAGCCGTGAGCGCGGTTGACACCTCGTCCTCGTCGACGACGAGCGGCGGCATGAATCGGATGGTGTTGGCCCAGGTACCTGCGTTCATCAGGAGCAGATGGCCCGAGTCGCGGGCGTGGGAGATGGCCGCCGCGGTGTGAACCGGGTCCGGCTCGCCCGTGTCGGGGTCCCTGAACTCCGCCGCCACCATGAGACCGGGACCGCGCACGTCGGCGATGACGGGATGCTCGGCCGCCAGCTTGGTCAAGCCGTCCCGCAACTGGGCGCCGCGGGCGTTCACGTTGTCGAGGAAGCCGGGGGCGGTGAGGACGTCGATGGTGGCGAGCGCCGCCGCACACCCGATCGGGTTCCCCCCGTAGGTCCCACCGTGGGAGCCGGTCGGCCATCTCGACATGAGCTCGTTGGAGGCACCGATCGCCGCGATGGGGAACCCGGACGCGATGCCCTTGGCCATCACGATGATGTCGGGCTGCACCCCGGACGGTTCCATCGCGAACATCGTCCCCGAGCGGCAGAAGCCGGACTGGACCTCGTCCGCGATGAAGAGGATGCCGTGCTCGTCACAGATCTCGCGGAGGCCGCGAAGGAACGACGCCGGGGCCGCGTAGTACCCACCCTCCCCGAGAACGGGTTCGAGGATCATCGCCGCGGTCTCGTACGGGGCGGTCTGCGACGCCAGGAGGTACCGCAACGAATCGAGCGCCTGACCGACCGCCTCCTCGGTATCGAGACCGGTGCCGACGGTCTGGGGGAACGGCGATGGGAACACCCCCGAAGGCAGGGGTGCGTGACCGGCGCGGTAGCCGGTCTTCGACGTCGTCATCGCCATGGCGAGGTGGGTTCGGCCGTGGAAGCTCCCCTGGAACACGATCACGTTCGGCCGGCCGGTCACCTGCTTGGCGAGCTTCACCGCGCCTTCGGTCGCCTCGGCTCCGGAGTTTGCGAAGAAGAAGGTGTCGATGTCGCCCGGACAGATGTCGGCGAGGCGGGCCCCGAGTTGTTCGAGCAGGTCGTGGCGGTAGCAGTTCACCTGGGCGTGGATGAACCGGCCTGCCTGCTCGCGGATCGCCTCGACCACGTGGGGATGGCAGTGGCCGGTCGAGGTGACCGCGATGCCGGCGGTGAAGTCGAGGTAGCGCTCGCCGTCGACCGTCGTGACCCAGCAACCGTCGCCCGACACCACGTCGAGATCGGTGACCCGGAACCAGACGGGAGCGAGGTGCGAAGCCATCGCACCAGCGTACGGTCCACCCTCCGGGGCGTGTTCGGCCTCGATCCACAGCGTCGGAGCGACGACGGATCGCCGATTCTCGCTTCGGCGACGCGATCGGCCGCCGATAGCGTGGCCGGGATGAACGCCGCCGGGGCCTCCGCTCCATCCTCCGACCTCGGACCGACCCGATCCTCCGACCGGATCAGGATCGGGTTCCTCGGACCGGCCGGCACCTTCACGGAACAGGCCCTGCACCGCGAGGCCGACCTGTCGGCCGGCGAGCTCGTTCCGTTCCGTTCGATGGCGGACGTCCTGTTCGCCGTTCACGAGGGCGACCTCGACCTGGGCGTGGTCCCGATCGAGAACGCGATCGAGGGCACCGTCAACGCCACGATCGACACGCTGGCCTTCGACGTCGACCTCCTGATCCAGCGGGAGCTCGTCGAGCGGGTGCAGCTCAACCTCGTGGTCCCGCCCGGAGCGAGCATCGCCGGGGTGAAGCGAATCGTGTCGATCCCGGTCGCCTCGGCGCAGTGCCGGACCTGGCTCCGCGAGCACCTGCCCGGGGTCGAGCTCATCGCTGCGAACTCGACGGCGGAAGCGGCCGAGACCGCTGCCGCGGCGGGCGATCCGTCGATCGGGGCGATCGCGAACGCCCGCGCCGCCGAGGTCTACGGCCTGGACATGCCGGCGACCGACATCGAGGACCACCCCGAGAACAAGACCCGGTTCGTGGTGGTGTCGCGAGGGGGAATCCCCGCTCCGACCGGTCACGACAAGTCGTCGATCGTCGTGTACCAGCGGGCGGACCGGCCGGGTTCGCTGCTGGCCATCCTCCAGGAGTTCGCGGCGCGCTCGATCAACCTGACCCTGCTGTTGTCTCGGCCCACCAAGACATCGCTCGGTGACTACTGCTTTCTTCTCGAGCTGGACGGCCACATCGGCGACGAGGTGGTGGCCGACTCCCTCCGGACGCTGAAGGCGACCCAGGCCGACGTGAAGTTCCTCGGCTCGTACCCCGCGGCCGGGGCACACGGGCCCGAGCGGCGGGCCGAGGTGGAGGCCGCCTTCCACGAGGCGGACAGCTGGCTGGCCCACCTGCGTGACCAGCTCACCTGACGGGTCGACACCCTGAGCGTTCGGGAGCCCTGATCGGAGGTTGGTCGCTACCGTGCGGTCCGTGTTCACCAACCGCGTGACCGAGCTCCTCGGCATCGACATCCCGATCATCCAGGCCCCGATGGGGTGGATCGCCCGGTCCCAGCTGGCATCAGCAGTGTCGAACGCCGGTGCGCTCGGGATCATCGAGACGTCATCGGGCGAGCTCGACGTCATCCGGGGTGAGATCGCGGCGATGCGTGAGCTGACGGACAAGCCCTTCGGCGTGAACATCGCCCAGGCGTTCGTGAGGGATCCCGGCATCGTGGATTTCGTCGCCGAGCAGGGCGTGACGTTCGTGACGACCTCGGCCGGCAGCCCGACCAAGTACACGGCGGCCCTGAAGGACGCTGGGCTGACCGTGTTCCACGTCGTCCCGACCCTGCGTGCCGCGCTCAAGGCGGTCGACGCCGGGGTCGACGGGCTGGTGGTCGAGGGTGGCGAGGGCGGAGGGTTCAAGAGCCCGAAGCCGTCGTCGACGATGGTGCTGCTGCCGCTGGTCGCCTCGAAGGTCGACGTGCCCATCATCGCGGCCGGAGGATTCGTGGACGGAGCCACCATGGCCGCCGCGCTCGCACTCGGGGCCGAGGGCATCCAGATGGGCACCCGGATGGTGTCGTCGGTCGAGTCGCCGATCCACGGCAACTGGAAGCAGGCGATCGTCGAGGCCGCCGAGACCGACACCGTCTTCCTCAACCGTCACGCGTCGCCGGCGCTGCGGGCCCTTCGAACGGCCCGTTCCGAGTCGCTCGAGTTCGACACGGAGCGAAACGCCTTCGCCGAGTTCGGCGATCACGAGGCGGTGTACTTCCGCGGCGACATGGAGGCCGGCCTCGCGTTGTCGGGCGAGGTGGCGGGCCGCATCGAATCGGTGCGGCCGGTGGCGGAGATCATCAGCGAGACCGCGGCCGACTGCCTCCGGGTCATCGAGCGGCTGGCCACGGCCTACCCGGCGGACCCCGCACACCGTTAGGGTTTCACCGAACCCGGAGGGGTGGCAGAGCGGACTAATGCGACGGTCTTGAAAACCGTTGAGGTGCAAGCCTCCGCGGGTTCGAATCCCGCCCCCTCCGCCAAGCGATATCAGGGTGCCGGGCGATCCGTCCAAGTTCCTCCGGGAGACTCAGCCGACGGCCGACCACCCGGTGATCTCGTCGATCACGAACACCAGCACATCGTCGAACTGCTCGCCGACGTACTGCGGGTACTTGTGCCGGAGTGACTCCTCCAACCTCGATCGCAGATCGTCGTCGGCATCGATCCCGACGGCGGTGAGATCGGCCCGCACCCACCACAGTCGGGACCAGTCCCCGAGGTCGAACCGTTCGATCAGCAGCGCGGCCCGCCCATCGGCCTCGACGTTGCGCTCCCGTTGGAGCCGGCCGTTCGACTTGGGCTTCACATGGTCGTGGGGCACGGCGACGAGGTTCGACTCCAAGGTGAAGCAGACCGGGACGGCGTGCGGGCGACCGTCCGGGCGCGTCGTCGCGAGGACCCCGTGACCGGCGCGCCGCAGACGCGAGCGACACTCTTGGGGATCAAGGCGCATTGTCCCTAGTCTCGGCGACGAGGCGACCCTGATGCGTCGTCGGATGCCGAAACGTTCGAACTGGAGCTCTGATGAAAACCCAGGCAGCGATCTTGTGGGAGACCGGCGGGGAGTGGTCGGTCGAGGAGATCGAGCTCGACCCGCCCAAGGCCGGCGAAGTGCTGGTGGAGATGGCGGCGTCTGGAATGTGCCATTCCGACGATCATGTCCGCACGGGCGACCTCCCGGGAGTGACGCCGATCATCGGTGGTCACGAGGGTGCGGGCGTGGTGCTCGAAGTCGGCGAAGGGGTCACCAGCGTGGCACCGGGCGACCACGTCGTGTTCAGCTTCGTCCCGACCTGTGGGCGATGCCCCTCGTGCGCGGCCGGCCACTCGAACCTGTGCGATAGGGGCGCGGCGCTGTTGGTGGGCGCCCAGATCGACGGAACGTCACGCCACCATGCGCGGGGCCAGGACCTGTGGACGATGGTGTGCCTCGGCACGTTCGGACGGCACACGGTCGTGAACGAGATGTCGTGTGTGAAGATCGAGGACGACATCCCGCTCGAGCTCGCGTGCCTGGTCGGCTGCGGTGTGACCACCGGATGGGGCTCGTCGGTCTACGCGGCGGAGATCAAGCCAGGCGACAACGTCGCGGTGATCGGCGTGGGCGGCATCGGGTCCGCCGCGGTGCAGGGAGCACGGCTGGCCGGAGCGCGGAACATCTTCGCCATCGACCCGGTCGAGTTCAAGCGTGAGCAGGCCACGAAGTTCGGGGCGACGCACACCATCGCGAGCATCGGCGACGCGTTCGAGGAGATCCAGCAGGTCACGTGGGGTCGCATGTGCGACAAGGTGATCTGCGCCATGGGCGTCGGTGACGGCGAGCAGATCGCTCCGATCATGTCGCTGACGGCCAAGCGCGGCCGAGTGGTGGTCACGAACATCCACCCGGCGTCCGAGGGGCAGATCAACATCTCGCTCGTCGACCTGACCCTGATGGAGAAGCAGTTGGTCGGGACCATCTTCGGGTCCGCCAACCCGCACTCCGACATCCCGCTGCTCATGAACCTCTACCGCAGCGGCCAGCTGGACCTCGCCGGAATGGTGACCCGCGAGTACAAGCTCGAGGACATCAACAAGGGCTTCGAGGACATGCTGGCGGGTCGCAACATCCGCGGCGTGATCCGCTACATCTGATCGACGCGACGACGCGACCGACCCTAGGGCCGGTCGCGTCGTTCTGGTCGCGGGCTGGGTCAGTTCGACGCCGAGTTGAACTTCCGGAACGACAGCATCGAGAACACGATCGTGATGCCCGCTGCCCAGAGCAGCGACCAGTACACGTCGTTGCCGGGATCGTTGCCGCTGTAGAGCGCCCGGGTGGCGTTGGTGACGATCGTGAACGGGTTGATGTTGGCGATGGTGGCGAGCCAGTCCGGCATCGTCTCGGTGCTCACGAACGCGGATGAGATGAACGTCAGCGGGAACATCCAGATGAACCCGGCGGAGTTGGCCGCTTCGACCGAGTTCACCGACAACCCGATGTACGCCTGGATCCAGCTGAACGCCCACGCGAAGGCGAGGAGCAGCAGCGTCGCCAGGATCGCCTTCGGGATTCCTCCCAGTAGGCGGAACCCGACCGCGAACCCGACGATCAACATCACGAAGAACGTGAACACGTTGCGCAACAGGTCCGAGAACGTCCGCCCGATGAGCACCGCTGGTTGGTACAACGGCAGCGATCGGAGGCGGTCGATGAATCCCTTCGACATGTCCTCGGCGATACCGAGAGCGGTGTAGACGGACCCGAACACGATGGTCTGGGCGAAGATGCCGGGAACGACGAACTGCTCGTAGCTGTCGTATCCGGGGACCGAGACCGCCCCGCCGAACACGTAGACGAACAGCACCACGAACATGATCGGCTGGATGGTGGCGAACACCAGCAGGTCGGGATTCCGCAGCGTCGCACGCAGGTGGCGGCTCGCCTCGGTCCACGTGTCACGGAACAGCCAGATGAGCCCCGACGCCGCTTCCCTCGGCGGCGACGTTGCCGGGATGGTGGTGGTCACGGCGGTCATGAGAGCTCCTTTCCGGCCGAGACGGGTTCGTTTGCGGCGTCGCCGCGGTCCGTTCGGTCCTTGCGATGCTTGCGGTCCTTGCTGTCGTCCGTGCCGTCGGAGCCGTCGTCGGTGTCGGACTCCTCGCTGGCGGTGTGACCGGTCAGATCGAGGAAGACGTCGTCGAGCGTGGGCTTGCGGACGACGACGTCACGCACGACCACTCCGGCGTCATCGAGCGCCCGCACCGATGCCGGCACGATGCCGACGGAGTCGGCGACCGGGAGGCACACCGTGAGGGTCTCGACGTCGATCCAGGGCTGCGCGCCGTCGCGAACGAGATGTGACAACACACCGGGGACCTTCTCGAGCTCGGCCGATTCGCCGACGGTGATCTCGATGCGCTCGCCGCCGCTGCGCGCCTTGAGCTCGGCCGGCGTGCCGTGCTCGATGACGGTTCCGTGGTCGATGACCACGATGTCGTTCGCGAGCACCTCGGCCTCTTCCAGGTACTGGGTGGTGAGGAGGGTCGTCATGCCATCGGCCACCAGGCCCTCGATCAGCTCCCACATCGCGTTGCGGCTGTGGGGATCGAGGCCGGTGGTCGGTTCGTCGAGGAACAGCACCGACGGGCGGGCGATGAGACTCATGGCGATGTCGAGTCGACGACGCATGCCACCCGAATAGTTCTTGGCGTATTTGTCGCCGGCGTCGACCAGATCGAACCGTTCGAGGAGGTCCTTGGCCCGGGACTTGGCTTCCTTGGTCGGAAGGTGGAACAGGCGCCCGACCAGTTCCAGGTTCTCGTAGCCGGTCAGGCGTTCGTCGACCGCGGCGTACTGGCCGGTCAGGCCGATCCGGGATCGGACCTTGCGCGGCTCGGCGACCACGTCGATCCCGTCGATGATGGCGCGACCGGCGTCGGGTTTGAGGAGTGTGGTGAGGATGCGAACCGCGGTCGTCTTCCCCGCGCCGTTGGGCCCGAGAACGCCGAGCACGGTTGCCCTGGGAATCTCGAAGTCCACCCCGCAAAGCGCCTGGGTATCTCCGAATCGTTTCTGAAGCCCTACGGCCTCGACTGCAGACATGGTGACCAACCTATGGGAGGGGTCTGACAGGACTTGACCGATTAAGACGTCGAAACCGCGCCGAACTCATCGGAACCGGGGGGTTGTGACGGATTTCGCTCGTTTCGAGGCGTGGAGGGGCCGACGGTACAGTGATCGGCTCCGGAGAGGTGCCGGAGTCAGGTCGAACGGGCCTCCCTGCTAAGGAGGTGTGGGAGCAATCTCACCGTGGGTTCGAATCCCACCCTCTCCGCTTTCGGGCGTCGGTGTCGCACCGGCGCCCGTTTCGCGTCCTGGTGGCGGTGCCTGGAACCGCCCACGGGTTGCTGGCACGACGCTCATCGAGAGTGGGTGAAAGCACCCGGCTGCATTGCAATTGCATGACGTCCCGTCATACAACTGCACCTGACATTGACCAAGAGCGGTGGCCCGTGCGGTGCTGTTCCACGTCGACCGAGGTCCGCTCTCGTCTTCCGGACCCGTCCGTGGATCGTGCCCGGGTCGACCATGCCGATGCTTTCCCGGCCAGATGGGCCGGGATCTGGAGGTAACCCCCCGCAATGACCACTCATCGTTTTTCGCGCGCGGCCGTGATGGCCGTCGCCTTCGGGGCGCTCGTCGTGAGCGCCGCGTGCACCGCAGCGCCGACCGGCGCCCCCGCGGACAAGTTCGCCCACGTGCTGAGCGACCAGCAGCTCGCCCAGCTCCGGCAGTGCGAGTCCGGCGGCAACTACTCGATCACGAACCCGAGCGGCGCCTACCGAGGTGCGTACCAGTTCAGCCGCCAGACGTGGAACGGCGTGGCCGAACGGCACTACCCGCACCTCGCCGGCATCGACCCCGCGGCCGCTGCGCCGGCCGACCAGGACGCGATGGCCCGGGCCCTGTGGTCCGAGCGCGGCTCGTCACCGTGGCCCCACTGCGGCAGGCGCGTCTGACGATTTGCCGTCGGGTCGGCCAACACCAGTCGTTGGCCGACCCGTCGGAGCCACGTCTACAGTCGTGGCTTCCACCAGCGCTTGTAGCTCAATTGGATAGAGCATCTGACTACGGATCAGAAGGTTGGGGGTTCGAGTCCCTCCAAGCGCGCTGACCGAGAACCCTGCAATGGCAGGGTGTCGTCGTTTCGAGCACAACTCGGATGCCCCACGTGGCCCGATTCGGGGCACACAAGATGGCTCGTCCGGGCACACAAGCCTCGAGCATCGCGGTGTGATCGGCACGGGACCGTTCCTCCGCTGATCCCGGCGTTGGGGTCAAGGCGTACTCGCTCGGCACGCTCATCTCGTACTCCGGGCTTGGGTCAGTCGGCCCGCCGCATCTCCCACCAGTTGATACCCACGGGAAATGACGCTGAGCGAGCCTCGGTCGACAACCCTCATCGTTCTTCCTCTCGCACCTTTCCGCCGACCGTCGATTCGTGAAGGTGCTCGTGACCACTGTGCCGTTGGCGCCGCGAATCCGGGGGCGTGTTACTCCCGTGATCCAACGCGGCCACCGGTTGGATCAGTCTGCGTTGGGATGTGCTCGGCGATGACGGTCCGGGTGGATTCGAACGCCACCTCGCACAACAACGCGGCGGCGACCCCGAAGCAGATGCCCGCGATCGTGTCGGTGGCCCAGTGGGCGGCCAGGTAGGTGCGCGACCAGGCCATCGACGCCGCGAGGAAGCTGGCACCACCGATCCACACGAGCCGGCGTCGACCCCGAGGCAGGAACGCCACCACGATGCCGAAGGCGGTGACGGCCGCCGCGATGGCGTGACCGGACGGGAACGACGGGGTCGTCAAGTCGACCAGCGAACGCGGCGGGCGGGGTCGGTCGACGATCGCCTTCAGCGGTCCGATGAAGAACTCGGACACGACGATCGCTGCGACGAAGGCAGAGAGCTGGGTCCATCGTCGACGGAACGCGAGCAGCGCCGCGATGGCGAGGCGAAGTGGGAAGGTCACCCAGCCGGACCCCACGAAGGCGAGCACCTCGGCGACCCGGGTCAGCCAGGGCGTTCGATGGGCGGCGATCCATCGGTACCACCAGTCGTCGAAGGGCTGTACCCAGGGTTGGAGGGGATCGATGAGCATGATCACCGTCAACGTCGCGGCGATCGCCACCAGGACCAGCGACACCATGACCGAATGTCGTCGCGAGCGGCGCAGCGCAAAGGAGTCGCGGGCGGCATCCGCGAACGGCTGGCCGGGGTCGACCGATTCGACGGCAGCGTCCGACGTTCCGGGTTCCGGGTTCGGACCGGCACCAGCGGTCACAGGTCACCGCGATGCTGGAGGTACAGCATCGAGAGCCAGCCCGGCAGGATCGGCACCCAGAAGGTGGCGAGCCGGAAAAGCAGTACTCCGGGGATCGCCTGATCCTCAGAGACCCCGACGACGGCGAGCCCCGCGACGAGCGCTGCCTCGGTCGCACCCAGACCGCCGGGGGTCGGCGCCGCGCTCGCCACCGCCGCGCCGGCCAGATAGACGACCGCCAAGGTCGCGAACGACTCGTCGACCCCGAACGCCCGCAAGCTGACCACGAACGCAACGAGATTGGCGAGCGTCACCAACGCCGAGCCACCCGCCACCTCCACGAGGTGACGTGGTGAACGCATCACGTCGACACATGAGCTCCACGAACGCCGCAACGACGGCAGGGCCGAGGTCCGCCACCACGCGCGAGCGGGCGGAACCGCCGCCACCAACGCCACCAATGCCGCGCTGACCGCGCCGATCAGCAACAACACCCCGCCCGACGGCAGCGAGATCCCGGGAAGCCCGACGTTTCCCGCCCACACGACCATCACCAGCGTGATCGCGACATGCACCACGGTGCCCATGGCGGTCGAAACGGCGACGCCGGTGGCGGCTGTTGCCCTGTCGATGCCCTGCTTGACCAGGAATCGCAGGTTCAACGCGATGCCGCCCACCTTGGCCGGTGTCACGCGATTGGTGAACGACGAGGCGAGCTGGGCCAGGAACGTGGTCCCGAACGGAACGCCCTGGTGCACGGACCCGGCCAACGACATGGTCGCGCCGACGTAGGTGAGCGCACTTGCCAGGAGGGCGAGGGCGGCCCAGCGGGTGTCGCCCTCGAAGGCGGCCGACCAGTCGATCCCGCTGGTGAGCTGGGGGAGCAGTGTCCACACGGCGACGCCGAACGCAACGAAGACAGCGATGCCCTTCCAGGTGATGCGCTGGAGCTGGGGGAGCTCCGGAGCACTTGTCCCAGCGGCCGCCCTCACGCGTTCTCTGAGGTCCTCGAAGTCGGTCTTCGAGAGGGACGCGCGCGTGGCGGCGGTCGCGGCGAGCGGTTGCAGCCATGGGATGCACTCTGCGACGGCGTCGGCTCCGAGCACCGCGACGGCGGAGGCGACGGCTCGCTCCGGGCCCACGAGCGACGCAGTGGATGAGAGGAACTCGGCCAGGTCGCGCTCGAGCGCCTCGCTCGAGGCGTCGACCTCGGCGGCACCGAAGTCGATGACCCAGACCTCGTCGCCGACCGACATCAGGTTGGAGGCACGGAGGTCGTGGTGGGCGATCCCAGCGCGGTGCAGGATCTGGATCTGCGACCACGCGGCCCGGAGGGCGGCATCACTGAGGTCGCCGACTTCTGTCAAGGTCTCGCCGTCGATCGTCTCGAACGCGGTGTAGATGCCGCGGCCTTCGCCGATGTCCCCGATCGCGAGGATGGCGGGGGTCAGTGCTCCGGCGGCCCGGGCACACTGTGCGACGAAGGCCTCGTGCTCGGAGTGCTGCCGTATGGATCGGGGGGTAGCGGTGTCGGCCGGGTCCTTCAGGCGAAGGGCGTGCCAAATCCGGAACAGCTGCGCGGCTCGCAACTCGTCTACCGCCTGGACCTTGACGAACACCCGGCGGCCGGTTGCGGACGTCGCAACCCAGGGCACGGAACCTCGCGCGTCGGTGCCGTCGAGTTCGTCGAGATCGTCGACGACGAGGCGGGAACGGTCGAGCGCCTCGGCGAGCTCGCGGCGTCCTATGCGTCGCGACGGCACGCCGAGTGCGAGTGCAACGATGGATCCGACCGCCTGTCCGACGAGCACGACGACAAGTCGTGACGCGATCGAAACATCACCACTGAGCACGCCGAGGAGCGTGAAGAGCGTGATCACCGCGACGGACCAGCGCGCGATCGGCATCGCGAAGAGCGTGAACGAAGTGGCGGCCATCGCCATCGCAGCGGCGATGACGGCCAACTGCCATTCCTGAGACGTGACGTGGTCCGGCGTGAGGCCGGAGGTCGATGACACGACCACCACCAAGCCGGCGGCGAGCATCGCGGCGAGGCAGGAGGAGAACACCGCTCGGGGACGTCGGGCAACGACGCCGATCACGATCGTCACCACAACCAGCGTCACCGACCAGGTGGTCGCGATCGCGTTCGCGAGCTCACCCAATTTGCCCGCCCACGTACCCGCGTGGTGCTGGAGATCGTTCTCGAGCCCGAGGCTCGCCTGCGGGAGAAGCCCCTCGAGACCCAGCACGGCGAGCCCGAGCAGGACCGATGTGATCAGCCGGAGGGCCGAGGCGGCCGAGCGTTCATAGCGGACCTCGTCATCCCCGGGATCTCCGGTGTTGACGACCCTGGGAAGCTGAGCCGCGGCGCGCTCGCGGAGCCCGGGACGATGAGGATCGGTGGCGTCAACCCCGTCATCGCCGCATTCATTCTGAGCGGCCTGGACACGCCCGGGCTCCTCCACCTTGGCCGAACCGACCATGCCGCCTCCCGACTCCACTGAGAACGGGGTACCCCACATGAGTGAGCGGAAGACCTGAGCCGCGACGCGATCGATCCGGTGTCCCGCGTCCGGTTCGATCACGCTCGATGGGGGTATCAGCCTGTCGACGATCGTCGTACGGACGCTCGGATGAAGGAGGGTGTGCGATGACGCACGCGATCAGTGGCACGGGTTCGGGCGTGAAGGCGAGGTCGTCGGATTGGA